>ERZ773004.174-NODE-174-length-43351-cov-19.643477_pt1 | contig 43351 bp, 43 predicted proteins | sample MGYA00580667_ERZ773004 | MGnify/ENA primary metagenome ERZ773004 (study PRJEB29015, sample SAMEA2737963) | human oral metagenome | biome: human oral; feature: human-associated habitat; material: dental | place: China | collected 2123 ... | reverse complement strand
GGTCCTCGCCGGAGTCATCGGCGTCGGTGTAGGCGAAGTGGTACATGTGGGGGCGGACGCCGTGGCGCTCGCCCAGGTGGTCGTCGATGCGCTTCCACTGGGCGATGAGCTCCTCGTGCAGGCCGTTCCACTGGTCGATGCCCGTCATCCCCGCCTTGAGGTGGACGTCCTCGTGCCAGTACCACTGGATGAGGGCGGCCTCGAGCAGGCCGGTGGGGGTATCGGCGTTGTACTCCAGCATCCGCGGCGGGCGGCCGTCATTGCCGGAGTAGATGAGGTCGAAGCGCGAGTAGAAGGAGGGATCGTCGCGCTCCAGCGAGGCCTTGGCGTACTCGACCGCCTCGCGCGGGATGCCCAGGTTGAAGGGCGAACCGGCCTTGAGGGACTCCTCGGCGAGGAATCCGGCCGCGTCCCTCGCCATGAGGTGGAGGTTCTCGCTGGCCATCTCCAGGGTGTCCACCTCGCTCATGGTGAGCTCGTAGCAGGCGTGCTCGTTCCAGTAACTGGTGGTGACGCCCGTGATGGGATCGGTGGTGTCGGAGAAGACGAGGCCCTGGAGTGCGACGGTCTCCCGCCAGCCCTGGCGCGGCGACATTGGGATGCGCTGCACCGTCAGGACCCCGATCCGTGTCCGGAGCCGGAGCCGAAGCCTCCGCGGCTGGTGCCCGAGCCCCGCGAATAGGAGCCGCCCGAGCGCTTGGAGGTGGTGACCTTGCTGCTCGAGGGCGGCTTGGAGTCGCTGTAGTCGGAGGGCACCTTCTCGCCGACCCCCGGAGCGGTCACCGACCTGCCCCTGGAGGTCGGTATGTAGACCCAGTGCGGGTGGGAGGAGCTGTGTGACGTGCCCGACGAGTCGTCGTCGCACTTGTCGTCGTCGGTGCGCTGGTCGGTGCTGGGGTCCTTGCAGACCTTGACGTAGTCGGCGTCGGTGCTGCCGCTCATGGAGGAGCAGCCCGTCAGCCCGCCCACCCACAGCGCCGCGGCCGCCGCGGTCACGGCGGAGACCACCACCCGCTGACCTCGATTCCTCGCGCGCATCCTTCTCCCTTCCCCCACCTCGTGCAGTGCCGCGGCTGCCGCGGCTGGAGTGCCCGACGCCGGTGAGTGCGGGTCCCAGCGTAGGGCGCGCCACCGCCGTCGACAACGGCAGCAGTCCCCATGGTTCTCCATGGCTCCCCGTGCCCCGGTCCGCGCGCGGGGCGTCAGAGAGAGTGCAGAGAGGGGGGTGTGAAGGCGGGCCGGCTCGCTCAGCCCTGGCGGGCCTTGAAGCGCGGATTCTTCTTGTTGATGACGTAGGTGTGGCCTCGGCGGCGCACGACTTTACTGCCGGGCTGCTTGGCCAGTGAGCGGATGGAGGCGCGAACCTTCATGGGAGTTCTCTCTTCTCCTTCCGGGTCCTGCCGTAGCGGCGCTCGAACTTCTCCACGCGCCCGGCGGTGTCCAGAATCCGGCCCCTGCCGGTCCAGAAGGGGTGCGAGGCGCAGGAGACATCGACATCGACGACGGGGTAGATGTTGCCGTCCTCCCACTCGATGGTCTGATCGGAGGTCATGGTGGAGCGGGTCAGGAAGGCGAAGTCCGCACTCTTGTCGCGGAAGACGATCGGGTGGTAATCGGGGTGGATTCCGGGGCGCATGTGACTGACTCGCTCCTCACCAGGACGACTTCGAGATACCGGGAAGCTCGCCGCGCAGGGCCATCTCGCGGAATCGGACGCGCGAGACCCCGGCCTTGCGCAGGAAGCCGCGCGGGCGCCCGTCGATGGCGTCGCGGTTGCGCAGGCGCGTGGGGGAGGCGTCGCGGGGCAGGGCGTGCAAGGCCGTCATGGCGGCCTCCCGCTCGGCGTCGGTCAGTGCCGGATCGACACCGGCCCGTTTGAGCTCGGCGCGGCGCTCGGCGTAGCGCGCCACGATCCGACGACGGCGCTTCTCGGCCGCTATCTTGGACTTCTTGGCCATCAGCGGGACTCCTTGAACTCCACATGCCGGCGCACGACCGGGTCGAATTTGCGCAGGACGAGACGGTCGGGCGTATTCCGGCGGTTCTTGCGGGTCACGTAGGCGTACCCGGTGCCGGCGGTGGAGACCATCTTGATGACGGGCCTCACGTCCTTGGCCTTGGCTGATCTGGTGGCCATCAGACCTTCTCCCCTCTCGCGCGCATCTGCGCCACGACGACGTCGATTCCCTTCTTGTCGATGATCTTGATGCCCTTGGCGCTCACGGTCAGGCGCACGGTGCGGCCCAGGGACGGCACCCAGTAGCGCTTCCTCTGAAGATTGGGCAGCCACCGGCGCTTGGTGCGCCGGTGGGAGTGGGAGATCGAGTGGCCGGTGACCGGCCGGGCTCCCGTGACTTGGCAATAGCGGCTCATGGGTCCACTATATGCAAATGATTCTCACTACAGTCAATTGGGAGGTGCCGTGCACTGTCTCGCACTCATCAGCGCCGTCGACCCGCTGCTGGTGGATCTGACCGCTCTCGCACTCCACGGTCAGGACGCCCTCGTCCTGACCGCGTCCCTGCACGCCGGCGGCGAGGACGACTTCATCCGCCTGACCGCCGCGCAGGTGCCGATCAACGGAGAAGACGGAATAGACGGGGGCGCCCAGGCCCCGCCCACGCTTCACGTCGCGCGCACCTCGGAGTGCTGGACCTGCTCCCTGCGGGAGGTGCTGGTCGCCATCGCGGAGGACCGCGCTCGCCTCGAGCCCGACGGCGCCACCGTCGTCCTGCTGCCTCCCGGCATCGAGCTCATCCACCTGGCTCCGCGCCTGGCCGAAGACCTCGACGATGTTCCCGGTGCGGCGCTCGCGGGCCTGGCCCACGTCATCGACGTCGATACCGCGGCCCGCGACCTGCTCACGCACCAGGAGCTGCCCGACTCGGTCGTCGCCGGCGAGGGCCAGTGCGCGGGCGAGGTGCACATGGTGGCCCTCGGCTACGCCGACGTCGTCGTCGCGCTCGGCCGCGATCCGGTCGGGCTTGACCTGGTGGAGCATCTGCGTCCCCATGACACCCTCATGCTGCCCGGCCTGGAGGCCCCGCTCCTGCCCGAGCTGCTGGCCCTGCGCCACGACGCCGATGCCGCCGTCGCCCGCGTCCATCCCGCCACGACCCGGGCCTGGGGCGGTCCCGCCGATCATGGCGTATGGACCCTGGACCTGAGCGCTTCTCTGCCCTTCCATCCCGGGCGCCTGCGCGAGCTCGTGGCGGACCTGGCCGGTTACGGCCTGTGTGCTCGCGGCTGCTTCTGGCTGCCGAGTCGTCCCGGGCGCGTGTGCGCCTGGGAGGTGGCGGGCGGGGCCGTGAGCGTGGGCGATGCCGGCACCTGGGATGAGGCCCCCGAGTGGGACCCCGACGGGATGCCCGGCGGGCGGGCCCCGGATGGGGGGATCGGTGTGGCGGGGCCGCGCTGCCACCTGGTGGTCACCGGCCTGGGCGATGCGCAGATGCGCGAGCGGGTGCGGCAGGCGTTCGGCCGGGTACTGCTGCGCGAGGATGAGATGGCCCAGGCCATGTCCTGGATCGGCGCCGATGACGGCCTGGGGGACTGGTTCGGTTCCTGACGCCCTTCTTCCGGGTTTCGCCCGGTGCTGCGGAAGCGGTTTACGTGCTGGGCTGTCCAAAACGGAGGAGATCTACCCGCTGTTGCTCTCTCCTCAGATACTGATTTCGCAGGTTGGCGCATCGTTTCCAATGGAAACTGAAGGCGCCGCCGCTTTAATCCCCTCCGTTTTGGACACTTCCCAGGTCCGGGTGGCTGGATGGTCGGCCTGCGAGAGCCCCGCCGGAGCGTGAACCCGGCTGCTCAGCACGGAGCGCGGGCGCGGTCTGCGGGCGCGACGCGATAAGGTACGCGTGTCGCGACTGGCGCCGGGTGGGGCACCACCGGGGAGCGGCATCAACCAAGAGCGCTCGCGGGCGACCGCGGGTGCCAGGACTCCGGGGTCGCCCGCCTGGGCCACGGGTCATCCGCCATCCATGCCGATGCGCGCGCCACCGGACGGGCGCTCCCGCAAGCGCATGCCATACCTGAGGAGAGACATGACTGCGGAAGTCATCAACCAGCCCCTTGCCGAGCTCGACCCCGACATCGCCGAGGTCCTCGCCGGCGAGCTCGACCGTCAACGCGGCACCCTGGAGATGATCGCCTCGGAGAACTTCGTTCCCCGGGCCGTCCTGCAAGCCCAGGGCTCGGTGCTGACCAACAAGTACGCCGAGGGCTACCCCGGGCGCCGCTACTACGGCGGCTGCGAGGTGGTTGACGTGGCCGAATCCCTGGCCATCGAGCGGGCCAAGGCCGTCTTCGGCGCCGAGTGGGCCAACGTCCAGCCCCACTCCGGGGCGCAGGCCAACGCTGCCGTCCTCCACGCCCTGGCCAGCCCCGGCGACACCCTCCTGGGCCTGTCCCTGGCCCACGGCGGCCACCTCACCCACGGCATGAGGATCAACTTCTCCGGCAAGAACTACAACGCCACCGCCTACGGCGTGGACGAGACCACCATGCGCATCGAGATGGATCAGGTGCGCGAGGCCGCCCTGCGCGAGCGCCCCGCGGTCATCATCGCCGGTTGGTCCGCCTACCCCCGCCACCTCGACTTCGAGGCCTTCCGCTCCATCGCCGACGAGGTCGGCGCCGCCCTGTGGACCGACATGGCCCACTTCGCCGGACTCGTCGCCGCGGGCCTGCACCCCAGCCCCCTGCCCGCCTCCGACGTCGTGTCCACCACCGTTCACAAGACCCTGGGCGGCCCCCGCTCCGGCATGCTGCTGTCCAACCGGGCCGAGCAGTGGGGCAAGAAGCTCAACTCCGCCGTCTTCCCCGGTCAGCAGGGCGGCCCCCTCATGCACGTCATCGCGGCCAAGGCCGTGGCCATGAAGGTCGCCGGCACCCAGGAGTTCAAGGACCGTCAGGCCCGCACCATTGAGGGCGCCGCCATCCTGGCCGAGCGCCTGCGGGCCGACGATGCGCGCGCCGCCGGCATCCGGCTGGTCACCGGCGGCACCGACGTCCACCTGGTCCTGGTGGACCTGCGCGAGGCCCCCCTGGACGGCCAGCAGGCCGAGGACCTTCTCCACGACGCCGGCATCACCGTCAACCGCAATGCCGTCCCCTTCGACCCGCGCCCCCCGCGCGTGACCTCCGGACTGCGCATCGGCACCCCCGCCCTGGCCTCCCGCGGCTTCGGCGCCGAGGAGTTCACCGAGGTCGCCGACATCATCGCCACGGCGCTGATCGCAGGCGCCGCGGGCACGGCCGACGACGAGACGCTGGCGGGCCTGCGCGGCCGCGTGCGCGCCCTGACCGACGCCTTCCCGCTCTACCCGGGCCTGGCCCAGTGAGGGCGCCCTGGAACGGCCCCGCCCGGGTCCTGGACGGCAAGGCCACGGCCGCGACCCTCAAGGCGGAGCTCAAGACGCGCGTGGCGGCGCTGCGCGAGCGCGGCATCACCCCGGGGCTCGCCACCGTGCTCGTGGGGGAGGATCCCGGCAGCGTGAAGTACGTGGCCGGCAAGCACTCCGACTGCGCCGAGGTCGGCATCGACTCCATCCGCATCGACCTGCCCGCCACCGCCTCGCAGGCCGAGGTGGCCGCCGCCGTCGACCGCCTCAACGCCGACCCGGCCTGCACCGGCTACATCGTCCAGCTGCCGCTGCCCGCCGGGATCGACACCAACGCGATCCTGGAGCGCATCGACCCCGACAAGGACGCCGACGGCCTGCACCCCACCAACCTGGGCCGCCTCGTCCTGCGCAGGTCCGGGCCCATCGACTCGCCACTGCCGTGCACGCCCCGGGCCTGCATCGAGCTCATGACCCGCCACGGCATCGACCTGGCGGGCGCGGACGTGTGCGTCATAGGCCGGGGCGTGACCGTGGGCAGGTCCATCGGACTGCTGCTGGGGCGCAAGGACGTCAACGCCACCGTCGATGTCTGCCACACGGGCACCCAGGACCTGGCCGCGCACGTGCGCTGCGCCGGCATCGTCATCGCCGCGGCCGGCTCGGCCGGCATCGTCACCGCGGACATGGTGGCGCCCGGCGCCGTCGTCCTGGACGTGGGCGTCTCCCGGGCGGTCGACCCTGCCACCGGCAAGAGGCGGATCGCCGGGGATGTCGCCGACGGCGTGGATGACGTCGCGGCCTGGCTCTCCCCGAATCCCGGGGGAGTGGGGCCCATGACGCGCGCCCTGCTGCTGGCCAATGTGGTGGAGGCGGCCGAGCGTCGGGCGGGCTGAGTCGGCGGCCGGGACGGGCCTGATTCAGTTGCCCGGCCGGAAGTCGCTCTGGGTCAGGCTGCCCGGCGGCAGCTCAGTGAGCCTGACGTCATCGACCCGCGCCCATCGGGACCCGTGGTGCAGCCAGGCCACCAGCTGCGAGACCGCGTCGGCCGGGCCCTGCGCCAGGACCTTGACGTCTCCGTCGGGCAGGTTGCTCACCCGCCCGACCAGGCCGAGTCGCTGCGCCTCCTCGGTGCAGTACCAGCGGAAGCCGACCCCCTGGACCTGCCCCGAGACGAGCGCGCGAATGGTGCGCATGCCGGCGCCCGCAGGGGCGTCCGGGTCGCTGGCCGCGGGCGACGAGCCGGGGGCGGAGCCGGAACCGCGCAGGCGGGAGAAGATATTCATGGCCCTATCCTCGCAGGCCGCCCGCGCGGGCGGCGGGAGATCAGGAGATGGGGCCGGGCCGTCTCTCAGAAAGACTCAGAAGACTCAGGAAGAGAAGACTCAGAAGGCGTAGTCGACGACGAGCGGGGCGTGGTCGGACCATCTAGTGTCATGGGAATCGGCGCGATCCACGGTGAAGGTCGAGGCGCGCTTGGCCAGGCGCGGCGTGGCGACCTGGTAGTCGAGGCGCCAACCCGCGTTGTTGTCGAAGGCCCTGCCGCGCTGGGACCACCACGTGTAGGGCCCCTGCTCGCCCGGTGCCAGCCAGCGGGCCACGTCGATCCAGCCGGAGGCGAACCAGCCCTCCAGGTGGGCGATCTCCTCGTCCATGACCCCGGCGGTCTTGTTGTGGTTCGGCTTCCAGTTCTTGATGTCGCGCTCGGAGCGGACCACGTTGAGGTCGCCGGCCATGATGACCTGGGGGCCGCCGGACTCACTGGATTCCAGCAGCTCCGCCATGCGCGCGTCCACGAGCTCCAGGTGGGCGTACTTCTGGTCCATCTTCTCGGTGCCCAGCTGGCCCGAGTGCAGGTAGGCCGACACGACGGTGAGCGTGTGGCGTCCGGCGCCGTCCGAGCCCGGCGTCCCCTCTACGGCCAGGTCCACCTCGAGCCACCGGCCCGAGTCGACGTCGGGCTCGACGGTGTCCGGCAGGGCGACGCCGCGACGCACCTCGCCCACGGCGACCACGCTTCCCTCGCGCACGGCGACGGCGACCCCCGCACGCCCCTTGATACGGCACGGCCAAACCTCCGAGCGGTATCCGGGCAGGAGGTCGGAGGCGGTCTTCTCGTCCGCGCGGACCTCCTGGAGCACGAGGACGTCGGGCGCGCTGGCCTCCAACCACGTCGAGATGCCCTTGCGGGCCGCTGCCCGAATGCCGTTGACATTGACGGTGGCGATACGCATGGTGTCAGAGTACGGCCTGTCACGAGGACACCCCGGGCAGGACACTCGTTTTCCATTCGCTTTCTGTGTGCGTTCTGTGCGCCGTTCCCGCTCAGTAGCGGATGGCGTCGATGGGGCGGATGCGCACGGCTACGATCGCCGGGATGATGCCGGACAGCGCTCCCACGCCGGCCGCCGCCAGCAGCCCGGTCACGGCCGCCAGCATGGGGAAGGGCGGATTGGCCGCGATCTCTATTCCCCCCAGCAGGGCGCCCAGCGGCACGACCCTGAGCGCCACGATCGCGAGGCCGACGCCGACCACGCCGGCTACGACGGTCGCCACCACGGACTCCAGCATGATGGAGAAGAAGATCCGTCGACTCGTCGCCCCGAAGGAGCGCCGCACCCCGATCTCGTGGATGCGCTGGCGCACCGTGACCATCGAGATGTTCACCAGGCTCAGGGCGCCCAGGATCATGATGAGGACCCCGGCCGCGGTCACCACGCTCGTGAAGCCGTCCGCGCTCAGATTCGAATTGTTCCCCAGGTTGTCACTGACCTGCGTGGAGCCCTTCCCGAACTGGGCGTCCAGATTCTTCTTGGCGAGATTCTTGACCTCCTTTGTCTGGTCCTTCCCGGCCCAGATCTCGAGCGTCGGCGTCGGGCGCTCGGCCTCCTCGGGCAGTTGCTGCTCGTAGGCGTCCTTCAGGACGAACGCCGACAGCGGCTGCGGGCAGGGGATGGTCTCGCCGTTGGTGTCGGTGGTGGTGCAGTAGTCCGTGCTCCTGTCCGGTTTGAGCACGCCCACAATGGTGAAGGTGGTGCGCACGGGCGTGTAGGAGGTGACGGTGACCGGCTGCGTGAGCTCGGAGATGCCCAGGGCGTCGAGGAAGCCCTGGGAGACCACCAGCGTCGGGGAGGCGTCGTCGACGTCCTCGCTGCTGAACCAGCGGCCCTGCTTCACCTGGGTGTGGTGCAGGGTTCCGTAGCCCAGGCTCACCGCCTGGGTGGAGACCTGGCGCGGTCCGTCGGGGAAGGCGAAGCGCAGCTTGGTCGTGTAGGTGGTGGCCCAGGAGCTCGCCTCGTACCGGGTGACGAAGGATGCCAGAGCGCGGTCGACCCGCTCCGAGGTCTTGGCCGATGTCTCCTTGGAGGCGCCGGCAGAGCCCTGTCCCGAACCGGCGGACCCCTGATTGGAGTTCGACTGCCCAGAGCCGGCCTGCCCGCTGTCCGGGGCGCCCGAGGCCTTGGACCCGGCCTCGTCGGAGTTCGATTGCCCGGAGTCGCTGGAGTCGCCGTCCTCGGAGTCGTCATGACCCGAGGCCGTGACGTCCTTCCCGGTGGGGGAGACGCTGATGGTCACAGTGCCTGGACGCCCCATGTACTTCTCCATATCGGAGTTGATCGCGGTCACCGAGACCTGCCCGATGGCGATGACGAAGGACATGGCGGCCACGGCCGCCCCCACGCCCACGAGCGAGAGCAGCACTCGGACCTTGCCGATGCGCAGCTGCGCCCATGCCTCGATGATCGCGCCGACGAATCCCGTCATCAGGCCGCCGGTCCCTGCGAAGAGTTTCATCGGGCCCCTCCTGCTGCTCCTACCGCTCCTATTGCATCAGCGCCGGGCGCTGGTGCGACTGCTCGGTCCGCCACGGGGGCGAGTTGGACCTCGCTGAACTCCTCCAGGGAGCCCGCCTGGCGCCGACTCACCGAGATCGGGGTCAGCACCCCGTGCTCGAGGCGGTACTGGGTGTGCGCCCGCCCCGCTACGGCCAGGTCGTGGGTGATGAGGATGAGTGCCGCGCCATTGTCGCGGCACTGCTTCTCCAGCAGCTCCATGACGGCCGCCCCCGTGTCGACGTCGAGGGCTCCGGTCGGCTCATCGGCCAGGATGACGCGGGGTCGCCGGGCCAGCGCCCGGGCGATGGCGACCCGCTGCTGCTCGCCGCCCGACAGGCGCCCGATGGCCATCCCCGCCTTGCTGGCCAGTCCGACGGCGTCCAGGAGCTCCTCCGCCCGGGACGTGCGCCTCCAGAAGGCCGTGCCGTGGTCGTACAGGAGCGGGGCTGCGACGTTCTCCGTGGTCGTCAGGCCGCTGATGAGGTTGAAGGACTGGAAGACGAAGCCGAAGGTCTCCCCGCGCAGGTGGGCGCGGCGGCCCTCGCCCAGCCTGGCCGTGTCGATGCCCGTCAAGTGGTAGCTGCCGGAGGTCGGGATGTCGATCAGCCCGAGGGTGTTGAGCAGAGTCGACTTGCCGGTTCCGGAGCGGCCCACGATGGCCACGTGCTCGCCCGGGTGAACATCCAGATCGACGCCGGTGAGGATGTTCAGCGGCGGGGAGTCGGGGACCGTGAAGGTGCGCGTGATGCCGCGCAGACTGATCAGCGGGCCCGAGTTCACAGGATCTCCTTGCCGTTCTCGTCGTAGCAGGCGGAGTTGTCGGGCTCGCACGTGTTGGGGTTGCCGGTGCGGACGATGTCCTTGCCCGGCACGTACTGCAGGATTGTCTCGCCCTCGGCCAGGCCGTTGGTGATCTGAATATTGGTGCCGTCATTGATGCCCAGGGACACCTCGCGCTTCTCGGCGTCCTTGGGGTTGTCGGGGTCGGTCACCACCCAGACGTTCCCCGTCGTCACGGATCCCTCCACGGCCGTCACGGGGGCCAGGACCGCTCCCGTGGCCGAGCCCGCGTCGATGCCGATGGTGATCTTCAGGCCGGCGAAGACCTGCTGCTCAGGCGGCACGGAGCAGCGGACCTCCACTTTGGTGCCCTCCCCGGTGCTGGTGGTGGTACTGCTGCCGTTCTGGCCGGTGGTGGTGGAGGTGTTCTCCTTCGTGCCGATCTTCAGATCCGTGCAGGAGAAGGGCGCGGGGCCGTCCGTCGTCGAGATGGTGGCCGCGGCCGGGGCGTTGGTGAGCCGGTACTGCTGGGCGGCGGTGATGTCGCCGGTGGCGGAGTAGGTCTGCGGGGTCACGGAGGCCACGACCATGCCGACCGTCGTGTCCTGGTTCTCGATGACGTTGTAGGTCACCTTGCCGCTCACCGGGGCGTAGACGGTGCCCCAGGTCACCTTGTCGGAGGGCGTGACGGTGTTGCCCTCGGCGTCGGTCTTCGGCTCCTGCGGCTCGGTCTTCTTCAGGTAGAGCAGGGGCTCGCCCTGGGTGATCATGGCGTCCTTGGCCACGGTGAGGGAATCGACGGTGCCGGTCAGGGTGGCCTTGGCCTCAACCGCCTTGTCCTGGACCACCTGCCCCTTGACCTCGACCGTGCTGGTGATGTCGCCGACCGTGGCGGTCGTGGTTCGGGTCGTCACCTCCAGGCCGGAGGAGATGTCCGCCTGGTTCTTGTTCTCCTGGCCGGAGAAGAAGGCGATTTTCGTCAGGGCTATGGCGATGACCACAGCGATGAAGATCTTGACGGCGGGCAGGATGTATTTCTTCTTCATGCGAGTCTCCAGTTATGCCCCGAACATGCGGGCGCCCGGGAATTGAGGCGCAGAGGCGCAGGAGTACCACGGCACCGGTTGCGCCGATGCGCCTCAAGGGGATGACTGAAGCCTATGGTTCCGGGCGTAGGAGGGATTCCTCCTGAAGGAGGAGACGTTCCTATGACCGGGGGAGGACGCCCGATGGGGAAGGTAGGACCCTGGAGGGAGTCGCGCAGGGCTCAGCTCAGCCGGCCGGCGGGAGCCGAGGGGATCGCGTTCAGGAAGGCCGGGGCCGTGAAGTCCGCCTCGGCATAGGCGACGACTACGGCCCGGGCGACGGCGTCGGCGGAATCGGCGTCGACGAGCGCGATCGCAGAGCCTCCGAAGCCGCCGCCGGTCATCCGCGCTCCGTGGGCGCCGGCCTTCCGGGCCGCTGCGACGGCCATGTCCAATTCGGGGCAGGAGCACTCGTAATCGTCGCGCAGCGAGTCGTGGCTGGCGTTCATGAGGGCGCCGACCTCCTCCAGCTTCGGACCGGCCAGCGGGCGGCTGTCGCGCAGCAGCGCGACGAGGCGCCGCGTCCGGTCGATCTCGGTCACCACATGACGGGTGCGCTTGACCAGCTCGTCGGCGTCCGCCCCGCTGCAGTCGGCCGGCTCAGCCGGCTCGGCGGATCCAGCCGACCCAGCGGACCCAGCCGGCTCAGCCAGCCTGCTCAGGTGCGTCTCCAGATCGTCGGGCGCGATGTCCGCCAGGAGGTCGACGCCGAGCATGCGGGCGGCCTTCTCGCAGGCAGCCCGCCGCGCACCGTACTGGCCGTCCACCAGCGAGTGCTCGGCCTTGGTGTCGATGACCAGCAGCGCCAGCCCGGCGGCGCTCAGGTCGAAGGGGACCTGCTCGACCTCGCCGGTGCGGCAGTCCAGCTCCAGGGCGTGGCCGGCGCGGCAGCGCAGGGAGGCGGACTGGTCCATGCCGCCGGTGGGGGCTCCGGCCACCTCGTTCTCCGCGCGCACGCAGGACGTCACCAGGCGCGCGCGACCGGCGTCGTCGGGAGCCTCGGCCGGGCCGGCCAGCCCGAGCGCGTCGACGTCGTCCAGCGCCACCGCGGTGGCGCTCTCCAGGGCGGCCGAGGAGGACAGGCCTCCGCCCAGGGGCACGCAGGAGACCAGCGCGGCGTCGAATCCCGACAGCGGGCCCAGCCCGTCGCGCTCCAAGGCCCAGGCCACACCGGCGATGTAGGCGTTCCAATGGCGGACCTCGCCGGGCGTGCCCTTGGGGCCGATGACGTCCAGGTCCAGGGTGTCGATGCTCTGCGGCGTCAGGGAGGACACGAGCCGCACCGTCCTGTCCTCGCGGCGCCGAAGTGCCAGGTAGGCGCGATGCGGCAGGGCGATGGGCAGGGCGAGCCCGCCGTTGTAGTCAGTGTGCTCCCCGATGATGTTGACGCGCCCCGGTGCGCACCAGACGCCGTCGGGCTCGGCGTCGAAAGCCTCCCTGAACAGGGCGCTGGCGGCCCTGGCCCCCTCCTGCGGGGTCAGGGCGGGGGTGAAGACGGGAGCGGCGCTGGACATCGTGGTCTCCTGGAGTGTGCGGGTGTGGCGGGCGAGCCCGGGCCCCGGCTGCCGATGGCGGGGCGGATGCGGGCGGGCGCACGGCGTCAGTGTGCCAGAAACGACCGGAGACGACGGTCACTTCGCGCATCCTCGAGGGGAGTCCTCCCCGGGGTGACGTCTTCCGGGCTGGGACTGGCGGGGGCGGGCACGGTAATGTGTTCGAGTGGCCGCAAGGGCGTCCACCGCCCGCACGACCCGTAGGAGACCAGGAATCATGGATATCCCCGCACCAGGCGCGCACCAGTGCGTCATCGGTGTGGCCATCGCGCTGCCCGACTCGGATGCCGCCCGGGTGCGCCAGGTGCGTGCGGCTGCCGGCGATCCGCTGGCCCATGTGATTCCCCCGCACATCACGATCCTGCCGCCCACCGCCGTTGATGTGGGCTCGCTGGAGCAGGTGTCCCAGCACCTCCGGCGCGTGGCTCGGCGGACCTCGCCCTTCCGGATCCGCTTGGACGAGGTGGGCACCTTCCGCCCCGTCAGCCCCGTGGTCTACCTCGATCTGAGCCGCGGCGCTCCGGAATGCGAACGTCTCCAGGGCCGCGTGCGCGATGAGGCCGGGCCCTTGGCGCGCCCCCTCAGCTTCCCCTTCCACCCGCACGTCACCCTCGCCCACGAGATCGCCGACGACCACCTGGACGTGGCCGCCGCGGCCGGGGCCGAGTTGGACGTGGACTTCACCGCCGCCCGCATCCACCTCTACCGTCTGCGCCCCGAGGGGGTCTGGGAGGTTGCGGAGTCCTTCGTCTTCGGTCGCGCCTCCGCCTCCCAGGCCGCTTCCGATCCGGTGGGGGCCGCGGATTCGGGCGAACCGGCGGCTCCCGCGCTCCCGGGATAGCGGCCGGGATGGAGATCGGGGTGGCGACCGGGATGGAACCCGGGACAGAGACGTCGTGATCGCGCGGATCAAAGGGCTGATCGGGGCTCTTCAGCGCACCCGGCCGGGGCGGGCCCTCAAGCGCTACGGGACGGCGCGCGGCGCCCTCATGGCCGGGGGAATCGCCTATACCGCGATGTTCTCCATCTTCGCGGCCCTGGTGATCGGCATGAGCACTCTGATGGCGATGATAGGCAACCGTCCCGCCTTCCGCGCCGCCACCATCTCCTCTGTGGACTCCATGCTGCCCGGTGTGCTGGACACCGGCGATGGTCAGGGGCTGGTGACCGTCGAGCAGCTGACGCTGAGCTCGGCCCTCAACTTCGGGTCGGTCATCGCCGGCGTCGCCCTGCTGTACTCGGCGATGAGCCTGATGGGGACCATCAAGACCGCTCTGCGCGCCATGTTCGGCATCGTCAATCCCCCTCCCGGCCCCGTGGTGAGCCAGCTGCTCAACCTGCTCGGGTTCCTCGTCATCGTGGCGGGAGTGCTGGTGACCGCGGTCGCCTCGGTGGTGACCACCACCCTGTCCGGGGGCATCGGCCGCAGGCTCGGCCTGCCCGACTCGCTGACCGGGAGTGGGGCGTGGCTGGCCACACTGGCCGTGTCCTTCATCATCGATGCCGGCGTCCTGGCGATGCTCATCACCGTCTGCGGTGTGCGTCCGCCCAAGCGCGACCTGATCCAGGGCTGCATGCTGGGGGCGCTCGCCCTCGGCGTGCTGCGGCAGGTGGGGACCGGGGCGGTGGGCTCCGCCGCGGTGCGCAACCCGCTGCTGGCGTCCTTCGCCGCCGTCGTGGTCCTGGTGCTGTGGCTGCACCTGACCAGTCGCGCGGTGCTGCTGGTGGCTGCCTGGACGGCTAATCCGCCACTGCCGAGAGAGGTGGAGCACCCCGCGGAGGTGCATGCCCACGAGCGCCCCAACTACGTGACGCTCTCGGTTCCCGAGACCCTGACCTGGCCGCGGCAGTCCCTGACCGGCGCTCTGGAGGCCGACCCGACGGCGCGTCCCGACTACTCTCCGCTGGTCTCCGCCGAGCAGCGCGAATGAGCGATAGCCTGCGGGAGTGAATGAGAATCCTGAACGCATCGGCTGTGCCCACAAGGCCCACAAGGCTCACAACGCCGACCGAGTCGAGAGCGCCGAGCCTGCCGAGCGAGCCGGATCGGATGAGGCGATTCACGCCATCATCCCCGCCGGCGGCGCGGGCACTCGGCTGTGGCCGCTGTCCAGGCGGCACCATCCCAAGTTCCTCCTCGACCTGACCGGCGCCGGTCGCACCCTGATCCAGGGCACGGTGGCGCGCCTGGCGCCCGTGACCGCCACGACGACGATCGTCACCGGCGTCGCGCACGTGGCGGCAGTGGCCGATCAGCTGCCCGAGCTGCCGCGCGACAGCATTCTCGCCGAGCCCCTGCCGCGGGACTCCATGGCCGCCATCGCCCTGGCCGCCGGAGTCATCGCCGCGCGTCACGGCCGCGACGCCGTCGTCGGGTCCTTCGCCGCCGACCACACCGTCGCCGATGAGACTGCCTTCATCGGCGCCGTCCGTCAGGCCGCGGCGCTGGCGCGCGAGGGATGGGTCGTGACCATCGGCATCGAGGCGACCAGCCCCTCCACCGCCTTCGGCTACATCCACTGCGGCGAGAGCCTCGATGCGCCCGGGGCCCCCGATGGGCGCCGGGTGCTCGGCTTCACCGAGAAGCCCGACGCCGCCACCGCGGCCGCCTATCTCGCCACGGGCGACTACCGCTGGAACGCCGGCATGTTCGTCTCCCGTGCGGGCGTCCTGCTGGACCATCTGGCCGCTCACAGGCCCCGGCTCGCCGCCGATGTCGCGGCCATCGCGGCCGCCTGGGACACTCCCGCGCGCGAGGAGGTCCTCGCCGAGCGCTGGCCGGGTCTGGAGAGGATCGCCATCGACCATGCCATCGCCGAGCCCGTGGCCGCGGCAGGGGGCGTGGCCACGGTGCCCGCCGCCATGGGCTGGGACGACGTCGGCGGCTTCGACTCCCTGGCCGAGCTCGTGCCGGAGCGCACCCGGGGGCCGGCCGATGGCGTCGCCGTGCTGGACGACTCCGCAGCGGGCGGTCCGGCCGCCGATGTCGAGGCCCTGGCCTCGCCCGGTGCGCTCGTGGCCTCGACCACCGGGCGCAAGATCGCCCTGCTGGGGGTGCCCCGCACCGTCGTGGTCGACACGCCCGACGCCCTGCTGGTGACGACTCCGGACCAGGCGCAGGCGGTCAAGGGCGTTGTCGATCGTCTGCGCGCCGAAGGGCGCGACGCGCTCCTGTGAGCGCATGCGGTCGGGGATTCAGTCCCCAGACCCTCCTCAAACCTCGTTAGCGACGACGATCTTCCCGACGGCGTGACCGGTTTCGAGGATCTGGTGCGCCTCGCGCAGCGCTTCGGCGCCGATCGGTCCTAGCATTTTCGTCATGGTAGTACGGATGCGCCCGGCATCGACCAGCTCGGAGATGCTGGCCAACGCACGGTGCTGGGCTTCGAGGTCGTAGCCGAAGCGCGGCCGGGTGAACATGAGCTCCCAGTGCCAAGAGATAGCCTTCCCCTTCAACGCGAACAGGTCGAGGTCCCTCTCGTCATCGATCGCGACGATCTCGCCGAACGGGCGCACGATCTCGGTGAATAGCGGGATCCGGCCTTTGCTCTGTGGGGTGAATACCCAGTCCACGCCACCGGGGGCCACGGCCAGGATCTGGTGAGCCAGATCGTCCGAGGAGTGGTCGACTACGGCGTCGGCTCCGAGGGACAGAGCCCATTCACGTGACTCGGACCGGGATGCGGTGGCGATGACGGTCGCGCTAGTCAGTTCCTTGGCGAGCTGGATCAGGATGGATCCCACCCCGCCCGCACCTCCGAGAACCAGCAGGGTTCCGCTCGAGTTCTGGGTGAGGCCGAGCTTGTCGAACAGAGCTTCCCAGGCCGTGATGCCGGTAAGCGGCAGGGCCGCCGCCTGGGCATGGGTGAGCGAAGAGGGCTTCGGCCCGACGATGCGCTCGTCGACGAGTTGGCGGGCAGAGTAGGAGCCGGAGCGCTCGATCGCGCCGGCATAGAACACCTCGTCGCCGGGACGGAACAGCGTCACGTCCTCGCCTACGGCGACGACGGTGCCTGAGGCATCCCAGCCGAGGATACGGTCCTTATCGCCGCGGTTCCCGGAGGCGCGGACTTTCACGTCGACAGGGTTGACCGACACGGCCTGCACCTTGACCAGAAGATCGTGGCCCGTCGGCGCGCCGGGGGCGGGGATCCTCGTGTCAACCAGGCTGTTGGGGCCGTCCAGTGGCCCACCGGCGCGGGAGACGACGGCAGTGACGGTCTCGTTCTGGGGTACGGCTGTCATAGGAGCAGCTCCTTCTGGTGGTGTCGTCTGGCACCGGAAGACGGCGCCCTGATGACCGTAGCCAGAGGTCAGTAGTTACCTGCAAGATTGCTTACTACCTGTTAGATAGTAGATCAACGGTTCTGGGTGCGCGGTCAGTGCGCCTCGTTATGGTCAATGCGCGCGCGAGCCAGCTCGTACTGGGACTCGGCCCAGTCGCGCAGCATGAACATCGGGCGGACCGCACTGCGGCCCGCCTCGGTCAACGAGTACTCCACGTGCAGGGGGACGGCGGGGATCACCATGCGGTCCACAAGACCGAAGTCCTCGAGCCGACGCAGCGTCGCCGTCAGCACCTTCGGCGAGATTCCCTGCAGGCGCCGCTGCAGTTCCCCGAAGCGCAGCGTCTCCTCAGCGAGGGCGCTGATCGCGAGTGCCGCCCATTTGTTGGCGACGACATCCAGCAAGGCCCGGCACGGGCAGTCGGCCGAGTAAACTTGCCCGCGGGTCTGCCCGCTCTTTCCAACCCCCGGTGCGGCACCGTTTGCCGTCATCGCTCTCCGTCCTACTTTTCACGGTCTATTACTTCCTTTCGGATAGTAGCAGACCTTGCGGGTAACTATCGCTTCATGTTTAGCGTCGAGTCATCCCGCGCGGCCCGCGCGGGTCTGAATTTCACGATGAGGAGCACACCGATGCCCCACCCGTTGTTTTCTCGGTGACGCTGACCCGCGCCACTGTCCATGCTGCCCTCGACGCCGACTTTATGAAGTCGGAAGAGCTTGGGTGTCATTAATAAGCAAGCATCGCTGTTCTCGACAGAGAGAATCTCGTAGTTCAGGTGCGCGGCATTCTCGACACGGATGGCGCCGTCGTTCGGGTCATCCGCATCGGCTGCGGCTCTCCTGGGCGGAACTGCGAGGCCGCTTCTGTGACCTTAGCCACCGCTGCATGATCTCGGCTCTACTCGCACCCTGTACTGCATCAGAGCGCAGGCCTTCGAACCACCCCGACCGTCAACACACGACATAGAGAGATTTCCCTGACATGGTTACCCTCGTACCGCGAGCAGCCCACCAGCACTCAGATCCCCGCCGGCACCGCAATCCACCTAATTGTCGAGCATCTTAGCGACCTCCTCGTCCGTGTGGAGGCGGTACTCACCCGCGAGCGCTTCACCGACGATAGCTTCACTAAGATAGACCCCTACAGACTTCCGGTCCAGGAGACCCTTGAGGAGGCCGAGGCGCGCGTGCGCTCCGACCTTGGTCGTTTCGCGGAGCGGTTCCCTGACCAGACCCACCTGACCAGCGCATTCACTGCGACGCTCGACCTGGCGGGCGCCTCGGGCCACGGCGTCTCCGCACTCAGCTCCGCCTATAGAGACGCCCTCACCGCGTTCTGCGATGCCTTTGAACCTACATCCTCGTCCAGCAGGGCACACTCCATCTTCACGGACGACGGCCTCGACGTGTATGTGCACATTGATCACGACCGTTACATGCGTCCCGAGCAGGACTTCCTCGCAGCGGCTTCGGAGCTTATCGCCTACCGCCGTGATAGGAACGACAACCTGACCGTTGACGAACGCATTGCAGTGCGCGCCGCCTACTGGCTCCTTGATCAGGGCGTGCACATCCCCGGCAAATACCCGATCTGGGGTACCTCGGGCTTCCGCGACGTGCAGACATACGCGTCGATCACGGACCCCGGCGAGGGGCATCTCGCGGGTACCACTCGCTATCCGGGCTACCTTCGTGGTGTCATCGTCCACGTCGAGCACCTCGAGCGCGGGGTGAGCCGCAGCCGTGAGGAGCTGGAACCGTATCGGATCCCGTCGCCGCGCACGGTCGCCCGCGTCCGCCTGCACGCCGGTGAGGCGGCACCGACCTCGAGCTACATCGGGAGACCCCTGCTGGACGGAACGGTTAATGACTCGCTGATTAAGACCAGCCGCACCTTCGCCGCGGCGGCCTCCTCGTTGCTGTCCGATGGTCTCGCGGAGGTTAAGTTCTCGGTCGAAAGGCTGACGGCCTCCGAGGCGGTCCGCCTGCTGTCCTCCCTCGCCCGTGAGGTGCGACGCGACCGCCATGCCCAGGTCCTGTCTGCCGCTTTCAACATCAATACGCCCGTCCTCGACGATCGTGAGGAAACCGTGCGCGCCCGTGGCGGGGCTGTCCAGGCCGCCACGGCGGAGGAGATCGGACTGCTCGGCATCGAGATCGCTGCCCAAGCCGGTCTCGACAAGGTCACCTGGGATGGAACCGCGGACACCTACCCCAGCCGCTGCATCACCGATCAGCTCGGCGGTCCACTCGCGCTCACTCTGGTTCACCGTGCCCATGAGGTCGGTTTGCTGACCTACTTCTCAGCGGGTTTCAGATTTGCCAACATCCCTGACGCGGTCGTCACTGCGGTGGACGGGATCGGCATCGGGGGTGCTCAGATCCTGCGGCTTATGGACAAGAACACTGGTAACCACGGCCCGTTCCTCCCGGACAACATCAACCGCATCCTCGCCATCCGCGACCAGGCCGCAGATACCCCCGCCGGACGAGGGGCGAGGCTGCTCGCGCGCATGGACCGCCTTCACTTCGAAGGTACTTTGGGTGTCGATGACGAGCCGACACGTGTCGCGCTGTTCGAGGCGCTGTGCAATGGAGATGTTGCGGAGGCCGAGCACATCGCCTCTGGGCTTGTGGGCCTCCTGGCGCTCCCTGTCGACTCCGTTCACCCGCTCCTAGCCTGGGCCAAGCGCCTTCTGGGAGGCTCTGGACTCCTGGCCGAGCAGCGCATAGGTCAAGTGGGATGGGGTCAGTTCGTAGCTCGTGTACGGCGGGCGGCCGACCGTGCCGATCTGATCCAGCTCGCCGATCTTCTGCAGCGGGCATCCTCGTGCGGCGCTGGACAGGCCGTCGCTGCCGTGCACTGACCCCGTCCCGTCCTCCCCAGAAGAAGCCGGGAAGGACGGCCCGGGGTGCGTCCACCTCTACGAGCCGTCGTCGAGAGCCGTCAGGGTCCTGGATCTGCTCGCTCCGCGCGCCTGCGCGGGCCCGGGGCCGCGTGAACTCGGGTACTGGCCGCGCGTTCTCGCGGTCTTCCTCCCGCGCGAGCTGCGAGGGGCGGAGGGGAGGGCGACGGAGTGCTAGCCGGCTCCGTCGGTTTCTCTCGACTCGCCACTTGAAAGTTTCGGACGCCCGAAATACTCTCATCCCTCATGAGACCCATGTTCATCTGCGGGCGCCGGACGGCGGCCGTCCTCGCCTCCCTCGTCCTCGTTGCCGCGGCACTGCCCCTGACCGCCTGCGGAGCCTCCACAACGAGCGCTGACGACTCCGCCATCAAGGCGGTCGCGTCCACCACTCAGATCTGCGACTACATCACCCAGCTCGCCTCCGACGGCCAGGACGACGGCCTGTCCTTCGACCGCACCGGCGCCGACGGCACCACCGAGCACTTCGGCGCCGACACCGCCAGTGCCAAGACGCACCTGACCCTGACCTGCCTGCTCGCCCCCAATGCCTCCGCCCACGAGCACGACATGACCGCGGAGCAGTCCCGGGCGCTGTCCGAGGCCGATCTCTTCTTCGTCTCCGGCGTCGACCTCGAGCACTTCCTCGACGACGCCGTTACCTCCACCGGCTTCAAGGGCTCCATGGTCGTGACCTCCGGGGTCGCCGGCGCCGCCGACGTCGACGACCTCGACGCCCAGCTGGCCAAGGAGAAGGACCTGCCCTACACCGTCGATCGCGGGACGACCAAGGTTGACGTCGCCACCTGGCCCTTCCCGCCCGAGGACGGGGAGAGCGAGCCCGAGTTCCGCTTCGACCCGCACGTGTGGACCTCGCCCGCGAACGCCATCGTCCAGGTGACCAATATCGGCGCCGCCCTGGAGAATGCCTCCCCGGAGTCCGCCGAACTCCTGAGCTCGCGCACCCAGAGCTACATCGACCGTCTCAATGACCTGGACGCCTGGGCCCACGCCAGCCTGGAGACCGTCCCGGCCGACAAGCGCGTCCTGTTCACCAGTCACGACGCCTTCGGCTACTTCTCCGCCGCCTACGGCGTGACCTTCAAGGGCGCCGCCCTGTCCGACTTCAACGCCCAGCAGGACGCCACCGCCCAGAAGATCGACGAGACCGCCAAGGCCGTCACGGACTCCGGCGCGGTGGCGATCTTCGCCGAGAACTCCAACAATCCCGAATCCGTCGACAAGGTCGCCAGGACCGCCGGCGTCAAGGCCATTGTCGGGGACGAGGCCCTGTACGGGGACTCGCTGGGCGACCCCGGCTCGGACGGGGAGACCTACATCGGCTCGATCCTCCACAACGTCACCAACCTCACCAAGGCATGGGACGGCACTGTTGCGGAGATCCCGGAATCCCTGAACGAGTGGACGCCCATGTACACAGAGGTCAAGTGAGCCGAATGAGTCCAGCGAGCCAAGCGAGCCGAGCGAGCTCTGAACCGGTCGTCGTCCTCGACGACGCGGCCTTCGCCTACAACTCCCGCACTGTCCTGACCGGGGTCACCGGTACGGTCGTGGGCGGCGAGGCCCTGGCCCTCATCGGCCCCAACGGCTCGGGCAAGACCACGCTACTGCGCGGCCTGCTCGGCCTGGTCAGAGTCGCCGCCGGCAGTCTTCGCGTCAACGGCGCCGCCCCCGGTCGAGCGCCGCGCGGATCGATCGGCTACGTCCCGCAGGTCGCCGACCTCGATCCGAGCTTCCCGGTCACCGTCCTCGACGTCGTCCTCATGGGCACCTACTCGCGCCTGGGCCTGATGCGCCACCCCGGCCGCCGCGAGCGCAGCCGCTGTCGGGAGGCCCTGGAGGCCGTCGGGCTGAGCGAGCTCGCCTCCCGGCGCTTCGGCACGCTGTCGGGCGGCCAGCGTCAGCGCGTACTCGTGGCCCGTTGCATCGCCGCCGAGCCGTGGCTGATCCTCCTGGACGAGCCCTTCAACGGCCTCGACCAGCCCAACCGCGACGCGCTGCTCGACATCATCGCCCGGCTCAAGGACCGCGGCATCGGCGTGGTCGTCTCCACCCACGACCTGGTCCTGGCCCGGCAGACCTGTGAGAAGGCCGCCCTGCTGGCCGGACGGCAGATCGCCTTCGGCCCGCGCGCTGAGGTGCTGGTGCCCGCCCTCATCGAGCAGGCCTACGGCGGAGCCGGCTCGGACCGCCTCCTCGAGCTCGATCCCACGGCGCTGGAACGGGAGGGCACGGCGAGCGGGGAGGACGCGGAGCAGTGACCGCAGTCATCCCAGCGATCCCAGCAACCTCAGCGATCCCAGCAACCGCGCCGGCCGGCGTCACCAAGACCTTCGCCGACCTCGTCGAGGGCCTGCGCGGCCTGGCCTCCCACGTGCCGGGCCTGGCCCAGTTCGCCTCCGCGCCCTACCTGTTCAGGCCCCTGCTCATGATCGTGCTGCTCGGCGCCGTGTGCGCCGTCGTGGGCACCCTGGTCAACCTGCGCGCCACCGAGTTCACCGCCGAGGCGATGGTCCACGCCGTCTTCCCCGGCATCGTGGCCGGCGCCGTCTACGGGGGCATCGATCGGATCGTCCCCGCGGCCGCTGCGGTGGCCCTGCTCGCCGCCGTCGCGCTGACCTGGGTCACCCATCGTGCGGCCCGCCGCTCCGCCTCCGAGGCGGGCACGGCGGTGGTCCTCACCAGCTTCTTCTCGATCGGGATCATCCTGTCCCTGGCCAAGGGGGACATGTCCGGCCAGCTCGAGGCGCTCATGTTCGGCCGCCTCCTGGAGGTCACCGACCTGCGCCTGGCCCAGGCCGTCCTCATGTGCCTGATCGCCCTGGCGGCCGTGGCCGTCACCTGGAAGGAGCAGGTCGCCTACGCCTTCGACCCCGTCGGGGCCAGGGCGGGCGGCATGCGTCTGCTCATCCTCGACCTGGTGCTCAACATGGCGGTGGCCGCGGTCGTGGTCTCGGCGTCGACGGCGGTGGGCACCCTCCTGGTCATCGGCTACCTCGTCATTCCCGGGGCGACCGGACGCGTGCTGGCCGGTCGAGTGGCCGCCATGGTGGCGGTGGCCCTGGCCGTGGGCATAGGCGGCGGCTGGCTCGGGCTGCTGGTCATGATCGCGCCGATGCCCCACCCGGTCTCGCCGCAGGCGGCCGTGGCGCTGACCATGACCGCCCTGTTCCTGGTGGCGGCGACGCGGGCCTGGTGGCGCAACCGCATCCACGGAGCGCGCCGCGAAGAACGAGACGACGTGGAGGCGGGCGCATGAGCGTGAGCTGGAACGTGCTGGCCCTGCCGCTGGTCGAGGTCGTCCTCATGGGGGCGCTGGCCGGAATCGTGGGGGCTCTGGCACTGCTGCACCGCCGGATCTTCTTCACGGAGTCCCTGACCCACTCCACCTTCCCCGGCGCGGTGGCGGGCGTGGTCGTGGCCTCGGGGCTCAGTCGCGCCCTGGCCGGGCAGCGTGCCGATTACGACCTCCTGACCGTCGCCCTGTTCGTCGGAGCCGTGCTCATGTGCCTGCCCATGATCGCCCTCATGCGCTGGCTGTCGACGATCCCGGGGCTGACCTCCCAGTCGGCCGCGGGGATCGTGCTGACCTTCGGCTTCGCCCTGGGGTACTTCCTGGCCAAGTGGTTCGCCCCGCTGCCGCTGAAGGTCGACGGGTTCCTGACCGGCTCGGTGCTCAACATCGGTCCCGTGGACGTCGCCGTGACGGCGGCGGTCCTGGTCGGGGCGCTGGCGGTCCTGGCGGTGGGCGGCCGCTTCCTGATCTTCCACGGCTTCGACCCGGTCGGCTATCGGGCCGCCGGGCTGCGCGGCGGGCCGGTCGAAGCGGTCCTGCTGGTCCTGATATGCCTGACCATTGCGACACTGGTCCCCGCCGTCGGCACGATCCTGCCCATCGCCCTCGTCGCGGCGCCGGCCGCCGCGATCGCCCCGTGGTGCTCCTCGACGCGCTCGCTGGTGGCCGGGTCGGCCCTGCTGGGGGCCCTGACCTGCGTGGCGGGCATGTGGCTGGGGGTCGTGCTGAGCCTGTCAGTGGGCGGCGTCATCGCGGCGATGGCGGGAGCCGTCTACCTCCTGGCCGCAGCGGCGCGCGCCCTGGCATCGCATGTGAGCAGCTGACGCTCTCAGGCGCCGAGCACCCCGCGCATGTTGGTCTTGAGGGCCTCCAGACGGTCGGCGGCGGTCCGGCGGGCCAATTCGACCGGATCCTCGACGCCGACCGGTACGACGACCTCGCAGTGACATGCGATCCTCGGCTCGGTGTCCGAGGGGTGCACGACGATGCGGTCGTTGGCCGCCGTCTTGATGATCAGGCCGTCTGTCGGCGGGAGCTTCCCGCCGTTGCCGTCCGAGGCCCCGTCCAGCAGGTCGAAGACGTCGACCACGGGGGAGCCGGCCAGTGAGGCGGGCACGCCCCCGGCGCGCAGGCGATCCATGGTCGTGGAGATGAAGGACGCATCCTCTGCGCCCCGGCTGCTCACGCTCAGGTGACCGGTGGCATGGAGCCCGTGCTCGCGCGCCAGCCGGTCGAGCAGGTCGGCGATCGAGCGGCCCTGCTGCTTGAGCACGCTGGCCAGCACCGCTAGGCGCACGGAGGCCGAGATGCCGTCCTTGTCCCGCACCGAGGCGGGGTCCACGCAATAGCCCAGCGCCTCCTCGTAGCCGAAGACCAGTCCGGGCACGCGACTGATCCATTTGAAGCCGGGCAGGGCGTTGCGGTGCCCCAGCCCGTGGGCCTGCGCGATCTTGCGCAGCATGCGGGAGGAGACGATCGAGTTCGCCAGGATGCCGGTGCCCGTGAAGGCCGCGAGCTCGGCGGCCTGCTCTCCCAGGACCGTGCCGAGCTCGTCGCCGGTCAGTCGTCGCCAGCCGCCGGTGACGTGCTCGTCTGGGATTGCGGCGCAGCAGCAACCGGCGTCGGGGTCGATGGCGATCACCAGGTCGGCGTCGGCGTCGCGGGCCTGCGCGAGGGGCAGGTCGAGAGTGCCGGCCTCCTCGGGGTCGGGGGAGGCGACGGTGGGGAAGCCGGGGTCGGCGTCGAACTGCTCGGGCACGACGATCACGTCCAGGCCCACGCGGCCCAGCGCGTCGCGGCAGATCCGCCCGCCCACTCCGTGCAGGGCAGTCAGGACGATCTTGAGGGGGGCGGCGGCGCGCATCCGCGCCGCCTTCGCCGCAGTCGCGGTGTAGTCCTCGATGATCTCCTCGCCCAGGGTCTCCCAGCCGGAATCGGGCATCGGTATCCCGGGTATCTCAGGTATCCCGGCTATCCCGGCCGGGTCGCCGACCGCCTCAATGCGCTCGGCGATCGCGGACTCGTAGGGCGGTGCGATCTGCGCGCCCTGACCCGGGCCGGTCACGGCGCGCCCGCCCAGGTAGATCGTGAATCCGTTGATCTGGGGCGGGGTGCGGGAGGCCGCCACCATGACCGCGGCGTCGGCCTCGAGGCGCCTGAGCGCGAAGGCGAGGGTCGGGGTGGGGCAGGGGCGGTCGAACAGGACGGCGCGGCCCCCCGCGCCGGTGATGACGGAGGCCGTGTCGCGGGCGAAGACGCCCGAGTGGCGGCGAGCGTCGTAACCGATCACGACGGTGAAACCCTCGCCGAGGGTTTCGCGCAGATAAGCCGCCAGGCCGGCAGCGGCGCGGATGACGACGGCGCGATTCATCCGGTTCGGCCCCGCTCCCAGAGGGCCGCGCAGGCCGTCGGCACCGAGCGTCAGGGTGTCCGAGAAGGCGTCGGTCAGGGCTGCGGCGGCCTCATCGTCGCCGGCCTCGTGGGCGGTCAGCAGAGCGGTCAGCTCTTCGCGGGTGGCGGGGTCGGGGTCCTCATTGATCCAGGCAGTCACGGCAACGGTGTCGAGAGAGCGATCCGGGCGGGTCATGACTTCGACGCTACCGCGAGCCGCCCGTTCCGAACCGTGACAATGACAGCCCTCACCAGTGGTTCCCAACACAAGAACGTGAGGTAGCCAATGACGCCGGCGGGTCCTCACTCCCGACTCGGCCGTACCCTGTGCCCATGAGCGACACTGCCTCCTCACCCCCGCCGCCCGGCGGCCAGGTCCCGGCCCCGGTCGCGGCGCCGGTCGTGCTGCCCGATCTGAACGGCGATCTCGGCGCCCTCACCCTCGCCCTGGTGTCTGCCCCGAGCGTCTCCGGGGCGGAGGCCCCGCTGGCCGACGCCGTCCAGGCCGCCCTGGCGGCGCATACGCACCTGGAGGTTCTGCGGCACGGCAACACCGTCGTCGCCCGCACTCGCCTGGGGCGTCGTGAGCGAGTCGTCGTCGCCGGCCACCTGGACACCGTCCCCATCTCGCCCCGCACCGACAACGTCCCGGGCCGTATCGAGAGCCATGAGAACCTTGAGAGCCTCGAGAGCCTGGAGGACCTGGGCGGCACGGGCGCTCAAGACGGGCAGGGCGGGCAGACGGTCGTGTGGGGGCGCGGCAGCGTCGATATGAAGGGCGGTATCGCGGTGGGCCTGCAGCTGGCCGCGACCCTGACCGCTCCGCGCCGCGATGTCACCTGGGTCTTCTACGACAACGAGGAGGTCGTCGGCGAGCGCAACGGGCTCGGTCGGGCGCTTGCGGCCCACCCCGACTGGTTCGAGGCGGACCTGGCGATTCTCGGCGAGCCCACCGGCGCGGGCGTCGAGGGCGGATGCAACGGCACCCTGCGCCTCATCCTGAACGTGCCGGGTCGGGCGGCCCACTCGGGCCGGGCCTGGCGCGGCGTCAACGCGATCCATGCCGCCTCCACCATCATCGAGCGGGTCAAGGCCGCCCCGGTGAGGACTGTGGAGGTCGATGGCCTGGCCTACCGGGAGTCCTTCAGCGTCGTCCTCATCGAAGGGGGCACGGCGACCAACACGATCCCCGACCACTGCCGCGTCACGGTCAACTACCGCTTCGCACCCGACCTGACGGCCGAAGAGGCCCTGGCCTGGGCCAAACGCGTGCTGGCAGGGCTCGATCCCGTCGGTGAGGAGACCGACCCGGTCATCGACGCCGGCACCGGGCGGGTCGATGTCGAGCTGGACGACCTGAGCCCGGCCGCGCGTCCGGGGCTCGATTCCCCGATGGCCCGTGAGCTCATCGAGCTGGTGCGCGAGCGCGGGGGCGCCGTCGGACCCAAGTACGGCTGGACCGACGTCGCCCGCTTCTCCGCGGCCGGCATCCCCGCGGTCAACCTCGGCCCGGGCGACCCGATGCTGTGCCACACCGATGACGAGCACTGCCCCGTGGCCCAGATCGAGGCCGTCGCGCAGATCCTGCGCGCATGGCTGGCCTGACGGTCCGACGGCCCGACCGGCCGTGATGAGATCATTCCCCCATGACACGCCAGACCTACCGCAGAGGGCCCGTGATGCTGCGCGGGACCCAGATCCCCGTCCGGACCACCGACGCGCGTCTGCTGGACCACCGCGGCGATGCCGAATGGCTGCACGCCGACCCGTGGCGCGTGCTGCGCATCCAGTCCGAGTTCGTCGAGGGCTTCGGGGCGCTGGCCGAACTGGGGCCGGCGATCAGCGTGTTCGGCTCGGCGCGCACTGCCGCGGACGACCCCGCCTACGCCCTGGCCCAGCAGATCGGGGCGGGTCTGGCGCGCAGCGGCTACGGCGTCATCACCGGCGGAGGCCCCGGGATGATGGAGGCGGCCAACAAGGGCGCCCATGACGCGGGCGGCGTCTCGGTGGGCCTCGGCATCGAACTGCCTCACGAGCAGGGCATGAACGAGTACGTCGACCTGGGCGTCAACTTCCGGTACTTCTTCGCCCGCAAGACGATGTTCCTGAAGTACTCCGACGGCTTCGTCGTCATGCCCGGGGGAATGGGCACTCTCGACGAGCTCTTCGAGGCCGTGACCCTCGTCCAGACGGGCAAGGTCTCCTCCTTCCCGATCGTGCTGGTGGGCTCCGACTACTGGCGCGGGCTGGTGGATTGGATCCGCGGCACCCTGGTGGACTCCGGGACGATCTCGCCCGGGGACGTCGATCTGCTCCCCGTCGTCGACACGGCGCAGGAGGCCGTCGACTACGTGGTCGACGGCGCGCGGCGGCTGCGGGCCGGCGGGGCGGAACCCAGGAGCGGAGCATAGTTGAGCCTTCGTGGACTTAACCACGTTTATCTGAGGATCGGCGTCCTCGTGCCGTAGAATGGGCTGGGCAGTGCGGTGATGAATCCGCGATACAGCACTGAAAGGGGAGCTCATGGCTGCCATGAAGCCCAGGACTGGTGACGGGCCGCTAGAAGTCGTCAAGGAAGGCCGCTCGATCATCATGCGCGTGCCGCTGGAGGGTGGTGGCCGTCTGGTCGTTGAGATCACGCCCGATGAGATCAAGGATCTCCAGGAGGCGCTGGCCTCCGTGAAGTACTGATTCTCGATCCGCACAGATCCGCACAGATCGGCTCAGACTTCCTCAGACCTGCTCAGATCTCTTCAATAGTATGCGGCGCCTGCCGCAGTAAGTAACGACGAGGACCGGGTCCCCGAGGGCCCGGTCCTTGTGCTATTCCTGCACCGCTTCATTCAGGTCATTCAGGTCATTCAGGTCATTTCAGGCCCGTCAGGCCTGGCGGACGGCCACCAGCAGTCCATCGCCGACCGGCAGGAGCGACACGAGAAGACCGTCGTGATCGCGCAGGGACTTGCCCAGCTCGCGTGCCGCGACCGTGGTGGGGTCGCGTCGAGCGGGATCGGCCACGTGATCGTTCCACAGGGCCCGGGTGATGGCCAGGACGCCGCCGACGCGCAGCATGCGCAGTGCAGGCCCGGCCAGCTTGATCGACTCCTCCGGATCGATGTCGAGCACGACCATGTCGTAGGAGCGAGCCGCCATGCGGGGCATGACGTCGGAGGCCCTGCCCCGGATGATCCGCGTGCGCGCTCCCGGATATCCCGCGGCGTCGAAGGCCCTGCGCGCCTCGCGCTGGAGCTCGGGCTCGACGTCGATGGTGGTCAGCACCCCGTCCGAACCCATTCCGCCGAGCAGGCACAGCCCCGAGACCCCGGTGCCGGTGCCGACCTCCGCCACGGACTTCGCCGCCACGGCGGCCGCGAGCATCTTCAGAGCGGCGCCCGTGGCTGAGGAGACGGGGGCGATGCCGAGCTCGATGCCGCGCAGCCGGGCGTCGGCGATCTGCTCGTCCTCGCTGGGGAACTCCTCGGTGTAGGACCAGCTCAAGGTCTTGTCGGCACTCACCGTTCCACCTTCCGTGCTGCGACCGGTGGTCGCGTGGGATCGGATCTGCCCGTGCACGGCCCTGAGGGGCGGCGCGGGCGAACACACTTATTGTTCCAGGTTGTGGGCGGATCAACGGTATCGCCACTGGCGATGCGCATGCCTCCGGGGTGCGACGGCGCACGTCCCGCATGGTGATCGGGTCCCGCGCTTGGTCCCTATACTGTTGGCGTGCTAGGCGTCTCAGGTTCCGAATTCCTCGTCATCATCCTGGTGGCGGTCATCGTCATCGGGCCTCAGCGTCTGCCCGAGTACACCCGCAAGTTGACTCAGGCCGTGCGGCGGCTCAGGGTATTCCTGGACGACGCCAAGGAGCAGATCGCCGAGGAGGTCGGCCCGGAGCTCGCGGACCTCAATCTGTCCGACCTCGATCCGCGCAACTACGACCCGCGCAAGATCGTGCGCGACGCCCTGGGGGAGGACCTCGACGCCATCCGCAAGGACCTTGCCAATCCGATCCAGTCGGTCGCCAAGGATGCCAGGGACGCGGCCTCCGATGCCGTTAAGACCGAGGCCGCCTCCCGCTCGAAGAAGTCCCTGAGCCGGATGATCGACGACAGGGCCGAGCAGGCTCGCGAGGGGCGCCGGGCGCAGACCGAGGCTGACACCGAGCCGGTCGAGTCGGTTGAGACTGCCGGGGAGGCGCAGGCTGTTGAGGCTGACGCCGAGCCGGTCGAGCCGGTCGAGTCGGATGAGGCTGCCGATGAGGCTGTAGAGGCTGACGATGAGCCGGTCGAGCCGGATGAGGCTGTAGAGGTTGCCGGGGATGCTCAGGATGCTGAAGATGCTCAGGATGCCGAGCTTGACGTCGAGCCGGTTGAGCTGGATGAGCCCGCTGAGGCTCCGACTCCGATCCCCTCGAGCCTGGTCGATGAGATCAATGAGATCGAGGAGGCCGGGGAGGCGATCCGGCCGATCCGCCGGGTGCGGCCGGTGTCCCCGCGCGAGATCGTGCGTGCGGCCAACGCCGCCGCCCGTACGCGTGCAGAGGCAGCCGAGGCGCCCGAGGTCGTGATGGCCGCCGATCCCTCTGATTCCTAGGATTCCTCGGTCGGCGCCTGAACCGCTGAACTACATCAGCCGTGGGGGGCGATCGACAGGACAGCGCCGCAGCCAGTCGGTTCTGCGCAGTCCTCCGCTCAGTTCGCCACGTTGAGGCTCAGCCGCCGACCCGCCAGTCCGCGGGAGCGGTGCACGAGCCTGCGGGCCACGTCCACCAGCTCCGCGGCCGCCGGGGCGTCCGCGGCGGGCTCGCCGTCCTGCGCCACCGTCGCGGGCGCGCCGACGTCGGATCCCTCTCGCAGACGGATGTCCAGCGGAAGTTGGGCCAGGAGCGGCACCTCGTATCCCAGCGTCCGGGTCAGCGAGTCGCTGACCGTCCGGCCGCCGCCGGAGCCGAAGATCTCCAGGCGCGAGCCATCGGCCTGCGGCATGTAGGACATGTTCTCGATGACGCCGACGACCTTCTGATTGGTCTGAGTGGCGATGAGCCCGGTGCGCTCGGCGACCTCGGCCGCAGCCGTCTGCGGAGTGGTCACCACCAGGATCTCGGCGTTCGGCAGGAGCTGAGCCACGGAGATCGTCACGTCCCCGGTGCCGGGTGGCAGATCGAGCAGGAGGACGTCCAGATCTCCCCAGAAGACGTCGGAGAGGAACTGCTGGACCGCCCGGTGGAGCATCGGGCCGCGCCAGATGACCGGCTGCCTGGACTCCACGAACATCCCGATGGAGATGACCTTCACCCCGTAGGCCACCGGCGGGACGATCATGCCGTCCAGCTGGGTGGGGACCCGCTCCACGCCCAGCATGCGGGGGATGGAGAAGCCGTAGATGTCGGCGTCGACGACGCCCACGCTCAGGCCCTGGGCCGCCATGGCCGCCGCGAGGTTGGCGGTCACCGAGGACTTGCCCACCCCGCCCTTGCCGGAGGTCACCGCGTACACGCGCGTGAGACTGCCCGGCTGGGTGAAGGGGATGACCGGTTCCGCGGCGCCGCCGCGCAGCCGAGTGCGCAGCTCGGCCTTCTGCTCGTCGGTCATGACGCCCAGGTGCACGCTCACCTCGGTGACGCCCTCGACCCCGCCGACCTCGCGACGCGTGTCCTCCGTGATCGTGTCCTTCAGGGGGCAGCCGGCCACGGTCAGCAGAACGCCGACGCTCACGGCGCCCGATTCGCTGATCTCGACCGATTCGACCATGCCGAGATCGGTGATCGAGCGGTGGAGCTCAGGATCGATGACTCGACCGAGAGCCTCGCGAACTGCGTCTTCGGTAGGTGCGGACATGACGCCATCCTAAGTGCGTCCGTGCAGGAACCGTCGTGGTGCACAGCACGTTGAAACGGTTCGGTTCTCGTGTCCCGAGGGCCTGCCGGGATAACGACAGCGTAACCTGGATCGGCCGCCATGTGCGGATGACATCCCCTCCTGCGAGTCGGAAAGAGAAGCGCATGACTTCGACGCAGCGCTCCACCAACCCAACACCCGCATCTCAACGGGGCCGGATCGGCCGGATCGGCGGCCTTGATGGGCTGCGGGCCATCGCGGTCGCCCTCGTCCTCGTCTACCACCTCATTCCCGGGGTCCTTCCCGGCGGGATGGTGGGGGTCGATGCCTTCTTCGTCATCTCGGGATTCCTCATCACCAGTCTTCTGCTCCTCGAGCAGCGCCGCACGGGGCGCATCGACCTCAGGCGCTTCTGGATCAGGCGCCTGCGCCGTATCGTGCCCGCACTCGTCGCCGCCGTAGCCGTGGTCGTGGCCCTGGCCGCCTGCATAGGGGGCGATGCCCTGCTGGCCGTGCGGCGCCAGGTCCTCAGCTCGATCCTGCTGGTCTACAACTGGGCGGAGATCATCGGCGGATCGTCCTACTTCGACCAGACTCAGCCCCTCCTGCTGACCAACGTGTGGTCGCTGGCGGTGGAGGAGCAGTTCTATCTCCTGTGGCCGCTGGTCATCGTCGCCTTCCTGTCGCGGGGCCCGTCGTGGACGCGGCGCAGGTTCGCCGCCCTCGCCCTGGGGCTCTCGGTGGCCTCGGCCGCCTGGGCGCTGCACCTCATGGGGCAGGGGGAGTCCTCCTCGCGCGTCTACATGGGAACCGACACCCACGCCTTCGGGCTCATGATGGGCTCCGCCCTGGCCCTGTGGCACGGGCGCGCGACGGAGGGGCTGACCCTGACCCCTCAGCGCCCCGAGCTGCGCCGGGCGCGGGGGCTGCTGGGATGGGCGGGCCTGGCCGGTCTGCTCATCGTGGCCTGCGTCTCCGACGGGGACGCCATGGCGCAGCCCGGCGGCCTCGGGCCCGTGCCCGCGCTCATCATCGCGTCCGTGTGCGCCCTCGCCGTCGTGCAGGCCCTCACCGGTGAGGTCGCTCTCGCCGCCGGACCGGCGCAGCGATTGTCGCGCCTGCTGCAGGCCGAACCGCTGCAATGGGTGGGCTCGCGCTCCTACGGGCTGTACCTGTGGCACTGGCCCCTGGGGGTCCTGGCCTTCTACGCCATTCCGCCGACGGTCAGCCCCTGGGTGGTGGCGCTCGGCGTCCTGGGGCTGACGCTGTGCGCCACCGAGCTGTCCTACGTCTACATCGAGACCCCCGTGCGGCGCGACGGCCTGATCAGCTGGCTGCGACGGGCCGCACAGCTGCGGCCGCCTCAGATCGTCCCACTGGGGGGAGGGCTCACTGCCGTCGTCCTCCTCATCGTTCTCGCCTTCTCCTCCCAGCCCGGCCAATCCACGGCCCAGCAGGCGATTGCGGCCGGAGGCGAGGCCCTCGGCACTCCGGCCGCGGATGCGGCCTCCGCCCCGACGGCGGATGCGTCCGATGCCGCCTCCTCTGAGAGCGCGAGCCCATTCACCGGCGCGGAGGTCACCGTCATCGGCGACTCCGTGACGGTCGCCGCGGCGCCGAGCCTGGAGGCGAGCCTGCCGGGGATCTCCATCAACGCCGAGGTCTCGCGGTCCGTGTACGCCGCCGTTCCCACGCTCCAGGATCTCGACGCCGCCGGCGCCAGGCCCTGCGTCGTCGTCGCCCTGGCCACCAACGGCCCGATCGAGACGGACCAGCTCGACTCGATCCTGGACTACCTCGGGCCCGACCGCCGGCTCGTTCTCGTCACCGGCTACGGCCCTGCGCGCACGACCTGGATTCCGCCGGCCAACGAGGTGATCCACGCCTTCGCGCAGGACCACCCCGATCAGGTCGCGGTGGCGGACTGGCAGGCCGCCGTCTCCGGACACCCCGACCTCCTGGTGGACGATCAGGTCCACCCCCAGCCGGCGGGCGCCGAGCTCTACGCGCAGACGGTTACGGATGCGATCGCGAGCCTCGAGCGCTAGTCGCCCTGAGGCCGCGTCGAGTGCGAGTGCGTCGGGTGCGTCGACCGTGGCGGGTGCGACGACGAGTGCGACGAGCGTGACTCCGGCTCGTCGGTCTCCTCGGAGAGTTCCTCCACGATCTCGCCGACGATCTCCTCGCGCGAGCGGCGCTCCTCGGTGAGCAGCTCCTCCAGCAGGTCGCGCAACTCGGAGCGCACGAAGTCGCGGGTGGCGACATCGTTCATGGCCAGGCGCAGGGAGGCGATCTCCCGGGTGAGGAACTCGGTGTCTTCCAGGTTGCGCTGGGCGCGCTGGCGGTCCTGCTCGGCGGTGACGCGGTCGCGGTCGTCCTGCCGGTTCTGGGCCAGCAGGATCAGCGGCGCCGAGTAGGACGCCTGGGTGGAGAAGGCCAGGTTGAGCAGGATGAAGGGGTAGCGGTCCCAGGCGGCGCCCTCGTTGATCTTCACCAGGAGCATGTTCGCCGCGATCCACGCCACCACGAACACCGTCATGTAGAGGACGAACTTCGGCGAGCCCATGAACCGGGCCGTGGCCTCGGCGAAGCGCCCGAAGCCGTCGGAGCGCGAGGATCCCGGCCGGAACCAGCGCATCCACCGCGAGCGGGACCGGGTCACCGGCTGGTCGAGCTGGTCAGGCATTGGCGTTCCTCTCGATCATCTCGTCGGTGACGGCCTCGTCGGCCTCGCGCCAATCGTCGGGCATGAGGTGGTCCAGGACGTCGTCGACGGACACGGCCCCGAGCAGCCTGCCCGCCTGATCCAGAACCGGCAGGGCGGTGAGGTTGTAGGTGGCCAGGAGCCGGGTGACCGTGCCGATCGAGTCATCGGCTTTGACCGGGTCGAGGGCCTTGTCGAGGATGGAGCCGAGCAGACGCTGCGGGCGCTCGCGCAGGGCCCGCTGGAAGTGGACCATCCCCAGGAACTGGCCCGTCGGGGACTCCAGCGGGGGGCGGCACACGAAGGCGATCGCCCCGAGCGCCGGCTGGACCTCGGCCTTGCGCGCCTGCGCCAGGAAGGTCGCCACATTGGCCTCCGGAGGCAGGATGATCGGCTCGGTGGTCATCAGGCCCCCGGCGGTGTACTCGTCGTACCGCATGAGGCGGCGCACGTCCTCGGCCTCCTCGGGCTGCATCAGTTCGAGCAGCTCGGTGGCCTTCGGCTGGGGGAGGTCCGAGACCAGGTCGGCGGCGTCATCCGGCTGCATGGCGTCCAGGACATCGGCGGCGCGGGAGGCGTCCAGGCCCGACAGCAGGGCGACGGCGTCGTCGGTGGACAGCTCCTCGACGGCGTCGGCCAGGCGCTCGTCGGACAGCTCGGCGGCCACCTCGATCTGGCGGGGCAGGGGCAGGTCCGACAGGACATCGGCCAGGTCGGCGGGCTTGAGGTCCTCCATGGTGGCCAGCAGCGCGGTCGCCCCCTGCTGGTCGGCGCTGCCCGCCAGGCCCGTGACCTCCTCGGGGCGCGCCATGAAGGTCTCCCCGCGGCGCAGTCCCAGGGGGCCGGAGGCGCCGCGCTGGACGAACAGGCGCGTCACCTTCCAGTCCATGCCGCGGTCGCGCTCGATGGCGACGTCGCGGACCGTGACGGGCCCCGTGCCGTCGCGCATGGTGACCACTCGGTCGAGCAGCTCGCCCACGACGAGCGTCTCGACGTGGCGCTGCTCGAAGCGGCGGATGTTGACCAGGCCGGTGGTGATGACGGCGCCCGGCTCGATGGCCGTCACCCGTGACAGCGGCAGGAAGACGCGGCGGCGGCCGGGCACCTCGATGACCAGTCCCACCGCTCGCGGCTCCCCGCGCATCTGGATCAGGACGATGACGTCGTGGACCTTGCCCACCGCGTCCCCGAGCGGATCGAAGACGGTCGTGCCCACGAGACGGGCGACGAAGACCCTTGATATAGTGCGCGTCCTGGTGTTCTCCACGAGCACAGACTATGCGCCCCGAGCATGATGGGCCGGTATGCGGCCCTGATCGGGGGCGTGGCGTGGGACGATGGGGTCATGAGTCAGTTCTCCGCGCGACCCGCGCTCTCGCCCAGGGGCGGCGTCATGCCCCGGGGCGATGAGGTCGCCTCCTTCGCCAGTTACGCCGAGGCCCAGCACGCCGTCGACTCCCTGTCCGATGATGGCTTCCCCGTGCAGCACCTCACCATCATCGGTACCGACCTGCGGCAGGTGGAGCGGATCACGGGACGCATGAGCTGGGGGCGCGCCGTTGCCTCGGGCGCCGGGTCGGGGCTGTGGATCGGCCTGTTCTTCGGCGCGATGATGTCCCTGGTGGGCTCCGAGTCGGCCGGCGGCATGAGCATGGTGACGGCGGTGCTCCTGGGCGTGGTGTGGGGGATCGTCTTCCAGGTGGGCTCCTACGCGCTGACCCGCGGGCGGCGCGACTTCACCTCGGTGAGCCAGGTCGTGGCCTCGCGCTACTCGATCATCGCGTCGTCCAGGGCCGCCGAGGCGGCGCAGGCCCTGGCCGGTGTGCCCGGCAACCTCTCCCGGGGCGGCGACGCGGCTCGTCGGGCTGAGGAGCGGCGAGCCGCTCGGGAGCAGGCGCGCGGCGGCGGCCCCACGGCCTTCGGGTCGCGCCTCGACGAGCGGCCGCGCTACGGCGTCCGCGTGCCCGAGGGGGTCGATCCCTCCGAGTACTCCGACGCCGGCGGCCCCGGGGGTCCCGGCGGCTCCGGCGCGGCGGAGGGGGAGGAGGTCGACCCCTACCTGCGGCCGGCGGACGACCGGGGGCCCCGTGCCCGGGGCGAAGAGGGCTCGGGGCGCTCCGACGAGCACGGGGCTGACGAGGCATGAGCATCCCCGTCGGCCTGTCCAACGCCTGCCTCATGCCCGCCGGCGTCGAGACGACCTTCGCGCTGGCGGCCGAGCTCGGATACGACGGCGTCGAGGTCATGGTGTGGTCCGAGCGCACCACGCAGGACTCGCGGCTCCTGTCCGTGCTCGCCGAGCGCTACGAGCAACCGGTCCTGGCCGTGCACGCCCCCACGCTGCTGCTCACCCGCGGGGTCTTCGGCGTCGATCCCTGGGACAAGGTCGATCGCTCCATCGAGCTCGCGTTCGCCCTGGGGGCGCCCAACGTCGTTCTCCACCCGCCCTTCTTCTGGCAGACCCGCTACGCCCGCGGCTTCGTGGCCGGGGTGGCTCTGCGCGAGACCACCACCGGCATGCACCTGTGCGTGGAGAACATGTTCACCTGGCGCCCCCGCGACGCCCGCTCCTCACGGGAGTTCCAGGCGTACTCCCCGACCTGGGACCCGGTGGGTCAGGGATACCACTCGGTCACCCTGGATATCTCCCACGCGGCGACCTCGGGCTCGGACGCCCTGGCCATGGCCCGTGCGCTCGGCCCGACCCTGCGCCACCTCCACCTGACGGACGGGGTGCCGGGGTTCCGCGACGACCACCTTCTGCCCGGCCAGGGCAACCAGGACTGCGCGGGCGTCCTGGCGCACCTGGCGGACACCGGCTTCGAGGGCCGCGGCGGCCAGGTCGTCGTCGAGGTCAAGGCGGGATCCATGACGGCCGCCGAGCGCCGCGAGGGCCTGACCAGCGCCCTGGCGTTCGCCCGCGAGCACCTCGAGGGGGAGGGGCGCACCGAGAACGTCCACGTCCCCGCTCCTACGCGCAGGCGCTACCGCACGGGCTGATGCGCCGCCGCGCCGCCGGCTCGGCTCAGCAGGGGCTCTCGAGCTCGCGGTGGGCGGCGGGCTCGAGCTGGAAGGTCGCGTGCTTGATGGGAACCGGGAAGTGCTCGGCGACGCACGTCTGGAGCATGTCCAGGATCGCCGCGGCGTGCCCGTCGCGCAGGCACTCGTCGCGCACGACGACGTGGGCGGTCAGCACCGGCAGGCCGGAGGCGATCGTCCAGGCGTGCAGGTCGTGGACGTCCTCGACGTGGTCGACGTCCAGGACGTGGCGGCGCACCTCGGCCAGGTCGAGGGTCTCGGGCGTGAAGTCCATCAGCACGCGTCCGGCCGAGCGCAGCAGGCTCAGCGCCCGCGGGAAGATGAGGGCGACGATGAGGAGCGATGCGATGGCGTCGGCCCGGGTCCATCCCGTGAGCGCGACGACGCCCGCGGCCACGATGACCCCGACCGAGCCGAGCGCGTCGTTGGCGACCTCCAGGAAGGCCGCGCGGGTATTGAGGCTCGACCCGCGGCCGCTCGCCAGGACGAGCATGGAGACGACGTTGGCGGCCAGGCCGATCACGCCCATGACGAGCATGCCGTCGGCCCCGATCTCGCCCGGCGCGAGGAGGTCGATGATCGCGCGCACGCCGACGACGATCCCGACGACGGCGAGCATCCCGGCCTGGAGGGCGGCGCCGATGACCTCGGCGCGCCGCATGCCCCAGGTCGAGCGGTCCGTGGGCGGGCGGGTGGACAGGTGCGCGGCCGTGAGCGCGATGACCAGGCCGATGGCGTCGGTGAGCATGTGACCGGCGTCCGCGAGCAGGGCGAGGGAGCCGGTGAGCAGGCCGGTGACGACCTCGGCGACGAGGACGGTGGAGGTCAGGGCGAGGACGAGGGCGAGCCGGCCCCGCGAGGCGCCGGCGGAGTGGTCGTGGGCGTGATGGGGACGGTGGTCGTGCGGGTCGTGCCGGCCATCGTGGTTGCGGTGGTCGGGGAGGGGGCGGTCGGCGGTGCTCATTCGATCTTCTCCGTCTCCTCCGGCTCATCGCCGGCGTTATCAGGGGCGACGGCGACCGCGCGGGCGAGGGTCCCGGCGGCGACGAGGACGGCGGTCAGCTCGTCGGCGTGCTCCAGGACGCTCACGCGGGCTCGGCCGTGGGCGTGTGTGGAGATGAGTCCGGCGCCGCGCAGGATGGCGAGGTGCTGGGAGACCGTCGACTGGGCCAGGCCCAGGTGCTCGGCGAGCTCGCCGACGCGGTGCTCGCCGCCGCGCAGGTGGGACAGGACGGCCAGACGCGTGGGATCCCCGAGGACGGACAGGACCGCCGCCTGGGCGGTGGCGTCGTGGACGGCGGAGGTGTCGTCGGTGATATCGGTGGGCAGGATCTCATGAACGATCGGCACCCACCGATGATATCGGTGGGTGCCGAAATGGTGTCAAGAGGTGTCAGAATCCTCGTGATTCGCGTGCTGCTCGTGCTGCGCGACTCAGCTCTCGATCAGGCCGTTCACCCAGGCCTCGACGTCATCGGCCGTGCGCGGGATCGCCGCGGTCAGGTACTCGGCGCGGCCGTCGGGACGCATGACGACGTCGTCCTCGATCCGCACCCCCATGCCGCGCAGCTCGGCGGGGACCCGCAGGTCGTCCGCCCTGAAGTACAGGCCCGGCTCGATCGTGAAGACCATGCCCGGGACGAGCTCGGCGTCCATGGACATCTCGCGGCGCGCCTGGGCGCAGTCGTGCACGTCCAGGCCCAGGTGGTGGCTCGTGCCGTGCACCATCCAGCGCCGGTGGTACTGCCCCTCGGGGCCGAGGGAGTCGGCCGCCGTGACGCCGTCGGGCAGCAGCCCCCACTCCTCCAGCCGGGCGGCGATGACCTCCATGGCCGCGGCGTGCAGGTCCTTGAAGCGGCAGCCGGGCTCGTTGGCCCGGGCGAAGGCCGCGTCGGCGGCCTCGAGCACCGCCTCGTAGACGCGGCGCTGCTCGGCGGTGAATCGCCCGTCCACCGGGATCGTGCGGGTCACGTCGGCCGTGTAGAGGGAGTCGATCTCCACGCCGGCGTCCACCAGCACCAGCTCGCCGGGCTGGACGCGCCCGTTGTTGTCGATCCAGTGCAGGGTGTTGGCGTGGTCCCCGGCCGCGGCGATCGTGTCGTAGCCCAGGCCGTTGCCCTCCTCGCGGGCCCTGGCCCCGAAGGCCCCTTCGAGCACGCGCTCGCCGCGCCAGTGGCCCTTCGCGCGGGGGATGGAGCGGATGAGGTCGTCGAAGCCGGCCTTGGTGGCGTCCACCGCCTTGCGCATCTGGTCCACCTCCCAGGCGTCCTTGACCAGGCGCAGCTCACTGGTCGCCTCGGCCAGCGCGTCGTCGACCTGCTGGGCCTCCTGCCCGGCGGCCAGGCCGGCGCTGCGCCGCACCCGGTTGACCAGCGCGGTGACGGCCGCGTCGGCCTCGACGACCACTCGCAGGCCGACCCCGCCCGCGCCCGCGTCCTTGGCCAGGACGTCGGGCAGCGAGTCGATGTGGGCGCAGCGGATCCCGGTGGCGGCCTCGACCTCCTCGACGGAGGGGCGCACCCCCACCCACAGCTCGCCGTAGCGCGAGTCGGCGTAGAACTCCTCGCTCGTCCGCGAGGCGCGCGGACGGAAGTAGAGCACGGACTCGTGCGTGGGCTCGCCCGCGGCGATCCGCTGGCCCGGCACGGTGAGCGGCTCGAGGACGAGGACCGCGTCGGGCTCGAAGTCGGTGCCCGTGCCCGCCAGGTGGGCGAAGGCCGAATGGGGCCGGAAGCGGTAGTCGCAGTCGTTGTTGCGGGTCACCAGCGTCCCGGCGGGGATCACCAGGCGCTCGCCGGGGAAGAGCGCTCCCAGGGCGTTGCGGCGCGCCGCGGCCCACGGCGCGGCGTCGCTGCGCTCCGGCAGGTCGGAGGGGCGCGGGCCCCAGCCCGAGCCGATGAACTCCCGGAAGGCCTTGTTGGTGGGCCGGCGGGAGCGGTTGCCGCCGCGCTGGCTCAGCGGCTGACTCGTCGGCTGGTTCGAGGGCCGAACCGAGGGGCCGTCGGTCGGTCGGTCGGAGGGGCGGGCCGGGGACTGCGGGGCCGCGGCGGACTCGGGCGTGGATCCAGCAGCCGGTTCAGTGGCTGATTCAGTGGCTGATTCAGTGGCTGATCCGGTGGCGGGCTCGGCGGCTCGCTCGCCGGCCGGCGCGGGGGCGATGGGGGAAGGACGGTTCGTCTCACTCATGACCGCATCCTCCCACCGGGCGGCCCCTCAGGCCGAGTGGGTCGGCCTGGACCGACCGCCGGCGATCGGGTCGGCATCACCGCTGGCGGCCCCTCAGGCCGAGTGGGTCGGCTCCTCGGCCCGGGCACCCGGCCGACGGCGGGCCCGCGACAGCACGTCGGCCGCGGCGACGGACGCCGCCAGCGGGTGAAGGTCGGATTCCCGCGCCCCGGAGGTCACGAGACGGCAGACCTCTGCCAGCTCCCGGGCGAGCACGGGCGCGCCGTCGTCGGGCACCGACAGGTCCTCCTCGCCCTCCGGGCCCGTCAACCGGATGACGCGGGGCCACTGGGGGTCGTCGAAGCTCAGGACGCGGTGATCGGAGGTGATGCAGCTGCCGGTCCCGGTGGGCGAGGTCTTCGAGTGCAGGCAGACCACCTGCAGATCCGTGAGCAGGGCGGCCCCGTCCGCGGCGCAGGCGCCGGTGATCCGGTCGTAGTCGAGCACCACGACGCCGTGGGAGTCGGCCGCATCCGGCAGGTTCCGCCCCGCGGCGGTGATCCGGCTCGGCGTCCCGAACAGGTGGATGGCCAGCGACACCGGGTAGATGCCCAGGTCCATGAGGCTGCCGCCTCCCAGGGCCGGGTCGAAGGCGGGCGGCAGCTCTCCGGCGCGCAGGTGATCCATACGGCTGGAGTACTGCTCCCTGATCAGCACCGCGCGGTGCGGGCCGCTCCCATCGGCGAGCAGTTCGGGCAGGGCACGACGGATCGCCGCGGTGCCCGGCTCGAAGGCGGTCAGCCATCCCTCCATGAGGAAGCGGTCGTGGCGACCGGCGGCGACGACCATCGCCTCCGCCTCGGCGGCGTCGAGTGCGAACGGCTTCTCCACCAGGACGTGGAAGCCGGCCTCGAGGGCGGCGATCGTCTGGGGGGCGTGCAGGGCGTTCGGGGAGCCGATGTAGACGACGTCGATGGGGGTGGGGCCATCGGGACGGCCCGCCGCGAGCATCTCCTCCAGCGTCGCGTACGACGCCCCGATGCCGTGCTCGGCGGCGAAGGCGGCCGCGCGCTCGGGGTGCGCCGAGGTCACGGCCACCACCCGGGCCTGCGGCACGACGGCGGCCGCCTGGAGGAACCACCGGGCGATGAAGCCGGCTCCCACGATCCCGAAGCGCACGATCGGCGGATCGGCCCCGGGGACCGCGGCGGTGCCGTCGGAGCGGGCGGACGCGATGGGAGTGAGAGAACTCATACCGGCATCGTCCCACACTCCGCTGCGCTCATGCCGGCGTTCGCCCCCGAATCGAGTCCGCGCGCCCGGGGGCCGCCCTCCCGCAGTCCTCCCGCACTGTCCATCCGCGCCCTCCCTACACTGTGCTCGTGAGCGCGCGCATCGATCCCCACACCCACTCCACCTGCTCGGACGGAACCGACACGCCCACGGAGCTCATGGCCGCGGCCGCGCGCGCGGGGCTCGACGTCGTCGGGCTGACCGACCACGACACGACGGCCGGGTGGGCCGAGGCCGCCGCGGCCGTGCCGCGGTGCGGCGTGACCCTGCTGCGGGGCGCGGAGATCTCCTGCGCCGCCGATGGCGCCGTCCTCCACCTGCTCGCCTACCTCTTCGATCCCGAGGACGCGGCTCTGCGGGACGTCCTGGAGCACGCCCGCGCCTCGCGCGACGGCCGGGCCCGGCGCATGGTCGAGCGCCTCGCGGCCGACTACCCGATCACCTGGCAGGATGTCGTCGAGCAGGCCTCGCGGGAGGCCACCATCGGGCGGCCCCACATCGCGGATGCGCTCGTGTCCGCGGGCTGCTTCCCGGATCGCTCGGCCGCCTTCGCGGGTCCGCTGGCCACGGACTCGCCGTACTACGCGCCCCACTGGGCGCCGGATCCCGTCGAGGCCTGCGGGCTCGTGCGCGGCGCCGGGGGCGTGCCCGTCGCGGCCCACCCGCGCGCCGTCCGGCGGCAGCGCCGTCCCGTGCCCGACGAGACCTTCGCCGCCATGGCCGAGGCGGGTCTGGCCGCCCTCGAGGTCGATCATCGCGACCACGACGCCGCCGGACGCGAGGCGGCCCGCACCCTGGCACGCGCCCTCGGTCTGGGAATGTCCGGATCCTCCGACTACCATGGCACCGGCAAGCCCAATCGCCTGGGCGAGAACCTCATGGCGCCCGAGCTGCTCGACCGCGTCGTCGGCGAGGGCGCCCTGCCTCTTGTCACCGCCTGACCCGCTCCACCGGACATCCGCTCCCACGCCCATGCTCGACTCCCTCTTCAGCCTCAACCTGTTCGCCACGTCCTTCACGACGGTGCTCGTCATCCAGGACCCGCTCGGGGCCATCCCGATCTTCCTGTCGCTGACCAGCCGGCAGAGCACCGATGAGCGCAAGCGCTCGGCCAGGGAGGCCACCCTGGTCTCCCTGGCGGTGATCCTGGTCTTCGCGATCTTCGGGCGGTACATCCTGAAGTTCCTCGGCATCTCCGTGCCGGCCCTGCAGACCTCCGGCGGACTGCTGCTGCTGCTCGTGGCCCTCGAGCTGCTCACCGACAAGGCCGATGAGAGCCCCGACCCGGAGGCCGTGAGCACCAACGTCGCACTGGTGCCCCTGGGCACGCCCCTGCTGGCCGGACCGGGGGCCATCGTCGCGGCCATGGTGGCGGTCGAGTCCGCATCGGGCTCCATCGTGGGGTGGACGTCGGTGACCGCGGCCATGATCGCCACTCACGTCGTCATCTGGCTCACCCTGCGCTTCTCCGTGGCGCTGCATCGCTTCCTGGGCGACTCCGCGATCCGCGTCCTCACCCGGATCTTCGGTCTGCTGCTCGCGGCGATCGCGGTGCAGATGATCGCGGCCGGCGTCCTCGCGTTCATCGCCGACATGCTCTGAGAGCCGACATCGACATGCTCAGAGACGCTCTCCGATAGTCCTGCGGGTCCCCACGGCCCCGGGCGCTCCGCGACCGGTCGTGCCCGATCGCGCCGGGGCGGGCTCCGGCGGGGTCGGCTCGGCTCAGTCCTCGCGAGGAGGGACGGGCCTGCCCCCGCGGGTGCGTTTGCGGGAGCGGCGGCGCCCGTCATGCGCCGTCGTCCCGCC
>ERZ773004.173-NODE-173-length-43392-cov-18.571475_pt1 | contig 43392 bp, 31 predicted proteins | sample MGYA00580667_ERZ773004 | MGnify/ENA primary metagenome ERZ773004 (study PRJEB29015, sample SAMEA2737963) | human oral metagenome | biome: human oral; feature: human-associated habitat; material: dental | place: China | collected 2123 ... | reverse complement strand
CGGTCTGCTGAACGAAGGTGCGGGCCTCGGTGTTGCCGAGCTTGGTCTTGGTCTGCCCCTCGAACTGCGGCTCGGAGAGCTTGACGGAAATGACGGCGGTCAGGCCCTCGCGGATGTCGTCACCGGTCAGGTTGCCGTCCCTCTCCTTGAGCAGGCCCTTCTCCCGGGCGTACTTGTTGACCAGGGTGGTCAGCGCCGTGCGGAAGCCCTCCTCGTGAGTGCCGCCCTCGGTGGTGTTGATCGTATTGGCATAGGTGTGCACCGACTCGGAATAGGCGCTCGTCCACTGCATGGCGATCTCGAGGCTGATGCCGTGGATGTCGTCGAGGGTCTGCTCGGCCTCGAAGTCGATGATCTCGGGGTGGATGAGCTCAACCTTCTTGGATTTGTTGAGGAAGGCCACGTAATCGCGCAGACCGTGCTCGTAGCAGTAGGTATCAGAACGGTGGCCCACCACCGGCTCGTCGGCCGGACCGGCCTCATCGCCGGTGATCTCATCGCCGGCGTCGGTCACGCCCTCGCGCTCGTCGGTGAGCGTGATGCGCAGGCCCTTGTTGAGGAAGGCCATCTGCTGGAAACGACGGCGCAGCGTCTCGTAGTCGAAGACGACGGTCTCGAAGATCGCGGGATCCGGGTAGAAGGTCTGGGTGGTGCCGGTCTCGGAGGTCTCCTCGCCCCTGACCAGTGGCGTGGTCGGCTTCCCGCCATCGCCGAAGCTCATGCGCCACACATATCCCTGACGGCGCACTTCGGTATCGACGCGGGTCGACAGGGCGTTGACCACGGAGACGCCGACGCCGTGGAGTCCGCCGGAGACGGCGTAGCCGCCGCCGCCGAACTTGCCGCCGGCATGGAGGATCGTCATGACGACCTCGACGGTGGGCCTGTGCTCAGTAGGGTGATCGTCGACGGGGATGCCGCGGCCATTGTCGACGACCTTGATCCCGCCGTCGGCCTGAATGGTGACTTTGATGTGGTCGCAGTAGCCGGCGAGGGCCTCATCCACAGCGTTGTCGACGACCTCGTACACCAAGTGATGCAGCCCGCGCTCACCAGTGGAGCCGATGTACATGCCGGGCCGTTTGCGCACCGCCTCGAGTCCCTCGAGAACAGTGATGTCGGAGGCGCCGTAGTCGGACGCCCCCTGGCCGACCGAAGACATGGACGACATAGACGACGTTGAGGACGTAGAGGACTCTGCGGTGGTCACAGGCTGGTCCTGGTCAGACACGTGTCAGCTGCTCCTCTTTCTGTGCGCCGGGCGGGACCCGATCCCTCTGAACGCCTACTGGCGGGCTCGGTCCCGCGGCGTGTAGGTGGGTACCTGCGAACAGCCCAGGGCGCACCATGGGCATTTCAGAGACGATTCTATCGTGGATCGACATGAAAACCGTTGTCAGACGATACTTGTCGGACGTGTGCAACGTCACCAGAACGTCCCCTCCCGAGCATCCGCATCTTGACAGACGGCTGGACACGAGATATTGATTCCCTACTATTTAGGTGCACCTAACCTCATTGCCGAGGAGAAGGGACGTTCCCATGTCCACGAGTTCCGAGAATCCCAAGAACTCCGCGTCTTCCGAGACTTCAACGACGTCAGAAGCCTCAAGAAACTCAAAGACCTCTGCACCCGCAAGACCCGCTGCGGATAGATCCCTCAAGCCGAAGGACCTCATCACGGTGGGCACCTTCACCGCCCTGTACTTCGTCGTCTTCTTCGGCTTCGGCATGCTCGGATTATTCGGGCCGGTCGTTCACGCCATCGGCATTGTGCTCGGAAGCCTCGCCAACGGCATCGTCTTCGCGCTCTACATCACCCGTATCCGCAAGCCCGGAATGATATTCCTCACCGCCATGGTCTCGTCCCTGCTCATGGTGCTGACCGGGCACGCCTGGACGTCGTTGCTCGCCGCGGCCGTCTTCTCAGCGCTCGCCGAAGTCGTCCTGGCCCGCGGCCACTACCGCTCAGCCCGCGCCTCGGTGATCGCCTACGGACTCTTCTCCCTGTGGATCGTCGGCCCGATACTGCCGCTGTACTTCCAGCACGACGCCTATATGGCCGATATGCGAACCGAGATGGGCGAGGGCTATGCGCAGGCCTGGGAAGCCCTGTTCTCTCCGGCTTTCCTAGCCGGACTGCTGACCCTTGTCTTCATAGCCTCCTGCCTGGGCGGACTGCTGGGTCAGAAGATGCTGCGCAAGCATTTCGTGCGCGCCGGCATTGCTTGAATCGCCCGATATGCAGCTTCTCGCAGCATCCGCGCACGACGGCTGGTTCCGCCTCGACCCTCGTACCAAGCTCCTGCTCGTCATCACGGTCAATGTGGCAGCACTCACGCGAGTGGAGCAGACAGCCGCTCTCGTGTCCTTCGTCTGCGCCGCTTTCCTGCTCGTCACCATCGGCTCCTGGCGAGCCCTGGGAATTCAGGTCCTGCTCTTCGGAATCTGTCGGGGAATCCAAGTCCTGGGTACACAGATCCTAGAAGGTCCGGTGTGGCAGACCGTGGGAGCGGTGGGCTTCTTCCTGGGCAACTTCGTCACCGTCCTCACCATGGGTGTGTACCTGGCGCGGTCCACCACTCCGTCCGAACTCATCGAGGGCCTGCGCCGGTTGCGGACGCCCGACGCCATCATCATCCCTTTGGCCGTCATGCTGAGGTTCTTCCCAACCCTGGGTGAGGAGCTCACCGCCGTGATCCAGGCGGTGAGTCTGCGCCGTCTTCACCCGGGTCCCTGGGGTTTCCTGCGCGAGCCGCTGACGACGGTGGAGCACATCATGGTCCCCTTCCTCGTCTCGGCGACCCGGATCGGCGATGAACTGGCGGCCTCAGCCCTCACCCGGGGACTGGGCGGCACGCGTTCGCGCACCACCATCACCGATCTCCGTTTCCGCATCAGCGACATTGTGGGCCTGATGATGTCGTTCCTCATCATCTTCGTCTTCCTCAAAGGGGTGCTGTGATGGCCGACGCCATGATCGACATCGACCACGTCTCCTTCGCCTACGGCTCCGAGAGCGCCACCGAGACTACCGATGACGCCAATACGGCACGTGCAGTAAGGACAGCGAACTCAGAAAGCACAGAAAGTGCAGAAGATTCAGAAAATACAGCCGTTCTCGGACTGAAGGATGTGAGCCTTCGCGTCCAACCGGGTGAATGCGTTCTGCTGTGCGGCGCCAGCGGTTGCGGGAAATCCACATTGCTGCGCCTGATCAACGGCCTGGTGCCCAACTTCCATCCTGGAATCCTCACCGGGAGCGTCGTGGTGGCGGACATCGATGCCTCCGTTTCACCGCTGGACGTGACCGGCCGCGAAGTCGCCACGGTCTTCCAGAATCCTCGCACCCAGTTCTTCACCTCCGACGTGCGCAGTGAGCTCGCATTCGGTCCGGAGAACTTCGGAATGAATCCTGACGTCATCCGCAGCCGCCTGATGGAGGCTGCGCGGCGAACGGGGATCGAAGACCTTCTCAACGCCAATCTCTTCCGTCTCTCGGGTGGCCAGAAACAACTCGTGGCCTGCGCATCCTCAATGGTCGTCAAACCCCAGGTGCACCTGTTCGACGAGCCCACCTCGAATCTGTCGTCGGAATCGGTGGCGCTCTTGCGCAAGGTGCTCTTGGATCTGCACGCATCAGGCGCCACCATGGTCATCGCCGAGCACCGACTGTCCTATCTGCGCGACATCGTGGATCGTGTGATTCTGCTCGATGGCGGCAGGATCGTGCGCGAGATGCCCGCCGCGCACTTGTGGGCGATGAGCGAGCGGGAGCGAACCGACCTGGGACTGCGCGCCCTTCGCCCGGTCACCCCCATGCAGCCGTCCCTCGTCCTGCACGCCGAGGATGAAGGTTCCGAGAAGAACGACCAGGGGTCCACAGCGCATACGACTGACATCAGCACGCAGAATGCTCAAGACGACGCATCGACCCGGAGCGCACGCGGCCTGGTGCTGGAGAACCTGCGCTTCTCCTATGGTTCCCACCGGGTCCTCAACATTCCGCGACTCGAGCTGCCACGCGGTCGGGTGACCGCACTCGTCGGTCCCAACGGAGCGGGAAAATCGACTCTCACGCGCGTGCTCGTCGGCCTCGAGCGGGCCCGCGGCACGATTCGCCTGGACGGGCGGATCATTCGCAGCAAGGAGAGAACCAAACTCGGCTATGTCGTCATGCAGGACGTTCATCGTCAACTCTTCGGCGCCGAGGTGCGTGAAGAACTCACTCTGGGCATACCCTCCAAAGATCTCGACGACGACCGCGTTGACCGGATCCTGATCGATCACGGCCTGACCGACGTGGCGGAGCGTCACCCCATGTCATTGTCGGGCGGTCAGAAGCAGCGTCTGGTCGTCGCTGCGGCGCAGATGGTCGATAAAGAGATCTATGTCTTCGACGAGCCCTCCTCGGGACTGGATTATCGGCATCTGCACTCCACGGCGCACACAATCCGCGACCTCGCTGAAGCGGACAAGGTGGTCGTCATCGTCACCCACGACGAGGAACTGCTGGCCGCCTGCGCCGACCACGTCGTGAAGATACAGCCATTGACTCGATCACTCTGACCGGCCGATCTCCACGGAACAGCTCGCACAAGAGGCGGTCGACGGCTGATATGAGCCGTCATCATTAGGCATCATCAAGCCTCACCCATAGGTATCCCGCGGGCCGCGACCGCCTCTGGCGCCGCCGAAACGGCCATTGCGCCAGGTCGGCCCGGCCGGGCCCAGGATTCGGATCTCGACCGCACCGCCGTGACGTCCCAGGGCCTCGATCACCCGCCGCTCGATCGTGGGCAAGAGCAAGCGCAACTGCTGCGCCCACGCACTGGACGAAGCGCGCAGAGTCAATCGCCCGGGCTCGAAGCTCTCAATGACGGCATGCCCGGCGATCTGCGGTCCCACGATCTCGGTCCACCTCACCGACACCGACGCGACCGCCAGATGATTCGCCCACCCGTGCGACTCCGCATACCGCCGAAGGTCGTTCTTACCGGTACGCGGATCGAAGCGCGTCGGACCAGGGCGATCGCGTCCCGGAGGCAGTCCGGGACCACGATCGGTCTCGTCGGGTGATCCGGAGGCGTCTGCTTTCATCCGCCGCTCATCCCAAACGGCGACACCGTCCTGGCTCGCGACCTGTCGCCATAAGGCCTTGCGAACCTCACCCGCCTCCCAGGCATGCCCTCGTTCACGGGCCAGCGCACGCATGGCCAAGGCGTCGCCGTCCTCAGTCACGACTCACCCCCGAAGAGGAGACACTGAAGCGCATCGCGTCCAGTTCAGCGGGTATGTCCTCATCGACCGCCGCGGTCAGCAGTGCCTGCTGCGCTCCGACGACGACACCCGCCAGTGCCGCGCGACGTCCAGCGTCAAGCGAGGCGAAGACATCGTCAAGAATGAGAACCGGTTCGCCATCGCCGCCATAGGCATCGACATCATGTCGGAGCATCTCATAGGACGCCAGCCGCAGTGCCAGTGCTAGAGACCACTGCTCACCATGGGAGGCGAATCCCTTCGCGGGCAGGGCTCCCACGTGGAGGATCAGATCATCTCGATGCGCGCCGACCAGATTGGCTCCACGATCGATCTCGCGATCCCTCAATTCGGACATGGCCGCCTCCAGGCGCATGGCGATCGAGGAGACATCGTTGAGCGCCGTCTCGGCATCCGTTACTGCCATGTCATCACTCGGATCGGGCTCCGCGCGACCCTCGTGAAGCAGCAGGCTGGACCGGTAGGCGAGGTGCGCTGCTGACTGTCCCTGACTGACTCGCTCATAAGAGGACGCCGCCCACGGGCGCAGTCGAGTGACGACGTCGACGCGCGCGGCGATGAGCCGAGCGGCAGCAGCGGCCAATTGGGCATCCCACACCTCGAGGCTGGAGATCATGGAGGCCGGCACGCCCCCTGAACGACGCGCGGATCGGGCCGACTTCAGCAGACTGGATCGCTGAGCAAGGATCTTGTCGTGCTCGGCGCGCACCCCGGCCAGAGAAGGACGCAGGGTGACGGCCAAGTCATCGAGAAAACGACGTCGTACCCCCGGTTCCTCACGCACCAGAGACAGATCTTCAGGCGCGAAGACGACAGCGCGCAGAATTCCCAGAAGTTCACGGGGCCGTACGACTCCGCGATTGAGCCGGGCACGATTCGCCTTTCCCGCGATGATCTCGATCTCCAGAACACTGGGACGATCACCATGAACCGCCTTGGCCCGCACGACTGCTCCACCCGGTTGCGGCTGACCCGGCGCAGCTCGACGGACCAAAGCGGTGTCCGCACCGACTCGGTGGCTCGAAAGGGTCGACAGATAAGCGATCGCCTCAACGAGGTTGGTCTTCCCCTGTCCATTGGGCCCTACGAAAGCCGTGGGACCGGGCTGAAGAGCGAGAACCAGTTCATCGTAGGAACGGAAGTCGTCGAGTGCGAGATCTGAGACGTACACGGATGTGCACGGGCGCGTATGCCCGTCCTGCTCAGGCGCCGAAACGGATCGGCATGAGGAGGTAGCGGAAGGAGGTGTCCTCCTCACCGCCAATAGCACTCATACCGGTCAGGACTGCGGGCTTGGATGGATGAGTGAAATCAACCTTGACATACGGCTGCGTAATCGCACCGAGACCGTCAATCAGATAACCGGGGTTGAAGGCCGTCGTGATGTCCTCGCCATCGAGATGAGCAACCAGTTGCTCAGAAGCTTGAGCGTCGTCGCCCTGTCCTGCATCCAATGTCAGAGTGCCCTCGGAGAAGGCCATGTGAATCGGGGTGGAGCGATCAGCCACCAGGCTGACACGGCGTACTGCGCCCATGAGCTCCTCACGTCCCACAGTCGCATGAATGGTCGTGGTCTCCGGGAACAATCGCAGGACAGGGGGGTAGTCGCCATCGGTCAGCAGACTTGTGGTACGCCGTCCACCCGCCTCGAAGCCGATGAGACTGGAGGTCGTCGAACCGGAGTCCGTCAGCGCCACTGTCACCTCGCCGGTGGAGGTCAGGGATTTCGCTACATCGGAGAGCGTTCGGGCTTTGAGCAGCGCATGCGTCGACAGCCCGTCATCCTGGGGGGACCAGGTCATGTCGCGCACCGCCAAGCGATAGCGATCAGTGGCCATAAGAGTCAGAGACTCCCCATCGACCTCCATCTGCACGCTCGTCAGCAGAGGAAGCGTCTCGTCCCGCGAGGCCGCTATCGAGACTTGGCTGACTGCCCGGGCCAAGTCGTGGGCATCGACTGTGCCGGCCACTGCGGGCATGGCCGGCAGGTCCGGGTAGTCATCAGCGGCCATAGCGGCCAAGGAGAAGTGCGCAGCACCGCATGAGACGGCGACCTTGGTGCCCTCGACCTCCAGGTCGACCGGCTTGGAGGGGAGAGCCTTGGCGATGTCCGCCAATAGACGCCCCGATACCAGGACGACGCCCTCCTCTTCGACTTCCGCGGCGACCTCGCAGCGTGCGGACACCTCGTAGTCGAAGGATGCCAGGATGAGGGAGGCGCGAGTGGCTTCCAGACGTACGCCCGCCAGCACGGGTACGGGCGGACGAGCGGGTACTGAGCGGGCGGTCCAGGTGACGGCCTCGGCCAGGACGTCGCGGTCGACCCTCAGCTTCATAGGGCGCCTCCTTGATACGAACGGGTATGAACGAGTGTGAGCGAGCACGGACGAGCGCGAGTGAGCGATTCCGTTTCCCGGTCAGGGGCAGAACTATCCAGGTGGAGTCTAGACGCATGAGGGAGGGATGCGTCCACATGCCGGTATGACCAATGTGCTCGCCACTGCACCCGTCGTCTCTCCTGAGCCCCGGCGGGGTGGCCGGCGCCCTTGATGCGGGCTGTGGAGATGGGTTCGTGTGATGGAAGTTCAGTAGGGGTATTAGGAGATGTGGATTCTGGGGATAAGCCCGTTGCGGCCCGGGAGCGCGCGGGAGGCGGATGTGGAACGACAAAAGAGTGGTTCAGTGGAGCCGGCTCGTCAGCAGTGGTTTTCCTCGCGCGTCCGCTGATGAGCTCGCAGGCCCAGTGACCGTCATCCACATGGCGGGGCGAGTTGTCCACCGGAACGCGCAGACTTCTCCCCAAGGGGCGCGACGGACCTGTTCTTCCCCGTTCTTCTCGGTATTCCGCGGTTTCCAGCGTTGTGGTCTGGTGTGGCCTGGTGGGCGGCGTCGGGCTCATCGGGGAGCCTGAGCGGCCTGCTTGATGCGAGCGGTGATCTCCTGGACCTGGTTGTAGGTGTCGCGACGCTCGGCCATCTGCGTACTGATTTTGCGACTCGCGCTCATGACGGTCGTGTGGTCCTTGCCACCGAACTCTTTCCCGATCTTGGTCGTCGACATCTCGATCAGTTCGCGGCACAGGTACATGGCGATGTGGCGGGCGTGCACCATGGTCTGCGCCCGGTCCTTGGAGCGCAGGTCTTCGATCGTCAGGTTGAAGTAATCGGCCGTCTGAGTCATGACCATGGCGGCAGTGATCTCTCCGCCGCCCGAGTTGGCGATGATGTCCTTGAGCACCATCTCCGCCAATGTTTGGTCGATGGGCTGATCGGTCAGTGAGGCGAAGGCGGTGACGCGTATCAGCGCTCCCTCGAGCTCGCGGATATTAGTGGTGACCCGGCTGGCGATGTACTCCAGGACGGGCATCGGCAGATCAACGCCTTCGGCACTGGCCTTGTTGCGCAGGATCGCGGTACGGGTTTCCAGAGTCGGAGGTTGAACGTCGACGGTGAGTCCGGATTCGAAGCGCGATAAGAGACGCTTCTCAAATCCCTTGAGGTCTTTGGGGGGCAGGTCGGAAGTGAGAACGACCTGCTTGTTGGCCATATAGAGGGTATTGAAGGTGTGGAAGAACTCTTCAAGAGTTTGTTCCTTGCCGCCCAGGAACTGGACGTCGTCGACCAGTAGGATGTCGACGTCGCGGTAGCGTCTCTTGAAGTCATTCATTTTGCCCTCGGCCACGGAGGCGATGAAATCCGAGACGAATTCTTCGGAGGAGACGTATTTGATGATCATGTCCCGGTACAGAGACCGCGCATGGTTGCCGATGGCATGCAGAAGGTGAGTCTTCCCCAATCCTGATCCACCGTAGATGAACAACGGGTTGTAGCCGCCGGTGGAACGATCCGAAGCTGCATTGCCGGGCTGCTCCGCCACTTTCAGCGCGGCTGCGAAGGCGAAGCGGTTGGAATCGCCCATGACGTAGTTGTCGAAGGTATACCGAGGGTTTAAGTGCGAACTCTTGTCGAAGCTCTGCGCATTCTCGGAACGTGCGAAGGCGGCGGCGGGGTTGGTGACGTAAGCCGGTGTCGTCGAATGCGACGGATGCGTCGAGTGCGTTGGAGATGTCGAATGCATGGGGTGCAGGGATTGAGGGCTGTTGGCACTGGGGGTTGCGGACGGTTCGACGTCGGATGGACGAGCGTGCACGACCGGTTCGGGTGCGTCGGCCTCTGCCAGTGCCGAGGATAGATCGGGGACCTGGGGCTGAGGCGGCACGGGTTGCGGTGTGCGGGTGACGGGGATCGCCGGCGCGGGTGCCCCGGTATCCAAGGAGGTATCGACAGTGACCTCGAAGGGGACGTCATGACCCCAAACCTGTGTGAGGGCCTGACTGATGGTGGCACGCGCTTCCTCGACCTTGCTCTTGGTGAAGGGCGAGCCAGCGACGAGCACGAGGGTGCCGTCGACATCGATCACGCGCGTCATCCGAATGATGGAGAGCTTGCCAGTGCTCAGCTCGGTGGAGTCGGACAGGATCTCCAGGACTGACTGCCACTTGGTAGTTGCTTCGTCTGGCACGACGTGCTCCTGATGTACGGGGGTGATCGAGGTTCACATCATGAAGTTTTTCCACAGGGTTGTCCACACGTGTGTCTATTCTGTCTGCTCTCAGTCCATTCACGACGTGCCGTGACGTGCCATGACATGCCGTGACATGCATGGACTCGGTCCGTGTCCCACTCAGTGTCAGGGCGACAGGGCGGGGTCGCGGCACCCATGCGGACTGTGCGGACTGTGCGGGTGTCACCGGTCATGTGCGCGCCGCCTCGGATTCCGCAGAGTTTACGAGCCCGAATCCACAGGTCCGGAGTCGAGCGAGTCAACAGGGTGGGGATTGGCGGACCGCCGGGCGGGCGCGGGTCGGTTCACGTCAATGACGGTCAGTGACGACGGCGTGTCAGGACTCTCATCGCGGACACCACAAGATCGTTTGACCCTGCGGAAAACGGGGCCGTATTGTTGTGCGGACGTTCGTGCGGAGTCACGTCCCGATACATGGGGCAGCCGGTACGAGCGACCGTGTCGCGATCCCCGTGACGCACGGTTCCGATCATCCGACCAGGAGTACACCCGTGAGTAAGCGGACCTTCCAGCCGAACAACCGTCACCGTGCCAAGGTGCACGGCTTCCGCAAGCGCATGAGCACTCGTGCTGGCCGAGCTGTTCTCGCTGCGCGCCGTCGCAAGGGCCGCGCGCGTCTCGCCGCCTGAGGTGCTCCCGGCCGCGCACCGAATGCTGCGGAGTGAGGATTTCTTCGCCGCAGTACGATACGGTGTGCGCAGCGGCAGCCGCAGGCTGGTCATCCACTACAGCGCCGGCGAGGCCGGGGAGACGACTCCGGCTCTCGTCGGCGTCGTCGTTCCCAAGAAGCAGGTATCGCATGCCGCTCGTCGCAATCGGATCAAGCGTCGTGTTCGTGCACTCATGAGTGCACGCGTGGGCAGCCTCGAGCCGGGGGCGCGAGTTGTCGTGCGCGGTCTGGCGGGGGCCGACGGTGCTACGAGTGATGAGCTGGGGGCTGACTTGGATCGTCTGCTCGCTCGCAGCCGCCAGGCAGCTCGGCGGTTCTCACGTACCGAGGAGCTGGAAGGGAGCCGCAGGTGAGCAGAGCTGTAATTCGTCAACATGTCGTGCGCGCGCTGCTGATTCCTGTGCGCATCTATCAGACGAGTATTTCTCCGATGTTCCCGCGTCGGTGCCGTTACTACCCGACGTGCTCGGGTTACGCCGTTGAAGCAATTCAGGTCCATGGAGCGGTCAAGGGCGTTCTCCTGGCTTCCTGGCGACTCGTGCGATGCAATCCCTTGACTCCTGGTGGCGTTGATCATGTTCCCGATCCTGGTCGATGGCGCTATCACCATCCCCACGACATTCCCCGTTTCGAGCTCGACCGGACTGCCGGATGATCATCATCGGAAGCAGGCCGAATATCCCACTAGGTTGAGAGCCGTGTGAACGGTACTCGCCGCGCCTTATAGCCTTATAGCAAGGAGTGCAATGGACACGATCCTGTGGCCCCTCAAGGTCGCCGTCGCCTGGGTCATGGTCTACATCCACAAATTCCTGGTTCTCATCGGCCTGAGTGATGGTCCAGGCGTTGCCTGGGTGCTGTCGATCATTGGATTGACGATCTTCGTACGGATCCTCATCATGCCGTTGTTCGTCAGGCAGATTCGGGCCAGCCGGGGAATGCAGCTCATGCAGCCCGAGCTCCAGGCGCTTCAGGCGAAGTACAAAGGGAAGAAGGATGCCGCTTCGAAGCAGCGCCAACAGGAGGAGATGATGGCGCTGTACCGAAAACACGGGACGAATCCCTTCGCCTCCTGTTTTCCGATCCTCATCCAGATGCCTATATTCTTCGCACTCTTCCGGGTGCTGGCGAATCTCCAGGCGATTGCCGAGGGCACTTATGAGGGCCGTGATTCGATCGGTCCGCTCACTGCCGATCTGGCGAATCAGGTTCAACACTCCACAGTCTTCGGGGCGAGTCTTTCCTCGTCCTTCATGAATCCTTCGGATATATCCTCGGCCCTGACCGTCAAGATCGTCACCGTCATCATGATCATCGCCATGAGCGCCACACAGTGGTACACGATGGCGCAGCTGAGCATGAAGAATATGCCCGAGTCATCCAAGAACTCGGACAATCCCATGATGCGTTCTCAGCGCATGATGATGACGATCATGCCCCTCTTCTTCGCATTTACTGGTGTGCAGTTCCAGATCGGCGTGCTGATCTACTGGGTCACCTCGAACCTGTGGACCATGGGGCAGCAGTTCTACACCATTAGTCGGATGCCTGCGCCCGGGTCGGAGGCGGAGAAGAAGTTCCGAGCCCGTGAGAATGCCAAGCGCGCCCGCAAGGGTCTGCCCTCTCTGGAAGAGGAGGAACGCGCGAAGGCCGAGGCTGAGGGGAAGGTCTCTACCAGTGGGCAGCGTGCCCAGCCGGTGCGAAAGGACCGGCAGAAGAAGAACTCTGAGCAGTCATCGACCGCGGATGAAGCCGCTATGACGGCTGAGGGTGAATCGTCGTCCCGCAGACCCGGAGGTCTGACGGATGAGGAGATCGCGCGTCGTCGCTACGAGAAGCGGGCGCGTGAGCGGAAGCGCGCAGCCGAGCGGCGCAAGGCCCAGAATAAGAAGAAGCGCCGGAGCTGAGTCACAGTCGGAACATTGAGAAGAACGGACTCATCATGAGCGAGAACACCGCCCCGTCCAACACCGTCAAGCGCCTCGAAGAAGAGGGTGAGGTCGGTGCCGATTACCTTGAAGAACTTCTCGATATCGTCGATCTCGGAGGAGATATCGACATTGACGTTGATCATGGCCGCGCGTCCATTGCGGTGGTTGCCTCTGAGGAGGGGGATGCCCAGGAGCTGGCCGTTCTCGTCGGTCGTGATGGCGAAGTACTCGAAGCCGTTCAGGAGCTCACTCGTCTGGCGGTGCAGACTCGCACCGGTAACCGATCCCGCCTCATGCTCGATATCAATGGTTATCGGGCCGAGCGGCGCTCTGAGTTGACGAAGGTCGCGCAGGAGGCCGTGAAACGGGTTCGAGTCACTGGCGACACCGTATCGCTGGAGCCCATGAATCCTTTCGAACGTAAGGTCTGCCATGATGTTGTGGCCGCCGAGGGTCTGATCTCGGAATCTGAGGGCGCCGAACCTGAGCGCTATGTCGTCGTGCTGCCTGCAGAACAGGATTCCAGCGATTCTGGAGCTGAGACTGAGGATCGCCCCGCCGACAGCGGTGCCGAGACTTTCGGGCAGGAATGACGTGAGCCATGATGCGCCCGCTGGGCGTTCACGAGAAAGTTCTTCAATGTCGGTTGAACAACCGTCAGATGAGGTTCGAGAACTTTTCGGAGTCGCATTCGCGGGTGCCGAGCGCTTCGCTGAAATGCTTGTTTCGGAGGGTGAGCTGCGTGGACTTGTCGGGCCGCGCGAGCTGCCCCGTCTGTGGAGTCGCCATATAGTCAATTCTGCTGCAGTGGTGCCATTTCTGCCCGCTCGTGGAACAGTGGCCGATGTTGGTTCCGGTGCTGGATTTCCAGGAATTGTGATTGCGCTCCTGCGACCCGATTTAGAGGTTTCACTTATAGAAACAATGGAGCGTCGCGTTGCATGGTTGCAGGACGTTGCTCTCGAGCTCGACTTGGACAACGTCACCATACGCCGCGCTCGTGCCGAGGAGGTCAGGGATCGATTTGATGCCGTGACTGCTCGGGCCGTCGCCAATTTGACCAAGCTGGTACGGATCACGGCGCCGATCCTTCGCCGAGGGGGCTGTCTATTGGCTCTTAAAGGCGCCAAGGCTGAGGTTGAGGCCGAGACCGCGAAGTACGTCATTAAGAAGGCTAAGCTTGATCCCGCGATCATTCACGAGGTTGTGACGCCGGGCGAAGAGCTGACCAAGGTCGTCGAGGTGCGTAGACCCAAGCGATGACGCATCATGGTCGCACTGGCCGCGGAGTGCGATCGACTTGCGAGTCCGACAGCGCGACATGCGTCAGGAATCTTTGAAACATGTCATTGAGCACAACGTATGCGGCGGGGCTGGTCGTCGGCGTCGGCCAGCTCACGTAGACTGAAGTGCCCGATTCGTGAACGCGATCGGGGACGTCATCCGAGGAGAACAGTTTTGTCGGGATCGTCTATCTTCGAGCAGCTGCGTGCCGATCACTCGGCGCTAGAGGAGTTTGCTGGAGTGCGTTTCCCGCATCCGGATCAGACTCGTATCATCGCTATCGCCAACCAGAAGGGAGGGGTCGGCAAAACTTCGACGACGGTCAATGTCGCAGCTGCGCTGGCGGAAGCTGGACTTCATGTCCTTGTCATCGATGCCGACTCTCAGGGCAATGCTTCGACGGCTCTCGGCGTTGCGCATGATGATGAGCAGGTCTCCATCTACGAGGTCCTTGTCGATGGGAGCCGCATTGAGGAAGTGGTGGTGGCAACCCATTTCTCGGAGACTCTGCTGTGCGTACCGGCAACAATCGATGTGGCAGCCATTGAGATCGAACTCATCAGTACTCCCGAGCGCGAGTCGCGTCTGCACCACGCGCTGCAGGAGTACTTGAGGAGCCGAGAGGCATCCGGCCTGCCTCGTCTGGATTATGTGCTCATTGATTGCCCGCCGAGTCTGGGCCTGATGACGATCAATGCATTCGTCGCTGCCGGTGAAGTTCTCATTCCCATGCAAGCCGAGTATTACGCCCTGGAGGGTCTTGCACTGCTCACCCGGTCGGTGGAGCGCATCGCGCGGATCCATAATCCAGCACTGACGGTCTCCATGATCGCCTTGACCATGTTCGATAAGCGCACGACCCTGGCTCGGGACGTCGAGGAAGAAGTTCGGGCCTATTTCCCCAACGCGGCGCTTCATACCCGTATCCCACGATCGGTGCGTGTGGCGGAAGCACCATCGTTCGGTGCACCTGTGGTCTTCTGGGATCCGCGGTGCTCAGGGGCGGTGGCCTACAAGCAGCTTGCGCAGGAGATCGCTCAGCGCGGGGTCGCCGGTTGGGAGAACTCAGCGGTTGGTAGCAATGACGCAGACGACGCACAGGAGGCGTGACGATGGCGCAGAAGAGGCGCGGGCTCGGTAGGGGACTTCAGGCGCTCATTCCCGAGACGCAGGCGGAGACGCCGTCGGCGCGTCCCACGGATGTCTTCTTCCCGGATTCGCAGGAAGAGGCAACTGCGAAGAACGCTGAAGCGACTGATGATCAGACGAGCGATGAAGCATCTCAGGCGGGGGGCGGCCAGCGCACATCGGACGACATCGCGGCAACGCTTCTAGCGCCCTCGAAACGGACGAAGAAGTCACCATCGAAGTCGTCAGCGGCGAAGGGAACATCGCGGCGTAGCTCGGCTGCGAAGGAGAACTCGGACTCCAGCGCTAGTGCGTCCAAGAAGAAGGCCTCGACACGATCCAAGCCTTCCAAGACTGCCCGCAGTGTTTCACGTGAAACATCGGCGAAGAATGACTCCGAGAAGGTCGAGAAGCGGCGAGAGGAACCTGCCCAGGCTGCTCCCGAACCGGAGGAGGTACCTGCTGACATCAAGGTGAAGGAGGCGGAGACCGTGAAGGACGGCGACACCGAGGAGTCGTCACTCGTCCCGGTTCCGGGAGCGACCTTCGCAGATCTGCCTGTGAACCTGATCGCCGCGAATCCGCACCAGCCGCGTCAGGTTTTCGATGAGGACGACATCACTGAGCTCGCCGCATCGATCAAGGAAGTCGGTCTACTCCAGCCGATTGTCGTGCGTCGTCGCGAACATGGCGACGACGGCGAGGCCGACTATGAGTTGATCATGGGAGAGCGGCGTCTGCGGGCCGCGAAAGAGGCCGGACTGGAGACGATTCCGGCTGTCGTCCGTTATGCAGCTGACGAGGACCTACTCCGGGATGCTCTCCTGGAGAACCTGCATCGGGTCCAGCTCAATCCGCTGGAGGAGGCTGCTGCTTACCAACAGTTGCTCGAGGACTTCAACTGCACGCATGCGGAGCTCTCGCAACGGATCGCACGCTCTCGGTCGCAGATCTCGAATACCCTGCGCCTCATGAAGCTGCCTCCGCTTGTGCAGCGACGCCTTGCTGCGGGGGTGCTGTCGGCTGGACATGCCAGGGCTCTTCTGGGCCTTCCTGATGTTGCGGCTATGGAACGTATCGCCCAGCGCATTGTGGCCGAAGGGCTCTCAGTGCGAGCAACAGAAGAACTCGTGGCCCTGCACGACGAGCCCGATACTCGGCGAGCCAAGCCGCTCCGTACGCGATCGGCGACTCTTCCTGCCTTATCGACACGGCTCTCAGATGCGTTCGATACGAGGGTCAAGGTAACCCGAGGAGCCAAGAAGGGGCGGATTACGATTGAGTTCGCGGGTGATGATGACCTGGCGCGCATCGTTACTGCTCTCGCTCCGGGGACGTCGTTGGACGAGGAATGAGCTCGCCGAGTAATCAGCCGATGCTGAAGCTGTACTGAAGATGCTCAGCACTGGCGTTCCATGGGGTGGAGCGCTATGCGCATGCATATCTGCCGGCCACGAGGACGGACGTCCTGGGATGCCCAGATGTGTGTAGTACGGCGGTAGAACTCGCCATGGTTAACAGAGCGTGCTCGTCGTGTTCTTGTGCTCATGCCGGTTCTTCTCATCGGCTGGATGGAGCTTTCCAGCCTGAGAACCCTCTTGGGAGAGTGCCCAAGGGGTAGAGCGATCCGCGTTCTGCTTTTAGATTCCTGTTCGATCCTGGAGTGCTTCGCTACAGCTGCGGATGAAAGGGCTTTCTTCCGAGCACGTGTGCATGCGGTGCGCGGGAACGATTGGGGCTCCGGGCAGTGTCGTCGTAGATGGTCAGCTCCGGTCTCGATGATGATGAGAAGCTCGGACAGTGCGGACAGCTTTGAACTAGTGGGCTGGCCGGTGAGCCAGGAGCAGGCGTGTGGCGCAAGCAGAAGAGCACGTTTAGGCACCTATGAGACCTAGTTAATTAAATTGATTTTCTTTATGATTCTTTGAAAGTGACCCTCGCTTGCTCAAAGGCTGTCTGGTGGCCATCAGCAGCGCTGCCGATTCCCAATTGGGTTCTTATACGGTGCAAGTGATGTGACCGCGACGCCTACGCCCGACCTAGTGCTGCCGCGGCGAAGGGCTACTCTGATGAGGTCTCGACAGAGCCCGATTCTCACATGGTTCGATGACGGTTCAGGACGCTCGCGGCGTAGGGATGCGTCGAACGGCTGTTTCATGTGACACGTGGTTGTTCTACTGCTGAATCTGTGCTGCTCTGAAAGCACGCCGACCATTGACGGTACGGACTCTATCTGCCGTGCTGGAGGAGAGGCGTTTGTTGTAGGTGGGAGGCTAGAAGGAGAGGCCGAGGAGCAGCGGCCGTCAGGGTAGATTCTTCACATATGGGAAGCGCGAACCTCTGCCTTGTGAGGACTTAGCCGCTTCGACAGTGAGCACAGAACCCTGGAGCGCATTAGCACGTGATCGTGTCACGACAGCGATCGCTTCGGAGGCGGCGGCAGGCATCCTGTTCCGATGCAGGTTTTGTTTATTGCAGTCGTCGCACATGGCTGGTAGAGGAGCGGATTGAGTTGGGTCGGGCGGCTTGTTGTGCCGAGGAGCGTATAGCTCCGAAGTAGAAGCCAAGATCGGCGGTTTCACGTGAAACCTGAAGGTACCGTGCCTGAGCGCATTGCCTCTGAACTGGCTCAGAGGCTCGCCATCGTAGAGGTCTCAGCGATGCAACTCCCTCGGTATGACGATTGATGATGTCGAGTTCTTTGAGTCGTTTAGTGAGAAGCGGCAAGCGATCGAACGCACACTGAGTGGTGGGAATCTGCCTGTCGTAGATAGGTCAGGTAAGGAGCTTCTGCCTAGTACGCGTGAGCCATCTTAAGTAGCTATACGTGGAGAAGATCGCTCATGACGATCTACGGGGAGATTCAGTGAGCGAGATGCTGAATGGTCATGAGAATGTTCGTGAGGAGTAGTGTCGTTAACTGAGATGAAGGCTGCAGCGTCCTCGTGCACAGGAAGGGCATGATTCTGGTGGGAGTGCATTGAGTTTGGAGGCGTTCTGAAGAGCTGTTCGAGGGCCGAGCAGCGGCGCTTGGCCCGGTTGGGCTGCTTTGGACACCCGTTGTCATCGCAGAAGCGAGGGGCAGTCTTCGCGCTTACGTGCATCGTGTTTTAGTTCTTCCAGGGCGCTGAAGGTGTGAATGGACCACACAGATCGGCAATGACGTCGAGGCGGATCCATTGTGCTGGCAGGGTTTCACGTGAAACACAGGCCTGCTCGTCATCGTGCGTCTAACGGTCGTCGTGAGGATCAGTCGCCTTCTGCTGTGATCAGCGGGCCGGAATCACACTGTCCGGTGAACTGAGAAGCAGGTGCGCTTTGATGTTGGGCCGCTAGTTCTCTCGACCTTGCCGATGGTGAAGGTGAGTGCTCATGTTTCACGTGAAACACTTGCCGGGCTTTGTCCGTGGTGAGATCGACTCCGATGGACAGGGAGACCTTTCACGTGAAACACGACGAGTGGCTTGATACTGGATCGCTATGTAGCGGTGGAGAGTGTCGTGACCTTGGGAGGTAGTGACTGTTGTCAGGTCCGGGTAGAGGAGGGATCCTCTGGAGAATGTTTCGTGTGCGCCGATCTGAAACAAGGAACAGTGGCGGACCTTATTGAGGCAGCTCTTCTGGCCCGAATCTATGCTCCGGCTCGATAGATTGTTGAGACGCACGGTCGTCATTGAGTAGGCGGTATCGATCTGACTACCGGCAGAATGCTGCTCCGCAGAGGCAGCGGTGGCGGCCAGAGTGGTGGCGCCCTTGAGTGGGGAACTGAGCTGATTCGCTATAGAGCTCGGGCGCTCGAGTGAGTCGCGGCGTAAAGTCTGCGACTGTCACAGTGGAAAGGCTTCTGATGCGGAGCGTTATACGGTGATATGCCTGAGCTGAGGACAGTCCTCGGGGTAGGGGCATCGTGGGCTGAAGACGCTCATACCCGCTGTAGTTACTCATGGCCTGTGCTGTCGATACACCGTGAACATTCGCATGCTGTCATCAATGACAGTATGAGGAAATCCGCAGGGGAATGAATGCGCCCTTCTGAGCGACGGAAGCAGACAGCAACAGGTTCGCGAGGCTCTCTAGCGACCCGGCTATATGCGCACCATGGCGCCTTCGGGGAGTAGACATCGAGCCTGTGGCAAATAGAGATGCCGAGGGCACTCTGTCATAGATCCATGGTGTTCAACGTGGGCGGACTGCTGAAAACAAGTGACGGTGTGGCGCCTATCCGCACTTCATCTCGCCACTGCAGGAATGTCCTGGTGGACGTGCATCTGTGAGCCGAATGAGATGTAGCCGGCTCCGATACTACTGGCTTAGCAAGACGAAGCTGCTCGGTCTACGTTTCACGTGAAACAAGCTCATATCACCGAAGGCTCGAGTACATGACGCCTTCGATCCGAGCGTGGCTGATGCATACGTTGGAGAAGAGAAAACGCCTGCCGCATACGGCTCGACAGCGTCTATCCGGGTCATGCGCGGGGCATGCGGGACGACTGAACTAACGATCGTGGGGAGTGCCCCCAGGTGGAGGTGAGTTGCTACGACTTGTTCTGCGTCTATTTCTGTTTCCTAAAGGATGGCGAAGCGTGCATCTTTCACATCTGAAAGCCAAGCACCTGAGGTCAACGCTCCTCCATGTTGGTGGCATTGCGCGTTGCTCTTCACTCACGTCAACTCGTCTGTCTGGCCGCTGGACCGACGAGGCTCGAAAGTCCCAGTGCTGCACGTGCAGAATCTAGCGTCCACGAGCTTTGAAGTTGACGCCCGATAGCGCACGGAGGACCCGTGTTTCACGTGAAACCATGCGGATGGCGTTGAGAAGTATTGGCAGTGAGGCTCTAGCACAATCCAAGTCGAGAAGTATAGGCCGCGGATACGGGTAAGCAGCCCTAGAAATAGCTGCTGCCGTCGAAACCCTGGGCCCGGCTGCATGAGTGATCTCCAGTTGCTTGGGGCTGGCGGAATGGGACGGTTTCAGCCCATCGGTACCCGGCACGTTCTCTTTCTCGACATCCGTGTGTCGATCTATGGACGAGTCTCCAAACCCAACCGGCCCCCTACCGTACTGAGCGTAGTCCTAGATAAACAGCTGATACGCGTGGTCTGCGCACAGGAGGCTGAGTCTGATCAGGAGAGACAGTGTCAGACCATCCGCGCGCAGGCAGTTTCAACTTCTCGCAGTCAAGCAATCTCAGCGAGCCTGTTAACGGCTAAAGGGGCTACGGAGGCTGGTTGCACGTCCTGCACTGGCGGTACTTCATAAGCCGGGCGCCCTCAAGACTCCACTAGGTCTTGAGGGCGCCCGGCTCGCATACGGTCACGCATCGGCATCACCATGGCTCTGTTTCATGATGCGATGCTCAAAACAGCTGACAGTAGCCACATCGAACAATGCGTTTCTCATCGAAGACGTTTCACGTGAAACGTGGCGTGTTCGTCCATACGAGAGAAATGACGAAGCGCAAAGCCGTTCTCACGGGCGGACGGATGGATGACGGACCAGCGCGTCATACAAGCTTGGCAGATCACCGGCGGCCTTAGCTGCCAGCGGCAGCAATGAGGTCTCGGTCATGCCCGGCACAACATTGACATCAATGAACCAGGGTGTCCCGTTCTCATCAAGGATCAGATCAGTGCGAGACAGATTCCCGAGTCCAAGCGTCTGGTGCACCAATACCGCTGTCTCCTGAACCTGTTCGAAGAGCGTGGGACTGAGCCTCGCTGGAACAAAATACTCCGAGCGCCCGGGGTTGTACCTGGCGTCGAAGTCGTAGTCCCCCTCAGATACAACTTCGACTGGTGGAAGCGCCTTCGGCCCCTCTCCTACATCGACGACGGAGATGGCTACTTCTGTGCCGGGAACGTACTGCTCGATGAGTGCCCGCTCGTCGTAAGCGAAGCAGGCCACCATGGCGTTGCGAAGCTCATCGGCGTCATGAGCCAAAGAGACGCCGAGGCCGGAACCGCCCTGATTCGGTTTGACGACGACTGGTAGACCAAGGTGAGACGACACGAGACCAAGAGCTTCTTGGGCCCCCAGCTGGGAGAAGTATGCCTTGGGCAGGGTGACCGAGTCCGGCGTCGCAACGCCCCGTCTTCTCACAGTGGCCTTAGCAGTCGGCTTGAATGAAGCTCGCTGGCAACCGTCAGAATGTGTTCCCACGTACGGCATTCCGAGAGCAATGAGTACGTTCTGGAGCCCGCCGTCCTCCCCGTGCGAGCCGTGGACGAGCGGCCATACGACGTCTGGGCCGAATGCGCGTAGCGATGCAATAGTGCGAGCATCGACATCGAGAACAAGTACGGTGTGGCCGAGATGCTTCAGGACGGATGCGACCCTGTGCCCGGAGCGTAGAGACACGTCGCGCTCGTGGCTGAGCCCACCGGCGAGAATGGCGATACGAAGCGGCTCGGTGCTGGTGGCTGTGGATGCTGCCGTAGACTCTACGGACTCTGTCGACTCAGTCATGATGCTTCCTCAGATCTGATCCGGAGCGGGGGCGGACACGCCTTCAATGGGACGGGTATGAGACGGACCGAAAAGGGTGACGAGTTCAAGGTCTTGCGCGACCACTTCGGATAACCGTCGTACCCCTTCTCGAATGTCTGCGGGCTCGGGGTAGCAGAAGGACAGCCGGACATGATCATGCCCCGCGGATCCTCCAGAATAGAAGGCCGTGCCGGAGACATAGGCGACAAGATTGGTGACTGCGCGTGGCAGCATGTCCTTGGCATCCAGGCCATCGGGCAATCCGACCCACACATAGAAGCCACCCGCGGGCACATTCCACGTACACATGGGCATGAACTCCCCGAGCGCAGAGATCATGGCATCACGGCGACCGCGATACATGCCTCGGAACTCCTCGACCTGCTGCTTCCAGTCGAAGCTCTCCAGATAGGTGGAGACGGAGTACTGACCGACTGAACTCGGGCAGAGAATCGCCGCCTCGGAGGCCAGCTTCATCTTCTCCCTGACAGCGGGCGGAGCCACTGCCCATCCGACTCGATACCCGGGTGCGAAGATCTTCGAGAAGGAACCGAGGTAAACGACGTCGTTGGGTGCGAGAGTCTTCAGGGCCGTGTAGGTCTGCCCCTCGAAGCCGAGCAGACCGTAGGGATTATCTTCAACGATCAGAATGTGGTGACGGCGGCAGATCTCGATGATCTCCGGACGACGTTCCTCGGAGAGCGTGACTCCTGCAGGATTGTGGAAGTTCGGCAGGCAGTAGAAGAACTTGATGCGTTTGCCTTCGCGTTCCAGCCTCGTCATCGTTGTCTCCAGTGCTTCGGGAATAACACCGTCTGCATCGATCTCCACCTGTTGGACATCGCCCTGGTAGGTGGCGAAGATCGACAGGGAACCGACATAGGTCGGCGCTTCTGCGAGGATGACGTCTCCCGGGTCGATGAAGAGCTCGGTGATAATGTCAACTGCCTGCTGGGAGCCGGTGGTGACAATGATGTCCTCGGGATCGGCGTCGATGCCCTCGAGAGCCATGACCTCGGGGATCTGCTCGCGCAGTCTGGGCAGCCCCTGCCCGTTGCCGTACTGCAGCGCCCTTCCCCCGTCTTCCCGGATCATCCGGGCGGTGGCATCCGCGAGTTGGTCAAGTGGCAGATCTTTAAGGTTGGGCATACCGCCGGCGAGGGATACGACTTCAGGGCGTGCGGCGACGGCGAAGAGCGATCTGGTTTCGGAAGCACGCAGGCCATGAGCTCGAGCGGCATAACTATCCAGCCATTGATCGAGCCTATCGCCTTTCACCTGGTTCGCGTCAGTCACGTCGTCGTCCTTCCTGGGCGTATACCGCCATATGAGAGCAGTCTGCCATGGTGATATGGCGATCCACCGGTCCGTTCTGCAGGTGAGCAGAAGCCCCGGCCATGCTGCGGCATGGTTTCACGTGAAACACGCTCGCCGCGGTGAGAGCACATGCGCCCGTCAAGCGGATCACTCGATCCTTAGGCGTGTAAAGCATTCGCCTCGATGAGTGCGCGCAGTGGCGCCTCATCATTGGCGATGGTATCCACATGCTGCGGCAGTGCGAGCAGCTTGGTGATCTCAGGAGGATCGGGCTGAGCCCGTCCCAGCGCTTCAGTCACCGTTTCGCCGAATTTCGCGGCCTTCGCTGTTTCCATCACCAGAGTTGGAAAGTCCGGTTCCATGAACCTGAGGGCCACTGTGACACCATCGGCTGTATGCGGGTCGATAAGCCGATCCGCGGCTGAATGCACGCGACCGATTGCCGCGAGTCGATCGGCATGGGAGGACGAACCCGAGACGAAACCGAACTCAGTGTTCAGCCGGTCCAGATGGTCGGCTAGATCCAGAGCGCCCTCCGCCTCCAGCTCCGACCAGCGCTGAGCGAACTCCTCGGGGCCGAGCAGCTGCCAGATGAAGCGCTCAAGATTCGATGCCTTGGAAATGTCCATGGAGGGGCTCGACGTCGCCAGAGTCTCCGCCCTCCCCCGGGGACGGTAGACGCCCGTGGAGAAGAACTCCTCCAGGACATTGTTCTCATTGGTGGCCAGGATGAGACGTCGGATCGGCACCCCCATTGAGCGGGCCAGGTGCCCGGCGTAGATATTGCCGAAGTTCCCACTGGGGACGGCAACGTCCACTTCATAGTCGGAGCGCAGCTCCTCCTCCAGCGCATCGGTGCTCCTCAGCCAGGCCCACACGTAGTAGACGATCTGAGCCGCAATGCGTCCGATATTGATGGAGTTGACCGCGCCGATGGCGTGGGTGGCCTTGAAGGAGGCGTCATTGTTGAGTGCTTTGACAAGGTTCTGGCAATCGTCGAAGACGCCGTCTACCGCAATGTTGTGGATATTGGGCTCATCCAGTGAGTACATCTGGGCGCGCTGCACATCGCTCATCCGGCCTTGCGGCGAGAGCATGAAGACGGCAACGCCCTTCTGGCCACGGAAGGCATGCTCAGCAGCCGACCCGGTGTCTCCGCTCGTCGCACCGAGAATGTTGAGAACTTGACCATTCCGGTTCAGAACATAAGGGATGGCTTGGCCCAGGAACTGCATGGCCAAGTCTTTGAAAGCCATGGTGGGGCCTTCGGAGAGACCAACGAGTTCAAGCCCGCCGGCGACCTCGTCGAGTCGGTGGACGGGGACAACGGGGTCCGGGAAATGTTCAGGTCCATAGGCGGCGGCGGTCAGTGCGCTAAGGTCCTCGGCCGGGATGTCTGTGGCGTACAGGCCGATCACTTCGGCGGCGAGCTCGGAGTAGGTCAGCGACCGCCATTGCTCGAGCTGTGCCCGACTCACCGGCGGGATGCTCTCCGGCACAGCCAGTCCTCCATCGGGCGCCAGCCCGGACAGAAGCACATCGGTGAAGCCTGCGGGAGCCATGCCCCCGCGAGTGGAGATGAAGCGCATTGGCATGCCTTCGCGTTGTCGGAGTGCGATGCCCCAGTCTATAGCTGACTGATATGCAGGCGGTGCAGGCGGAGTTCAGCACCGATGAGGAATGAGTCTCGAGTCCGCCTGTTCCCTCCTCCGGAAGGCGACCGCGATCAGTGCTCGCGCCATGAATGCGAATGTGGTTGGTGGCCGTCGTACAACGACGGCCACCAACCACATGCCGTTTGACTGGGAGCCTGCGTGCGGATCAGCCGAGGGCCTTCTCGACCTCTTTGGTGAAGGAGCCCTTGGGACGTGAGCCGGAGAACTGGTGCACGACTTCCCCGCCGCGCACGACGGCGAACGTTGGGATGGAGCTGACGCCGTAGGAACGGGCGGTGGCCGGGTTGGCGTCGACGTCGATCTTGACGAACTTGGCGCGCTCGCCGAATTCGGCGGCGACCTCGTCGATAACCGGCGCCATCTGACGGCACGGGCCGCACCATTCCGCCCAGAAGTCGATGACGACGGGCACGTCCGACTTCAGAACCTCCGAGTCGAAGGTGGCATCGGTGACGGCAAGAGCGTTGGACATGGGTTCTCCTTCGGAAAAGTCAGCTGGATCAGGCGGTGAGAGTGGCGAGGTAATGCTCGGCATCCAGTGCTGCGCGGCAACCGGAGCCGGCTGCGGTGATCGCCTGCTGGTAGTGCGGATCGGCGACATCACCGCATGCGAAGACGCCGGGGATCGCGGTCTGCTGCGACGGTGCCTGGACGGTGATGTAACCGGCGTCGTCGAGCTCGAGGGCATCGGCCACCAGCTCAGATCGAGGAATCTGCCCGATGGCCACGAATAGTCCCGCAGCAGGGATGTCCCGCCGCTCGCCGGTGTTCACGTCCTCCAGGGTCGCCGACGTCAGAGCCTCCTGCCCATTGAGAGCGACAACCCTGGAATTCCAGGCGAAATCGATCTTAGGGTCATCGTGGGCGCGCTTGGCCATGACGGCACTGGCGCGCAGCTCGTCACGTCGGTGGACGACGGTGACCGAGGAGCCGAATCGGGACAGGAAGAGGGCCTCCTCCATGGCGGAGTCTCCGCCGCCGACGACCACGATCGGCTGATCCTTGAAGAAGAAGCCGTCGCAGGTGGCGCAGTAGGACACCCCGTGGCCGGAGAGCCGCTCCTCGTCCTCCAGGCCCAGTTTGCGGTACTCGGAACCGGTCGAGATGATCACTGCCCGGGCCTCGTAGACGGCGTCGTCGGTGGTGATCCGCTTGACGTCACCGGTGAGCTCGAGGGCCGTGACGTCCTCATAGCGGACATCGGCTCCGAAACGCTCGGCCTGCTCCTGCATCTGGGTCATGAGCTGCGGCCCCATGATCCCGTCGATGAAGCCGGGGTAGTTCTCGACCTCGGTGGTGTTCATGAGCGCGCCCCCGGCGGTCACGGAGCCCGCGAGGACCACCGGGCTCAGCTGGGCCCGTGCCGCATAGATCGCGGCGGTGTAGCCGGCTGGGCCGGAACCGACGATGACGACGTCGTGGATCATGACTCTCCTGACCGAGAAGTGGGCGTAGTGGGCTCGCAGGAGGCGAGCAGCAGGCAAATCATAGAACAGCCGATAAAAATCGGATGTTCCCTAAGATTCGCTTATTTGAAAGTGATCTCAGACACGGTCACCTTGGACTCACCGTCCGGGGCCGTCGGCTGATCAGTCACCCATATGACGATCGACTGAGTCTTCGTCGGTGAGAAGGTGAAGCTCGTCGTTCCCGACGTGAAGGCCCCCTCGGCCAGCACCGTTCCGCCGGTCGGGTCCTCCGGACTCGTGGCCCGGACCTGGACATTACCGCCCTGACCCGTGCCCTGGATGTCAATACCGGACACCTCGGACGTCTTGTCCAGGGTCACGGCAATTCCCGTACCGCTCTTCAGATTGGCGAACTTGGGGCCCCTGTAGAACTGCGACTCCCAGGTCGTGGCGGGGTTCCCATCAACAGTCTTGCCCTCGTTCTCGGGATGGTCGCCCTGGCTCCCGCCCTGATCCACGGCCTTCGCGCTGGTGATCGTAATGGGCTCAGCGGTGGGCTCGGTGGTTTCCGACGGCGTCTGCTGAGTATCGTGCGCGGCCGTTGAGGGCACTGTGCTGGCGGCGGGCACATCCGGCTCGGTGAACGGCAGGTCGAACAGGCCGAGCACGCTGTTCACTGCGAAGATGGCCCCCACCAACATGACGACGAGCATGCCGCTGATGATCGCCATGGTGGTCCGCGACACAGAGCGCTCGACCTCGTCGTCGCCGTCGGGATCACCACTGACCTGCAGCGCCTCCTCTGTGTTGACCGGGTTGACCGGCGGAGCTGTCGACTGCGCGGCCAGAGGGACCGAGGGCGGCTGGAAGGCGGGTGCTGTGCTTGTCGTGTTCGCTGTGTTGCCGACCAGCGGGCTCCCCTGTGCGGCGGTCGGCGATCCGCCGGCCTCCGGCGGTGCGATACCGGTTGGCGGTCCGGCAGCAGTTCGGGGCTCGGCCGCGGCCGGCGCGAAGCTCCGGGGGACGGCGTCGGTCTGCGGCTCGGCGGGAACAGGGTCGGCCACCACGGCAGCCGGCTCCTGACGCGTCGCAGCTGCTCGACGCAGACGCGAGAGCACTCCCTTCAGCGCAGGCTCAGAGGCTCCGTTGTTGGTGCTGTCGGTCGACGATGATGGCGACGCTGATGCCGCTGATGTTGTAGAAGTCCCTGAAGCCGCTGAGTCCGCTGAAGCCATGGCCTCCGCAGTCACCTGTGGCAGGAGTGAGGCGTCCCACGAGCCGAGGGCTTGAGCGATCTGGGAGGCGGACATCGGCTCCTCGTCGGACCAGGTGCGAGCCACCAGCTCGTCGAGATCGGCGTCGTCGGCACCCATGGTCGTCGCCAGCATGGAGGGCGCAACCGGTGCTCCGTCGGACGTCGTCGGCGCCGAGGGAAGGCCCGCGCGCTTGCCCGGCCAGCGCTTCGTCAGACCGTAGTAGAGCAGCTCGACCAGAGCGCGGGCGTCAATACGATCGGCCTCCAGCGGGTCCTCGTTTGAGGCGGCCTGGGAGTCCAGTCCGAGGATCGCGGCCTCGACGCCGATTCCGGTGACCTGGACGGTGCCGTCGGAGCGCAGTCGGACGGACTCCGGAGACAGGTTGAGATGGTGCAGGCCGCGACGGGAGCAGGCATCCAGCGCCTGGGCGACCTCCCCGACGATGGCGCGAACCTGCGCGGCATTCAACCCCTGGCCGACCAGCGCCGACAGGGGGCGGCCGTCGGCGGGCTCGGTGACGACGAAGGCCGGGTGATGCGTCTCGACGTCGAGAACCCGCTGGATCCGCCGATCCTCGACGAGGACTGCACGACTGGCCGATTCCAGGACCTCGGCACGATGAGGGGTGGCGTCGGTGAGCATGAGGATCGTCACCGTGCGATCCAGGATCGTATCTCGTCCAACATGCCGGACTACTCGTGGGAGTGTTGCGGGCAGGGTAGCGGCCAGAGCGTAGCGCCCTGTGCCGATCGGCGTTGCGTCGGTCATGATGCTCCCTCCTCCCGTGCCAAGGAGTCCCAGTGCATGTGGAGCGAGTGTACCGGGCGTGAGTGCCCGTACGGAGGCCGCCTGAGCGGCCAGATCCGCAAACGTGGGGGGTGGCGCCGGAATAGCAGGCGGTGGGGCTGGTGCCGGTCGTGGTGCGTCCACGGCGCGCAGCATCGGTCTGTATGTCGGCGGGTATGACGGCGGAAGCTCGGTGCCCGCCCGGTCGGCGGAGGTCGGTGCCAGGAGGTGGGCCAGATGCAGGACCGCCTCGCCTGCACGACCCGGCAGGAGCCGTCCGATCTTGGCCACGATGCGTGACAGTGGGACGAAGAGCACACCGAGCTCCTCGACACGCAGCAGGCGCGCGGCCGCGAGGTAGGTCGCCGTCATGAGGAGGGCGGCCACGATGACGGTCAGCATGGCGTCCGTCGGCCTCGACCCGGTCAGGGAGCCGTCGGCCGGCCCCAGCAGGGCCCGCACGCCCAGCCCGACAAGCACTGCGGGGATGGCCGCTACCGCCAGGCGGGCGTAGGTGGCGATGACGCGGGGGCCGTCGAGGTCGGGCAGGTGCCGCCTGATCAGTGGGATCACGGCCACCGAGCCGCCCACCTGGCTGAGCATCGAGCCCGCTGCCGCCCAGGTCATCCAGTGGTTGGCCGGTGTCGCCAGGTAGGCGACCAGGCAGACGATGGCGGGAACGATGCCGACCACGGAGTCGGCTATGAGCAGCCGCTTCGTATCCGCGTAGGCCAGCATGACGCGCTGCGTGGTGAACCAGATGCCCTGGAAGATGATGCCTATCGCCAGGACCGTCAGGATCGGTCCTGCGGCCGTGGCCTCGGCCAGGGACAACGAGGGGACGAAGAGTTGGAGTGAGGGCGTAGCCAGAGTCCCGATGCCCGCGGCGAACAGGATGGTGAACACCGCGACGCTGCGCAGGCCCAATGACAGGTCGTCTCGCACTCCTCCGCGGTCGCCGGCGGCGGCCTTCTCACTCATGCGTGTGAACAGGGCGGTGATGATGGAGGTCGTCACCAGAGACTGCGGCAGCATGTAGACCAGCTGGGTGTTGTCGTACAGCGTCTTGGAGGGCACGATCTGGTCGGCGTACTGCGCCGACTCCGCCGCGGTGACCGCCTGGGAACCCAGGTTCGCCGTCGCTATGTCACCCAGTGAGACCACGGCCGTTCCCAGCAGCGCCCACAGCGCCACCTTCGACATGGTTCCCAGGCCCATGCCGCGCACGCCCCACACGAAGCGTGGGTGGAAGCCCGAACGCACCAGGGGGATGTAAAGGATCAGGGCCTGAATGGCGATGCCCGCCGTCGTCGTGGCCCCGACCAGAGCGATACGGCCCGCATTCCAGATGCCCGGATCCTGACCGGACGCGTAGTGCCCGTAGATGTGCAGGTAGGCCATGATCGAGGCGATCGAGATGATGTTGTTGAGAACCGGGGACCACATATACGGCCCGAAACTCGACCGCGCATTGAGAACCTGCCCCCATAGGGCGTACAGGCCGTAGAAGAAGATCTGCGGCATGCACCAGAAGGCGAAGGCGAAGGCGAGGGGCTGCCAGCGGTCCAGTCCCGAGGCGTAGAGCATGATGACCAGCGGCGCCGCCACCGTCAGCACGGCGGATACCGTGGCCATGGCGACGGAGGCCGCCGTCAGCAGACGGTTGACGAGCTCCTCGCCGTTGCGCTGGCGCAGCGCCTGCACGATCTGCGGGACCAGGATCGCATTGAGTACGCCGCCGATCACCAGGTTGTACAGCTGGGTGGGCAGGTTGTTCGCGATGTTGAACGCCTCGGCGGCGCCCGAGGCCGTCGCCCCCAGGGCGGCTATCAGCAGGGCGTTGCGCACCAGTCCCAGCAGGCGGCTGGCCAGCGTGCCGGCCGCCATCACGGCGCTCGAACGGGCGATCGATGAGCCGTTGTCCTTGTTGCTCATGTCTTCTCCTCGACGCGTTGGGGCGCTGCCGTGCGCCGCCCGCGACGCACGGTTCGCACAATGCCGCCGACGAGCAGCACGACAAGTCCGGCCCCCAACACTTGGGTACCCCTGGACTCCCAGTCGGCGTGCACGCGCATATGGATGGTCTGCGGCGCCCCGACGGCGGTGCCGTCAGCGGCCAGCAGCATGATGGTCAGGTTGACGTCTCCACTGCCCACCGCTTTGACCGGCACGGTGGCGGTCGTCTGACCGGACGCCGGTACGGTCAGCGTAATGTCCTCAACAGTCTGCAGTCGCGCCGAGCCGGACAGCAGGCGCACCACGACGGTGGCGTCCTGATCCAGGGACGAGGTGATGCGTACCGGCAGGTTGGCCTCGGAGGCGATCAGATTGATCGTTCGCGACGGTACGGCCGTGAGCTTGGAGGTCACGGCCGTACCGCGCTCGCGAGCCGAGTCCGTCATGACCGTGCGTCTTTCCGGGTCTGATCGCCATACGGCCGATGCGGTGCGCACCACGACCTCGGAGGCCGAGCCAATCGCCGCCTGAGGATCGGGCAGGATCGAGGTCACCGAGGTCAGGTAGTCCCAGGTCGCGCGGGCTGCCGCGAGGTCGGTGGCCGAGACCTCCTGATCGCCGATCACCCGGTCCGGAATGTCGGCGCGATGCGTCTTCGCGGGATCGTCCTGCTGGGCGCCGGCCTCGGTGGACAGCGCCTGCAGGTTCTGAGGCGTGGTCCAGGACGCTTCTCGCAGCGCCTTCAGACGCGTGTCGAGCGTCTTCGGGTCGATGCCCGCCGCATCGGCCCGATCGAGGGTGATCACGATGGAGCGACTGATCGCGGGGGCCTGACGGGTGATGATCGCCGTCTCGCCGCGCAGAAGCTGGATGGTATCGAGGTTGGACAGATCGGTGGAGGACTCGTCGGTCGTCAGGGTGCCGCCGAGCGTGTCGGACAGGTTCTTGTCGGGCGTCAGAACCGTGCGTGAGCCCACACTCGTCACCTCGGAGGGCGTATATGTCAGATCCTCCTCCACCGGCAGATCTCCGGGGGTGGTGACGATCGTCTGCGTCGAGTCGGGCAGTGCGGACAGCGTTGCAGCGTCCAGGCTGCCGGCCAGCCAGGTGAGGGACGTGGGAGCGCCGACCTCTGCGGTCCGGGACTCCTCGGCGCGTTTCTGGACGTCCGCGAGCAGGTCGGTCTCCTCCTGGTGAGTCAGGGCGGCGACGTCGGCATCCGCCCAGGGCAGGGCCGCGACATCACCGGCATCGAGCGCCTCGAGCAGCGCCTTGGTCAGGGCCTGACCGGGAAGTGTCTTTCCGGGTTGTGAACCGGGGGCGGTCGGGGAGGCCGTGGCGGATGGCGTAGACGGTGCAGACGGCGTGGGCGGTGCGGACGGCCCTGTGGGCGAGGGGCCCGTCGCAGGAGCCGAGGGCGTCGAGGACGACGTCGCCGCAGGGCTCTCCTCGCCGGCTGCCGAGGGGCCGGCCGAGGGCTCGGGCGACGGTTTGGCGGCGGCCAGCGTGTCCTCATTCACCCCGAGGGCGTCGAGCAGTGCCGGATCCACCGCTAGAACGACGCCGTCTCCGGCCAATGACAGCAGGGAGGCGATCCGCTTGCGCAGATCCGCCAGCGCAGCATCCGTGGGCGGCTCGGCACCTGTGGTCAGGAGCTCCAGGTCGTCGGCCGAGGCCGTCACCGGGACCAGCGCCGTCACGCGCGACCGGCTGGCCGCCCCGCCCGTATCCCATACGAGGAGCGTGCGGTCCTGGGCGACAGCGGAACGCCCCTGGAAGACCGATACCTCCACACCGCGCGGACCCCACTGGGCCTCCTCGTCGAGGGGAAGATCGTCTGCATTGATGGTCACTGAGAAGGGCTTCACCTCGCCGGGGGTGATGCTCTCGCCGAAATCGCCGGAATAGACCTCGCGCATGGCGGAGTCCCGCTCGGCCGCCAGCCACGACTCCATACCCGTGACGGCCATCTCTGTGGAGTCCTGCATCTGGGCGGTGAGGGAGAGCCCCTCCAGGGCTTTGTCGGTGCCGTTGGCGATGGTGCCGGAGATGGTGAGATCCTGCCCGGCGGTGATGACCTCCGGAGCCAGTGAATCGACGGAGACAGTCACCTGGCCGTCGATCATCTGTGCTGTTGACGGTGGCGTGGTGGCAGTCTGCGCGGCGATCGGCGGTGCGGGCACCTGGGCAGTCGGCATGGCAGTCGGCATGGCGGGAACGGCAGACGCCGCCGCGGCTGCGCCGGTGCCGGGAGCAGGACCCACGAGCGCGATGGAAGCAGCCACAGCCGCTGCCAGGACGACCATCGGGTGCGCCCGGGAGCGACGGGGATGACGGCGGATTCGGATTGCGATCACCCGTCCCCTACGAGGATCTCACGCGCGGCGGCGACGATGCGCCGCTCGTTGGGGTAGGCGAGGCGACGGGCGACGTCGTCGAGACTCACCCATTCGACCTCCTCGGCCTCGTGATCCGGATCGTTCTCCGTGGTGAGGTCGCCGCCGATCGCCTCGAGGAGGAAATGGTGGACGACCTTGTGAACACGATGGTCGTCACCGGCGAACCAGTAGTCAATGGTAGCCAAATGGCGCAGTACGCGCCCCGAGATGCCGGTCTCCTCGGCGATCTCGCGCACAGCCGCCTCCTCGGCCGTCTCGGCGCCCTCCAGGTGGCCCTTGGGAAGGCACCATTCGAGGCGGCCTCCGCGGTTGCGGCGCGCAATGACGGCGGTCACTGCGCGGCCCTCCTGGACGTCGATCACGAGCCCGCCGGCGCTGGTCTCGTCGACCACCGGCAGGAAGCGCGCACTCGCGCGTCGCGGCGCTGCGCCGGCGCGGGGCTTGCGAGTGCGGTGGGAGGGCATGAGGACACTCTAGGCGGTTCGGCTGAGTGGGTGCCGTCGGGGGGTCCGCGTGGCAGGCTTGGGCCAATGACTGACCCAGCCGACCCCGCCCTTCCCTCTGCCTCGTCCGCGTCGCCCGCCTCGCCCGCGTCTCCGTCCGTTTCGGGCTCATCCCGCGCGGTCGGGGGATCCACTGCGGTCTCCCGTTCCGCGGTCCGCGCGCTGCTCGACGAGAGCCTTGACACCTGTGGTCTGAGTCCCACGGCCCGGGAGGCCCTGCGCGCACTGCCCCCTTCTCTGGCGGCGCTCGGGCATGCCTTTACCCGCGCCGGGTATGAGCTCGCCCTCGTCGGGGGGCCGGTGCGTGACGCCTTTCTCGGCGTCGTCCCACACGATCTGGACTGCGCAACCTCTGCACGTCCCGAGCAGACCGAGAGGATTCTGTCCGCCTGGGGCGACGCCTGCTGGGACATCGGCAAGGAGTTCGGCACGATCGGGGCGCGCAAGGGCGAGACGGTCGTGGAGGCGACGACCTATCGCACCGAGGAGTACGAGGTCGGCTCCCGCAAGCCGGTGGTGGCCTACGGGGACACGCTTGAGGGCGATCTCACTCGGCGCGACTTCACCATCAACGCTATGGCGCTGCGGTTGCCCGATCTCGAGCTCGTCGATCCGTGCGGTGGTCTCGACGACCTGCGCGCCGGGGTGCTGCGGACTCCCGTGAGCGCCGTGCAGTCCTTCGACGACGACCCATTGCGCATCATGCGCGCCGCGCGTTTCTCCGCTCAGTTGGGGTTCGACGTCGAGATGGACGTCATGACCGCCATGGAGGAGATGGCGCCGCGGCTGAAGATCGTCTCGGCCGAGCGCGTGCGCGCCGAGTTGGAGCGCCTGCTGATCTCGCCGTGGCCGCGCCGTGGACTGGAGCTCATGGTCCACACCGGGGTCGCCGACATCGTCCTGCCCGAGCTGGCGGCCCTGGTCGAGACGGTCGATGAGCACAAGCGGCACAAGGACGTCTATGAGCACACGCTGACGGTGCTGGACCAGGCGATGGACCTGGAGACGGGCCCTGACGGGCCGGTGCCCGCGCCGGATCTCGTGCTGCGCCTGGCCGCGGTCATGCACGACGTCGGCAAGCCGGCCACGCGCCGGTTCCTTCCGGGCGGCACCGTGACCTTCCACGGTCACGACCACGTGGGCGCGCGCATGACCAGGAAGCGGCTGCGGGCGCTGCGCTTCGACAAGCAGACGATCAAGGACGTCTCCCGGCTGGTCGAGCTGCATCTGCGCTTCCACGGCTACGCCGACGCCGCCTGGTCGGACTCGGCGGTGCGGCGGTACGTGGCCGACGCCGGGCCGTTGCTGGAGCGTCTTCACCGGCTCACCCGCGCGGACGTCACCACCCGCAACAAGCGCAAGGCCCGCATGCTCGATGCCGCCTACGACGACCTTGAGGACCGGATCGCGGCGCTGCGCGAGGCCGAGGAGCTGGCCGCCATCCGCCCGGACCTCGACGGGGCGCAGATCATGGACGAGCTCGGCGTTGAGCCGGGGCCGGTCGTGGGCGAGGCCTACCGCTTCCTGCTCGACCTGCGCATGGAGAAGGGGCCGCTCGGCGAGGAGATGGCGCGGCAGGCGCTGCGCTCCTGGTGGGCGGCGCGCTGAGCGGCCTGCGAGCGGCCTGCGGCCGCAGTGACGGTCATGGGCCGAGCAGGGCGGCGGGAACGACGGCGATTCCGTCCCTATCCCGGTAGGCGTGGCTGCCCGTGGTGATGATGACGGCATCGGCCAGGCGCTCTCTCAACCGCTCGCGCAACCACATCAGGTGGCGGGTATCCCCGGCGCGTGGCGAGGCGGAGGCCTTGACCTCAATGGCGATGACACGGCGGTCGAGTCCTTCGACAATGAGGTCGATCTCATGCTCGCCGCCCTTGTCGCGCAAGTGGTGGACCGCGGCGTCGCACACTGAGGCGTAGACCCGGACGCTCTGGGTGACCAGGGACTCGAAGAGGGGACCAAGCATCCGGGTGCGCCTGGGAACCTCTTTCAGAGCGACCTGGGTGGGTCTACCCACCCCGAGCAGGGCGGCGGGCCCTGTGCGCAGAAGACGCGCGCTCAGGGCCGGATCGCACAGCTGGTGCTTGTCCCCCGTGGTGAGCCGTTTGAAGTCGTTCTCGGAGGGGCTCCAGCCACGCACTGGCTCCAGAACCCACATTTCTTCCAGCAGGTCGCGGTATTGACGTGTGGTGGAGGCCGCGGGCGTCGAGCCTTCCCGACCGGCGGCAGCTGCAGCGATCGAGCCGTAGGCGGCTGTCGTCGACACGCCGGCGGCGTAGGCGCGCAGCCAGTCGGTGAGGGTGCGGGTGCGTCGTGCTCGGCCGTCGGCCAGGTCGTGGCGGACGGTCTGTTCCAGGTAGGCATCGAGCTGGGCCTCGCGGGCGATGGGCGGCAGGTCGCGAATACCCGGGAAGCCGGAGCGGAGGATCTCATCGACGTAGTGGTTCAGGCCTATCGAGGTGCTCCCCTCGACGCTGTCCGTTCCGTCCCCGGCCATCAGAGTCGCCAGCGAGACGGTGGGTGTCTCCAAAGAACGTTCGACCAGACTGAGTGGTCGCATGCGGAGGTTGACAATGCGTCCGGCTCCAGTGTGCACGGGAGCTTGCGTCGGGGAGGCGGAGCCGGTGAGGATGAAGCGACCTGGTGCGGGATCGCTATCGATGGCGCGCCGCACCCTGTCCCAGATCTCTGGCAGTCGCTGCCACTCATCAAGGACCAATGGGTACCTGAGAGACGTGGCAAAGCGTTTTCCCAGGTGCATGAGTTGGGCGCGCTCGTCCGGGTCGTCAACAGCGATGAGGGTCTGCGCGTGTTGCGAGGCCGTCCACGTTTTGCCGACGCCGCGGGCACCCTCGATGTTCACTGCTGGAAGCCCATCGAGCAGCGCAGCAAGCCGGGCGTCGACGAGACGGGTGTACGCCGGGCTCATGCGCCGCTCATGCGGAGCGGCCGCTCCGCCTGGGTTGCGGGGTGGCCTTGTGATGTGCCGAGAGCATCGGTGTGCCGGACCCTGGACAACGAGGCACTCACAATCGTCGAGCTTAAACGCTCACTTTGGTCGGTCATACAGACTCACTTTCGTCGCCACCTGCAAGGAAGAGCTGGTGACATACAGACGAGAGTAATGTAACCTGCATCATGATGCTCCGCGACCCGCGCGGATCCGCAGATCCTCCGCATACACGGAGGTTGAGGGATTCTCTTAGTCCAGCACATCAGTGAAGGGAACCGTGCCCCGAGTGATCGGGGGTCAGAATATTCTATTAGTAAAAAGGTGAGCATCGTGCCGCCAGAGTTCTCCGCAGTATTCCATGCCGTCACTGGATACAAGCCTCGTGCCTACCAGGAGCTGCTCGCCGAGCGCCTCGCTGCAGGTGACCTCCCTTCCTCTCTGGATGTCCCTACCGGCATGGGCAAGACCTTTGCTGTCCTGCTGGCCTGGCTCTACGCACTGACGGCCGATGCCGCTGGTGGTGGGAACCGGAAGGTCGCGCTGCGCCTTCACGTCGTCGTTGACCGCCGGGTGGTGGTCGATGACGCCCACCGGTGCGCTTGCGACCTGGCAGTAATGCTCGACGAGGCTGTTGAGGGTCCGTTGGCGGATCTCGCCTCCATCCTGCGCAGTCGCTTCGGCCTCGGCCCGGACGAGCTCGTCCTTGAGGTGCGCAGGTTGCGGGGCGGCCTGACGTCCGACCTGACCGAGCACACTCGCAATCCCGCCCGTCCCGCCGTCGTCATCGGCACTTTGGACATGGTCTGCTCCCGACTGCTCTTCCGCGGCTACCAGCTCTCCGCCAGGCGTCGCAGTATTGACGCCGCCCTGACCGGGCTCGACTCCTGGTGGGTGCTCGACGAGGCACACCTGTCCGCACAAGCGCACACCACCCTGGAGACGCTTCAGACGTATGAGTCGGCACTTGAGGACCGGTTCGGCGGTACTGTCCCGGGGCTGCGGGTCATGGCCATGAGCGCCACCCCCGATGGCAGTTCTGGAGACGTGCTCACTTGGGACGCGGCCGAGGAGGAGCGGCGGGACCCGGTGCTGGCCCGGCGTCGTCTGGCCCGGGATGCCGTGCACGTCACGCTGATCAGAACCGCAGCGAGCGGCGCCAGAGACATGGCCAAAGTCGTGACCGAGAAGGCTGCGGGGATCGTGTCGGAGCTCGGCAACGGGGACAGCCTGGTCGTCTTCTGCACCACAGTCGCCGACGCCAAGGCCGTCTGGGCCGGCCTGCGCAAACCGTGTAGGCAGGGTGATGTCTCCCTGGAGCTGCTCACGGGTGGCATGCCGGAGCGTTTCACTCGAGCCGTCATCGACCGACTCGAGCCGTATCGCACCGGGAGCAAAAACCGGGACCAGGCCGGGCCCGTCGTCGTTGTGGCCACTTCTACTCTCGAGGTGGGAGCCGACCTGGACTTCACCCACCTTGTCACTCAGTCCTGCGGTGCGGATTCCCTTGTTCAACGGCTCGGCCGTGTCAACCGCGTGGGGGCGCGTCAGGACGGGTCGGTGACCATCGTCCACGCAACTGGCAAGTCTGACCCCATTCATGGGGACGCTGCCGGTGCCGTCGCCCAGCTCATTGCGGACGCGCCCGTGCTCGGGGAGGTGGTGAAGCGCCTGCGCGAGGCGAATGACCCTGCGGCGCTTCGCCGCGCCCAGCAGGTTCCGGTCGTCATCCCGCCGACTGTCCTGCGTGCTTACCTGCGCACGATTGGCTCCCGGAACGACCCGCCGGTGACGCCCTGGATCCGCGAGCTCACCGACCCGCGAGCTGAGGTCACCGTCGTCGTCCGGGATCATGCCGATCTTGTGGCCGAGGGGCCGTTCCTGGCCGATCTCGAGGACGTTCCCCCTGACCTGCGGGCCGAGGGATGGACGTTGCGGATGGCTGACATGCGCGATGCGATTCGGGAGGCCCTCAAGACGGCTCCGGTCATTGTCCTCGACCCGGTTCGCGACGAGCCGCCCCGGGTGCTGACGGAAGCACGAGATGCGGAGGCCGTGCACCCCGGCGCTGTTCTGGTCATCGACTCACGTGCGGCTGAGAGCGTGCTCGGGACTGACGGCGCCGGGAAGGACCTGTCCGACCGCCTGCTCATGCCGGGTGCGGACCTTGAGGAACTGCGCGAGAAGGTGGAGGCCGAGGCCTCATGCGGGCGGGAGGGTGCAGAGGCGCCGCACGTCCTCCTCACCGACCTCGGTGGAGAGGACGACGCCGAGGGGCTGACGCGTGCCGACACCTTGCGTGAGTTGATCGAAGAGGTCGCTGCCCCTGAGGGTTGGGTGCTGACCGCCGACGTCCTGGGCGAGGACTCCGATCGTCCTTGGCTGCGTCTCAGCTTCGCCCGTCCGGCGAAAGAGGAGTCCCTTCGTGCTGTCCCGCTGGAGGAGCACAACCGCGGTGTCGGCGAGTGCGCGCAGCGGTGGGCTCGCGTCATCGGCTTGCCCGAGGACGTGGTGGGCGACATTACTGCGGCGGGTGCCTATCACGATGCCGGCAAGGCGGAGCTCAGTGCTTTCCAGGCCGCTTTGCGGATGAACGAGGAAGACGGTTGGCTCACCTTTGCGGAAGAGGGCGAAGACGGCGAAGAGGACACGGGATTGGTGAGGCCGTTGGCCAAGTCCGCGCTGCCCCGGCGGCTGTGGCGGCGCTCGACCATGCTGGCCGGTGTTCCCTGGGGTTGGCGGCACGAGGCGGCCTCGGCCCGGGTGCTTGACGAGGCGGTTGCCGCCGGTGTCCTGCAGCCTCATGACCACGAGCTGGTGCGCTATCTCGTCCTCGCTCACCACGGCTTCTATCGGGGGCCCGGGCCTGTTTGCCTGCAGAACGACGGCGTGAGCGAGCCGTACCTGGATCCCGCCTCTTCTCGGTGGGCCGCGCAGATCGACTCCTTCCATCGGCTTAACAGGCGCTGCGGACCCTACGGGCTGGCGCTCGCGGAGGCGGTCCTGAGACTGGCCGACTGGGAGGTCTCCCGAAAGGAGCAGGAAGACCATGAGCGAGATGACTGAAGATGACTGAGGTGAGTGAGATGCCCGCGCCGGCTGAGCGGCCGAGCGACTACCAGTACCGGCTCGTGGCCCTGTCTGGGCACCGGCCCGCCCACGTTCTGGCCTGCTGGGGCCTGACCTCTCTTCTCACCGGAGCCGCACTCCATTTCGAGGGCGACTGGGCGGTGCCGGTGCTCACCTGGGCTGGTGACGCAGACGCTCTGGCGCAGGCCGCCGCGAAGGCCTTGGTCGCTGGCACGTGGGATCTGGAGAACCGCTCTCTTCAGGGGGTCAAGACGACGACGCCGAGCCGGACGGTCGCCAACGCGCTGTCCCGAGCTGCTTGGGAGGCGAGCCGGGACGCGGCCGGGCTCATTGCGAATAATGTCGTCCAGACCTATGACCTGTCAGCGTCGAAATCCGCCAAAAAGAAAGAAACGGATATTCAGGTGTGCTCCGCGGCGCTCACGCTGCTCAGCGGGAAGAGCTACACCGCCAAGTCCGTGCATGACACCTGGTCCCTGCTCGGCGCGGGCGCACCCGAGGTCGCCCGCGCCACTGCTGCAGTTGAGATCGTCCGACTGCTCGATGGACGCCTGGCCGTGGCCGAGGCCAAGCCGGGGCTGCGGTTCTCCGCCAGTCAGCCCACTCCACGGCTCACGAGTGGCTCGGAGAAATGCGATGTTCATCCGCTCATCGACCTGCTGGCCTTCTGTGGACAGCTTCTCCTTCAGCCCGCACAGCGACCGGTGTCGTCGGGTCCGCGAAAGGTGTTCACCTGGGTACTCAATCCCGTGCCCCTGACCATCACCATGATCCTTGACCTTCATGAGTCGCCGCCGGACCACCTGCCCTGGCCGAGATGGAGCTCGGCGATCCAGTCCACCGAGGGAACCGCCAGGATCACCTTCCTGGCTCCCGCGAAGGAAGAATCCGCCGCTGCAGTTCAGGGAGGATCCCGTGCCTGACCAGACTGTCTCCCTGCCTCTAGCCCAGGCCCTGCCGTCCCTGGGCGGACCCGACGGTATCCATCGTCTTGCCATGTCCTTCCTTCCGGACCTGGCGGGCGCTTCCCGGGCCGCCCGAGCCGACCTCGGCGTCCTCTACCGCCTGGCACTGCCCACCGACGTCGGTGGGCGCAGCGGGCATGCTGCGATCCGGTTCCGCGCCCCCTTCGATATCGACGGCGCCGAGCACATTGAGGCGCCGGACGCCTTCGCCGTCGGACAGCGCTTCACCGTGCGGGTCGTGGCCGAGAAGCGCCACCAGGACTCTGAGGGCCGCAGTCGCTCCCGTCCTGTCTTCGACGAGGAGGCCGAAGCCTGGGCCCGGGGTCTGCTGGCCCGTCGCGGTATCGGGGCCGACGCCGTCGTCGTGTCCGAGCGGTGGAGGGTGGGGTCGCCCGGGGAACGGCCCCGTTCACAGCGCACTCGACGCACTGAGGGCGGCCGGAGGGCTGATCCGCCCAGGGGACGGTCCTTCACGGTGCGGGACCTCACCGCCACCATCACCGGTCTCGCCGAGGGCTGCGACGCCTACACCCGTGGGATCGGGCGCGGGAAGGCCTTCGGCTATGGCATGCCGATCGTCCTGTGAGCGTGCTCGCCCGCTTAATGCCCACCTGCTCGATCTTCTCCCGCTCACCACACCATTCCGGACCTCATCGAAGGAGCCCATTCATGACCACCGCATCGGAATTTCACAGCCAGCTCGTCGATCTCGCCTCCGATCCTGCGGTCGCGGGTCTGTCCCTCACAGGGGGCTATGAGTCCCTCACTGGGCCGACCGTCACCCCACCCGCCGGGACGATCCGGCAGGACGGGCGGGTCGTCGGCATCTTCATCACCGCCGATGGGGCGCAGGCCGCCACTATCGACTCCTGGGGCTCGGTGTCCTCGCGCTGCGAGGCTCTCCTGGCGGGACGGTTTGGCGACGGAACCCTCGCTGACTACTTGAATTTTCCGCTTGTGACCTTCGTGGATGAGAGTGACCAGGTGATCACCACCTCGGTCGAGCTCTCCCACCGCCAGGCCGATACGACCTGGCGGCTGGCGCGGGACGAACTGCGGAAGGCCGGCGTCGATTTTGATGGAATCCAGCAGGCCACGCGTGAGAAGCCCGATAGTCTCCTGATCGGCTTCCCGACGGCAATTCCCTTCGGCTGGTGGCACTCGCAGACCAAGCGCTCCCAGAAGGCGGCCGACAAGGCCAACAAGAAGTCTTCCTCCAACGGGAAGAGCAACGAGATCGAGAAAGGGCGCGACGAGTACCTCGGCTACTACGTCATGAATCCTGCGGACTCCCGTTCTGCGCGCCTGTTCACCGCCGAGTTCATTGCGACGGGTGTCGAGGAGCGGCGCCGCATGGCCGGTAAAGTTGATGCCCTTTTCGCCGCTGTCGATGCCGAGACGAAGATCGGGGGAAACAAGCTCTCGACCGTGGGGCTCGGTTCCCTTCCGCCGACCGACCTGACCGGGAAGAAGAAGGATCGGCCCACGCCGTCGGACCTGACGTACCGCACCATTGAGAGTCACGCCTTCTTCTCCGTCAGCGGCTTGCGGGCCTTTAAGTTCAATCAGCCGGAGCCGGCGCGTTCGCTCACGATGGCCCTCACGCTCCTGCTCTATCTTCTGCACCACCAGAACCTCTCGCTGCGGGCCGGCGCGGAACTGCGTCTGCTTGAGCCCGGGCTGGAGGTGCGGGTGGAGCGTCACGGTGCTGCTCCGGAGCCTCTGGAACTGCCCGACGTCAACGAGATAGCTGCCCTGGTACGTGAGCTCGGTGCCGAGGCCGGGTGGAAGAAGCCGGAGATAGTCCCCATTATGGATGACTCCGCGCTGGGCAAGATCATTGCCGCCGTTGACGGCAGCACCGAGTCATGACGGCCTTTACTGTGACGGCGCGCTTCCCGGCAGGGGAGTTTAACGCCCACGACCGCGACGGAGGACCGGAGTGGCCTCCCGCCCCGGCTCGTTTGGCGGCTGCCTTCCTGGCGGCGGCGCACGAGAGCGGAAGCGGGGTAGATGTCGCGAAGAGTCTTTTCCTCTTGTCGCCCCCCAGGATCTCGGCGCCCCGTGCCGGAGTACGCCAGGTCGGTTACGGGCGGTGGGTGCCGGTCAACAATGAGATCAAGCTCGATAAGCGAGGGAGGATGACCGGTATTGTCGATGTTAATTCTCGTTTTGCAGATAAGGATCTTAAGGGTTCTGAGTGCGGCATCCTGATCGGAACGGGGCCCGACGACGTTGTGCGCTGGGTCTTCGGCGATGCACAAGATGTGGATGTGGAGGCGTTGAGGCGAGTCGCTCGGCGGGTGACGTACCTGGGGCGGCCGACGTCTCCGGTGATCCTTGACGTGGTGGAGGGCGCCCAAGAAGCGCCGGGAGCTCACAGCCGGTGGATTCCTGATGAGAACGGTAGATGTGCCCTGAGGGTGGCGACTCCGGAGCTCCTGCGCGCCCTTGATGAGCGCGAGGAGCAGCGCAGGCGCAGTCGGGTGACCGGCACTCATCCACCTCTTGATGTGCGTCCTACTGCGAAATATCGGCGGGCTGGTGCTGATAACGGCGCGCAGGTGGTGGTCCAGGCACCTGGGGATGTGCTCGCCGACGCGGTTCTGTATCGTTTTCCCGGGGGGCGCTCGGGCGGAGTCACTGTGGGCGCAGCTGACGCGGCGACCATTGTCGATCAGCTGCGGGGGCAGGTACCAGATCTGGAGTGGGTGCTGCCGCTCTTTGGGGAGGTCGGACGGCGGGCAGTGTCCGTGCTGCGCGGGTTTGTGCTGCGAGCGGGTTCAGCGCCGGGGGCGGTCGAATTCGCCGTGCGCAGTGGGGTTGTGAGGGTGCGGCCCTCGGAGTTGCGCGAGCTGGCCGCGCTGCCAAGGGTAGTTCGTGCTGCGACTGCGCCGTCGTCGGTTTGGACTTCGGTGGTGCCCGTCGAGATGGAACAGGAGGTTGTGGTCGGGCGGCTCCGGATGCTTGCGGACCAGCTGGGCGTACGCTTGGGCTGGGTAGGTCGTCATCTGCAGGCGCGGGCGTCGGTTGGGCCTGATGCGTGCGAGCCGGGCAGCGCTGCTCACCTCACAGTTGTCTTCGATGAGGTTGTTGCCGGCCCAGTGGTCTTGGATGGTGTGTGTCTCGTTCCGGAGGAGGCCGGCGGGCTGGCAGTGAATGAGAAGCGGGTTATGGGAGAGTAGGCTTCTGCGGAATTTCGCGGTTCTACAAGTGTTTGCCCCGCATATGCGGGGGTAGAGGCCTACACCTACGCCCAGGGCGATTCTTCGGTGAGTTTGCCCCGCATATGCGGGGGTAGAGGGGCGCCGCTCGAGTTCGTCCACTCGACGCCGTCGTTTGCCCCGCATATGCGGGGGTAGAGGTCAACGACTGGACACCCATCGACCCACACAAGGGTTTGCCCCGCATATGCGGGGGTAGAGGCGAGTCGTAATGGGCGCACCTGGATTCAAGTACAGTTTGCCCCGCATATGCGGGGGTAGAGGCCCGTCAGTGAGCACCCATCGCTGCTGGGCCGCGGTTTGCCCCGCATATGCGGGGGTAGAGGGGCGTTGGCTCCATTGGTGATACCGGTCCACACGTTTGCCCCGCATATGCGGGGGTAGAGGCGCCCCCAATGCTGCCGCCTATGGCGCCGCGACGTTTGCCCCGCATATGCGGGGGCGGGGTGCCTCATGTCAAGGTGCCCGCGAAGTGTCTTCGGTGCCTCATGTAGGAA
>ERZ773004.171-NODE-171-length-43781-cov-114.596121_pt1 | contig 43781 bp, 35 predicted proteins | sample MGYA00580667_ERZ773004 | MGnify/ENA primary metagenome ERZ773004 (study PRJEB29015, sample SAMEA2737963) | human oral metagenome | biome: human oral; feature: human-associated habitat; material: dental | place: China | collected 2123 ... | reverse complement strand
AGCACCTCCCACTCCGCGAAACCAGAAACGATTTTGTTTCATGACGGCCATACAATTCCTGCTGTTACTTTTGCTCTGGGGTGTTTTACTTTTGCTACAACGTTGTGCGCAGGCTCATGTGGAGCTGCTACGTATGGGTGTTGCGGTTAGATAACTGAGGATGGAAGGGGAGATAGATGATGGTGAGTCTAAGAGCAGAAAAAACCAGTTAGTGAAGATCATTCACAAGAGGTTCTTTTTTGGAAAATTCCCACCGAAAGATATCGTCAAGAAAAGAAGGGTATTTATATTCAAATACATCCTGCGGGAAATCCTGATCTTCCTGAAGAAGTGATACTTGATCAAAAAGGCAATCCTAAAATGTCGACGATTTTGAATTATATATGTCAAACTCTTCTTGGGACATGTCGTTTTCCGGGGAGTAACGGTTGCTGTTAGCAAGGTTATAGGTTTACCTTGAGGAGGAGTAAAATGAGTAAAGTAGTTTCATGGAAAGATCCGTGTGTGCGCTTTAATGTCGCGGAAGATGAGTCACACCCTGGGGGAAATTCGAAACTCAGTTTATCAGCCTTGGAGCCAGTCATGGGGGCTGGCACGCAGAGGTACTGGAGTCTTGGATGCTGCGGTGGTGCTACTCGAGGAGATTGCGGAAATACCGCTGTGAATTGTGTGACACTCAATAAGACGCCATGCCCTACTGCTTATGCTACGTGCACGTGCTAATCTTTGCGGCTATTTAGGATTTGTGGAAATTAATTCCACTTACGATAGTGAGTCAAAAGTATTATTTTTTATCGGGTAGTGCGGTTGGTGCTATGAACGTATGAACGAGTTTTAAAATATCCTATGATTAGATGCTAAAGAACTGGTTCTCCGAACAAATAAACTTGGACTTGATTCGGAGAACCAGTTCCTTATACTCAAGAAATAGTACTAAAATTTATTTGACTGAAAGTGAGGGAAAAGTGAGAAATGATTTTGTCCTAAAAAAGCTTCGTGGGTCGATGAAGAGCTTAAAATTAATAACCTTAAATCAGTGAATGAAAGGCGGGCTGAAGAACGATTTGAAATGCTCATATCGCAATATCCCCATGAGCTAAAAAAATACCTCGATAGCTATCTTTCCGCTAATAACTTCAATTTAGCTGATGATTTTAAACGACGCCTTGGAATTATTGATTTTTCTTCATGTGAAGCTAGTTTTGATGAGTCAAATTCTTGGGGATACATTCTTGATGATGTTTTGTGTAAAGTAGGAGAAAAAAGCTTTCAAAAAGATTTTAAATCACATGATATAGTTGATATCTTCATTGATCCTTTTGTTCGGTATGTTAGTGATTCTCTCTTTGATGAGATAGGTAATATTATAAGTTCAAAGAATGAAAGGATGGTTTCTGAAAATTTTAAAACAGAATTTTGTCATTCAGGGCTTGAACAGCTTCGAGCCATTGTGACTCAAACTCTCGTTCTTGAGGTTAATATAATTAGGCTGGGAGAATCTGATTATCTTGACACTCCATCTTTAGATGAGTTTAAGAATATAATGGGAAATAGAAAGTTTTATGAACATTTTTTTGAAGAATATTCAACTTTAGCCAGGTTGCTTGTAGAGTTTTGTGTTAAAACGATTAATTTCCGTTGTAAGATTCTTTCTTGCTTAAACCATGATATATTTTATTTGCGGAAAATATTTCATCTTCCTGATGTCCCCTTTACTTCAATTGAGTTCGGAAGTGGTGATACCCACGCAGATGGTGAAAGTGTATGTGTGTTAAAAATAAATGACTCTTTGGGTCTTGTGTTTAAACCGCGTTCACTACAAGCCGATGTTTTATTCAATCAGTACCTTAAGAATGTTTCTGAAGAGCTGAAATTAGAATTGGTTGTCCCTGAGTCAGTAAATTGTTCTACTTATGGATGGCAAGAATATGTAGATAATGCACCCTGTGAGGGGCATTATCAATTCAAGAATTTCTATTTAGAGTTAGGCGTTTTGTTAGCGGTATCTTATGCATTTGGTTTATCGGATCTTCATTTCGAGAATATTATCGCAGCTGGGAAACACCCTGTTCTTGTTGATGTGGAAACTTTGTTTGCTCCAAGACTAAAGCGTGTGTTAAGTCGAGAAACTCAAGAAGAAATTGAAGATTCACTTTCGACTGAAGATTTTACTGTCTTGGAGACTTCGATCCTTCCGTCAAGTCAGTCTTCTTCTGAGCCACAATACTGGGGGGCTTCAAACCCGGAGGGCTTGCAGACGATAGTTGAGATTCCCCTTCTCCCTAAGGTTGATAGTCTTGATGTGGAGATTGAATATAAACATGTGAGATTACCTGCGGCTCATAATATTCCTTATGCAGGTGTTGAACAAGGTGATTGGCGTCAGTATGAAAAGGAACTGATTTCTGGATTTAAGTTGACATACCAATATATTAGCGATCATAAGGAGGATCTTGTTGGCGAATTTGGGCTAGCGAATAAATTTTTTGGTGCGCCTATACGCGTAGTATTAAAAGGAACATCAATATATTCTTCACTAATACAAGTTGCAAATCATCCTGATTATATGAGGGATGGTGTCGAAATTGAGCGTTTGTTTAGCTTAATTTGGAGGTATCCCTCTTTTGCTGATCCGCGAATTTGGATCAGTGAACTCAAACAATTGAGGAATCGAGATATCCCTTATTTTTCGGCTGCCTTTGGCGAGAAAGAAGTGGTTGAGCCTGGAGGAAAGGTTGTAGCGAAACTTCTTGAGAATGGACAGGAATGGTTCAGGAAACATATTAGTTCTTTTGGAGAGAAAGATTTAGAACGGCAGCTATGGTTCATAAGGGCTTCTTTCATAACGAGCGTAATCGGTGAAGATTTTGAACTAAGTGATTCATCAAAGCTTTCCCCGATGAAGATGATGATCAGAAAAATTGAGCAACCATCTTCTTCAATCTTTACTAATAGTTGTTGTTCTCAAGTTCAGAGGGATGCTTACGCGCTTTCGAAAGCTATAATGGATCGTCTAATTAAGACCGCAGCTAATAGTGAGAGAGGTGGGTGGTATTCCATAAGTCCCGATGATGGCAAAAATTGGTCAATTCAACCAGTAGCATTTGATCTATATGGCGGGACATCTGGGATAGGTCTTGCTCTATTATATTTATCAGAAATGTTTAAGAGTGATTCAGCAAGAGTTCTTTCGCGTAGCATAGGCGATGATATATCTAAATTCCTCACAATTGTCGCTGAAGAAATTAGAGAAGATTCTCTGCGCGGTAGCTTAGGTCGTAGATTCCCTGATATTGGATTTTACGGTGCTATTGGAGGAGGGTTGTACTTTTTATCTCATCTTTCTGTCGTCGATGGATATAATGAGAAGCATATTAACTCGATGATGGGCTTAGTTGATGCGCTACTTAGCCGTGAGGAAGACGAGAATTACGTAGATATAATTTCTGGTTCTGCCGGTCTTATTGAAGCGTTACGAAGCGTTTTAGTTGTTTTACCTGGCGAGCGAGCTATTTTAGGCCTCGTGCGTCGACATCGTGATTTATTGGTTAAAGCAGCACATTGTAAGTCTAAATTCGTTAACTGGATTCAACCTCAACTTGACCCTAATCCATTAGTGGGATATTCGCATGGTGTTTCTGGGATTTTGGTAGCATTAACACATGCGGGTAGTATACTAAATGACGAGGCTAATAATGATGTTTATAATTTAGTTACTATGGGACTTGAATATGAACGAAACAAATTTGATGAGTCAGGTGTTTGGCCAGATTTGCGTGTAGAAGCTGCTAAAGGTAGGGGAATGGTCGCGTGGTGTCATGGTGCTCCTGGAGTAGCACTCGCCCGTGCTCAGTTGATCGAAAAATTTTTCGATCAACATCAACTTGTTTCTAGGTTGAAAGAAGATCTCAGACATGCTGTGGATGAAACACTAAATCGTTCTTTAAATAAACAATCAGTTGATTTTAATAAATCTTTGGCGTTGTGTCATGGAAGATTAGGAAATATTGAATCATTGATAGTTGCTATTGAACAGCTTGCTGATCCTGAAGTAGCCGAACAGATTCAAAAATTACAAAGTGAAAGTATTGTAGATATGCTAGATGAGGGGCTTATTTGTGGAGTTCCGCGTGGCCTCGAAGTGCCTGGACTCATGGCTGGAATAAGCGGTATGGCATTGAGTGCGCTTCGTTTTAGCAAGAAGTTGCCAGATAGTACCATCCCGTTAGTGCTTTCATCGGATATACCAAAGATAAATTAAATTGTACGTATGAGGGGTTTTGCAAAACAAAATTCTGGTGCGATGACTGTTGTGATGGTCTCGGGGAAGGTGTGGAGGAGTCTTCTGTAGGGGGTGTGTGGTGTGTTCATCGGGTTCTATGGAGTTGACGATTATTCGTTTGACCGGAGCGCGTGGCATGTTGATGGCTGTTTGTGTTGTTTCTGGGTTTCTGTCGGTTCACCGTCGGCGGGTTTTCGTTCCGGGGTGATCATGCCCGGCCCGATGCGGCCATTGTCGGCCATTATCGGGGGTGTCGGGGAAGTGCTTGAGGGGACCGGTGAGTCGGAGGGCTTTTGCGTAGTGGGTCGTGCCCGAGGCCGGGCCCAGGTAGCCAGGCCGGGGTTCCGGTCGGATCGCAGGCGACTTGAAGGGTTGAGGCCGGTGGGGTGGTGTTTGGGTGGAGGCCGGGCTGGTCCTGCTGGGTCCGGCAGGTCACGAGGGTGCCGTCGCACGAATCACAAGGGTTGGGGACGGGTCGAGGTTCTCCACGGCGGGGGCGAAGTCCTCGAGAACCTCGCCCTGGGCGAGGTGTCCACCGGCAGATGGTTTGGGAGATTTGGAGGCTCGGCCTGCGCCGAAGGACTCGGCGAGCTCGCCCTTGGGCGCGGTACGGCGACGGTGGATGATCGTGGCCCGTGTTTCCTGTTGGGTGGTCAGTGTCTGGGGCCTTCCCGTTCTCTACCAGGAACGCGGGTGTGTCTCGATAAGGATCGTGTACAAGACGGCCGTTGTGGCTGCCATGAAAACCTGTTGCAGGACACATGCGAGGGCCTGTCTGGAGATCATCGGGTGTGCTTACCCCAATCATCTCTGCGGCAGAACCCTCCCCGCGCTTCCGACGCCCCGACAGAGACATGGACAACTCATGGAGACAAAGAGTTTTGCGTAACCCTCGTATGCCTAAAGACTATCCCAGTCAAGGATCTCACATATTGATGAAAATTATCCATAAAATAAAATCAAGTATAAGAATAAATAAAACATCAAATTTACTTCCAATAATATTATTATGTAGTACTTCTTTTTCCTGGATCGCAGGGTTTCTAATATATTCAATACTATTAAGGTAGTGTAAATTGGTTAAATTGGGATTTAAGCATCTTTCTCGAGTCCCTGATGTCGTTTTTCAACAATCCGCTACAGAGTGCGGGTTGGCGTGCGTCAGCATGGTGTCATCATATTTGGGAATATATGTATCTTTGGAGGAACTTAGGAGGTATAGTGAATTGGGGCGGGATGGGATATCTCTTAAGGGGATAACGGATCTTTTGGAGGATCTACAGATTAGTTATAATGTGTTCAATTGTGAGGTGGCTGATTTATTTAAAGATTCGAATATCGGGATATATATTGCACACTGGAATTTTACTCATTGGATTATTATTGAAGGAGCTTCTTCTCGTGGTGTGAGGATTGTAGATCCTCAAAGCGGAAGGCGCTGGGTGTCAATAGAAGACTTTTCACGATTTTTTACTGGAGTCGTTATATCTTTTAAAAAATCAAAGAAAAGGAAGACTACTAATATTTTATCTTCGATAAAAATTTCGTGTGAACGTTTTTGGATCCTTTGTAAAGAACCAGTGCTCGCCAATAAGCGTTCTATAGGACTAGCTATACTTGCTGCTGCAATTGTTCAACTAATTCCTGCTATAGTGGCTGCGTGGACGGGATTTTTGTTCGATAGGGTTCCTTCAGGAGTTTCAAGGAATTGGCTATTTTTTTGTATTATGACTCTAATCTTTTTTCGATCGGGGTCGCTTCTTCTGTAGCTTCGCGTGGAATTCTTTCTGCTCAAATTGGAGGACGAATTAATTATTCCATTGGGGAGCAGGCTATGAAATCCCTTTTGAGATCCCGATTTTCATATTTGGAAACTCGATCTGCAGGAGACATAGTAAACCGCATCTCGAGCATTCAAGTAATTCAAATTCTTGTGTCTGATGTATTACTGAATGCTATTTTTGATTTAATTGCAACCCTTTTTTACGGAGTAATTTTATTACGTGTTTCTATTTTAATTGGAATCATTGTTCTTGGAACGATCTTGTTGTATGTCATTACTCTATTGATTTCTGGTAGCAAGATGTATCAGTTAGCTATGGGTAGTGCTCAAATGGCGAGTATTACGCAAAGTAAGACCGTCCAGATCGCTTCAGCTATGGAAATCATAAAGGTATCACAAGCCGAAGAAAAAGTGTTGAATCAATGGAGAAATAATTTTCTTGACGAAATTAATTATGATATCCGTTACTCATCGTTTCAGTCGTTGATCGCAGCTATTGGTTCATTAATTCAATATTTTCTTCCTCTTTCTGTAACTGTGTATGGCTTGTATTTGGTGTCTATTAACGTTCAATCAATAGGAACGGTTGCAGCGATTAATACTCTATTGGGGTCACTGTTAGGTTCTACATTAAGTATTTCGTATGTCGTTCAACACTTCCTTTCTTCTCGTAGTGCTCTTGATCGTGTTCGAGATATCGTTTCGGCTCCTTGTGAAGATGATGAAGTTGAAAATTTATCTAAAGAAGAAGCTACTTTCTATAAGGAATTAACTGTTTCTTCCATTGGAAAGACTTTTACTGGATCCAACTGTCCAGTGTTCAAGGACGTTTCCTTCAGTCTTCATCCTGGTGAATTTGTTGGGTTGGTTGGAAAAACTGGAGCTGGCAAGACGACTCTTTTACGAATTTTAATTTCTTTGGAAAAAGCAACTGAGGGAGAGATCAAGTTTGATGGATGCAATTTGATTGATTTAAATTTGCGTTCCATTCGGTCTCTATTTGGTGTTGTAGCTCAAGAAAATGCATTTATTCCCGGTACAATTCGAGATAATCTAGAAATTTCTGTACCTGGTGAGATTTGCGACGAGAATATTATGAAGGCTCTTCGAGTGGCTGCACTTGATAAAGAGATCGAAAGAATGTCAATGGGGCTTAACACGTATCTAGGAGAGGGGGGAGGTGGGATTTCTGGTGGACAGCGTCAGAGGCTCTCAATCGCACGGGCTGTGCTTCGATCTCCTTCTGTTCTCGTGCTTGATGAAGCGACCAGTGCGCTTGATACGAAAACTGAACTTGAAATATTTAAAAATCTTAAAAATCTGGGCGTTACTATTATTTGTGCTACGCATCGTGAATCAACGCTTAAAAATGCAGATTTCGTAATGGAGCTTTCCGATGGGAAGTTATTCATCAAAACTCAATGAGGCTTGTCCATAGGAATCGAACCACGATTCGCATAAATCATGTAGTTCGTTTTATCTGATTTTGATGAAGGGAAAAGATATGGTAATGCAGCTCGTTAACGCCACGAAGCGGTATCGGGGTGTTCTCGCGCTGGCGGGGGCTTCTTTCACGGCCGAGGACGGTCGAATCTCATGCCTGGTCGGTCCGAACGGGGCGGGGAAATCCTCGGCCATCAGGGCGATGTGCGGGCTGCTCGTGCTCGACGAGGGCAGCGCATTGGTCGACGGGGCGCCGCTTCCGCTGCACCTCTGCCCGTTGAGGAGCTTGGGCGTTGTGCTCGGCCCGGAGTGCTGGGTTGGCTCCCGCACCGGTTACCAGAGCCTGCTCGGCTTGGCCCTGTCCAATGGGATCACGGCGTCGAGAGTGCGCGAGTGCATGGAGAGGACGGGCATCGCCGATGTTGCGGACCGCAGGGTCGCCGCCTACTCGCTGGGAATGAAGCAGCGGCTCTCGCTGGCCGCCGCCCTGCTCGGTGATCCCTGTAACCTGATCCTAGACGAGCCTCTGAACGGTTTGGATCCCAAAGGGGTGCGTTGGCTGCGCGGGCTCCTGCGCGAGCAGGCTGGCCGGGGACGGGTCGTTCTCCTCTCGTCCCACCTGCTCGACGAGATCGAGACGCTTGCCGACCGGGTCATCGTGCTCGACGGCGGTAGGGTCCTGGCCGAGTGCGGGGCTGACGGGCTGCGGGAGGCCGGCGGCTTGGAGGACTGGTTCTTCGCCGTCACAGAGGAGGCGTCCGATGCCAAAGGCTGATCGTGTCCATGTCGTGGGGGTCACAGCGGAGCGCGTGATGCGCGGCGAGCTGTACCGGGTCGTGACAACGCGCAGTGTCTGGTTCCTCGTGGGGGCCGAACTCCTGATCGTGGCACTCTTCTCCCTCTTGGTCGGTGTTCCTGGTGTACAGACGGCGGTACTCCTGGCCGGGATGCTCGGCGCCGTCATCGCAGGGGCCGAGTACTCCAGTGGGGCGCTTCTGATGACGCTCGTGGCGGTCGGGCGTCGGGGTCTGCTTTTCTGGACGAGGGTTCTCTGCGCCGTGCTGGCCGCCGCCCTACCGGCCTTCGTGCTCATGGTGGTGCTCGTCCTCGTCCGCAACCCGTACCTGCACTTCGCCCAGGACGGTTCCGGCGGAGCGATCGGCCCCCTCGGGACGGGAGAGGCCCTGCTGCTCGTGTGTCGCGGCGCATTCGTGCTCGCGCTTGCGGGGCTCATCGGGGCCAGCTTGGCCGTCATCGCCAAGTCGGTGTCCGTCGCGGTCATCATCCTCGCGCTGTGTTTCGGACTGGGCCAGATGCTCGCCATCATGGTCCCGGCGCTGTTCAGCGGCGGTCAGTTCGCCCTCATCGCACCCGACTGGGTGAACGCGATCCTGCCCAGCGCGGTCCTCACCCGGTTGCTGGGCGGTGACTTCGCCTCGGGCACGGGTCTGCTCGACGCCCTACCGCTCACCGTCCTGTTGGCCCTGGCATGGTGCCTGCCCTTCGTCCTGTGGGGGCATCACACATTCGTGCGATCCAGCCTCTGACCAACCAGGGCCGTGGTTTCGGAAGTGGGTTGCGCGAGGAGCGACGAGCCGGAGTCCGAGCCCGCCCTGAGCGGGTGAGCCGGGTGCGACCGGTTCTGCGACGGCCTGCTGCGCTGGCATACTTGGTCGAGTTGCACCGGCATCACCCGATGCCCTCGCAGGCGCCGCGGCCCCGGCAGTCCCCGTCACGGGGCGCCGGTGGACGACCCGCCGCGCGGCACGGCGGCCGGTGCCAGGCCCGGTTCGCCGGACAGCAGGCAGTCGACCGCGCCGGTCCTCGGCGAGCGGTCACCACACAGACGCGAAGGAAGACCACGCCCTCATGGCTGAATTCATCTACCAGATGCACGACGTGCGCAAGACCGTCGGCGAGAAGCTCATCCTCGACAACGTCACGCTGTCCTTCTTCCCGGATGCGAAGATCGGCGTCGTGGGCCCCAACGGCGCCGGCAAGTCGACCCTCCTCAAGGTGATGGCCGGCCTCGAGCCCATCAACAACGGCGAGGCCTTCCTCGCCAAGGGCGCCACAGTGGGTCTGCTCCAGCAGGAGCCCCCGCTCACCGAGGGCAGGACCGTCCTCGAGAACGTCCAGGAGGCCGTCGCCGACGTCAAGGGCATGCTCGACCGCTACAACGAGATCAGCGCCGCGCTGGCCGATCCCGACGCCGACTACGACGCCCTGCTCACCGAGCTGGGCGAGCTGCAGGAGGCCCTCGACCACCGCAACGCCTGGGACGTGGACTCCCAGCTCGAGCAGGCGATGGACGCCCTCCAGTGCCCGCCCCCCGACACGCCCGTCGACGTCCTGTCCGGCGGCGAGCGGCGCCGCGTCGCCCTGTGCAAACTGCTCCTCGAGCAGCCCGACCTGCTGCTGCTCGACGAGCCCACGAACCACCTCGACGCCGAATCCGTCAACTGGCTCGAGGGCCACCTGAAGAACTACCCGGGCGCCGTCCTGTGCGTGACGCACGACCGGTACTTCCTCGACAACGTCGTGGGCTGGATCTGCGAGGTCGACCGCGGCCGCCTCTACCCCTACGAGGGCAACTACTCGACCTACCTCGAGACCAAGCGCAAGCGCCTGCAGATCGAGGGTCAGAAGGACGCCAAGCGCGCCAAGATCCTCGAGAAGGAGCTCGAGTGGGTGCGCTCCAGCCCGAAGGCCCGCCAGGCCAAGAACAAGGCCCGCCTGGCCCGCTACGAGGAGCTCGCGGCCGAGGCCGAGCGCTTCCGCAAGATCGACACCGGCGAGATCAACATCCCGCCGGGCAAGCGCCTCGGCGCCGAGGTGCTCCGGGCCGTCGACCTGCACAAGGGCTTCGACGACCGTCTGCTCTTCAACGGCCTCGACTTCACCCTGCCACGCGCCGGCATCGTCGGCATCATCGGGCCCAACGGCGTCGGCAAGTCGACCCTGTTCAAGATGATCGTCGGTCAGGAGAGCCCCGACTCCGGCGAGCTGACGGTCGGCCAGACGGTCGAGATCAGCTACGTCGACCAGGGCCGCGCCGGCATCGACCCCGACCGGACCGTGTGGGAGGTCGTCTCCGACGGCCTCGACCACATCAGGGTCGGCGCCTTCGAGATGCTCAGCCGCGCCTACGTCGCCTCCTTCGGCTTCAAGGGCCCCGACCAGCAGAAGCCCGCCGGGGTGCTGTCCGGCGGCGAGCGCAACCGACTCAACCTGGCGCTCACGCTCAAGCAGGGCGGCAACCTGCTGCTGCTCGACGAGCCCACCAACGACCTCGACGTCGAGACCCTTCAGAGCCTCGAGGACGCCCTGCTGGAGTTCCCCGGCTGCGCCGTCGTCATCAGCCACGACCGCTGGTTCCTCGACCGCATCGCCACGCACATCCTCGCCTTCGAGGGCGACGAGGACAACGACCCGAAGTGGTTCTGGTTCGAGGGCAACTTCGCCGACTACGAGAAGAACAAGATCGCTCGGCTCGGCGAGGAGGCCGCCCGGCCCCATGCCAGCCGTCACCGCCGCCTCACCCGCGGCTGAGCTCACCGGCGCCGTCCTCCCGGCGCACCGCGCGGGCCGGCCCCTCGAGGCCGGCCCGCGTTCCGGTCCGGGGCCCAATCCCCCGCGGGCCGGGGCGATTGCTCCAACGTCACACCGTACTTCCCGGCGATGCCGCCCATCCCCCGCGGGTCGGGGAGATCGTGTCGATCGGGGGACTCGTCGCTGTCCATGACGTGCCCGTCCCCCGCGGGTCGGGGCGGTTGCGGACCGATGGCGTCCGCCGCGGGCACGACGGACCCGGTCTCCGCTCCACGGTGTTATCTTGATGCCGAGATGAATGGCCGGGGCGTCGTCCCGCGACCCCCGTGCCCACACATCCCGTCCACATCCCGCGGGGCGCCCGCATCGTGCGGCCCTCCGCAGTCGACACCAGATGCCCGGGAAGAGTCAATGAGTCTGAACAGTTTCGATGCTCGCCACGATCTCGTGGTGGGGGACACCAGCTACGAGGTCTTCCGCGTGAACGCGGTCCCCGGCCACGAGCACCTGCCCTACAGCCTGAAGGTCCTGCTGGAGAACCTGCTGCGCACCGAGGACGGCGTCACGGTGAGCGCCGACGACATCAGGGCCCTGGCCGCCTGGCGGCCCGACGACCAGCCGCACCACGAGATCCAGTACTCGCCGGCCCGCGTCATCATGCAGGACTTCACCGGCGTGCCGTGCATCGTCGACCTCGCCACCATGCGCGAGGCGATGTCCGCACTCGGCGGCGACCCGGCCCGCATCAACCCGCTCAGCACCTCGCAGATGGTCATCGACCACTCGGTCATCGCCGAGCACTTCGGCACCCCGCAGGCCCTGCGGCAGAACACCGACATCGAGTACGGCCGCAACCGGGAGCGCTACCAGTTCCTGCGCTGGGGCCAGGGCGCATTCGACAACTTCACCGTCGTTCCCCCGGGCACCGGCATCGTCCACCAGGTCAACATCGAGCACCTGGCCCGGGTCGCCTTCACCCGCGAGGTGGACGGCGTCCTGCAGGCCTACCCCGACACCTGCGTCGGCACCGACTCGCACACCACCATGGTCAACGGCCTCGGCGTCATCGGTTGGGGCGTCGGCGGCATCGAGGCCGAGTGCGCCATGCTCGGCCAGCCCGTCTCGATGCTCATCCCGCGCGTCGTCGGCTTCAGACTGAGCGGCGAACTGCCGACCGGCGCCACGGCGACCGACCTCGTGCTCACCATCACCCAGATGCTCCGCGAGCACGGCGTCGTCGGCAAGTTCGTCGAGTTCTTCGGCGAGGGCGTCGCCCGGGTGCCGCTCGCCAACCGAGCCACGATCGGCAACATGAGCCCCGAGTACGGCTCGACCATCGCCGTCTTCCCGATCGACGAGGCCACCCTCGACTATCTGCGCCTGACCGGCCGCGACGAGCAGCAGGTCGCCCTCGTCGAGGCCTACGCCAAGCTGCAGGGCCTGTGGCACGACCCGTCCCGCGAGGCCGAGTATTCCGAATACCTCGAGCTCGACCTGTCGAGCGTCCGCCCCTCGATCGCCGGCCCCAAGCGCCCCCAGGACCGCATCGGCCTCGACGAGGCACAGCGGGTCTTCCGCCGTGATGTCGCGGACCACGTGAGCGAGGCCACCCGGCCCCTCGAGACCGAGATCGACGGCCGGCCGGTGCGCCTCGACAACGGCGCCATCGGCGTGGCGGCCATCACGAGCTGCACCAACACCTCGAACCCCTCGGTCATGATCGCCGCCGGCCTGCTCGCCAAGAAGGCCATCGGGAAGGGCCTGCGCCGCAAGCCCTGGGTCAAGACGACCCTCGCGCCCGGCTCCCAGGTGGTCACCGACTACCTCACCAAGGCCGGCCTCATCGAGCCCCTGGCCGCCCTCGACTTCGACGTCGTCGGCTACGGCTGCACCACCTGCATCGGCAACTCCGGCCCGGTCCTCCCGCAGGTCAGCACCGCCGCCAACGACAACGGCCTGGCCATCACCTCGGTGCTCTCGGGCAACCGGAACTTCGAGGGCCGCATCAACCCCGACGTCACGATGAACTACCTGGCCAGCCCGCCGCTCGTCGTCGCCTACGCGCTCGTCGGCACGATGGACGCCGACCTCACAAGGGAGCCGCTGGGCATCGGCGCCGACGGCGAGCCCGTCCGCCTGGCCGACATCTGGCCGAGCGAGGACGAGATCGAGCAGGTCGTGAGCAGCTGCATCGACCCCGAGATGTACCGGGCCGACTACGCCGACGTCTTCGCCGGCGACGAGCGCTGGCGCAGCCTCGCCACGCCCACCGGCGATCTCTTCGCCTGGGACCCGGACTCCACCTACGTGCGCCGCCCCCCGTACTTCGAGGGCATGCCCGCCGAGCCCGAACCGGTCGAGGACATCACGGACGCCCGCGCGCTCCTCAAACTCGGCGACTCCGTGACCACCGACCACATCAGCCCCGCCGGCGCCATCAGGTCGGACACCCCGGCCGGCCAGTACCTGCTCGAGCACGGCGTGGCACCGCTCGACTTCAACTCGTACGGCTCGCGCCGCGGCAACCACGAGGTCATGATGCGCGGCACCTTCGCCAACATCCGCCTGCGCAACCAGCTCGCGCCCGGCACCGAGGGCGGTTTCACGAGGGACTTCGCCAGGCCGGAGGCGCCGGTCACGACCGTCTACGAGGCCTCGCTCGACTACCGGGCGGCGGGCGTCCCGCTCATCGTGCTGGCCGGCAAGGAGTACGGCTCGGGCAGCTCGCGCGACTGGGCCGCCAAGGGCACGCTCCTGCTCGGCGTGCGGGCCGTCATCGCCGAGAGCTTCGAGCGCATCCACCGCTCGAACCTCATCGGCATGGGCGTCCTGCCGCTCCAGTTCCCCGCCGGCAGCAGCGCCGACTCGCTCGGTCTCACCGGCGAGGAGACCTTCGCGATCAGGGGCGTCGAGGGGCTCAACGACGGCTCGGTCCCGGAGACGATGACGGTCGTCGCCGCCGGACCCGACGGCTCCGAGGTGAGCTTCGACGCCGTCGTGCGCATCGACACTCCCGGCGAGCGCAACTACTACGTCAACGGCGGCATCATGCAGTTCGTGCTGCGCAACCTCGCGCGCGACTGACCCGTCGGCGCCCGGCGCATCCGGGGCCGAGCCGGGACCCCGACAACGACATCGGAAAGGTTGACACGGCGCCCGGCGCATCCGGAGCCGAGCCCCATGTCGCCGGACTGCGACATCGCCGCGACAGCCCTGCGGCATCGTGTCCGTAGGCTCGACTCAGACGGGATGAACGGGAACGGGCGGACGCTCCCCGGGCCCACTCATCCGGTCCCGCCCAGAAGAGAGATCACCGCCCCGGCGCCGCAGAACCGCGGGCGGGCCGACGAAAGGACCATGATCATGCCCCCGATGAACCGCGGCGCGAAGTCCGTCCTCTCCCTCGCCGGCGTCGTGAGCGCCGCGCTGCTGGCCTGCGGCTGCTCGCTCAGCGTCGACGACTCCTCGTCGTCCGCCACGACCGCCTCGACGTCCCAGACCACTGCGAACGCCCCGGTGTCGTCGGCGTCCACGAGCCCGCGCGACACCACCGCGAGCGGGGCGCCCGGCCAGGACGCCGGCATCACCGACCCCGACTGGCTCGACGCCCTCTCGCGGGCCGAGCTCGAGATCTCGGCCGACGACGCCGACGACATCGTGGGCGACGACCAGCTCCTGCGGGTCGCCGTCGACTGCCCGGAGGTCGAGATCACCGGCAGCAACAACACCGTCGTCGCCCGGACGGCCCCCGAGGTGACGGTGACCGGCGCCAACAACACCGTCTACGTGATGGGCGTCATGGAGGTGACGATCAACGGCGCCGGCAACACCATCGTCTGGAGCGGGGACTCCGCCCCCGAGGTGGAGCAGGTCGGTACGGACAACGTCGTCCGCCGAGCCGGGTGAGAGCCGGCCCGGCGGACCGTCGGGGCGGGCCGCGGGGCACACGACGTCCCGCCGCCCGCCCGCCAGGAGGAGCAGCCATGAGCGATGACCAGTCCAGGCGGACGGTCCTGCTCGTCGACGACGAGCAGGCCATCACCGATGCCCTGGCCCCCTGCCTGCGCCGCTGCGGATTCGTCGTCCACGTCGCCCCGGACGGCGAACGGGCCCTTCTCGTGCACGACCGGGTCCGGCCCGACATCGTCGTGAGCGACGTTCTCATGCCCCGCATGGACGGCCGCGAGCTCGTGCGCCGCATCCGCGCCAGGGGAGGGTGGACGCCGATCATCCTGCTCACCCAGATCGACGTCTCCCACGAGTGCTCGGCGGCACTCGACGAGGGCGCCGACGACTACCTGTCGAAGCCCTTCGACCCGCAGGAGCTCGTCTCCCGCATCCGGGCCGTCCTGCGCCGGGCCTCGGGCGCCCCCAGACCGCTGTCGGCCGCCGACAGGGTGACCTGCGGCGAACTCGTCGTCGACCGCGTCGCCCGCAGGTTCTTCCTCGCCGGCCGCGAGCTGTCCCTGACCCCGAAGGCCGCCATGCTGCTCGACTACCTCGTGACGCACCCCGGGGAGCTCCACACCCGTGAGCGCCTGCTCGCGGCGCTGTGGGGCATCGACTTCGCCACCTCGACCCGGGCCGTCGACCACCGCATCCGCGAGATCCGCCGCGTGCTCGGCGACGACCCGCTGGCCCCGCGGTACGTCGAGACGGTGCCCTCGGTCGGCTACCGCTTCATCGGACGGTCCCGCGCGTGAGCCCCGATCCGCTGAGCCCCGGCCGGGGCGCCGGCCAGGAGAACGTCGGCCGCGGTCGCCGGGGCCTCGTCCTGCGGCTGGTGCCCGTGCTCGTCGCCGCGCCCGCCGCGCTCGGCTGGTGGCTGGCGGGGGAGCGGCGCGCACTGGTGCTGGCGGTCGGGCTGCCGGTCGTGCTGCTCGCCGCCGGCTCGGCGCTCAGCGCCGTGCTGCTCGCCGACCGCCTGCTGCGCGCCCGTTCCGCGACCCGCGCGGAACGGGCCCGTCGCGACGCCGAGGAGGCCGCCCGCCGTGCGCACCGCCAGTTCCTGCGACGTCTCGACCACGAGCTGAAGAACCCGCTGACGGCCATGCGCGCCGCCGCGAACAGTCTCGATGACGACGGGAGCAGGGCCATCATCGACGCCCAGTCCCTGCGCATGGGACGCCTGCTCAAGGACCTGCGCAGGCTCGCCGAGCTCGAGGTCGCGCCCCTCGAGGCGGAGCAGGTCGACCTGGTCGAGACCGCCCGCGACGCGGTGGCCGCCGTCGAGCAGGACCTGGTCGTCTCCGGGCAGGGGCGCTCCTTCGCGCTGAGCTTCCCCGAGGCGCCCTGGCCGCTGCCCCCCGTGCGCGGCGACGCCGACCTGCTCTACTCGGCGGTGCACAACATGGTGTCGAACGCAGCGAAGTACACCGGCCCGGATGCCCTCATCGAGGTGCGGGGCTCCCAGACCGGGGGATTCGTTGCGCTCGAGGTGGCCGACACCGGCATCGGCATCCCGGCCGAGGAGATCGACCAGGTGTGGGGCGAACTGAGCCGGGCGAGCAATGTGCAGGGCCGGCCCGGACAGGGTCTCGGGCTGGCCCTCGTCGCGACGATCGCCGCCCGCCACGGGGGCAGCTGCTCCCTCAGCTCGCGGCTCGGCGTCGGGACGAGCATCACGATGAGCCTGCCGGCCGACGGGTGAGTCCGCCGGCCGGCGGGATCCGGCGGGCGCCGCTGCTGCGGCGTCCCGGTCCCGTGCCGGCCCCGGGGTCAGCCCTGCCCGGTCACCTTGTTCACGTCGGCGATCATCTGGCTCGCGCTCAACGCGCCCGGATGGGCGATCTGCACGACGCCGTCGGCGTCGATGAACACATGGCTGGGAATGCCCATGACGCCGAACGAGGCGGCGATGCGCGAGCCCTCGTCGGGCACCTGGGTGTACGTCAGCCCGAGCGCGTCGACGTAGCGCTGCACGTCGGAGGAGTCCTCCGACAGGTACAGGCCGATGGCCTCCAGCCCGGCCTCCGCGCCGTGCTGGTAGGCCGCCTCGACGTCGGGCGCCTCGGAGCGGCAGGAGGCGCACCAGCTGGCCTCGAAGACGAGCCAGACCGGATGGCCGCGCAGGGCGCTGAGCGTCACGGTCCGCCCGTCGATCGTCGTCGCCGTGAAGTCCGGTGCCGTCTGGCCGGTCTCGACGAGCCGTCCGGTGCCGCCGCTCACCTGCACGGCGGTGATGGCGTCCTCCTGCGCGTCGCCGTGGTGGTTCACCAGCCACACGCCGGCGATGACGACGCCGGCCGTGACCGTCAGGACGAGCAGCGTGAACAGTGGGCTGCGCCGGAACCTCGTCCAGGCGGACCCCTCCGCCCCGGCCCCCGGTCCCGTGTCGCTGTCGTGACGGTCAGGCATAGGAGTGCAGACCTCCGAAGAAGAGATTGCCCAGGAACGTGAAGATCACCGCCGCGAAACCCAGGATGAGCAGCCACGCGGCCCGTTTGCCGCGCCAGTCGCCGACGACCCGCGCGTGCAGATAGGCGCCGTAGAACAGCCAGGTGACCAGCGACGCGGTCTCCTTCGGGTCCCAGCTCCAGTAGCGCCCCCAGGCCACGTTGGCCCAAATGGCGCCCAGGATGATCATGAGCGTGATGAGGGGGTACGCGATGACGACCGCGTGGTAGCCGAGCTCGTCCAGGCGCTCCTTGCCGGGCAGCCGGACGCGCCCCAGATGGCCGTGCAGCAGGTAGAGCACCGCGGCGGCGAACGAGACGGCGGCGGCGCCGTAGCCGAGGGAGGCCGTGATGACGTGCAGGGGCAGCAGGAAGCCGTTCTGCAGGGCCGGCATGAGTTCGGTGGCCTCGTCGTCGAGGGTCAGCGAGTACAGGCTCAGCGCCAAGCACACCGGCAGCACGGCGAGGGCCAGGACGCGCAGCCTCGTGCGCCACTCGACGACCACCATCGCCAGCATGATGCCCCAGGCGAACGAGACGGCGAACTCGTACTGGTTCGACAGCGGCGCCCGGTGCACGACGATCGTGCGCAGCACCAGGCAGGCCGTGAAGCAGAGGAGCGCGAGTTGGCTGAGCACGGTGGCGTAGTGCGCCAGGCCCCTGCTCCTCGGCCTCGCGAGCTCGGCTGCTCCCCCCCTCCCGCGGTGCGCGGTCGTGGTCGTACGGGCGGTCGCGACGACGATCTGGGCGATGAGCGCCAGGGCCACCGCGATCGTGCCCGCGACCAGGCAGTACCGGGAGATCTCAAGCATTGTCGGCGTCCTCCTCGACGGTGTCCCCAAGGCTCGCGGCCATGCGGTCAAGACGGTTCTCGAACGACGTGTCGTGGCGGTCCGGGCAGGCGAACCGCACGAGGGCGCCGCCGGAGGGGTCCTCGCTGATGCGCACCCAGACGCGGCGGTGACGGGCGAGCATCGTCGTGCAGATACCGACCAGGAGCAGCCCCGAGCCGACCCACACCCAGGCGGCGCCCGGGTCCCGGGCCACGAGCAGCCCGGCGTAGGCCTTCTCGCGGTTGAAGGTGAACTTCAGCCCGCCGACCGTGCCCTGCGTGCCCTGCTGGACGGTCCCCGAGCCGCGCAGGGTCCGCTCGCCCTCGCCGTAGACCTCGATGCGCACCTGACCGGGCGCCAGCTCGGACGACGTCGCCCCCGAGGCCGCGGCCATCACGTAGACGTCGAGGTGCTGGTCCGGCAGCGTGACCATGCCGTAGGCGTTCTGCTCGTCGTCGGTGGTCCACTGCAGCGGGATCACCTGCGTGGTGATCCCGACGCCATCGGCGTCGGCGATCGTCACGTCGGCGGCCGTGCCGAAGGAGCTCTGGTTGAAGGACACCCCGTCGACGGTGAGCGGGTGGTTGACGCGCACCGACTGGCGGGCCACCTGCTGGTCGCCCCGGTAGACGGCCAGATCGCTGACGTAGTCCTTGGGGGAGCCGTCGTCGTAGTAGCTGTCCTCGAAGGAGATGAGCTCGGCCTGCAGGCCGGTGCCGTGGCCCACGTCGACGCGGCCCTCGAGCGGGATCGTCACGTTCTCGTCGTGGAATCCAGCCGCGCCGGTCAGGGTGAAGCCGACCAGGATGATGATGAAGGCCGCGTGGGCGAGCACAGTGCCGAAGGGCGCGAAGCGGAAGCGGTCGGCGTAGAGCTGGTCGGGGCGCTCCGGGTCGGTCACCACCCGGAAACGGGCCTTCGACAGCATCGACCGGACCCGGTCGTGGGCCTCGTCGACGCTCAGCGGGGTGACCGCCCGGGAGCGCGTGCGGGCGCGGGCGTAGAAGCCCTCGGTGACACGCGTCTTCGGGTGCACCGCATTGCGCCACAGCACGGGGATGCGGTGCACCGTGCAGGCGATGATCGACAGGGCCAGCAGCACGAGCACCGCGAGGTACAGCGGCGAGCTGAACATGTGGAAGAAGCCGATCGTGTCGAGCACGCTCGTCCAGCCGCCGTACTTCGTCCTCGCCTGCTCCAGCCAGGAGTCGTACATGTCGGCGTCGGCGCGCACCGTCGGGTCCGCCTGGTCGATGAGGATGCCGAGCAGGCTCAGGACGCCCATCGCCAGGATCAGGACCAGACCGACCTTCTTGTTGTGGAAGAAGCGGTAGATCGCCCCGAAGAAGTCGCCGATCCCGATCTGGGGCGCCTCCTCGTCGTACTCATCATTCGCTGTCGCCATTGTCTCCCCACCTCGTCATCAGGGGGCCAGGACCGGCAGGTAGCCGGCCAGACGCCCGAACAGGTTCGTGATGATCAGGAAACCCGTCACCGCCAGCAGCGCGCCGCAGACGCGCGAGACCGCCACGTGGTGGCGCCGGAGCCAGCCGAGCCGGTCGCACAGCTTCGAGGCCCCCGCGGCCACCAGGATGAAGGGTATCCCCAGCCCCAGGCAGTAGACGATCATGAGGAGGGCGCCGCGGCCCGCCGAGGAGCTCATCCGGGCGAGCCCGATGATGCCGCCCAGGACGGGGCCGATGCACGGCGTCCATCCCGCGCCGAAGCCGACGCCCAGCAGGAGCGAGGCGAGTCCGGGGCGGGACGACGAGCGCCCGGCGCGCAGCAGCGGCTGACTGCTCCGGTCCAGCGGACCCAGTGGGACGAGGCCGGCGACGTGCAGGCCCAGGAGGATGAGGATCGCCCCGCCGACGGTCCGCAGCACCGCCCGGTGGCCGGCCAGGAGCTCGCTCAGCGCCCCGAGGGACGCCCACAGCGCCATGAACACCGCCGAGAAGCCCAGGACGAAGAGCAGCGCTCCGGTCACCGCCCGCCGTCGCGAGCCCGTCGCGCCGTCGCGCCCCTGGGCCACGTAGCCGATGTAGACCGGCACGATGGGCAGGAAGCAGGGCGACGCGAACGAGACGATGCCCGCGAGCAGCGCGATGGGAAGGGTGACCGGTTCCATGGTTCCTCATGGCGTCGAGGAGGCGCTGGGCGTGGGGGTCCCGGTCTCGTCGAGGCTGCTCATGTGCGTCCTGACGGTCTCGGCGTACTCGCCGTTGGGCTCCAGCTCGAGGTACTTGTTCCACTCCTGCTTGACCTTGTCGGCGTCGGGCGGGTCGATCGACAGGTAGTAGTAGCCCAGGTCGAAGTGCAGCTCCGCGTTGTCCGGGTCGAGGGTGTTGACGATGTCCCAGTGCTCCTTGGCGCAGTCCAAGTCGTTGCTGTTGAAGCACGAGACGCCGAGGGTCAGCTGGGCCTCGGCGTCGTCGGGTTTGAGCTCGACGACCCGGGCCTGCCACTTCGAGGCGTTCGCGTAGTCCCCAACCTTCGCGTAGAGCGAGGCGAGCCGACCCATCGAGTCGGTGTCCTGCGGGTTGTCCCGGACCTTCTGCTCGAGCTCGGCCACCTGGGCCGCGTCGAGCGTCGGCGTGGCGCTGGCCGAGGCCATCATGGCGGAGGACGACGCGTCCGAGCCCGAGGAGCCCGAGGGCGCCCCGAGCTTGTAGACCGCCAGCACCACCGCCACGACGAGGGCGACGATGACGACCCGCGCCACCCAGGCGGTGGCGTCGGCCCGCTGCCGGCCGGCCCCGCTGCGCCGCTGCGCGGTCGCCGTGGCGCGCTGCTGTCGCGTGGACGGGGCGGGGGAGTCGTCCGCGTCGGCCCCGGTGACGGGTGCTCGCCGGCCGGCCCCGCGGGCCGTCCGGCGGCGGGTCTCGGACGCCTCGTCGATCTCGTCCAGGGCGACCGGGTCATCGGGGTCGGGTTCCTCGTCCGCGTCGGCCTCGATGATCTCCCCCGATGCGTCGAGCGCGGTGATCGCGTCGATCCTCGCGAGCTGCTGCTCGATCCATTTCCGGCGGGCCTGCGGCGCGGTGTCCAGCGATCCGCGCAGCTCCTCCCTTCGGTCGGCCAGCTCCTCGTCGCTCGCGTCCGGGGGCATCCCCAAGGAGTCCAGCAGCGTGCGTCTGACCCCTGACAGGCTCGAATGCCGCGTCATCATCATCTCCGGTTCGTCATCGATCCGAATTTCTCGCTGTCCGACAGTGTGACAAGCGCGAACCCGGTGCGGTATCCACCGTCGGATATGTGCTGGGCACAGGAGGTGCGGCGCCGGTACATGTACCGGCGCCGCACCTCCTGGCTCGTGGCCGACCGTCACCGCCTCACGACGGGGAGTCCGATGGGGTCGGGGCGGCCGCCGTGGCGGTGTTGACCGGGGTCGAGCCGGCCGGCTGCGGGGCGGCCTCGTCATGGGGCCGGCCGGGTTCGGGCGTGCTCGGGACATCGGCCCCGGCCAGTGCGAGCTGGCCCTGCCGTGCCGTGTCGGTCACGTCGTTGAGGATCCGCAGCGAGTACTCCGGGGCGTGGAAGCCGTGGGAGTTCTCGGATTCCACGTAATCCATGTAGAAGTTCGCCTTGCGCTGGTAGTTGCGCGCCGCGTCGATGCGATCCTGCGGGGTGCCGTTGGTCTGGGCCGCCTCGATGTCGTCGATGAGGTCGACGAGGGCGTCGAAGGAGACGTCGCGGGCCTGGTAGAACCGGGTCTGGATCGTCGCCACGCGCGCCTTCATCTCGTCGTCGGAGGCCTTGTGGCAGGTGCCGCAGGTTCCGTTGACGTCGGCCATCGGCGAGGTGACGTGGTGATTGCTGACCTTCTTCGCGCCGGCGCTCTGGTAGGCCATGTGGCAGTCCGCGCAGGTGACGCCGGCCTGGGCGTGGGGCCCGTTCGACCAGGTCTCGAAATCAGGGTGCTGGGCCTTGATGATCGAGGCGCCGGTCAGCTTGTGCGTGAAGTCCGTGAAGTTGATCTGCTGGTAGTAGTTGTACTCGTCGTCGATCGTCAGACCGTTGTTCCACGGGAATGTGAGGTTCTTGTCGGTCGGCGACTGGTAGTACTCGACGTGGCACTGGGCGCAGACGTAGGTGCGCATCTCCTGGGTGGAGGCGTCGCTGTTCACGTCGTAGTCCTTGACGCCCTGCGAGGCCTTGTAGGCCGCGATGCCCTTGATGAAGGCCGGACGGGTGACGCGCAGCTTCATCGTCGCGGGGTCGTGGCAGTCGATGCAGGACAGCGCGCCGTAGTGCTCGGCGATCGGGTAGGCCTCGTCGTAGGTCATCGAGTTCATCTTCGACCAGCCGGCCTCGGCGTCGCCGTTGCCCAGGTCGGTGAACAGCTTCGGCACGCTCACGTGGCAGTTGAGGCAGTAGCCGGGCTGCTTCACCTGGGTCGTGCGCTTGGTGTGGCGCTGGTCGACGAGCATCCAGTTGTGCCCGCGGGGCTCGGTGTAGTCGAGCGAGAACGCGTAGCCGGCCCACATGGTCACGAGCCGCTGGTCATGCGCCAGGTTGTCATAGCTGGTCCACTCGCGGGGGTCGTCGGCCGTCGGGGTGCGCGGGAAGTAGTTCCCCGGGTCCGGGTCGCTGGTCTTCATGTACGACTCGTACTCCTCGGGGAAGTTCTGCCCCCAGACGGCGGGATCGATCGTCGTCTCGTCGAGCGCCACCACCTCGGTGAACTGCTCCTTGCCCTCCTCCTTGTGGTTGAAGATGCTCATGAGCAGTGCGGCGATCCCGATGATGATCAGGGCGCCGGCGACGAGGAACACGATGAACATGGCGGTCCTGTTCATGCGCGAGATCCGCGGCACGTGCCGCGACTGGTTCGATCCGCTCATCCTCTTCTCACCTCCTGTGCCTGTGCTCGTGGCGCCGACCGGCCGGGTTGGCCGGATCGGACCCCTCCTGTAGGACGGCCGCGGCCGTCGGTGATCCCGTGCGCTCACTTGTCATGGCCCACGCCCTCGTGGCAGCGGATGCACATGATCTGCTCGTCGTCCTTCTGGCTGGCGAGCACGTCGTGGGTGAATCCGCCGTGGCAGCGGATGCAGTTCTCGTTGACGATCCGCAGCGAGACGTCGCGCGCCCGGATGTTCTGCGGGTAGTCGCCCGTGGTGAACGCGATCGAGTGGTGCAGGCCGTTCTCGGCCTTGACGGCGTACTTCCCGATGAGGTCGTGCGGCGTGTGGCAGTCATTGCACTCCGCCACGTGGTGGTGCGGGCCGGCGGTGTAGGCGTCGTAGTAGTCCTGCATCACGTGGCAGCTGGCGCAGGCCTTCGGGTCGTGGCCGAGGTAGGACATCCCGTTGGCGTAGACGAAGGTGAAGGCCGCCAGCCCCACCAGGACTCCGACGAGCAGCCCGCAGATCCCGGGAAGCCAACGGCGCGCAACGGCCAGCGCGCCCTGCGTTCGACGGCGCCCGCTCGTCATGATCGTCCTCCTCCGCCGCGATGCGGATCTCACACTCCCATCATGATGGGGACGGGTTGTCGCGTCCATGGGGACGAGGGCACAACAAGGGCACAGAACGGATAGAAAAATTCCCGGCGCGGGGTTGTGCCCGGCTCAGGTCCGGGCGGCGAGGCCGTTCCGGACGAGGTACGCGGCGGCCTGGCCGCGGGTGCTCATGCCGAGCTTGCGCAGCGCATTGTGCACGTGGTTCTTGACCGTCCCCTCGGTGATGGTCAGATGAGTGGCGATCTCGCGGTTCGACATGCCCTTGGCCACGAGGGCCATGATCTCGAGCTCGCGTCGGCTCAGGCCGTGCGCGGCGTCGAGTCGGGGCCCGATGATCCGGTGCCCGTCCAGGCCGTTGCGCAGCTGCTCGAGCAGCCCGCCGACCAGCCGCGGCGACAGCGGGGACTGGTCGGCCATGACGCCGCGGATCATCCGGAGCAGCTCGGCGGGTTCGAGGTCCTTGAGCAGATAGCCGTCGGCCCCGGCGCGGATCGCCTCGGCCAGCAGTTCGTTCTCGTCGTGGACGGTGAGCATGACGATCTTCAGGCCCGGGTGGCACTCGCGCAGGATCGCGGCGGCGCGGGCCCCGCCCATGACCGGCATCTCCAGGTCGAGGATCACCACGTCGGGATCGCTGGAGTCGATCGTCTCGAGCGCCTCCAGCCCGTTCGAGGCCTCGCCGACGACCGTCATGTCGTCCTCGCGGTCGATGAGGGCTCCGACGGAGCGGCGGAAGAGCGTCTGGTCGTCGGCGATGACGACGCGGATCGGATTCCCGCGCTCCTGCTCCGGCGGGATCGTGCTCATGCATGCATCCTTTCGCCGTGGTTCTCGTCGCGCAGGGCGAGGGGCACGACGGCGCTCACGCACGTACCCGCCCCGGGGATGCTCATGATGCTCAGACGCCCGCCGATCCCCTCGATGCGTTCGCGCATCGACAGCAGCCCGAAGCGGCCGGGGTCGGCGGGCGAGCTCTCGAAGCCCACCCCGTCATCGCTGATGTTGACGGTGGTGCCGCCCGGCCCGGTGCGCACCGTCACGTCCACGCAGCTCGCCTTCGCGTGCTTGCGCACATTGGTGAGCGCCTCCTGCACGACGCGCAGCAGCTGCAGGCGCGTCCCGGCGGGCAGGGGGGCGTCCGGGCCGGTCAGCTCGACCCGGCAGGTGATGCCGGTGCGGCGCTCGAAGGCGCTCGTCGCCGAACGGATGCACGAGGCCAGCGGACCGGTCGCCTCCTCGGGCAGGTGCAGGTCCCAGATGGCTTCACGGACGTCGGAGTAGGCCAACGCGCAGTCCTCGCCGATCCGGGCGAGCTCGGCGGCCGTCCCCTCGTCGAGCTCCTCGCGTTCGGCCAGGGCCGACAGCCTCAGGTGGGTGGCGCCGAGGACCTGCGCGACGCCGTCGTGCAGCTCCCGCGAGATCCGTTCGCGCTCGCCGGCGATCGTGCGGGCCTCAGAGTCGTCGGCCCGCACCGCCCTGGCCATGAGCCGCTCGGCCATGCCGGCCAGCGCCGTCAGGACGAGCTCGGCTGCCAGGCGCCGATCGGGGTCCGTGCTGCGCGGGTCGACGTGCCACAGCCAGCCGAATCCCTCATCGGGGTCGCCGAGCTGCACCCCGACGACCTCCTCCTCGGCCATCGTGCGCGGACAGCTCGGCTGCGAGCCGGTGAGGATGCAGGTGCTTTCCGGGTCGAACAGGCAGGCCATCGGGGTCAGCTCCCAGTCCGAGCGCACTCCGGCCTGCATCTGGACCGTCCGGCAGCACGTGGTGTTCAGACGGCGGCGCACGCACAGGCCGCTGAGTCTCGGGCCGAGAGTGGCGTGGACCTGCGCGACGACGTCGGTGAGCGCGGCCACCAGCTCGGCGACGGGCAGCGCGAGACCCCCGCGCTGCTGGTCGTCGTCGCCTGCCGGCGTGCGTCGTGAGGTCATCAGGGGCTGCCCGTCCTCTTCGTCAAGCCCGTCCTCCTCCCGAGGAGGTCGCGGCGTCCGCTTCGGCCCCACCATAGCGGGAATCGCCCCGCAAATGTTGGGGCGCGGCCGTGGATAATCTCCCGCTGTGGAACGGTACCGGCTCCGTCCGGTTCGGCGACCGGCCCTAGACTGACGCACATGGCGCTGCTGGACCGTATTCGCAAGCCCTCCGACCTGCGCACCCTCACCGCGGGGGAGCTCCGGTCGTTGGCGCAGGAGATCCGTCAGTTCCTCGTGACGAACGTTGCGCGCACCGGCGGCCACCTCGGTCCGAACCTGGGCGTCGTCGAGCTCACGATGGCGATCCATCTCGTCTTCGACTCGCCGAAGGATCCCATCGTCTTCGACGTCGGGCACCAGAGCTACGTCCACAAGATCCTCACGGGGCGCGCCGACGGATTCGACCGGCTGCGCCAGAAGGGCGGGCTGTCCGGCTACCCGAACCGGGGCGAGTCGGAGCATGACTGGTTCGAGAACTCCCACGCCTCGGCTGGCCTCAGCTGGTCCGAGGGCATGGCGCGCGCCTTCGCCCTGACCGGTCAGCGCGACCGCACCGTCGTGACGGTCGTCGGGGACGGCGCGCTCACCGGCGGCATGGCCTGGGAGGCGCTCAACAACATCGCGGACGAGCCCGAGCTGCCCATGGTCATCGTCGTCAACGACAACGGGCGCTCCTACTCGCCGACTGTCGGCGGCCTGTCCCGGCAGCTGTCCGGGCTGCGCACCGATCCGCGCTACGAGAGGGCCATGGAGAGCCTCAAGGCCAACGTCTCGCACACCCCGCTGGTCGGCAGGCCCGCCTACGACCTGCTGCACGGCCTCAAGATCGGCCTCAAGGACGTCCTCGCCCCGCAGGGGCTGTTCAGCGACCTCGGGCTGAAGTACATCGGTCCGATCGACGGCCATGACCTCGAGGCGCTCACCGTCGCCATGCGCCAGGCCAAGGGCTTCGGCGGGCCGGTCATCGTCCACGCCATCACCCGCAAGGGCAAGGGCTTCGTGCCGGCGGAAAACCACGAGCGCGATCGCTTCCACGCCATCGGGAGGATCGACGAGTGCACCGGCGAGCCGCTCACGCCCTCGGTCGAGGCCACCTGGACCGACGCCTTCGGAGCCGAGCTCGTCGCGCTGGGCGCCGAGCGCGAGGACCTCGTGGCGCTCACTGCGGCGATGCTCCACCCGGTGGGCCTGGGGCGCTTCGCCGCCGCCCATCCCGACCGGGTCTTCGACGTCGGCATCGCCGAGCAGCACGCCATGGGTGCGGCCGCAGGCATGGCCCGGGCCGGGCTGCACCCGATCGTGGCCGTCTACTCCTCCTTCCTCAACAGGGCCTTCGACCAGCTGCTCCTCGACGTGGGCATGCACCATCTGGGCGTCACCGTCGTCCTCGACCGCGCCGGCGTGACCGGCTCGGACGGTGCGAGCCACGACGGCGTCTGGGACTGCTCGATCGCGGGCCTCGTGCCGGGCATCCACCTGGCCTGTCCGCGCGACGCGACGCGGCTGCGCGCCGCGCTGCGCGAGGCCGTCGACATCGACGACGCTCCGAGTCTCATCCGCTACTCCAAGGACAAGCTCCCCGACCCGATCGAGGCCGTGGACAGGCGCGACGGCGTCGACGTCCTGGCCCGCGGCGAGCGTCCGGAGGTGCTCCTCATCGGCTTCGGCCAGCTGACCGGCACGGCGCTGGGCGTCGCGCGGATCCTCGCGGCCCGGGGCCTGTCGGTCACCGTCGTCGACCCGCTGTGGGCGCTGCCGATGGCCGAGCCGCTGCTCGCAATGGCGGCCGAGCACGCCCTCGTCGTGACGATCGAGGACAACCAGGTCGTCGGCGGTCTCGGCTCGCAGCTCGAACTCGCCCTCGACGCGGCGAGCGTCGAGGTGCCGATGCGCCAGTTCGGCATCCCGCAGGAGTACCTGCCCGTCGCCACGCGCGCCGAGGTGCTGTCCGATCTCGGTCTCACCGCCGAACCGATCGCCGAGTCCGTCGCCGCGACCTGGAGCCGCCTGGCCCGCTAGCGGTCGGGCGCCGGACCGCCCGGTCTCAGTCCCGGTCCGCGGGCGGCGTCGCGCCCAGCGCGGCGACGAGCACCGGCGCGCACAGCCGGCACTGCCATTCGCGGGCGCCGTGGGCGGCCAGCCTCGCCGCGGCGTGCTCCGCGTCGACGGCCTCGAGCGGCTCCCAGGCGAGCCAGCGCAGCGTCTCGGGGGCGATGAGGTTCTCCGGCGGCACCTGGAGCGCCTTGGCCAGGCGGTTCATCGCCGGGCGCACACGTTGCCAGCGGCGCCAGGCGTCGGGGTTGGTGCGTTGCCAGTTGCGCGGCTGGTGCGAGGGGCCCTCGTGGGGCACCCGCAGGCGGGGCAGCTCGGACTCGGGCATTCGTGCGACGCGCGTCGCCGCGGCGACCCAGCGCCCCCGGTAACGGCGGGCGTTGCGACGCTTGAAGCCCACGATGGTGTCCATCTGCGTCATGCCCGGCACCTCGGGGCTCTCCTTGGTGATCCGCCCGGCCAGTTCGCTGATCGCCTTGTCAGGGAGGATCTTGCCGGGGGCCCGGTCGAGGTCGTGGGCCAGCCGGTCGCGTTCGCCCCAGATCTCGCGCACCAGCGCCAGGCCGCGGCGGCTGTGCACCGTGTGGAGACCGTTGACGTGGCGCCACGGCTCGGCGGGCGGGTCCGGCGGGGTGCGGTGGGAGTCGATCATGTGCGCGAACTCCTGCTGCGCCCAGGCCCACTTGCCCTCCTCGTGCAGCTGGCGCCACAGCAGGGCGCGCAGCTCGATGAGCAGTTCGACGTCGAGGGCCGCGTAGGCGACCCAGTCGGCGGGCAGGGGGCGCTTGGACCAGTCGGCGGCCGAGTGCTCCTTGAGCAGATGGACACCGAAGTAGCTCTCCGTCATCGGGCCGAGCCCGACGCGCGGCAGCCCGAGCAGGCGCCCGGCGAGCTCGGTGTCGAAGAGCCGCTCGGGGAGCAGGCCGAGCTCCACGAGGCAGGGCAGGTCGGAGCTGGCTGCGTGGATGATCCACTCGGCGTCGATGATCGCCTCGCGCAGCGCGCCGAGGTCGGCCACCGAGCCGTCCCCGGGCTCGAAGGCCTGCGGGTCGATGAGCCAGGTGCCCGCGCCGGAGCGGCGCAGCTGGAGGAGATAAGCACGGCCGCTGTAGCGGAAGCTCTGGGCCCGCTCCGTGTCGATGGCCACCGGGCCGGTGCCCGAGCCGAGCGCCTCGATGCACTCGGCGAGCAGCGCGTCGTCGTCGACCAGGGGCGGCATGCCCTCCCGGGGCATCGCGAGGATGGGCAGTCCGGACTCGGGGTCGATCCGGCCGTCGAGCTCCGTCTCGGTCTGCGTGCCGTCAGCCGGATCCTTCATCGTGTTCCTGTCGCGAGGGGAGCGGTGCGGAGAGGGGTGATTTTCTCGGGCAGGGGAGGCAGGCCCGCCGCCTGGCACATGAGCTGCTGCCATGCGCGCAGATGGGCGGTGATGCCCGGGGGATCGTCGAGCAGGGGGGTCCAGCTCGCCCGGATCTCGATCTCGGCGCGATCGGGTTCGGCGCCCAGCGATCCGAACGAGCGGCTCGTCACGGTGGTCACCGTGCCGGCCGGGGCGGTGAGGGCCGCACCGTGCTCGTCGAGCGCCTCGACGAGCCAGCTCCAGGCGACCTCCCCGATGAGGGAGTCGGCGACCATGTCCGCGTCGGTGTCGGCCCGTACGAGGGTGACGAGCCGCCAGTCGCCGTCCCAGGCGTCGTTGCCGGCCGGGTCGTGCAGCAGGATGAGTCGTCCGAGGCCCTGGTCCTCGTCGCCGGCCCCCAGCCCGGCCTCCATCGCGTGCCCGTACGGCGCGATGCGCTGCGGGGCGCCGATCGTCTCGACGTCGATGCCCGGCCTCCAGCGGAACGCCTCGAGCTCGGCGACGACGCGGTCGAAGTCGTCGCGCCCGGGGCGAGCGCGCAGGTCGGTGGACATGCCTCGACCCTATGGTTCACCCGCTCGCCGGGCCGGGTGCCACGCCGCGGCCCCCGGTGACCGGCCCGCCCGCCGGGCGGTTCCGTCCCCCCGCCGGCCGAGGCCCTCGGCTCCGCGACCGTCCGGTGGACGGACGGCCCTCGGTGCTCGTCCACGCGACGAGCACCGACGCTCCCTCGACAAACCGCCGGTGGGCGCCTCAGTGCTCGTCCGCGGGGACGAAGCTCAGGCAGATCGAGTTGATGCAGTAGCGCTGGTCGGTGGGGGTGCCGTAGCCCTCGCCCTCGAAGACGTGGCCCAGGTGGGAGTCGCAGCGGGCGCAGCGCACCTCGGTGCGCGGGCGTCCGGGGATCGAGGCGTCGGGCAGGTAGCGCACCCGGTCGGCGGCCAGCGGCGAGTAGAAGCTAGGCCAGCCGCAGTGGGAGGCGAACTTGGTCTCGGAGCGGAAGAGCTCGGCGCCGCAGGCGCGGCAGCGGTAGACGCCCTCGGCAACGAGGTCGGTGTACTCGCCGGTGAAGGGGGCCTCGGTGCCGCCCCTGCGCAGCACCTGGAACTCCTGCGGGCTCAGCTGCGCGCGCCACTGCTCGTCGGTCCACTCGTCGCGGTGCTCGTCCATGGGTCCTCCGAATCCTCCGTCCGCCGCCCCGGGCCGGTCCCATCCGGCCCGCGCCCATGAGCGATGACAGGGTCCCGGGCGGCGCTGCAGGGGCCGCCGCGGGCCCGCCCCGGTGGAGCGCCCGGCGGTGCGGGCCCGCGGGGGACCCGCGTTCCCGCGTCAGCCCGTCGCCCGGCGGATCACAGGGCGATGAGCTCCGGGGAGCTCGTGATGACGTCGTCGCCCAAGTGCTCGTCGGCCGGGACGTCGTCGAGCATGTCCATGGTGGTGAACGCGTAGCGGCTCATGACGAGCTCGATGATCCGCTCGTCGGCGCCCAGCGGGGCGCTCACCGTGAGCGCCCCGGCGGCCAGGGCCTGCTCGGCGGCCGCCATGAAGCGGTCGGAGGCGGTGAGAAAGAGCGAGCCGACAGCGATGCTCCGGCGGCCTTGGTCGCGCAGCAGGCCGATCGCGGCGGCGATGGACGAGCCGGAGCCGTCGACGCAGGCCATGGCGACCGGCAGGCGGTGGTGCGAGCTCCACTGACGGGCGCGGCGGGCGATGAGGCTCTGACCCCGGACGTCACCGGTGTCCGGGGTGGCCAGCACGAGCCCGTCCAGCTCGAGCGCGTGGCAGCTCGACAGGGCGTTGCGCAGCCGGATGTCGAGAATGTTGAGCAGTTCGGTGGCCGGGCCGATCGGGCGGGCCATGGCGAGGTTCATGTCGGGATGGGTCGTGCGGACGAGCTTGAACATGTCGACGGCGGCCTGACCGGCGTCGACCGCCTGGGTCAGGGACATGGGGACGAACACGGCCTCCCGCGTCCCGTGGGAGGCAAGGGCGCTGATGACCTGCAGACCGCTCGGCGGGCAGTGATCGAGGAAGGCGAGATGGACGGGGAGCTCGGGGCGCTGGATCTGCATCTGCTTGCGGAGCAGCCGAATCTCCTCGGCGCCGTCAGCCAACAGGATCAATGCCGGTGCAGTCATCTGCGTGCCCTTGTCTCTTGTAGTGTCAGGGCGGCGCCATTGCCGTTGTCTTGTCTCAAGCTTCGGACATCTCGGAGGGATTGGCAAATCGTCTGTCCACGATGTGACACGAAAAATTCATGTCACCCTTCGGTGCGTCTCCGTCCTGTGGGCTGCGGGGCTGCTCGCGAACAGAAGAATCTTCTGCTCAGGCCGGGGTCGGAGGGCTTTTCCCCAGATTCGCCCAGAGCGTGCCGGTCGGGTGCGCGGAGGCGTGCTGCGCGGAGCGCTCGTCTCGCATGGTGAATGGATGGCCGGTCGGAAGGACGGCCGGGGAAGCGTCGGCGCATCGCCGACGGCTCGGTGGGGTGGGCGATACTGGGTTCGAACCAGTGACCTCTTCGGTGTGAACGAAGCGCGCTACCGCTGCGCCAATCGCCCGGGGCGGAACAAAGCTAGCGCACCGTCGCGCGCCGGGACAAACCGGACACGGCGGACGGGCCCGGTGCCGGCGTCCTGTGCCGGGTGTTCCCGCGGGCCCGACGGGGCCGGTGCGCCCGGCGGTCACTCGGGAGGGGGCGCTCCCGCGACTGCGGGCCCGACGTACGCCGGTTGCGCGGCCGCGGGCTGGTCCCAGGGCACTTCCGCGGGCCGCGGGTCCTGCCGGTGCCGAGGCCGCTTCCGGCTCATCATCGAACCGCACTTCCGGAGGCCGACGGCTTCCAAGGGACCTCGTCCGGAGGGCCCTCGCGGGGTCCACTGGCGGGTCCCGGGGGGCGTCGGGGCGTGAGGCGTCGCGACGACCCGGGCATCTCGGGGAAGGAGAACTTTTCGGTGTGACATACCTGTGACATACCTGGTCGGAGTCGTGTCGGCACGGTCGGGCCGGATCCTGCGGGAGCGCCCGAGTTGTGCCGTCAGGGTGAGTTCGCTAATGTGGTCCCCGCACTTCGGCGAGGTGAGCCGGCGAGGCGGCCTGCCGAGAAGCGCTGCGGACGTGGCTCAGTTGGTAGAGCATCACCTTGCCAAGGTGAGGGTCGCGGGTTCGAGTCCCGTCGTCCGCTCGGAGAGGTCTTGGCCCCATCCACTGACCACGAGACTCCGTGGTGGAGGCAGGCTCTTCACCCGGTGGAGTGGCCGAGAGGCGAGGCAGCGGACTGCAAATCCGTATACACGGGTTCAAATCCCGTCTCCACCTCGGGCGGCTGGCGCAGTGGTAGCGCGCTTCCCTGACACGGAAGAGGTCACTGGTTCGAACCCAGTGTCGCCCACCAGAACGATCCCCCGGCACCCGCCGGGGATCGTCGTTCTCCGGGCGCTTGCTCCTTCCGTGCGTCGGCCGACCGTCTCTCATGGATGGGGGGTGGACGCCCGGTCCTCCCGGGCGCGCTCGCCCCTTCCTGTTCCCGCCCGACCCCTGCCCGGCCCGCAACGTCTCGTCCGGTCCGCCGCCCCTCCTCCCGAGTGGTCGTCGCCCGCGCCGGCCCGGCCCCCTCCCGTCGTCCGAGCCGCCTCGTGGCCCCGGCCTCGTGCCCCCGTGTCCGGCTGGACGGACTGGGGGAGAGGACGGCTGCGGGTGGCGGACCGCAGTCCGCCACCCGCAGGATGGTCGTCGTCGGGACGGGACGTCACGACGGAGTCGTCGGCCGTCGGCTCACTCCGGCTGCGAGATGCAGTAGGTGCGGGCCGGCGTGTCGTAGGTGAGACCGCCCGTCGAGGTGTCGGGGCAGGTGGCGTCGTACTCCTCGATGATCTGGTCGACGCGGATGTAGGCGTGGGGATCGCTGCAGTCGATGCTCTGGTACGTCAGGTCGTTCAGGTCCTCGGCGTAGCAGCTGCCCTCGACGAGCTGGGGAACCAGGCACATCTTGGCCGACGAGCCGGACCTCTGGACGGTGATCTCGTCGTAGGTGCCGCCGTAGTTCTTGTCCGTGTCGGTCACGTCCGTGCAGGTCTCGGCGGCGCCGGCCTTGGCGACGTAGTAGGAGCCGGCGGTGCTGCAGTCGACGCGCTTGGTCTTCACGTCGTCCTTGCTGCCGGACAGGGTCACGCACTTGCCGACGTCCTTCGTCGCGTCGTGCGAGGTGCGCAGGTGGTTGATGACCAGACCGGCCGCCGCGAGAAGGACGACCACCAGGATCGCCGAGACGATGGCGACGGCCCGGGACCTGCCCTTCTCGGCCGGGACGCTGCCGCCCATGAGGGCATCGCCGCCGGGGACGGGGCCGCCCGGGGGGATCTGACCGGCCGGCGGGACGGGGCCGCCGGGAGGAATCTGACCGCCCTGCGGGGGCTGGGCCCCGGTGGGGGCGAACTGCTGGGGCTGAGGAGGCTGTTGGGGCTGACCGGCCCGCTGGGGCTGGCCGTACGCCTGGTTGAGGGCGTCCTGGCCGGTGAGGGGCTGACCCTGCGCCCTGGTGGGCGCGTCGGGTCCGGTCGAGGGCTGCGGGGCCCCGGCGTCCTCGGCGGGACCGGTTCCGTTCGGGCTCGGGTTCTGCGGATCACTCATAGTGCGTGAGTATCGCACACCGGGCATGTCGGCGACAGGGGCCGGACGGGACCGGGGCGCAGGCGACATGACCGTCGACGGTCGAATACGCCGTCGCTCCTGACGGATGGGGCAGAATGTTACGAGGCTCCCCGCATCGGGGCCCGCTCCCGTCCGCGCGGGGGCGTCATCACGAGCGGCCCGGTTCGCCGCCGAAAGGAACAGAAGTGTCGGTGTCAGTCGTCATCGTCAGCGATCCCGGGGAGGAGTCCAGGGCGGTCGACAGGGGGACCACGGGTCTGGACCTCTTCGGCGACGACACGTCCGTCGTCGCCATGCGAGTCAACGGCACCACCGTCGACCTGGCCACCGAGCTCGCCGACGGCGACCGGGTCGAGCCCGTCCTCGCCACGAGCGGCGAGGGCCTGGCGATCATCCGGCACTCCGCCGCGCACGTGACCGCCCAGGCGCTCCAGGAGCTCTTCCCACAGGCCCGGCTCGGCATCGGCCCGCCCATCACCGACGGCTTCTACTACGACTTCAAGACCGACCCGCTGGGCCCCGAGGACCTCAAGGCGATCGAGAAGCGGATGCAGGCGATCATCAAGCAGCGCCAGCGCTTCGTCCGCCGCGTCGTCACCGAGGAGCAGGCCCTGGCCGAGGAGGCCGACGAGCCGTTCAAGCTCGAACTGATCGCCGACAAGGGACGACCCGGTGCCGACGACGGCTCCCGGGTCGAGGTGGGTGGCGCCGAGCTGACCGTCTACGACAACGTCCGCCGCGACGGGACGGTGGCCTGGAAGGACCTGTGCCGGGGCCCCCACGTGCCGAACACCGGCTACCTCAAGGCGGTCGCCCTCACGAGGACCAGCGCCGCCTACTGGCGCGGCGACCAGAGCAGGGACACCCTCCAGCGCGTCTACGGCACCGCTTGGGCCAGCCGCGAGGACCTCAAGGCCCACCAGGAGCGTCTGGCCGAGGCCGCCCGGCGCGACCACCGCACGCTGGGAGCCGAGCTCGACCTGTTCAGCTTCCCCGAGGAGATCGGTCCCGGCCTGGTGCTCTTCCACCCCAGGGGCGGCATCCTGCGCCACGAGATCGAGTCCTACGTCATCGACCGCCACCTCGAGGCCGGCTTCGACATCGTCCACACGCCCGAGATCAGCAAGGGCGGCCTGTTCCGCACCTCGGGCCACCTGCCGTACTACGCCGACACGATGTTCCCGCCCATGGCCGTCGACGAGGGGCACGACGCCGACGGCGCGCTCACCCGGGCCGGCCAGGAGTACTACCTCAAGGCCATGAACTGCCCGATGCACAACCTCATCTTCCGGTCCCGCGGGCGCTCCTACCGCGAGCTGCCGCTGCGCCTGTTCGAGATGGGGCACGACTACCGCTACGAGAAGTCGGGCGTCGTCCACGGCCTGACCCGCATGCGCGGCTTCACGCAGGACGACTCGCACACCTACTGCACGCCCGAGCAGGCGGGGCGGGAGATCACCGACCAGATCGCCTTCTTCCTGTCGATCCTCGAGGCGTTCGGCCTCGACGACTTCCACCTCGAGCTGTCCACGCGCGACGAGGAGGGCCCCCGCAAGGACAAGTTCATCGGCTCGGACGAGGACTGGGCCGACGCCACCCGGACGCTCGAGCGGGCCTGCCGGGCCACCGGCCTCCAGCTCGTGCCCGACCCGGGGGGCGCGGCCTTCTACGGCCCCAAGGTCTCGGTCCAGGTCAGGGACGCCATCGGTCGCACCTGGCAGATGTCGACCATCCAGTACGACTTCAACCAGCCCGAGCGCTTCGGCCTGGAGTACACCGCCCCCGACGGCTCGCACCGGCGGCCCGTGATGATCCACTCGGCCAAGCTCGGCTCGGTGGAGCGCTTCATCGGCGTGCTCACCGAGCACTACGCCGGGGCCTTCCCAGCCTGGCTGAGCCCGGTCCAGGTCGTCGGCATCCCGGTCGCCGGCGAGTTCAACGACTACCTGGCCGGGGTGGCCGCCCGGCTCAGGGCCCGGGGCGTGCGCGTCGAGATCGACGACTCCGACGACCGCATGCAGAAGAAGATCCGCAACGCCACCCGCCAGAAGGCGCCGTTCATGCTCATCGCGGGGCAGACCGACCGCGCGGCCGGCGCCGTGAGCTTCCGCTTCCGCGACGGCAGCCAGTTCAACGGCGTGCCCGTCGACGAGGCGGTCGAGCGGATCGTCTCGCACATCGCCTCGCGCGCCAACGAGGACCCGACCGCGGCCGAGCAGGCGGGTACGGGTGAGTAGCGGTCCGGGGGGTGCGGACTCCGCCGGGGACGTCGAGTGGGTCGAGGACCTGCCCGGCGTGCCCGACGCCCTCCAACGGCTGTGGACACCGCACCGCGCCGTCTACATCGGCGGCCAGGGCAAGCCGGCCGACTCCGGGGCGGGCCCCCAGTGCCCGTTCTGCCGGGCGCCGAGCACCGGCGACGACGAGGCCTCGCTCATCGTGCGCCGCGGAGCGACGGCCTTCGTCGTCCTCAACCTGTACCCGTACAACCCGGGTCACCTGCTTGTGTGCCCCTACCGGCACGTGGCGGGCTACGTGGACACCACCGAGGACGAGGCCGTCGAGATCGCCCGGCTGACCAAGCAGGCCGTCGCCGTGCTGGGCGGCGTCTCGGCGCCCGCGGGGTTCAACATCGGGATGAACCAGGGCGACGTCGCCGGCGCCGGCATCGCCGCCCACCTCCACCAGCACGTCGTGCCCCGCTGGCTCGGCGACGCGAACTTCCTGCCCATCATCGGACGAACCAAGGCCGTCCCCCAGCTCCTGTCCGACACGCGCAGGCTCCTCGCCGACGCGTGGATCGAGCTCTACGGCCCGCACCAGGAGGTCACGAATGCTTGAGCATCTTCGCTCCCGCTGGACGAAGGTCATGGCGCCGATCGCGCGCGCCCTTCTCTCGGCCCACGTCACGCCGGACATGGTCACCTGGGCCGGCACCATCGGCGTCGTGGCGGTCTCGCTCATCTGCTTCCCCCACGGCTGGCTGTGGCAGGGCGTCCTCCTGCTGCTCGTGTTCATCTTCTCGGACTCGCTGGACGGCATCATGGCCCGCACCAGCGGCCGCAGTTCCGATTGGGGCGCCTTCCTCGACAGCACCCTCGACCGCATCGCCGACGGCGCCGTCATGGGCGGTCTGGCCCTCTACTACGTGGACGCCGGGAACAACGCCTGGTGGGCTGGCCTGGCCATCGTCACCCTCGTGCTCGGCCAGGTCACCAGCTACACGAAGGCCCGCGGCGAGTCCCTCGGCTACGAGGTCAACGGCGGCCTGGCCGGACGCGCCGACCGGCTGCTCGTGAGCCTGCTCGGCGCCATGCTCACCGGCCTCGGCCTCGACTGGGGCCTTCCGGTCTGCCTCGTCGTCCTGACCGTCGCCGGCGTCATCACCGTCGCCCAGCGCATGACACTCGTGCGCCACGCCACCACCGTGGCCAGGGGGCGGGCCGCCGGGGAGTCGCAGGCGTGAGCCCTCGTCGTCACCACCGCCCGGGCGCGCTCGCACTCCTCAGACTCGGGGCCCACCTGCCCTGGTGGCTCTGGCGCCCCGTGAGCGTCCTCGGCACGGTCGTCCTCGCGACGGCGCCCGGGGGCTTCACGCCGGTGCGCCAGTGGCGGCTCAACTACGAGCGCGTCCAGGGCCGGCCCGCCGGCTGGACCACCACCTACCGGGCCTTCATCGGCTGGATGGAGAACACGATGATCTCGCTCCAGCTCGCAGGCTGGAGCGAGGCCCGCATCCGCCGTCGGATCGTCATGGAGGACTCCGACGCGTGGGCGCGCCTTGAGGCGGCCCACGCCGAGGGCGGCGTCGTCGCCGCCCTGCCGCACATGGGCAGCTGGGACCTCGTCGGCGCCTACGCCTGCCTGGAGGGACTGCCGGTCACCTCTGTGGCGGAGGGCCTGCCGGACGGCCAGTTCGAGTACTTCCGCGATCTGCGCGCCCGGCTCGGGTTCCGCATCTACGACGTGCGGGACCGGGCCGTCTTCACACGCCTGCGCGACGACCTCGACGAGGGCCGCGTCGTCTGCCTCGTCGCGGACCGCGACTTCAGCCGCCGGGGAGTGCCGGTCACCTGGCACCTGCCCGCCGGCGACGCCCGCATCACGATGCCCCCCGGGCCCGGGCTGCTCGCCCAGCAGACCGGCCGCCCGCTGTTCGGCGCGGTGACCTGGTTCGGGCGCGCCGGGCGGCTCCACGTGCTCGTCCGCGGGCCGATGGACGTCGCCCGAGGGGCTGACGGGCTGGAGGCCGGCGTGCAAGAATTAGCCGATTTCTTCTGCGCGCAGATCAGCGAGCGCACCGTGAACTGGCACATGATGCAGAGGTTCTTCAAGGGGGTCGTGGCATGAGGGTGGGAATCGTCTGCCCCTACTCCTTCACGCACCCCGGCGGTGTGCAGAACCACGTCCTGGGGCTGGGCGGCTGGCTCAAGCAGCACGGCCACGACGTCTCGATCCTGGCCCCCGGCCAGGCGAGCCCCGCGCTGCTCGCCGAGACGGGTCTGCGGCCGGAGGAGTTCACCAGTGCCGGCCACGCCGTGCCCATCAACTTCAACGGCTCGGTGGCCCGCATCAACTTCGGGCCCGGCCCCGCCGCCAAGGTCAAGGGATGGCTCGACACCGGCCGCTTCGATGTCGTGCACCTGCACGAGCCCATCGGCCCGAACATCGGCCTCGTGGCGCTCTACCTGACCGATCGTCCGGTCACCGCCACCTTCCACACGTCGATGCCGACGATGCGGGCCATCAAGGTGCTCAACTCGGCGCTGCCGAGCGTCGTGAGCCGCATCGACTCCTCGATCGCCGTCTCCGAGGCGGCCGCTCGGGTCGCCCACGAGCACTCCGGCGTCAACCCGGTGATCATCGGCAACGGCATCCACGTGGACGACTACCCGCTCGAGCGCGTCCGGGGCCGCTGGCGCGGGGGCGAGGTGCCGCGTCTGACCTTCCTGGGCCGCTACGACGAGCCCCGCAAGGGCTTCGAGGTGCTCACGCCCGCGCTCCCGCTGGTGCGCTCCCAGTTCCCCGACCTGGACGTCGTCGTCATCGGTTCCGGCTCGGCGCGTTCGGAGCAGGGCGTGCGCTTCCTCGGCGGGCTCGACGACGAGGCCCGCAACTACTGGCTGGGACGCTCCGACGTCTACATCGCCCCGCAGACCGGCCGCGAGAGCTTCGGCATCGTGCTGCTCGAGGCGATGGCCTGCGGCGCCCCCGTCGTCGCCTCCGACCTGCCGGCCTTCGTCGACGTCCTCACCGACGACGAGGGCCTCATCGGGCACGTCTTCCGCAACGGCAACTCGGCAAGCGCCTCGCGGGCGATCACCCGCAGCCTGTCCGAGCCGCGCGACCTGCGCCTGGAGCGCGGCCGGGCCCAGGCTGCCCGCTTCGACTGGTCGCAGATCGGGCCCCAGGTCGTCCAGATGTACCGCACCGCGCGGCGCAACTCGGCGCGCATGCGCCTGAGCGGGCGCCGGAGCCGGCGGCGCCAGCATCGCTCCGTCGAGGCGTGAGCACCGGGCCTGCCTTCCTGTGCGCTTCGTGTGCACTGCGACGGCCCCGCGCGCCCGGGTGGACCCGATGGCATCCGCCGCGACAGCCGGGCCCGCGACGGCCCCGCGCGCCCGGGTGGACCGGTCCCGCGGCGGATGATTGACTTGACATCAGGCCGGGTGCTGCCCGGCCCGCTCCGTGCCCCGGTGCCGTGCCAGGAGGCGGAGGCCTTCGCGTTCCCCGAGGGGTGAGGACATGGCGCAGTTCCCGGCCGGACTCCGGCGCGGCGGCGAGCACGAATGGGTGCGCTCCGGTGAGGGCGGCGCCACCGCCCGCATCGGCATCACGGCCGCCGCAGCCGCCGACCTAGGCGACGTCGTCCGCGTCGAGCTGCCCACCGTCGGCAGCGAGGTCGTCGCCGGGGACGCCTGCGGCGAGCCGGAGTCGACGAGCACGGCGCTCGAGGTCCACTCGCCGCTCACCGGCGTGGCGAGCGCGGTCAACGAGGCCGCCGCGGCGGCGCCGGAGACCATCTGCTCCTCGCCGTACGACGAGGGCTGGCTGTTCGAGGTCGAGTCCGATGAGGCCCAGGGGTCCGACGGACCGCCCGACCACGCCGGCCCCACGGGGTCTCAATCAGTCGCAACCGGCCCGCTACGATAGGGACAGGGCCTAGCCACAGTGTCCCGACGGGGGAGTCACATCATGATGATCTGCGCCAAATGCGGCCACGAGAATGCCGATGGCAGCAATTTCTGCGCCCAGTGCGGGGAGCGGCTGTCCACCGCGTCCGACACCACGTCGGTCATCCCCGCCATCGACGAGGACTCCGCGCCCCACGCCGAGATCAGCGCCGAGGACTCCGCCGCGGTGCACGCCCTGCCCGCCGGGCACGCGCTGCTCGTCGTCACCCGCGGCCCGGACGTCGGTGCCCGCTATCTGCTCGACCAGCCCGTGACGCTGGCCGGGCGCAGCCCCGACTGCGACATCTTCCTCGACGACATCACGGTCTCGCGCCACCATGCGAAGTTCACCATGGGCGAGGAGGGCGTGACGATCACGGACCTGGGCAGCCTCAACGGCACCTACGTCAACCGCACCCTCGTCGACGGCTCGGCCCTGCTGCGGCCCGGCGAGGAGGTGCAGATCGGGAAGTTCCGCATGGTCTTCTTCGTGAGTGAGCTCGGACTTCGCTGATGCCCCCGGCTCAGCTCGTCGGTATCGGCCGCGTGGTCGAGACCCTCAAGACCGAGTTCCCCGACATCACGATCTCGAAGATCCGCTTCCTCGAGACGGAGGGCCTCGTCCTGCCCGAGCGCGCACCCTCCGGATACCGCAAGTACTCGCCCGCCGACGTCGACCGGCTGCGCTACATCCTGCGCGTCCAGCGCGACCAGTACCTTCCGCTCAAGGTCATCCGCGAGCACCTGGAGATGATGGACGCCGGCCAGCAGCCCCCCGCCGCCGACGCCCCGCCGCCGCCCCCGGCCGCCACCCACGCCCCGGTCGACTCCCCCGACCCGCCCTCCGGGCCCGCCCCGCGCAGTCCCCGGACGGTGCGCCTGACCCGCCGCGAGCTCATCCGCGAGTCGGGGCTTCCCGAGGCCACCCTCATCGAGCTGGAGCGTCAGCAGATGGTGCTGCCGCGGCGCAACTCCATGTACTACGGGCGCGACGCCCTCATGATCTGCGTGGTGGCCCGCCGCCTCCAGGACTACGGGATGGACACCCGCCACATGCGCGCCATCAGGCAGTCCGCCGAGCATGAGGCCGGTCTCATCGAGCAGGGCGCCCAGCCGCTGCGCCGCGGCGGCAACGGCAATCAGGTGGTCGCCGAGCTCGCCAACCTCGTCGTCCACGCCCACGCCGCCCTCGTCCAGACGATCCTGGAGCACTGAGTCATGGCCACCGTGTCGATCGTCGGGGTGCAGATGCTGGAGTCCAGCGACCAGCCCGTGCTCATGCTCGGTCAGGCCTGGACCACACGCTTCCTGCTGGTCTGGGTGGACGCCCAGGTCGCTGCGGCGCTGTTCTCAGCGGCCGACCCCGACAGCCAGGACGACCCGAGCCTGCGCGCCTACGAGCTCTTCGCCAGGGCGCTCGCCGCGACCGGCGAGCACGAGCTGAGCGGCCGCATCACCGGCTGGTCCGACGGGGTCTTCAGCGCCGAGCTCGTCATCGACGGGGAACCGGTGCCCGGCAGGCTCTCGGACATCGCCGTCCTGTCGCACACGATGGGCTTCCCGCTCGAGTGCCCCGACGAGCTCATGGCTCAACTGGCCGTTGAGGCTTTCGAGGACGAGAACGACGTCGTCGAGGAGTTCAGGAGCTTCCTCGACGAGGTCGAGGCCGACGACTTCGGCGAGGAGAATCCCTAGTCAGCGCGATGAGTTGGCGGGTTGCGGCGACTCCTGGGCCGCGCCGGGCAGGTCCGGCCGGAACCGACACGCCGGGATCGGGAAGATTGCACGGGTGCGGGCCGGGCGCTTACCGTCAGTGGTGCAGCCGCACGCGCGAGGCTGTTCGGGCTGGCCTCGACTGGCTTGGGAACGTGTTCACGATGCAGCCGCACGCGCGAGGCCGCTCGTTCGACGAAAGAGGCACCGTGACCCACCCCGCCCCCGAGGCCGCAGCGCTCACCGCCGTCCAGGACGCGCTCTTCGAGGGCGACTTCTCGGCGGTCCCCGAGGACGCGGGCTTCCGCGGCCCGGTCGCCTGCTCCGCGGCGGGCATCACCTACCGTCAGCTCGACTACTGGGCCCGTACCGGGCTCGTGACCCCCGGGATCCGGTCCGCCGGCGGCTCGGGCACCCAGCGCCTCTACTCGTTCCGCGACATCCTCATGCTGCGCGTGGTCAAGAACCTCCTCGACGCGGGCATCTCGCTCCAGCAGATCCGCCGGGCCATCGACCACCTGCGCTCCCGCGGCGACGAGAACCTCACCGGCATCACGCTCATGAGCGACGGCGTCTCCGTCTACGAGTGCACCAGCGAGCACGAGGTGCTCGATCTGCTGCGCGGCGGCCAGGGCATGTTCGCCATCACCCTCGACGGCGTCGTGCGCGACCTCGAGGGCTCGCTCACCGAGCTTCCCACCGAGCGCACCGACCTGACCAGCGGTGACGACGAGCTCGCCCGCCGCCGGCGCCGCGCCGCCACCTGAGGACCCGCGCCGGCCCCCGGACGCCCCGTCGTCAGACTCGTGCGTCGTTAGACTCGTGCCCATGGTTCCTGCTGCAGCCGAGGGGGCGCACCCGCGGCCCGTTGCCGGGCCCGCAGCGGGCCCGCGCACCGGTGGTGGGCGATGAGCAGGCTCTACCACGAGCCGCCCGCGCCGGCCCCCGTGAGGAACGAGCCCCGCGGGGCGATCGGCCGCATCAACCGCGTCCTGTCCTGGGCCTCGCGCAATCCCGTCGCCGCCCATCTGTGGCGCACCAACGACCGCTTCAACAACCGCCTCGGCAACCAGTTCGCCGGCGGCATCACCTACTTCAGCGTCCTGGCCGTCGTGCCGGTGCTCATGTTCGCGTTCAGCGCCCTGGGCTTCGTCCTCACGCGCATCCGCCCCGCCTGGCTCGCCCAAGTGAAGTCCGTCATCACCCGCAACGTCTACGCGGGCCCGCTGCGCGACACGATCCTCACCTACGTCGACCAGTACCTCTACAACTGGCAGGCCGTCGGTCTCGTCGCCCTCGTCGTGGCCCTGTGGGCCGGCGGCGGCTGGGTGGGCAACATCAAGAGCGCCATCCGCGCCATGTGGCGGCCCGAGTTCGACATGGACGAGAACAAGCACTTCTTCTTCGTCGAGGTGCTCATCAACATGGGCCAGCTGATCGGCTTCATCGTGCTCATCCTGCTGGCCTTCGCGGCGAACACCGTCTTCATCACCTGGGGCGAGGATCTCGTGAGACTGCTGCCGTTCGACGCCCTCGGTCTGTCGAACTGGCTCGTCCGGCTCGTGTCGGCATCGGTCTCGCTGGCCTCCGGCTGGCTGCTCTTCTACGCCTTCTTCACCGTCCTGCCCGCCGACAACAAGGCCCCGCGCCGTTCGGTGCGCCGAGGCTCCCTCATGGCCGCCGTCATGTTCTGGATCCTCCAGGCCGGCGCCGGCACCCTCGCGAGGATGTTCGCCCGGAATCGCAGCGCGGCCCTGTGGGGCGCCTCCTTCGTCGTGGCGCTGCTGTTCCTCAACCTCTTCGCCCGGCTGATCCTCTACGTCGCGTGCTGGATCGCGACGGCCAACCAGCCGGCGGTCGCCCGGCGCTGGAGCGACTTCGACCAGCCGCTGCGCCACCGCGACGACGCCGTCACCGTGCCCGGCCACTGGGACGCCGCCGACGAGGACCACGCCCGCCGCATGGCCGAGGAGGGCGCCGATCCGGACGTCGCCGCCCGTCGCACCACCGCCCAGGCGCTCGACACCGTCATGGGCAGCCTCATGTCGGGGCTGGGCGGTCCGCCCGCCGACGCGTCGACCCGCCGCACCCCGCTCGTCATCCGCCAGACG
>ERZ773004.168-NODE-168-length-44054-cov-6.125980_pt1 | contig 44054 bp, 36 predicted proteins | sample MGYA00580667_ERZ773004 | MGnify/ENA primary metagenome ERZ773004 (study PRJEB29015, sample SAMEA2737963) | human oral metagenome | biome: human oral; feature: human-associated habitat; material: dental | place: China | collected 2123 ... | reverse complement strand
GTTGATGAGTTAGTGAGTTGATGAGTTGGTGAGTTGATGAGTTGGCTAATTGGTGGGTTGGTGGGTTGATGAGTTGATGAGTTGGTGAATTGGTGAATTGATGAGTTGATGAGTTGATGAGTTGATGAGTTGATGAGTTGATGAGTTGGTGAGTTGGTGAGTTGATGAGTTGGTGAGTTGGTGGGTTGATGGGTTGATGGGTTGATGGGTTGGTGAGTTGATGGGTTGGTGAGTTGATGAGTTGGTGAATTGATGAGTTAGTGAGTTGATGGGTTGATGAGTTGGCGAATTGGTGGGTTGGTGGGTTGGTGAGTTGATGAGTTGGCGAATTGATGAGTTGATGAGTTGGTGAGTTGGTGAATTGATGAGTTAGTGAGTTGATGGGTTGATGGGTTGATGAGTTGGTGAGTTGATGAGTTGATGAGTTGATGAGTTGATGAGTTGGCGAATTGGCTAGCTAGTGGGTTGATGAGTTGGTGAGTTGACGAACAGGTGAGTTATTGAGCTGATGAGCTATCAGTCGTTTGCTTTATCGACAGGTGGAACTTGCGTTCCAACTCCTATTATGTTTGACTAAAACTTACAGCGGTTGTATGCTCTTTACCACACCCGAATTTTGCCAATACTCCACACGAGCCTTTTTATACCCCTGCATGTCTTGGTAAATGCTGCGGTTTATGCCATGATCTGCCCACCAAGGAGAATCGTCGTCCGCCCATTCCACGGTATAATGAGTGCCTCTACGTCCTGAATGGCGCTTCACTTCCACCTCTCCTTGATACACTTTCAGGCTGTCGGTACAGAGGTCTTTCACCAAGGCAACGCCAAGAGCCACCCCAAACACGCAGCCAGCACAGCATATCACTACACCCCAAAGACGCGAATACCATTTTTCCTTTTTCTCGATAGCCAACAAATAGCCTGCATAAGTAATAAGAAACATGATAAGAGTCATAACCGCTTGGCGCAACAACCCAACGTAGCCATAGGTACAATCCGTCAAAAAGGTGATAAAACCAAAAAACAACACGAGAGCCAAACCAAAGGGTAGATAGAACTTCCATTTGGAAGTAGTGGACGTATTGGTGTTGGCCATGCGCTCTTGATTGCGTTTTGACCACCACGCGAAGCCCCACGGCTTATCCTTTCCTTCTGTCGTTGTATCGCGCTCATTTCTCGTCTGTGTTATTTCAGCTAGTATCGCGTTCCATTCTAGCGTGCCTTCAACAAGTTGTCGTTCGCCATACTGGTCGCGTAGGGTAATGGAAACGGGCTTGCCACCATTGTATTTCACCGACCAGCTGCGCACTACCCGATCGCTATCGTCGGGCAAATTGCCGTTCAGTGTTTCCCTTTCCACGGCATCCACATATCGTTTGGCCTGTAGCAACGTGCCACCGTCCAAACGATGTGCCGTGGCCACGGCCTCCAACTTACGTCCTTGCTTTAACAGTTCTATTATTTGTTCTTTCATAATAGGCATTGATTAAGTGTTTTTTCCATATTAAACTTTATAATGCAGTTTGCTGTGTTACTCGAAAAGACATCGGCAATGATTGAAGATGCGCTATAAAACCCGTCTTGGAGGTAGAGAAATATTGCATTGGGCTATTATCAATGTAACAACTATACACACTATTATCCACCCGATGATATACGCATAGTTATATGCAAGGGTGTCTGTTGCCCTTCCGCGATAATAATTCATCACGCGTTCGTGCCGGCCCGACTTCACATAATACCCCCAAATGCCGAAGAAAAGGGCACAAAAAGAACCACAGACATAAAGTACTGAGAGCTGCTTACCAAAAGGCAGCAAGTGTAGTTTATTCAACTTGTCTAACGATATGAGTAAAGGGAATAGTAAACCAGCCATTATACCACCTGGTCCGCTAACCTTTCTGTCGCCTCTATCTTGGCTGCGTTCGCCTGCAAAGTATATTCTGTCAATGATGTTGAAATGTGCCATAACGGTAAATTGATAAGGTTGTGTTGCCATTAGCCTGCAAGCTATTGCGATGTTATCGGTTAAAGCGATGGGGCTTAAAGTTATGCCGTTGCTCACTCTCGCCGCTCGTAACGGTCCAGATGTGAGCGCGTTGCCTTTTAAAAACCAACAAACGCCACCCTCGCTTTGGGCAAGAGCGGCGTTTGCAGGATGTGTACGGGGTGCGTTGCCATCGCCAACGTTTGGTGTAACTATTTACACACAAGCCTGCGAGAACAACACTTATAACTTATCCGTAGATAATCTTTCCGTTCTCGTCTTCGTAAGGGCCTAGGTCCTTGCTGTATTGGTTCATGGCACGGAGGCTCATACCCATGTTCGAGAAGCCACCATCGTGGAAGAGCGTTTGCATGGTAACCTTACGCGTAAGGTCGCTGAAAAGGGTTACGCAATAGTCTGCACACTCCAATGCTGAGGCGTTTCCAAGGGGCGACATCTTGTCGGCGAAGTCCATCATGTTGTCGATGTCCTTGATACCCTTACCCGCTGTGGTGGGCGTAGGCGACTGCGAAATGGTGTTGATGCGCACGTTCTTTTCGCGCCCATAGATATAACCAAAGCTGCGAGCGATGCTTTCGAGCAGGCTCTTGGCGTCGGCCATGTCGTTGTAGCCAAAGAATGTACGATGCGAGGCAATGTAGGTAAGTGCCACAACCGAACCATATTCGGCGATAGCGTCTACCTTTTTAGCGGCTTGCAGCATCTTGTGGAAAGAGATAGCCGAGATATCAAGAGTCTTGTTCAGCCAATTGTAGTCCAAATCATCGTATGTGCGGCGTTTGCGCACGTTAGGGCTCATTCCGATAGAATGCAGCACAAAGTCGATTTTGCCGCCCAACAGTTCTTGTGCCTTTACAAAGACGTTTTCCAAGTCTTCGTAGCTGGTGGCGTCTGCTGCCACAACAGGAGCGTTAATCTTCTTCGCAAGCGCGTCTAGTTCGCCCATACGAAGGGCCATTTCGGTGTTGCTCAGCACGATGCTTGCGCCTTCTTCGGCACAGCGTTCTGCCACTTTCCAAGCGATGGACATGTCGTTGAGCGCACCGAAAATAATACCGCGCTTACCTTTTAATAAGTTGTATGACATAATTGTATTGATAATAATTCGTTGCAAAATTACGCTTTTTAAGCTAGAACACCAAGAGATTGGGGCGAAAAGGGCGTGGAAAGGTGAAAGGGGGAAAAGGTGAAAAGGTGAAAAGGTGAAAGAGTGAAATAGTGAAAAGGTGAAAAAATGGATTTTAAAGGTGAAAGAGTGAAAAGGTGAAAGGGTGAAAAGGTGAAAGGGTGAAAAGCTGGCTGCGCCTATCAACTTGTCAACTCATTAACTCACCAACTCGTTAACTCACCAGCTCATAAACTTGTTAGCTCGCAAACTTGTTAACTTGTCACCTCGTTAACACACTAACTTGTTAATCGGTCAACAACAAGTTGAATTTAGCCAGATGCGCAGGGGGTGTTAGCCATTTTTTCACCCTTTCACCTTTTCACCTTTAAAAGGCGTTAGCCATTTTTTCACCTTTTCACTTTTTCACCTTTTCACCTTTTCCCCCTTTCACCTTTTCTTCGCTCTTTCGCGGCGCAACACGTTTTGAAGTTCGTACACCACGTTTGGATTTTCGTTGGCCACGTTGTCCTTTTCGTATTCACCCTTGCTCAGGTCGTATAGTTGTGGCGTGGGATTGTTACCCGTTTCTATCTTCGGACCCCACGAAATCATCTTCTCGCCATCGCTAGGCTCGATGAACTTCCATTGCGGCGTGCGCACCGAAAGAATGTGCGAGCTACTCAGTTCGATAACCCAAGGGCGACTTTGGGTGTCTATTCCCAAGAGATTTCCCAGTCGGGGCTCGCTATCGCAGGCTGTTCCCTTTGGCAATCGCGCCCCAACAAGCTGGGCCAAAGAGGCTAGCCAGTCTATCTGCGACATCAAAACGTTGCTTTGCCGACCGCCTTTCACGCCTTTTTTCCACGACACAATGGCAGGAATAGCCGTTCCGCCCTCGAATGCGCTGTACTTATTGCCCCTGAATGGGCCAGCAGGACTATGCCCATTGAGCAGTTCTTCGGCCCGGTCGGCATAGCCATCGTCTACCACAGGACCGTTGTCGCTGCTTAATATAATGAGTGTATTGTCGGCCAAGCCATATTGTTCGAGGGCTTTCATCAGTTGTCCCACACTCCAATCAAACTGCACAATGGCATCGCCACGGTAGCCCATAGGGTTCTTTCCGCGAAAACGAGCATGCGGAAAGCGCGGCACGTGTACGTCGTTGGTGGCAAAATACATGAAGAAAGGCCCGTTTTGGTTGTCGCGAATAAAGTTAATGGCGTGCGCGGTGATAGAGTCGGCGATGTTTTCATCCTTCCATAGTGCCTTTCCTCCACCCTTCATAAAGCCAATTCTACCAATGCCGTTAACGATACTCATGTCGTGTCCGTGGCTAGATTTGAGGTTATAAAGCAGTTCGGGATGGGTTCTGCCCGTTGGTTCGCCCTCAAAGTTGCGCTTGTAACTCACCTCAATGGGTGCCGAAGGGTCGTAGTTGGCCACGCGTCCGTTCTCGATAAACACGCAAGGAACGCGGTCGCTGGTGGCCGCCATAATGTAACTGTAATCAAAACCAAGGTCGCCCAATGCGGCAGGCAGCAACGCATTCCAATCTTGCTCGCCGCCTTTGTCGCCCAGTCCCAAGTGCCATTTGCCAATGGCACAGGTGGCATAGCCCACGCTTTTGAACATATCGGCCATAGTAAACTGTTCGGGACGGATAATCATACCTGCATTTCCGGGGGCAACATCGGTGTCGGGACGTCGCCATGCGTATTCACCAGTAAGCAACGAGTAGCGCGAAGGGGTGCTGGTGGCTGCCACGGCATGCGCATTGGTAAAGCGGATGCCCTGACTAGCAAGGCGGTTTACATTGGGTGTTTCCACGTTTTTCGCGCCATAACATTGCAAGTCGACATATCCCAAGTCGCCGGCGTAAATAATAATCACGTTTGGGCGGCGCGTGTCGTCGGCCCTATTGTTCTTCACTTGCTTGGCGTGTGCACCTACAGCTGTAAGCAATGCAGGCGCAAGTAGCGCAGGATAGGTCTTCATTTGCTTCATTGTTCGCAGTATTGTTTTAGCTGTAGCCGCAGTTTAGATTGTGGCGGCACAGCTTATTTGTTACATCGTATTTACGAAAAGTCGCCCTTGTTTCTACGATAATTCGTATGACTACACCTGTAAACTTAGCGTTACACTTCATTTAGGAAAAGGGTGTATGAAATAGAAGCCACATCATTCTTGCTAAGCTGCATGGGTGAATGCGTCACCAATAGGCAAGCTTTAATCTGCAAAAATGCAAAAAAGGACACCCTTACGAGTGCCCTTTCGTGATCCGCTTGGGGCTCGAACCCAAGACCCCAACATTAAAAGTGTTGTGCTCTACCAACTGAGCTAGCGGATCTTCCAACAAAGCCTTTTTGTTTTGCGAGTGCAAAGGTACATACTTTTGGCCAATCTCGCAAGCAAATTGCGTATTTTTTATCCGCCTATGCCGTTTTTATTTGGTTTTAGGAATCTGTTTTTGCTGGCTTTTCGGTGGTTTCGGGCTCAACATCCACCTTTTCTTTGGTAACATACCGCTGCCAGTAAGCAATGATAAGGGTGGTGAGCGGCAGGGCAATGATAACCCCAATAAAGCCCAACAGCGACCCCCACACAGACAACGAAAGCAGTATGATGGCAGGATTTAGCCCCATGGCCTTACCCATTACGCGGGGCGTTACCACCATATCCGAGATGATTTGCACCACGGCGAACACCAAAATGGCCGTTCCGAAGATAATCCAAAAGTTCTGTCCTGTGTCGGCAGCTTTGAGAAGAGCCAAGAATGCCGTAGGAATAAGGGCGAAAGTGTGCAGGTAAGGCACCAGGTTCATCACCCCAATAAGAATACCCATGCCGATAGCCATGGGAAAATCGATGATGGTAAAGCCGATGCAGAACATTATTCCCATGATGAGCGACACCAACCCTTGCCCACGAATGTAATTGTTAAGTTCGCGCGAGGCATCTTGCGCCAGCTCGTTCCAGAAGGGACGATACTTCTTGGGGAATATGCGCACCCAGTTGTCGGTAAGGAACTCGTAATCGAGCAAAATGAAGAACATATATAATAAGGTGATGCACGATGCCACGATACTCACCACCACACTTGCCGTCTGCCCCAAAAGGTTAAACAATTTGGGCATGGCCGTACGCACGGCATCGTTAAAGTCTTTGCTCTTAATAAGGCGGTCGATGTCTTCTTGGTGTTCTTGCAACCAATGCTGAATATAGCCAGAAAGGCCGCCCGAACTTTTGGGACTGCCCAAATAACGTGCAGCCAACTCAGAAATTTTGTCGAACTGGTCTACCAACGACGGTACCACAAGCATTCCAACGCCTGTAACCAAGCCCGCAAGAACCAACAACACAAAGATGATAGACAGCGTACGAATGCGTATATGCAGATATTTCTCGGTGAATTTCACCAAAGGATAAAGCAAGTAAGCCAACAAGCAAGCAATGAAAAAGGGCAAAAGCACCTCGCTCATGCTGTTGGTAATGAAGTAAACCGCAAGGATAATCAGGGCACAGATGACCCATCTTACCAGCTTGTCTAGGGTTATTTTCTCTTCTAACATATCTATTTTAGTTTGTTTATTTACAAAAAGGGGGAGGGAAACGGAAATAATAAGACTCATAATACTAAGCGGAAGTGGCAAGCTTAAGCAGATTGCAGCATCGTCCAATCTGTTTCAGCTCACGCCCGACAGCTAGACAGCAGCATCAGTCGCACCACTCCTATTTAATATAGCCTTCTGATAACAATGCCTGCACAGGGGTTCGTACTCTTGCATCTCGCCAAGCATCACACGTTTCTCTCCTTCCACGATACGATGACTCACATAGGCCAGCGCACCGCACTTAACGCAAATGGCATGCACCTTTGTAACGTGGTCGGCAATGGCGCACAGTGCAGGCATAGGACCGAAAGGCACACCTTTAAAGTCCATGTCAAGGCCAGCAACGATAACGCGCACGCCTCGGTTGGCCAGTTCGTTGCAAACAGCCACCAACCCCTCGTCCATAAACTGCGCCTCATCAATGCCCACCACGTCGATGTCTGCCGAGAGCAACAATATCGCCGCCGACGAATCCACGGGTGTGCAATGAATGGCGTTGCGGTCGTGGCTCACAACGTCGTCTTCCGAAAAGCGCGTATCAATGGCAGGCTTGAAAATCTCAACCCGCTGTTTAGCAAACACGGCACGTTTCATACGCCGTATCAACTCCTCTGTCTTGCCCGAAAACATCGAGCCACAAATCACTTCCACTCTTCCTTGGCGGTGGTTCTCGCCAGTTGCATTATCAATCATACTGATGCAAAAGTACAAAAAGACGTTTTAAAAATTGCAAACAAACGCCTGCTTTTTTTGCTACTAGGAATATATATTGCTATATTTGCGTACAATATGGGCATCTTATACATTGTACCCACCCCTGTGGGCAATATGGAGGACATCACGCTACGCGCCATTCGCACCCTGAAAGAGGTCGATTTGGTACTGGCAGAAGACACCCGAACGACGGGTATCTTGCTTAAACATCTGGGCATTGAGGTGGCTCACCTGCAATCGCACCACAAGTTTAACGAGCATGGCACGTCTGCCGGAATTGTAGAACGCCTTAAAGCGGGCCAAAACATCGCCCTCGTGAGTGATGCAGGAACGCCAGGCATCAGCGATCCAGGCTTTTTCTTGGCGCGCGAAGCCGTGGCGGCAGGCATAACCGTTAATTGTTTGCCAGGTGCAACGGCTTGCATCCCCGCCGTGGTATCGTCGGGAATGCCTTGCGACAGATTTTGTTTCGAGGGTTTCATCCCCCAAAAGAAAGGGCGGAAAACCTATCTCGAAAGCCTAAAAGACGAGCAACGCACGATGGTGTTTTACGAATCGCCTTACAGATTGGTGAAAACCCTCACCCAACTGGCCGAAGTTGTAGGCGCCGAACGACAAGTGTGCGTATGCAGGGAAATATCCAAGTTGCACGAAGAAAACGTGCGGGGAACGCTTCAAGAAGTGGCTAAACACTTCGAACAAACGCCCCCACGTGGTGAAATAGTTATTGTTTTAGCTGGAACTAGTAGTAAAAAAGATAAAAAATCGAAAGGAGAAAAATTATGAAGAAACTTGTTATCGCGTGTTTCGCAGTATTGTCGTTGGCAGCCTGCAAACAAGGTAAAACCAATGGAGAACCGCAACTTAACGACTCTTTGCAGCAGATTATCCAACAAAGAGACAATCAGTTGAACGACATGATGGCCACCATGAACGAAATCCAAGACGGATTCCGACAGATTAATGAGGCCGAAAACCATGTCAATATCGCAAAAGACGGCGAAGGGGCCAACAAGTCTGAGCAGATTAAAGAAAACATCAAGTTCATCACACAACGCATGGAAGAAAACCGTGCACTGCTGAAGAAGCTTCGCGCACAACTTGAGAAAAGTACTTTCAAGGGTGCAGAACTGAAGAAGACAGTTGAAAGGCTGATGAAGCAATTGGACGAGAAAGACCAACAACTGCAACAACTGCGCGCCGAACTCGATGCTAAGGACATCCACATCTCCGAGTTGGACGAAAAGGTTAACAACCTTAACACCCACGTTACGAAGCTGAAGACCGACAACACGGCTAAGGCGCAAACCATTAGCGACCAAGACAAGCAGATACACACCGCTTGGTACGTGTTCGGAACAAAGAAAGAACTGAAAGAACAAGGCATCCTTGTTGACGGAAAAGTACTGCAAAGCGCTTTCAACAAGGCTTACTTCACACGTGTCGACATTCGCACGCTTAAAGAAATTAAGTTCTATTCTAAGTCGGTTAAGCTCCTCACCACTCACCCCGCTTCTAGCTACTCATTGGAAAGAGATGCTAACAAGGAGTATGTGCTTACCATTACCAACCCCGACGTGTTCTGGAGCACAAGCAAATACTTCGTTGCAGTAGTGAAATAAGGTTTCTTGGCAAAGTAACAGCAACACACTTTGTACAAACGCATCGAGGCTTAAAGCCCAATCATAAAGCAAAGAAGCTGGCCAAAACCTATATTTACAACGAACCTTAACAACCCCAAGGGGGATGCGACATGCTAGTTGCCGCATCCCCCTTATACTTTACTAATAATAAATCACAATAACCACCTCGACTTTTTCAGGGCAATACTCTCATTGTTCTGGTTATCCTTATTCACATCGTTAACTTCGGCGATCATTATCCGCTACTCAAAAACGCCATCCTTGCTTTCCTCATGCCCAGTTTCTTAGTTGTTACGGGCTTTCTAGTAAACGTTGGTAAGCCTGTAAAAGCCTACGCCCGTTACCTCTCCAAAATAGCCTTAGCCTATGTGATAATGGTTTCGGGATATGCAGTTTTGTCATTGTTTCTGCCCGTAAGAGACGGACTTACCCAGCCCACATGGCAGGCGTTTGCCCATGTGCTTTTCATCAAGTCTATCGGCCCGTATTGGTTTTTACACCTCATGGTAGTGTGCGGCGTTCTTTATTACGCCTCATTTCGTGTTGCCCCAAAAGTCAGCATGGCGGCCAAACTCTCTATTTTCGCCACCCTCATTATACTCACTGCCCAATTTACGCCCCTGCTTAACATCAGATTTGCAGCCTACTATTTCGTTGGCGTAGTTATCAGGCACCTTGTTAAAGACTTTTCTAAGGTGTATGTAAACAGCCTATGGCCCATAATACCCTTCCTACTTTTGGTAGGCACGCCCAAGTTTCAAGACTGGGCCACCATCTCCATCCTTGTAAGCGTGTTTTGCTTTTTCAGTTTTGCAGCCAAGTTGCACACCTATTTGGGTAATAAAGCGCAAGCTGTGGCACATTACATTGGCCGAAACACCTTTCCAATCTACATCTTCCACCCCATCTTTACCATGCTCGCCAAGTTCATATTTCCCACCTTCGCCTTCGAGTCCACTGGCCTATTGCATGCAGCTGTTTCGGTTGTAATGGGCGTTATAGGCAGTATTTATTTGGCTCGCGCCCTCGACTACACACGCACGTCTTACCTATGTGGCCGTAGCAAGCTGATAAGATAGGCCTGAAAGGTGCCATCGGGGCATAAGCTGTACAACAAACTATTTGCGTAATCCGCTAAAAAAGCTTTTCATCAGCTCGCGACACTCCTCTTCCAACACGCCAGCCGTAACCGTGGCCTTAGCATGCAGCACGTTTGGGGCAAAGCGTTCGTAGCCCCGTTTCTCATCTCGCGTGCCATAGACAATGCGCCCTAGCTGTGCCCAACCACATGCGCCGGCGCACATGGGACAAGGTTCAACCGTTACATAGAGCGTACATTCGGGCAAATACTTTCCGCCAAGCATGTTCGCCGCCGCCGTTATGGCCTGCATTTCGGCATGTGCCGTAACGTCGCAAAGCGTTTCGGTAAGGTTATGGGCACGCGCCACCACCCTACCCTTGCAAGCAATAACAGCCCCAATGGGCACTTCGCCCTGTGCCAAGGCCTGCCTTGCCTCGTCTAAGGCCTTGCGCATCATCTGTTCGTCTAATTGTCTTTGTTCGTCTAATTGCTTTTGTTCGTCTTTCTGCGCCATTTTATCGAGTTTTAGTGTTTCGTATTATATGAAGTCAGCTTCGCTTTTAATATGCCTATATATTGAGCGGAGTATATTGTCTTTGTGCCGTAAAACCAAGATAAGTTCCCCCCGCTCATGTACGAAGTACAGAACAAAGATACGATATAATCTGGATTTATGCCCCATTTGCCTTTGGCAAAACGTGGCTATGCCTTGAAAAAAACTTGTTAAGGAGTTAGGGAGTTAGGGGGTTAAGGAGTTAGGGAGTTAGGGAGTTAAGGAGTTAAGGAGTTAAGGAGTTAAGGAGTTAAGCCGTATGCTTAGTTGCAGAGTGGACGGCAATCCTTGTTAACTCCCCAACTAATAAACTCACGAACTAGTACGCTCGTTAACTTGTTCACTTATCAACTCATTAACTTATCAACTCATTAACTTGTCAACTCATTAACTTGTCAACTCGTTAACTTGTCAACTCGTTAACTTGTCAACTCATTAACTTGTCAACTCGTTAACTTGTCAACTCATTAACTTATAAATTCGTCAACTTGAAGCCTTGTCAACTTGAAGCCTTGTCAACTTTTCAGTGTGAATTTTAACATTATGAGTGCCCTTCACGCTCACCAACCTCCCACCTTGCCGCAAAAAAATCGATTCTCGCGAAGGTTTGTTTTGATGCAAAAAGGGTTTTGGATGTGAGTGCGGCAAAATGAATATTTATTTAGAAACACTACCATTTGCACCAGTTTTCGGGCTATTTGCGGCTAAATGTACTGCAAAATGTCGCTAAACGCAGTGCGTTTTGCTGCAAAATGGAGTGCGTTTTGGTGCTAAACACAAGGCATTTTGGTGCAAAACGCAAGGTGAAATGCTGCTAAATGCGGTGCGATTTGCCGCTAAATGCAAGGCGAAAAGCATAAACATCCACAGCAATTGTATAAACAAAACCCCTTAGAGCCATGAAACACATGGCTGAAAGGGGCAAAATGACCATTAAAAAGTGGGGTTTTAGGGGCTAAAAGCGGGCAATTGGAGTTGAAAAAATAAGAGCTGCCAACCAATCTAGAAAGGCAAAATAGTGCAAAATGCAGGTTCTGCTCCTAAAAATAGACAGAACCAAAGGCACGAAATGTTATAAATAGTGCATATTTACCTACTTTATGGCCTATATTTTCGCTAGAACGGAGCGAAAATTAGAGCGATATTGTAAAATAAAAGGCAACAATTTAAGTTTTTGACTTGATGAGATTTTGGGTTGAAGAGATTTTGGGTTGATGAGATTTTGAGTTGGTGAGTTGTTGAACTTGTGAGTTTTTGAGTTTGTAAGTTTCTGTGTTTTGAGCTTTGAGTTGATGAGTTGGAGAGTTGATGAGTTGATGTATTCGGGAGTTGTGGGGTTTCGTAAGTCTATAAGGCAGTGAGTTGATTTGTCCTGCACTTCGTATATGAGAGGATTGTTTGTCTTGTGTTGGCATTACAAAGATAACAAGCTACGCTCAATTTATAGAAACATTAAAAGTCAAGACGGCCTAAATATTCTATTATGCTCATCTTATAATGAAAGTGTCAGAATAAATGATTGAGTCCATTTTTTTATCATTTAAACCGCAATATACCTTTAAACGAAAAGCCCCTTTTTTATTTAATTCGTTAGTCATTTTGCTTTGAATTTTGTGCTTTCTCATATAATAAAGCACTTGATTTCTTAATTTAAAGCTAAGCCTAGAATGTCTGCTTGGTTTTAAGCATAATACGATGCTTTTGCCATACGCACTATTAAACACATCTTCTGCATATAAAACATACTTTTCTCCGCTCTTTTTCTTTTCTAACTGTACATTGAAAAATACATCTAAGGAGTCTGTATTACAGACAGAGAAAGATATACTATCATTTAAAGCAAATGTGTAAGCACTCATTTGTATATCTATTTTTTGAGGCTTGGCCTCAAGAAAACAAAGTGCGAGTGCCATAATAAAAACAATTCTTCTCATATTGAAGTTATCTTGATTTTAATAGTCCTATTAATTGAGAGGTGTTTATTATCTTCAATGTAGCGATAAGATGCAAGACAAACAATCCTCTCGCGTACGAAGTACTGAACAAATTTACATTAAAATTTGAAATTTCGCCCCATTTGTCTGTGGCAAAACGCGGCTATATCTTGAAAGTAACCTATCGGAATTACTTCTGTGCATCCTCTATAAGCTGCGAACCAATCCTTTTGAAGAAGATAAGAAAAGGGTGAAAAGTAAAGATGCCTTCATGCCTGTATAGGCCTTGCCATATACAAAAGTAATACAACAATTTGACATGATAGCACATAGGCGCATTCTATAAAGGTGGGGAATATGGCATTCCTCCCCTTTATAGAACGCGCCTATACCTTGTATGCGGTGCGCATTAGCAGTGCGCACAGGGCTTAACGCCTATTTCTTAGGCTCCTCTTTCTGATAATACAAGTCGCCCGATAGAATTTGTTTTACTCGCGTAACCAACTCTTCGCCCTGCAAAGTCAACGAGATGGCCTTGCCTTCTGGGTCGATAAGCACATTGGTGGGCGTTTCCCCAACATTGAAAAGGCGAACGGAAGGCGATGCACTACCCTTGAAGTCGCAGGCTTGCAACCAGTCTGCGGCATCTATGCCAAGCGTTTTCATGGCCTTTTTCCAGTCTTTGGGGTTCTTGTCGAGCGAGAAACCAATCATCTCGAACTTATCTTTCGAGCCACGAGTTTCGTCATACAGCTTTTTAAGCAGGGGCAAATCGCGTTGGCAAGTGGGGCAACCCGATGCCCAGAACGTAAGCAATACAAACTTGCCCAAGCTGTTGCTGAGCTGACGAACGGTGCCGTTGGCCAGCGGAAGGGCGATGTCTGGCACATCGCTACCTTGCATGAGGTTGCGCGAACGCACGCTATTTTCGAGCGAACGGGCATAGGGGTGCGTAAGTATCTGCGGAGCAACAGCAGCCGAAAGCTGACGGCCGTATTCTTTATTAAAGATGGGCAGCATGTCGCGTTCCACAAGTAAGGGCATCAGGGGCGATGTGTTGTGGTCGAGCAAGAATTGGAAACGTTCGGCCGTCCATCCAATATCGGCGGCATGGCGAATGCCCTCAGCATCAATCTTACCATCAGCCGTGTTGAGATATGCCTCGCCCTTGGTGCTGCGAAGTTGCGCAAGGTCTTGCGCTATTTGCTGGTCGCGTTGGCGTTCCAGGGCTAGATACTCTTCGTAAAGCGGTTTGTCGGGTATCTCTTTCACCTCGCTAGCCACAGCCTTTGCAGCATCCGCCTTGCCTTTTTGGCTTTCAGCAGGTTTAGCACTGGTAGTCTTCATCTTCCTAACGGCCTCAATAAGCTGTTCGCCGCGTAAGTCGAAGGCCACGATGTTGCCTTCGGGACTGATAAGCACCGTGCGCGGAACGGCCTCAACATTATATAGTTTGGCCGCAGGCGAACCCCATCCCTTCAACGCAGAAACGTGTTGCCAGTTGGCATGTGTTAGGCTGTTGCGCTCTATGCAGTCGGTCCATTCCTTCTTCTTGCTGTCTATCGAATAGCTCAACACCATGAAAGGCACCTTGCCTTGCGTTTCTTGCAAAGCCTGTTTGATAACGGGAAACTCGCGGCGGCAGGGCGCACACCACGATGCCCAGAAGTCAATCAGCACGTATTTCCCTTTCAAGTCTGACAGGGCGAGAGGTTTTCCATCAGGCGTTAAACCGTCTATGTCGGGTGCAGGCTTACCCACTTCCAGGCTGGCTGCCCGCACCAAGTTGGTTAGTTCGCGATACATGGGATGCTTACGCACGGCGGCGGGTACAGCTTTGAGGTAGGTTTCTTCCAACACTTGGGGAGTAAAGAACCTGAACAGGTCGTATTTAATGATGTAAAGCGTTACGGGCGAGTCGAGGTGACGGGCCACAAAACGCATGGCGGTTGTGCGGTGCGACAAGCTGTTTACATAGTATGTGGCACGCTGATAGGGATAAAACGCCTTCTCGTCGTTACGCTGTTCGGGGGGCAGACTGGCCAAAACCTTGTCCATACGCTGCTTGGCTATGTCTACGGCACCACTTCCCGATTGCTGATAAGCAAAGAGAACGTCGTTGCCAGGCGTGCCCTTTACGCTCGCTCCTACGGGGAAACGCCCATCGAAAGGCAACACCGTGATTTCTCCAGGTTCGAGAAACAGCTGCACGGTGCCATTGTCAAAGCCCGAAATGCGATAAGGAGCAAGCACGCCAGGAGCTTTACCCTTGAAGGTAAACCGCCCGTTTTCAACGGTGGCAGAGTCTACAACTACGTCTTGCCCCTGAACTTCGTGGGTTAGATACACCTTCTTTATACGTTCGGGTGTGTAGCGTAGCGAGTCTACCGTCATCGTTCCTGTTATTACATAATTGCCGTTTTGCTGTGCAACGGCAGTTCCTGCACAGCACAGCAACAAGCATATAAGTTCTTTCTTCATGTTGTATGGGATGTTGTTATTTCTATTTTAAGTTTTCCGATATGTCTTTTAAGGCAGGTTATTAATATTGCCTTGAATGTGTTTTAGGGCAAACAAGCAACATATTTGGTTGCTTAAAATGCCCATAAAAGCCACACATCGCATTATTTTGCTGCCTTATTGGAAAATAAGTTGGCAACAAACTTGCGCAAATCGTCGCCATGTAGCCCTGTTGCAAGAATGTTGTTGTTGGCATCTAGCACAAAGATGGCAGGGATGGCCGTTACGCTGTAGTTCTTGGCCACGTCGTCTTTCCATCCTTTAAGCGAAGAAACCTGTGTCCATGTAAGCTGGTCTTGCTTAACGGCAGCCAACCAACGGTCGCGCTTTTCGTCTAACGAAACATTCACAATTTCAAGTCCTGCGGCATGATAATCGGCGTATAGCTGGCGTAATACGGGGTTGTTAAGCCTGCACGGACCGCACCACGAGGCCCAGAAATCTACGATTTTCACCTTTCCGGGCATCTTGCTCAGGGTGAATTTGCGGCCATCGGAGGTTGGCAAAGTAAAGTCGGGAGCTTTACTTCCCTTGCTCACTTGCTGCAAACGTTCTATGCGTTGTTTCAAGATAAGGCCGCTGCGGCTCTGTTGTGCCTTGCTGCCAAGCTGCGCATAAAGCTGTTGGCAGGCCTCCAAGGGGGCGTCTTTGCTTTCTGCCTCTTGTAGAAGCAAACTGGCAGAAAGGATGTTATCGTTGGCAGAAATAAAGTTAAGGCGTTCGGTTTCCAAGGCCTTTTGCAACTGTGCAATGGTGTCGTTTACCCTACTGGCACTGCCATAGCGCAAAGCTTTGCGAAGACTGTCGGCCCGTTGTTGCAGCTTGGCCACGCTTTGCATCAGGCTTAGGCACTTCTGTTGGTATGCCCTATCGGTGTCTTGCAAGCCTTTTCCGCGCACAAACCAGCCCTCGCCGTTGCGCAAAAGGGCGCGATAATCTGTGCCAGGCTCGATAAAGAAGGAGAAACCACCTTGATAACCAGCTACCGACAAGCGGGCTGGCAACGGTTCGGTAAGTTCGATATTGGGCATGGAGAAACGTCCGTTGGCAAAGGCCACGGTGTGGATGAGGTCCCAACGGCTCTCCGAACTGCGTACAATGAGTTGCAGTTGGCCCTCGGAAATGCCCTCTATCTCGCCTTCAATACTGCTTGACTTCTGGGCAAAGAGCGTGGTGGCTAAGAGCGAGAAAAGGATTGTGAAGAAGGATTTATACATGAATGGATGATTTTTTAGTGTGAAGATGAGAGTTGGTTGACGAGGTGGTTAATTGACATGTCAACTAACCATCTCGTCAACTTAACACCTTATTTATTGCTTGGCAACGCATACGAATACTCGCGAACAAACTGAACGTCGAGGATGTTGCCCAGCTTATGCCCCTCACTATCCTTATCGTAGAAGCGGGGAGCGTAGGTTTCGTCCACGTCTGATGCCGTATTGAGCTTAATTTCGGCAATGGCGCCGTTGGCACCATTATTCAATCCGATGCTTAGATAGCGCCCTAAGTCGGTAGAATAGATAAAGGTATCTTCCGAACGGAACTTCATACACGCGATGGTATAGCCCGCTGGCGCGCTGTACAACACGGCTTTATCGCCGTTGTTCACGTTATAGCGCACCACGTCGGCCCCATCGGCATAGAAGATGTAATTGGTGCTGAACCACGTATTATAAAGGATGGTGGCAACAGACGAGGGCGAAAAGCCTTCCAGTTTCTGACCCTTGATGGTGTAAGCAGGTTCATCGCCATTGCCGCTAGAGCCCTTGTCGCCGTCAGTTGCCGTCGAGGTGAGCTGGTAGAGGTAATAGTTGGGGGCGGCTTTATCGCGGAAAATGAAGTAAGGCGTGGCCTTATTGTAGTTTTCGCGATACTGAATATAGCCGTAAATTGCCTTTTTTCCAACAGGCGAAAGTCCTTCTTTAAGTCCCGAGAAGTCAACGTGTGCATCCAGCACAGGATTGTTTAGCTGTGCTTGATACGCCTGTTGTTCTGCCCAAATGCCGTAACCATCGTCTTTGCTTACGTACAAGAAACGGTTGTTACGTCCGTCCCACAGCACGAAATGGCTTGCCGTGATGGCGGCAGCGGTAACATTATAGTTAGACACAGAACCCTCGGTGGCGGGCGTTTTGAAAGAAGGAATGGTGCGAGCCGTTAAGAAACGGCCGTCCTTACCCAACATATAGTAGAAGTCTGACTGGTTAGAGGGGTCGCCCGTCATGCCAATCTTATCTGCCAAGAAAGCGCCTTGTGCACTCACGGGCACAACAAAATCCTTGTATGCTGTGTATCGTGGGGTCAATCCGAAGGGGTCGTAGGCCTTCACTTCGCCCTTATTTAGGAACACAATAAAGTTTTGTTTCTTTAAGAAATCCCTGCCTTCGGCTACCAATCCATATTGGAACATCAGCTTATAGGCATCGGCAAAGGGGTTTTTCTCTTCTTTAAAGATAAGCTTATAGGCATCGCTGCGCACGTTAGTAACAGCACCAACCGTCTCTACATTGCCCAACTGAACGCTGCCCGCCTTGCCATGAAGGAAGAAAAGGCTGTTTTTATAGATAGGACGGGTGGCTACCGCGAAGTTCTGATAGCGCGAAAGGCCCGTGCTACGGTCGTGCACTTTAAGGTGTACAGTGAAACGAGTGGCCTTGCCCACGGGCAGTTCAACATCCAGATAACCCTTAGTGGTAAATGTATCTGTTACAGTTTCCTTGTTTTTCTGATAAGAACGAATCCATTGGAAGTCCAGATGGTCGGTGTTTTTCAACAGCGTTTGCCCCACCTGCACTTCGATGCGCTTGTGCGTTTCGTCCGCAGTGAGCGGCTGGGTAAACTCTATGGTCTGTCCCGTAAGCGTTTCTACCGAGGCAGGTGAGAATATAAGCGTGTCGATGGCGTTCATTCCATCGAAGTTGTAGGTATAGTTTCCCTTGTCTTCGTAGCAGGAAGAGAACATGCCGGCAACAAGCAGAGAAAGGCAAGCGGCCTTGCTCCCTACGCTTCTCCAAGGCGAACGGAGAGGCGTTCTCATACGCTTACTCACCGTCTGTATGGCTATATTATTCGTCATTTCTAGTTAATTTATACGTTATTTTATGGATTTGCGTTTGGCGCACCAATCGTTTAGTGCGCCAAACGCACCTTCTTATACCCTCGCTTGCCTTATGGCACAGTGGGGAACGTAAAGGGATAAGAGCCTTGTGCGGCCTTTTCGCGGAACAACTTGTTGCAAGCCTTGATGGCCGCTTCGCCTCCAAGCGAGGCATCCCAGTGCACATCGCCCCACTCGTTCATCACGGGGAAGAGCTGATTAAGCACAAAATCTGCGCCCTTATGCGCAAGCCACACGTTTATCATAAAGCGATATTTAGCGGCAGAATAGGGTCCGTAGTATTTCTCTATCATCGCCTTGCCGCCTTGTTCGTCTTTCCAAGGCTGCGGTTCAACCACTTCGTAGGCCACATTAGGCAACATGGGGATGTAGAAACTGCCCTTGTAGCTGTTGCCCGGTCGCCATCCGTCCAGATAAAAAGTGTTGTATCGTTGCATCATCAGTTTCACCGCGCGCAGGTTCAAAGCCTTCATCGCCGCCTCGTTGCCCCCTAGTTGGGCATATTCGTTGGCCGTAGTGATGTCCATGCTGTTGCAAAGTCCTACGAAAGAACCACTCTGATAGGCGCCCAGATAGGTGTCTTGGAGCGATGTCCAGTACCAAGGCTTGGCATAGGTGTTGTCGTTGGTGAAGGGGATGTCTACCTCGATGGCCGTTTGCGGGGCAGCCTGTTGCTGACGACGGAGGCTATCTATGGCGGCAAGGTTCCACTGCACAAACTTGTAATAGTCGTTCTCGGCGTAGAAGTTGTTACGTTTCGTCACCTTAACCAGCAACTTTTGCTTGGCAGCCGACCATGTTCCGAAGTACGAACCACCCATGCCGTCCCATTGCGATGGCTTGGTATAGGCCTCCTTCACATGCAAGGTGAAAGACTGAAAGTCCTTTATCCCCTCGCCTATCTGCGAGGCTGGGTCGCTGGCATCGATGTAAACTTCCGCCTTAAAGGTGCTGTCTACCAATGAGGGACGTTGCGCCAACACCATCACCGACTTCTCGTTTTCGCCTGGTTTGAACACCACTTCGGGACAAACCACGGTGGCTTCGGCCACGCCCTGCACGGCTCTGGACTTGAGAACCACCTTTCTGGGTTGGTCGGAATTGCGCCCCATCAACTTAAGCTTTAAGGAAACGGCAATCTCCTTGGGGGCGGTGAGAATGGAGTCGGCAAAGTTTACTGTGGCGTTAAGTGCATCTTTGTTGCCGTAATTGAAGTAAACGCCGTCGCCATCATCGGCATAAAGTGGCACCATTTCTTCCTTGCAAGCGGAAGAGAGCATGCAGCCAAGGGCCACGGCAACGACATATCCAAACTTATTCTTCATCTTCATCGTGGTTTAAGGGTTGGTTTGTGGGGTTTGTTTGCCAGCTTGTGCATCGTGAGATGCGGTCCAGCCATATTCTTTCTCTGCATCGGGAAGCGGGAACACGAAGCGTTCTTTCGACAAAACGATGCTGTTATCGTAGGACAGCTCCGTTATTCCGTGGCGTTTCAAGAAGTACCAATACTGCCCTTCGGCATAAAATTCCTTGCGGAACTCGCGGTCTAAGGCCTTTAAGCGACTAGCCTCGTCGGCGAAGTTTACGTTAAGCGAGCGCGAATAGCCACGCTTGTTGCGCACGGCATTGAGAAATCGGGCAGCCTGAGTTAGGTCTGGCGTCATCTCGCAGAGAATGTAATACATCTCTGGCAAGCGTATCAGTGGCACTGCCTCCTTGGGGTTGGTGTTGTACTTACGCGACAAAGCGGTCTTTGCTGCGGCGTGTTCGTAAAACGCTGAACTCTTAGAGCGCATGTCTTCGCGGCGGTCGCCCGACACTTCAAAGTAGCTGTTGAACCGTTCTGAACGGATAAAGTACTGGGTTGTGTACTTCTCTCCGTCGGCCCAATGCGACGAAAAGGTTTCGGTAAGGTGGTAGATGTTAAGCGCAGCGATGCACTCGGAGAAGAGGATTGGGTCGTCTTGGTTGCTCGAAACCAACGTCAGGCCGCAATTATCCACCACGTCTTGCGCGCAGGCCACGGCATTTGTGGCATCGCCGGCATAGCAATAGATACGTGCCATGAGGGCGTTTACGGCATGATAGTTAAAGCGGAACTGGCGTTCGTTGTTGTCCAAGCGCATTTTTTTCTCGTGTTCCAGCAGTGTTTTAGCCTCATCTAGGTCTTTCAAGGCCAGTTTAACAATCTCTTTCGCGGGCAAAAGAGGCTGCTTAGAATTATCGGCCACCATGCGATAAGGAATGCAAGGCGCATCTGCTGCGGCTGCATCTGTACCATATTTCCACGGCCCCCAGGCCCTAAGCAGGTCGAAATGGCAATACGCCCTTATGGCAAGAGCCTCGGCACGGAAAGTGTTTCGTGTCTTAACATTGCGTATAACCGACTCTCCATTGCGGTCGAGCCACTTAATGAAGTTATTGCAATTGGCAATTACATTATAGAGTTTCAGCCACGATTGGGCGAGTTTCTGCTTGGTTCGGAACCCATCTGAGGTTGCTGTGGCGTAGTTGTAGATGGCCGCACGGTCGTTGGCTCCATCGGGAATGTAGTCGTATTGCTGGGCCAACTGGTCGAGCAGGCCGAACGACATGTTGCCGCCGTAAGCCCCTTGGTCGGTCATCAGCAGGTAGATACCCGTGAGCGAACTTTCAAAACCCGACTCGGTGGAGAACATCTCATCGGCTTTAAGGTCGGTCTTGGGGCTTACATCAAACCATCCCGAACAGGCAGTTACAAGCGAACAAGCCAAGAGGAAGGTGCCCATGCGGCACACCTTATATAATATGGAGGGGAAAATTAAATGCTTCATAAGGCTATTTACTTAAAGATAATGGAGCAAGTGAATGTATAAGAACGTGAGAAGGGGTAGCCAAGACCGCGCTCCATCTTCACCGTTGAAAGGCGTAAGAGGTCGTTGGTGGTGAAGTTGAGCGACAACACGTCGATGTTTAGTCGGCCCAAAAGCTTATAATCGGCTTGCTTAAAGCGGTAGCCAACGTTTATGCTTGCCAACCTCAGCTCGTTATCTTTCATGATAAATCGGTCGGAAGCAGGCGTTTGCGAACCATTAAGGTCTATGCGCTTGTACTTCGTTACGTCGCCGGGCTTGCGCCAACGGTCTTGTGCGGCGCGGCGGTCTAGGTTATAAGCGATGTTGCTGTTCTCTATCTTGTCAACCAACGTTTGGTTGTAAACGATGCCGCCCCACTTGTAGATGAAACCGAGCGTACACGAGAGGTCGCGCCAATTGACAGACGAACTGATAGTGCCGTTCATCTTCGGTGTTGTGTCGCCAACGGGAACTTTGTCTGCGGAGTTCCACTTAAAGGTCTTCTCGCCATTACGCGTAAGGAACACTTCGTTGCCCGTCATGGGGTCGATACCCAACGAGCGCACGGCGTAATAGGTGGTGGTAGACTTGCCTTCTTGGTAAACGGGCAGCGGAGCCGACTTGGATTTCAGCTGCTCTTCGTTCATTTTACGAAGGTAGTCGGATATCTTACGTATCTTGTTGCGGTTGTGGTTCATGCCCAAAGCCACCGTCCAATAAAACTGCTTACGGATATTCTGCAAGGCAATAACGTTGAGCGTAGCATCGAAACCACGGTTTTGAAGTTCGCCGGCGTTGATGTACTGCGATTCGAAACCTGTTGAGGGGGCTAGGTCGTAGTTGGTTAACAGCTGCCTGCTGATGTTGTTGTAATAGTTAAACGAGAGGTTGGCACGGTTTTTCCACACGCCCACGTCAAATCCAAGGCTCATATTATCTGTCTTTGTCCACTTGATGTTGGGGTTGTTCAGGCGCGACAACACGGCTCCCAATGTGGAGAACGAGGCGTAAGGGCGCATCGTTTGGCTGAACGTGTAATACTCGATGGCGTCGGCAGGACTTGAATTTTGCGCACCCGTTACGCCATAGGTGGCTCTGAACACGAGGTTAGACACGCGACCAGCCAACCACTTTTCGCGATAAGCATTCCACCTTAAGCCCACGCTCCAAAAGGGAGTGAGGTTGTGGTCGGCATATCTTGATGTTATTTCGCTGCTCACGTTAACATCTACCGAGTAGCGGTTGTCGTAGCTATATGAAAGCTGTGTGATAAGTCCCATCGACCTTGCGATAGACTCCGAGCCGCTGGGATGGGTTCTCATCTTGTTTCCAAAGATGAAATCGTCCATGTGCGAATCGGGATAACCCACGGCCGAAAGGTTCACATAGTTGCTGCGGTCTTCGCTTAACGTCCAGTTGCCAAACACGCTGAGCAGGTGTTTTTTAAAGGCCATGTTCCAGTTCAAGCCCAGGTTGCTCGACCACGAGGTCATCTCGCCCGTGTTCTTGGTGTAGCTACCACGTAAGGTTTTGTCTAATTCGGTAATGAAAACGGTGTGCGTGGCAGGCAAGAAATTCTCTGTTCGCGCCATTCCGCGCATGTAAGAGATGTTCTCCGTGAGCCTCAAATTCTTCAACAAGCGGTACTCCAAGTTCAGGCTGGCCGTGATGTTGGTGTTGCTTGTCAGGTCTTTTATGCCCACATTGGCATTATAAAGGGGGTTGGCAATGGGCACACTACCCGAACCCGTGTGGTTGTCTAGCTGCTGCAAATACTCTCCGAACTCGTTTGTTGGACGATAATAGGGGTTTACGCGCGTATATTCGGAGAACGAGCCATAGGGCGAATTGTGCCCGTCTGTCTCCGAGAGGTTAAGACTTGCGCCTACCGAAACGTTCTCCTTGCGATAGGTCATGCTGAAGTTAAGGCTCTTGTTGTTTTGTTCCGAACCCTTCATCACACCGGGATTGAAGGCAGCGTTAAGGTCTAGGCTATAACGGAAAACCTCTGTACCGCCCGCCGCCGAGAGCGAATGGCGATGTGTTAAGGCCGTACGCAGGGGCTTGCTCAGCCAATAAGTGTCTACACCAGCCAGCACGTTGCGCAGCAATTGGTTGTAGCGGTTCATGCTCTTATCGTTAGACGGTTCGTAAACGCCAGCATCCCATTCCATCTGTAACTTCTCGCGCGCGTTCATTAGCTTATAGTCGGTAAGGTCGGGTGCCTGTATGGTCAGCCCACCATTATAGCTAACCGACAGCACACCATCGGGCGCAACCTTGGTTTCGATAACCACTACGCCGTTAGATGCGCGCGAACCATAGATGGCTGTTGCAGCTGCATCTTTTAATATCGTAACGTTTTCGATACGTTCGGGGTCGAGTTGCAATATGCGACTCATCGACACGATGAACCCATCAAGCACAAAGAGCGGCGTGTTTGGGCGGCTCGAAACGTTGTCGAGCAACAAGTCCATGCTGTTAAGCGATGCCGTTGTGCCCAGGTTTTGGTCGCCGCGGATAAGGAATTCGGGCTGTGCATTGGGGTCCGAACCACGCGTGTTGCTTTCCAACACTTTGAAACTGGGGTCGTAAAACTGCAAGCTTTTAAGGATGTTGTTGGGGTTTAGTTTGCGCAACTCTTCGCCTTTCACCGACACATAGTTGCCCGTAAAGCTCGATTTGCTTCTCTTGCTAAGACCTGTAACCACCACTTCTTCCACCATGTGCCCATCGGCTTTGAGCGCAATCCTCATACCGGGGTTCGATCGGGTAATCTGCAACGAAACACTTTCGTAACCCATGTACGACACTTTGATGGAGGCCTTACGTGGAACTTGCAGCGAGAACTTGCCGTTCACATCGGTGATGGTGCCGTTTACGCCGCCAGTCTTGGTGCCGTCGGTAAGCATAACGGTGGCACCCACCAGCGTTTCGTTGGTTTTGGCGTCAGTAACTATACCCTCGATGCGAAGCATTTCTTTGTCGTCTATATCTCTGGTGTAAGACGAAATGATGATATGGCGGCCCGTTTCATAGCGCACCAACACGTTTTGGTCGCCAATTAGGTTTCCCAAAACCTTGTCTAACGGCACGTCTTTTACGTTTAATGTAGTTGGGCGGGCGATGCCCACAAGTGCCACTTCTTGAAATTCGATGGTGGCATTGGCTTGTTTCGCCACTTTTTCGAGCACCGTTCCCAACGGCTCGTTGCTCACGCGCAGCGTCACAGGCGTATTCTTCCAGTCGTCGAGAGCCTTGCTTTGGGCATTCGCACTGGTAACATACAGCAACATGGCACATAGCATGTATAGCCACCCAAGTGCTGTTCGGTGGTTGTTTTCAGTTGTTCTCATCGATAAGCAGAATTAGTTTATGATGCGTTTCGAAATTGGTTGAGCGTATAGATTGTTGCTTCATGGGGCGTTAAAAGGCAAAGGGCTGCACGTTAACCCACGTTACACCCTTTGCATAGCCCACGTTCAGAGATGCAGATGTTGGCCTTACAGCCTATTCCATCAGCTTTTCAAGAATGTCTAGATAACCCTTGTCCACGTTATACTTAGCCTTATATTCGGCAAAGAGAGGTTTGGCGCGTTCCAATTCTTTTCCATTGCGTATAAAGCTAACAAGTAGTTGGTAAAGCACGGCATCGCGTTGTGCGCCTTGATAGAAGGCAGCCAGCTCCTTATACATGGTTTCGAGCTGTCGGGGCATGGTGTATGTTGCTTTTTTGGCAACAGCTTTTTTCTCGTTTTCGTAGAAACAATAGCGCATAAGGAAGCTCACGTAGTCGGGGTTACGCAATGCTCCTTCGCCCGAACGCAGCTTTACGCCGTCCATCAGTTTCCAGTAATCGCCAATGCCTTGTTCGGCAATGGGTGTCTTTCGGGTGTCGGCATACATCTGCGGATATTCCATAAACGAAATGTATGCGGCCGCTTCGGTATTGGCAAGGATGTATTCGGCTGCCACATCGCTTAGTTGCGACTTCTGCTTAGCCACCATCTCTTGCACCTTCGAGAGCAGCGTTCGCGAGTCTTCAATTCGCTGCTGTGGCTTAATGTCTACAACGATACAAGCCAAGAGCTGACTTTTATAGCGCATCTGCCTTCTCATGTCGTCGATGCTACTTATCAGGCGGTTGGCCACAGCAGCCTTTTCACTTCCACTGAACACCACTTCGGATGGGCGTTTTCCATCGTAGCGCACCACGGCGTGTATGCTGTCGCCGGGCATCAGCAACACGTTCACCTGTCCGTTAATAAGCATGCACACGAGGTTCTTTGTTTCGAACGAGTACAAATGTTCATCGCCGGGGTTGGTATGAAACTCGGCATTGAAGAAAGGCGACTGCAAACAATCGAAATAAACCATTTCTTGTTTGTAGCCATAAACCTCTGCACTCAGCGTTGTCTTCTTCTGGGCGTAACCATTAAAGGCCAATACGCATAGTGCTCCCAAAAGAAATTTTCTTGTCTTTGTTGTCATTGGGTATGTCTAAAAGCGGTTAGAAATATAAATTGTCAAGGGCATCGGGTGCGGATGATACATTCCTTCATCCTTATCAATCCGCAAATTAAAAAATCATCATCTGTCTTTACTGGGTTGTAAAATTAGTAAGTGTGCACCATTTCATATCTTAAAATTTGGTTAAAAATCATAAACAACCACTGCATCCATGCTACATAACATAAAAAACGCACGTTTCGAGCCTGCATATTAACTGAAATTATATCGAATTTTAAGTTTCTAAATACCATGCAAAGCACTCGTTTTATCAACTATTTTGTTAGCAACGCAGCAGTACAATGCTGTTTGTAGTTGCACTACAAGCACCTTGTAGCAACACTACAAGCACCTTGTAGTGCCAGTACAAGCACCTTGTAGCGACAGTACAAAGCCCCTTGTAGCGACAGAACAAAGCCACTTGTATTGAGATAGGTGCAGCTGCTGTTTGCTAAAAGGCCGTTACTTACCAAACCGTCTTTACCTTACTGCCCTGCAAAAAAACACGCGCCCACACTTTGCAAACTGCCATAAAAAGGCTACTTTTGCAAGAAAGAAAAGAGATAAGGGCATGGCAAAGCACAACGACTTGGGCAAATGGGGCGAAGATTTCGCTGCCGAATACCTGCAAAAACAGGGATATGTTATCAGAGACCGCAATTGGCATTGCGGCAAACGAGACATCGACCTGGTGGCAATTACGGAAGACTTGACCACCGTTGTGTTTGTTGAGGTGAAGACACGTACGACAGACGAGGTGTCGGAACCTGCCGATGCGGTGAACAGGCAAAAGATAAGAAACCTTGGAATTGCCGCCAACAACTACATCAAACAGTTTAATGTGGTGGAACAAGTGCGCTTCGACGTGGTGACAATCGTTGGCAACAACAGCGAAAACGCCCAACTAGAACACATCGAAGACGCCTTTAACCCACTGCTGGCTTAGGCATGAAGATTAGGCAGATACACTTGGAAGAAACCACTTCGACCAACACTTATATAAAAGGACTGGCGTTGGAGGCAGACGAAATGGTGGTGGTGAGCACCCTTTGGCAAACGGCGGGGCGCGGACAAGGCATTAACCGCTGGGAAAGCGAACGGGGAAAGAACCTGCTTTTCAGCCTAATGGCGCGCCCTTCGTTCGTTGCCGTGCAACAACAGTTTGCCTTGTCGATGGCAGGAGCATTGGCCATCAAGGCCGTTTTGGACCGCTTTACGCCCGACATCCGCATAAAATGGCCGAACGACATCTATTGGCGCGACCGCAAAATCAGCGGAACGCTTATCGAAACGAGTCTTGCGCATGGCGAAATCAGTCGTTTTGTGTACGGCATCGGGCTGAACGTTAATCAGGTTCAGTTTGTTAGCGATGCGCCAAACCCTGTTTCGCTCGCTCAGATTACGGGTAAGCAGGTGGCACTGATGCCCCTGCTCAACAGCATTGTTGAGGCGTTTCAGGCACAATGGGACTTGTTGAAGACAGGCCAAACCCACCTCATCGCCGCGCGTTACAATGCCGCACTTTATCACGCAACGGGCTTTCATCCTTATAGCGACAAGCAAGGGGCGTTTGATGCCGAACTTGTTGGGGTGGAAACCAACGGCATAATAACCCTACGAGACAGGCAAGGACAACTGCGAACTTACTCGCAGCCCTACGCCACCAACGGCGAAATGGCCGACAAGCTGCGGTTCGAGATTTAGCGACAGCACACTAGCCGTATAAGTTAGAACAAACCAATAACATTATATACAATGTACAAAAGAATATTATTAAAGTTGAGCGGCGAGAGCTTGATGGGCGCTCAAAGCCACGGAATAGACCCACAACGTCTGCAAGAATATGCCCAACAGATTAAGGCTGTGCATGAGATGGGCGTGCAAATAGGTATCGTTATCGGTGGTGGAAACTTCTTCCGCGGACTTAGTGGGGCGCAAAAAGGTTTCGACCGCGTTAAGGGCGACCAAATGGGCATGTGCGCAACGGTGATGAATTCGTTGGCATTAAGTTCGGCCTTAGAGGCTATCGGCGTGAAAACGAAGGTGCTTACGGCCATTCGCATGGAGCCAATCGGCGAGTTTTACAGTAAGTGGAAGGCCATCGAGAGCATGGAATCGGGCTACGTTTGCATTTTCTCGGCCGGAACAGGGTCGCCTTATTTCACCACAGACACGGGCAGCTCGTTGCGCGGAATAGAAATAGAGGCGGACGTAATGCTAAAAGGTACGCGCGTGGACGGCATCTATACGGCTGACCCTGAGAAAGACCCTACGGCCACAAAGTTTGCAGAAATAACCTACGACGAAATTTATACGCGCGGTTTGAAGGTGATGGACCTCACCGCAACCACGATGTGTAAAGAGAATAACTTGCCCATCTACGTGTTTAACATGGATGTTGTGGGTAATCTCGAACGCGTTATGCGCGGTGAGAATATCGGAACGTTGGTGCATAATTAAAAGGATAAGCATTCTAGCTTTCAGACCGGTCAGACCTGGTCTGACTGGTCTGACTGGTCCGACATGTCCGACATGTCCGACATGTCCGACTATCCCAACTAACCTGCCCCACACCAAGCCCAAGTGGCAAAGCATTTGGCTTAACTCCTTAACTCCTTAACTCCATAACTCCTCAAAAATAACTCCTCAAAATAACTCCTCAAAAATTCCCTATGGAAATAGTTTTTGCCCTTATCGTCGTCGTGGCCGTAGCCATTGTTTTCGTACTCTTTAAGAATACGAAGGCGGGATACGAACGGCAGATAGACGAGCTGAAAAAGCAATTGGAAACAGAACGCGAGTACGCTAAACGCATGCTCGACCAAGCGGAAAACAATTTGGAACAAGCCAACAAGAACCTGGAAAGGGAACGCCAACACGCCGAAGACTTGCGTAAGGAAAGCGACCAACGATGGGAACAAAAGTTGGAAAGTCTGAAAAAAGACATGCAACACACTGCCGCTAAGGAACTGGCGGCTAAACAAGAGGAACTGCAAAGGGCGAACCGCACGCAGATGGACGACCTTTTGCGGCCTATTAAGGAGCAGTTTACAGACTTTAAGCGGGCTGTGAACGAGAGCAAAACGCAAAATGAGGTGAACAAAACCGAATTGCAAAAGGCTTTCGAAAACACAATGAAACTGTTTCAGCAGCAACAACAGCAAACGGTTGACAGCCTGAAACAACAAACGGAACGCATTGGAGAAGATGCGGCTAACCTTTCGCGAGCCTTGAAAGGCGAGAGTAAAACGCAAGGCGACTGGGGTGAGATGGTTCTTGAAACACTTTTGGAGAATAGCGGCCTGCAACGCGATGAGGAGTTCTTTGTGCAAGAATCGGTGAAGAGCGAAGATGGCGCAACGTTTCGCCCTGATGTGGTTGTGAGGTTTCCCGAAGGGCGGTCGGTGGTGATTGACTCTAAGGTGTCGTTAACGGCATACGCCGATGCTGTTGCCACTGACGATGAACACGAACGCGACCGCTTGCTGGTCGAACACGCCAAGAGTGTGCGCAGACATGTAGACGAGCTGTCGGCTAAAAGCTATGATAAGCTGGTGGAAGATGCTATCGGGTTTGTGCTGATGTTTGTTCCCAACGAGAACAGCTACATCGCTGCCATGAAACAACAGCCAGATTTGAGCCGCTATGCGTACCAAAAACGCATCATCATCATTTCGCCCAGCAACTTGCTCATGGCCTTACAACTGGCTTATAACCTGTGGCAATACGACAGACAGAGCAAAAACGTGGAGAAGATAGTGAAAACAGCTGCCGACCTATACGACAAAGTGGCGGGCTTTACCGAGACGTTCACCGACCTTGAAGGTCAGCTGCAACGTCTTGCCCGTAACTTCGAGCAGGCTCGCGGTCAGCTTTTCGATGGTAAGGGTAATGTGCTTAGGCGCATCGATGGCCTTCGCGCCTTGGGTGTTACGCCTAAAAAGCGGATTAAAGGATTGGAAGAGGAGTAAGATTGTGGAGGAGTTAAGGAGTTATTTTGAGGAGTTATTTTGAGGAGTTAAGGAGTTATGGAGTTAAGGAGTTAAGCCAAATGCTTTGCCGCTTGTGTTTGTAGGTGGTGTCAGGCTAATAGGACAAGTCAGAGTTGTCAGAGCTATCCGACTTGTCAGACCTATCGGACCAGTCCGACCAGTCCGACCAGTCCGACCGGTCCGAACACCAAAAGCTAGAACGAACTATAAATCTAGAAACCGCTAGGCACCTTTAAAAGGCATCAGCCATCTTTTCACCTTTTCACTCTTTCACCTTTAAAAGGCGCAGCCATCTTTTCACCTTTTCACTCTTTCACCCTTAAAAGGCGTTAGCCATCTTTTCACCCTTTCACCTTTTCACCTTTCACCTTTCACCTTTACTCTTCCCTTCCAACTTCTTTTTCCGCACCAGCATACTAATAAACGACTGCTCCGCCATATACGAAGAACGGACAAAGGGAGAGCTTTCGGCGTTCTCGTAACCTATGCGCACAGCAGTTCGCTTATACGCCAAGAACATGTCGGGGTGAACATATTCCACCACATCCAATTGCTTTTCGCTGGGTTGCAGATACTGTCCGATGGTTATCATTCGGCATCCCACGTCGTAAGCCTCTTGCAATAGGGCGTTCACCTCTTCCTGCGTTTCGCCCAAACCCAACATGATTCCTGTCTTAGTGATAAAGCCCTGCTCGGCAATCTCACGCAAAGTTCCCATGCTATTGCGATAGGTAGCGCGGTGGCGAACGCTTGGCGTAAGCCTTTCAACCGTTTCCAAGTTATGCCCAACGATGTCGGGCGCAGCCGCTAACACCGTTTGCAGCTCCTGCCCGCGATAGTCGGGGATAAGCACTTCGATAATAATTTCAGGACAAAGTTCGCGTATCCGGCGGATGGTTTCTGCCCAATGAGCCGCCCCCTTGTCGGGTAAGTCGTCGCGATCTACCGATGTTATCACACAATGCCTTAGCTCCATAGCCTTCACACTACGCGCAATCTTCAACGGTTCGTGAGAGTCGGGCGGCAAAGGATTCCCTGTTTGCGTGGCGCAAAATCGGCACGCGCGTGTACAACGGTCACCCAATATCATAAAGGTAGCCGTTCCGCTTTTCCAGCAATGTCCCTTATTCGGGCACTTTCCACTACTACATATCGTGTGCAAACCATTCTCTTCGAGCGTCTTCTCTACAAATCCGTATTTCTCTCCACCCTCAATCTTGGTGTAAAGCCATTTAGGTTTTCTCAGATAAGGTTTGCGTATAGATTGTTCTTCCATTGTATGGCACATTTAGGCTGTTGTTAATGATGATGCACACTGCGCGCCCCACACAGCGTGGACGTAACAATTTGCACGGCAAAGATAAGGTTTTTAACCTAAATAGAAAAAGATACAAGGCACTTTTTTGCGCCCCCATCCTTAGGACGGACCCATACTTTTTTTGTACGTGCACGAAAGAGCAGACCGAGAAGTAAGCAAAAATAACATTCATAAGCATTGCGAATGAACATTTATTTTTATCTTTGCAATACATTAATCACAAACAGATAAACGATGAAAAAAACAATTGTTATATTCGGTTCGTCAATGGGCACCTGCCAAGGCATAGCCGAAAAGATAGCCGAGAAATTGGGCGTGGAAGCCATTAACGTGGGCGACCTGACTGCCGACGTGCTTAACGAAAACGAGAACCTGCTGCTGGGAACATCCACGTGGGGTTCGGGTGAGATGCAAGACGACTGGTACGAGGGCGTGAAACTGCTCTACGAGGTTGGCCTAAAAGGCAAAACGGTGGCCATTTTCGGCTGCGGCGACTCCAATTCCAACGCCGACACGTTCTGCGGAGGAATGGCCGAGCTGTGTGAAGCCGCCACCAATGCGGGGGCTAACGTGCTCGAAGGCGTGCCTACCGAAGGCTACACATTCGAAGACAGCCCTGCGGTTAAAGACGGAAAGTTTGTTGGACTGGCTCTCGACAATGAGAACGAGGCCGACAAGACCGACGAGCGCATTGATGCGTGGCTGGCACAAATTAAGCCCGCGTTGTAATGTGGGCAAGCCAACGTGGCGCGAACCGTAGGTAAAAACGTAAACGGAACTAGCGGAAGACCATCTTACGCTAGGTTTCCGTTTACGTAAGTGGTGCAAAAGAACAACGCACCGGCCCCTACAATCTGCGTACGCCTCACTATCGCAACAGAAGGGCTCTCACAAAAAGGGCTGCGAAGTAAAGACTGGAAATGGCCGCCCCCTAAAAAGAAAAGAACAAATGCAACGCGGCTTATTCGCCGTCGGCAAACAACGTATCACCACACCAAACCATTATCTCAACAATGAAGGTAAAGCTAGACACAAAGAAGTTCTATCCTGGGTACCCTGTCTTCATCGTCTCGTATTATGGCAAAGACGGGCAGCCCAAGCTCTCCACACTGTCTTCATCGTTCAGCATCGGCAATGTTTTTGCGATGGGGATGCATGCCAACTCGTACCTTTCCTCTTGCATCAAGCATAAGAAAGGGCTGTGCATCAACTTCTTAACCCGCAACTACCTACGAGCCATTGAACGCGCAGGACTGGTGTCTAATTTCGATTGCGAAACAAAAACAACCGACACAGAGCTAACATTCTCTAACAACGAAACCACCAATTCACCCTACATCAACGAGGCATCCGTAGTTCTGGCCTGCAAGACGAAAGACGAAATAACCCTTCGCGACGAAGGACTTAAAGTGGTTTTGGCAGACATCCGGGAGCGATTGTGCGAGGAAAAGCTGATTGAGGACGGCCATTTTAAGTATGAAGAGCTAGACCTGCCGTTGTTGGAGGCCGATTCAAGCGGCATTTTCTACCGCTTCATGAATAAGGAATTGCAAAAAGGAGGGAGTTTCTTCAAATAGCTCCTGGTACAAAAGGGGCCAACCCAAGCCTGCTGCTCGGATATTTGGCAGGCATCGCAACATGACGTTCCGCAAACCCAAAAACGAGAAATTAAGCAGCCGAACCCCTACTTGTTTGCCCCTCGTGGCGACTTTGTGTTGGCATTTACTACCACGACACCATTAGAAACGGCATTCGTCTCCCTCCAAAAAGGTTCTACACGTTTGCAACGTGTCCAGTAAACTATTCGCATTTCATCAGATTACAGGAGGTTTTCCGTACCCTCGTCGCCTTCAAGTATCCCTGATGGAACGCATGAAAAAGGCCTACTGCTGCCATAGAAACAAAAAGAAACTATATGGGAAAGAATAAGCTTTTAACCATTGCCCAATCAATAACCCTTGCATTGGCGATGGCTAGCTGCACCAATAAGCATCCTTATCAGGTAAGGCAAGACTGTTATGCTGCCATCGAAACCTATGTTGCAAGCCATAAAGAATACAACAGTTTCTTATTGCTGTCTACCCGAAAGCTTTTCAACGAGGATGGAACTCATCCTGGGTTCCTTATCGGACCACTATATAAAGGACTTAATAAAGAGCTGAAAAACTTTGCACCTATCGAGTTTTTAGAGGTTGATGGGAAAAAAGTTTATCTCTTTTCTGAGGTTTCGTACCTTACTAACAACGACAATAACCCCATAAACAACTATTGTAAACCCGATAGCACATTGCTGTTAAGCTACGACAACCAACAGACTTACTGCCACTATCGCTTGGTGAACTATCTTAAAAGGGCAAAACTTTTGTTCTTTGAACAAGGTAAGTTGCGCATATCCAACTCGCCCGACACACTCTATTTACCCACAATAAAGATAGACTCCTTACGCAAGTTATAGATAACGAAAGGCATCATTCTTGTTGGTGGCACGGGGTTAACATCATCTCAATAGCTGTTTCAGCCCCAATTGGCCGTCTAAATTATTCACTACCATATTGAACGTAGAAATCTTTATGCCCAATTTGATTTTAACCCAAATCGGTCGTTAGAGCCTGTGCAGATTTTGTTTGATTGTTGAGCATATTGTCTGTCTTATTCTTGAAGGCGTAGCGGGCTACGTCGAGAGAATAAGACAGGCAAGATGCCGACAAGCAAACGAAAGATGAACAGGAAGCGATGGAAAAAATAAAATAATTGATAAGCGTTCTAACGACCGATTGGGGTTTAATTCGATATTCATCGTTGTACAACATCATAAATAGAAAAGGGGATGTACCATTAAGGCACATCCCCTTTTATTTTCTCGTATTACCAAAGCTTTCTGGTAATCAGATGCTCCGCATAGAGATCTTATTCAGCAATCTGAACAGTAGCACGGCGGTTGAACGAGATGGGCGACAGGTCGTCTACACCACCCTTACCAACGGTCGAAATCTTATCGCGGCTTACACCCATCTTAACAAGCTCGTTAGCAACAGTTTCAGCACGCTTGTCAGAGAGTACTTGGTTACCGTTAACCGAACCAGTTGCGCTATCGGCATAACCCACAACGTTGATGTTGGAGTTGTTCTCCTTAGCGTACTTAGCAACCGACTGAACGTTTACAAGATCCTTTTGCGAAGCAATGTTGGTCTTGTTGATGTTGAAGAATACAGATACCGGCGTGGTTACGAATTCCTTAATAGTCTTCGTTTCAGCAGGCTGTTGGTTGGCCAACATGTTCTTCAAACGAGCGTTTTCAGAAGCTGCATCGTTCAGCTGAGCGTTAAGAGCGTCCATTTGAGCTTGCGAAAGAGCCTTCAAAGCATCTACGTCAGGAGTTTTGTTCCAAGTAGACTTACCCAAGTTGAAGGTCAAACCCAATTCAGCATACAGCAAGTTGTCCTTGTCTTCCCATCCACGGTTGGTGTAAGAGGTAGCAAGCGTGTTGCCCCATCTGCCGTCCATGTCTTCTTCAAAGCGGTTCCAACCAAGTTCAAGGTTGATAGCCATTCTGTCGCAAACGCGGAAAGTGTTAAGTACACCTACGGTGAGGTTCATTGCATAGAGGTCGTGAGTCATCGTACGACCAAGTCCACCACCAAAGAAAGGAATGAAATTCCAAACGCGGTTGGGGTTGTAACCACATACCATGTTGCTTACATTCAAAAGAACATGTTCGTTAAGGTTCCAATACTTGTTCTCACGTTCGTTTTCGTCAACAACCGTCTTTCCCCAAATACCTTGCAGCTTGGTACGAAGACCGATGCCAGGAGTAAACCACTTACCTACTGCGATAGCAGCACTAGGGCCTCCACGGAAGCTTTTGAAAGGACTAACGGGAAGATTCTTTCCATGCTCTTGGTCAGAATACCATGCGCCCCATTCGCCACCTACCTGGATAAACCAGTTATTCCAGAAGGAATTGGTAGCCACGCTATACTTTTGTACGGGATCAGAATCCTGCGCCATTGATGCAGTAGAAACTCCTGCTAGCGCCAATACAATCAATAATTTTTTCATAACTAATTTTATTAATAAGCAAATATATCTTCTCTCTATAATTCTGTACCTACCTAAATACAATGCAAAGTTAGTGATTATTTTCTTTATTTTTTCATACTCTGGCGTGAAAATGCGCATTTTAACTAACTTTATGCTGTAATCTTGATTTATCTCAAATATGCAAAATGGCATTATAAAACATTAAAGAGCAAAAGTTAGGTCTGCATATTGAGAAGCATGCAGGCCTGATTATTAGCATTTTAGAATGTCTTGAGAGCTTATTCTAAGAGCTGTTCCAAGTCGGTTTGCGCCATAATGGCCAGTATTTTTTGCCCATTAGGGGTATAATTGACGTTCTGGCAAGTGAAAAGGGCGTTGACCAGACTTTCCATTTCATCGTTACCCAACACCTGTCCATAAGGCAAGGCGGCATTGCGGGCAAGACCTAGAGCCAGTGCCTCGTTGATTTCGTCGTGCAAACCAGCCCCTTTCTCCATGGCCGTTGCCACCATGTCGCGTATCATCGCCACGGGATTGATGCCTTCTAGCCCTGCGGGAATGGCGTTAACGGCATAGTTTCGCGCGCCAAGGTCGGTCAGTTCGAAACCTAAGCCTTGCAAGTCGGGCATTATTTTCTGTGCCATGAGGTCCTCGGTGGCCGTGAACTGCACCACTTCGGGAAACAAAACTTTCTGCGATGCGCCCGAACGCTGAGATACCTGACGAAGATATTGCTCGAAAAGAATACGCACGTGGGCGCGGTGTTGGTCGATAACCATCAACCCCGACTTAACGGCGGTCATCACATAGCGACCTTTATATTGATAATGAGCAGGCGACTTGTCTTCAATCATCCGCTCGGCCTCCCCACCCTGCCCGCTATCGGCATCGGGAAAAAGCCCAAGGTCGGGCTCTTCATCGGTTTTCAAACCTGCATACAGGTCTTCCCACCTACTATTATTTTTGGTTTGTAAGGCTGCTTGTGGCGTATCGTCAAAGGGATTGTAGTGCGGATTATAGTTCACTTTGGGCGCAGGCGCATTCTCATTGGGATTGTAAACGGGAATATCGGGCCGCCCTTCGGTGTCGAAATCAATGGTGGGAACATCATTAAACAACCCCACCGCCTCACGAACCGCAGCCGAAAGGATTTGCCACACGGCTTGTTCGTTCTCAAATTTTATCTCCGTCTTCGTGGGATGTATGTTCACATCAATGTCTTCGGGGTTCACTTCAAAGTAGATGAAGTAAGGCACTTGCTCGCCTTGCGGCACCAATCGTTCGAAGGGTTGCATCACGGCCTTGTTGAAATAAGGGTGTTTCATGTAGCGACCGTTCACAAAGAAATATTGGTGTGCACCTTTCTTGCGTGCCGATTCGGGCTTACCCACAAAGCCATGTATCTTACAAATAGACGTTTCTACGTTGAACGAGAGCAGGTCTTGACTGATGCGCTTGCCGAAAACGTCTACTATACGCTGTTTAAGAACCACCGAAGGCAGGTTGAACACCTCGGTTCCGTTGCTGCGAAGCGTAAAGGCGATGTCGGGATATACAAGGGCTATGCGCTCGAAGGCGGTAATGATATTGTTGAGTTCTGTGGCGTTGGATTTGAGAAACTTGCGCCTGGCAGGGATGTTATAAAAGAGGTTTTCGATAACGAAGTTGCTCCCCACGGGGCATGCGCAAGGCTCTTGTCCTGTGAATTGTGAGCCGGCGATAGAGATGGATGTGCCAATCTCTTCGTTGGCAAGCCGCGTTTTGAGCTCCACTTGCGCCACGGCAGCGATAGAAGCCAAGGCCTCGCCACGAAAACCCATCGTATTGAGGGCGAAAAGGTCGGATGCTTGACGTATCTTAGACGTGGCGTGGCGTTCGAATGCCAAGCGCGCATCGGTTTCAGACATGCCACGGCCGTTGTCGATAACCTGTACCGAGGTCTTACCTGCATCCATAACGTTTACGTCGATACGTGTCGCACCTGCGTCGACAGCATTCTCCACCAACTCTTTAATGATGGATGCGGGCCGTTGTATCACCTCGCCAGCCGCTATTTGATTGGCCACCGAGTCGGGTAAAAGTTGTATTACGTCGCTCATTGATTGTTTCTCCTTATATATAATGGTGTGTTTACATGGGGGCATACAGCGAGATAGGCCTAAGAAATAGCCCAAAGATAATGGGCCTAGCCCAAGAGTAGCCTAAATAGAACGTAGCCCATGAACAGGAAGATGGCCACGAACAGAAAGATACGACCACCAAAAGCCACGCCATAAGACTGCCCACGGCGGTGCAAGTGGCTGTTAGGTGGGGTGAACGCGCCCCGAAATCGGTCGGCATCGCGTGGCGAAACGCTTTGTTCCTCGGTTTTCTCAGCCAGTCCTAGTTCTTCTTTTGCACGTTGCTCTATGGCCTCCAACCTTTGTTTTCGGTCGTTGGCATAGATGTATTCGTGATGAAACCTGCGCGGTTTGCGCATTGAAAATATTCCCATAGGCACGTTATTTGTTCGTGATTGGCCTAAACAGTACAGGCAAACATCCCCAATAGGCTGAAAAGGAGTCGGCAAAAACGCGCGTTTTCCTTTTCGATGTTGGGGCTATCCTGCCGACTTACAACTAACGTCAACAGCCTACTTTTACTTTCGGTTGGCTGTTGTGGTTCGGCTCTTGGCAGTAGACTTCTTCGCTGTTGCTGCACTGCCGCCCTTCTTCGCGCTAGCCTTTACAACGGACTTAGTCTTTGTTGCAGCAGCATCGGTCTTGTTTTCGTCATCCGCAGCCGCCTGTTCTGTGGTTTGCTCCGCTGTTTTCTCTTTATCAGAGTTGGTGTTTCCCCCACTCTTCTCATCGTCGTCGAGCCGTTGCTTGGGCAACACTCGCGGCTTAACCTTCTTTAATTCAGTTCCCGCAGCCTTCGGTCGCCATTCGTATAGGTCGTCTTTATTAAGCGGTCGCACATAATCAAACCACCCAAACGCGTCTAATTGCTCTTTTCCTGGCGGTATTTGAGTCATCGGATAGAGCGTTGCCTCAAAGCGACACGTCCATATCTTCTGCAATTTCCGCTGCGGAGAGATATACATTCGCATGGTGTCGGTTTCGAGATAATTCAGTCCGATAAGGGTGCTGTCCTTCTCATCTACCGAATAATAGATAGAGCGCACATTGCTTATGGCATCGTTGCGGCGCACGTTTCCATCGACGAAATAGGCGAACATGTCCCTAGACGAGAGCTGATTGAAGTGCACAGAGTCGGGCATCTGCTCCACCGAGAGTGCTTGTCCCAGCACATGCGCCTCGCGAACCGTGCTGTCTTGCATATATATCTTAATCACCTCGCCCAGCAATTGGCGGTTGGCATTCCACACAATGGGGTCGCGATACATGGTGAGACACGAGTCCTTAGAGTTTGCCACCATCGAATCGCACACGGCTTGCACGTCTGTTCGATAGGCGCGCACATGCCGAAAGCAATGTGCAAGGCGATAAACCGAGTCGGTATTGATGTTATAGGTGAAAAGTTTCACCGAATCGGCATGCACATAAAGCGTATCCTTCTGCGAATAGTCCTTAGCCAGAAGCTTGCCTGTGGCCCACCCCACGCCCGTCTTTTCGTTATACTTGAAACGTTGGCAAAGCAAGCTGTTGTTATTTTTCTTGTCCACGTATATCACATCGCCGTAGCCTTCGCTTTGGCCAGTCTTGTCGTCGTAATAAAGGCTATCGCCCGTAATGGTTTTGTATTTATCGTTAACAGTCGACCTTCCGAATAGTTTCGACTTGCTCGTTTTGGTGTCGAAATAGCCGTCGCGCGTTTCTATCACACCGGTTTTAGAGATTATTTTCGACGGACCTAGCACGTGAGCCATCGAATTTTGCGTATTGTAGTGCAAGGTGTCTGTGGTGATAACGCGGTCGCCCTCAATCATTTTCACGTTATAATAGAACACGGCCTCGCGCGTTTGGGTGTTGTATTGTCCCCAATCGGCCACCAGTTTTTGGTTCTTGTCGGTGAGCGTTCCGCCCTCAAAGAAGTAAGCGTTGTTGTAAAGGCGGTCGTAATTAAGGCTGTCGGTGTTGAGTGTTTGCCCACGATGTTTAAGCCAAACGTTCTGCCGAGCCTCCATCATCTGTGCCTGACCATCGTAAAAAGCCCGCTCGCAGGTAAGCGAAAGCGTGTCGCCCTGCACCATTCGCACATGTCCGAAGGCGCGAAACGAGTTTGTTTGCTGGTAAAAATATGCACTATCGCACCACATTCGCGCCCCCTTGTGCATAAATTGCACCTTTCCTTTCACAATTTGTGCATCGGGAACGGGTCCGAATTGGTCGTAACGCAGCTCGTCCGAGTGCACCAGATACACGCGGTCGTCGGTCTGCGGTGCTGCCGTTTTCACCTTCTTTTGGGCAAGTGCAGGCAGCAAGCATAGCACAAAAAGGCATAGCACCGCCCATAAAACGCCGCTATGCCTATCGCCATTAGATGTCGATATTGGTTTTAATCTCATTTAATCCATCCCTGATATTCAAAGTCGCAGTTCTTATAGCGGTCGCCCATACGAACGTATGTTTGTTTTATCTTGTTCACAACCCAGTCGTGCAACTTCTTCTCACGTTCTTTGGCCAGCACCACATTGCGCATAACTTGGAAATCTTCGGTTATGGTTGCGCGATGTCCGTCCACTCTATTCTTCAACTTGATGATGGCCACAACAGTCTTTCCGCGCGCGTTGGTCATTTGGAAAGGTTTAGAGATGTCGCCCACCTTCATTCCTTCCACTTCGCGCGCTACCTCTGTGGGCAAGTCGCCCATACGGAACTTAGACGACAGTGAACGCGACTCTCTGTCGGTGTAGGCCATCAGTCCGTGGTTGTTCTTCGTGTCCTTGTCGTCGGAGATAAACGTTGCACCCTCTTCAAACGAGAACTTACCTGCCTTAATGTCGCTGGCGATGGAGTCGAGACGTGCTTTCGAGCGGTCGATGTCGTCTTGTGCGATGCGCGGTTTCAGCAAGATATGGCGCACGTTAACCTTGTCGCCACGCTTGTCGATAAGCTGTACGATATGGTAACCGAACTCCGTTTCAACGATTTTCGAAATCTTATTGGGGTCGGTAAGGTTGAAAGCCACGGCAGCGAAGGTGGGATCGAACGCCGCTCTACCCGTAAAGCCCAATTCACCACCTTGCCTAGCCGAGCCCGGATCTTCGGAATAAAGGCGTGCAAGGGTTGCAAAGGTTGTCTCGCCTTTGGTTACGCGGTCGGTATATTCGCGCAGTTGGTCCTTAATGCGGTTCACTTCTTCGGTCTTCACCTTTGGGTTTTGGGTGATAATCTCCACCTCTACCATTGTCGGAACCATAGGAATACTGTCGGCGGGCAAGTCTTTAAAGTACTTGCGCACATCGGCAGGCGACACTTTCACATCGCTCACCAGTTTCTCTTTCATCATGGCGATAAGGCGATTGTTCTTATAGTCGTCGTGCATTGCTTGTCGCATCTCCGAGATAGTTTGCTTGCGATACTCTTCCAACTTCTCTTTCGACCCTATCAGCTGTATCCAATAGTTTATTTGCTCTTCAATTCCTTGTGAAATTTCCGACTCGCTCACCTCCAAACTGTCGATGGCAGCTTGGTGAAGGAAAAGCTTTTGCAGGGCCAACTGTTCGGGAATAGAGCAATCGGGGTTGCCTTTAAACTTGTGCCCTTCGTTTTCGGCCTGCAAGCGAGCGGCCTCCACGTCCGATTTCAGAATGGGTTCGTCGCCCACCACCCATATAACTTCGTCCACCACGCTTGCTTCTGGCACGGCAGGTTCGGTTTTCACGGGCTTATTGGTTGCCGTACTGTCGTTTTCAGCAACCTTAGTGGCCAGGCCTTGCTTGGCATTGGCAGAAATGGCGGCAGTCAAAATCATTGCAGACAGGCCGCAGAATATCTTAGTTTTGGTTCTCATCGTTTTTATATATATGTCGTTATCAGGGCGTTTAGTGTTTGTTCACGGTCTTTAACACCGCCTCGTTCACTTCCACCTTATATTGTTTTCGCAAGTCTTTCACCCATTCTTTCTCCAATGTTTCTTGGAAGTCGGCCACAACAAGTGCCCTTACATCGTCCATTTCCTTGGGCGCTTTCAGTTTCTTTCCTATCACGCCCACAATGGGGAAGTTGGCATCATCCTTTATTGCAACCTTTTGTTTAAAGGCATCGCGGTCCACCACGGCGTTGTCGCCAAGCTTAAACAGGCCGCGTTCGGCCTTTATGCGGATGGTAGAATCGTTGTTAAAAGCCTTTCTTAGAGCCTCGTTCCATTCGTTAAAGGGCAAGTTCTTCACCATTTTCTTTGCTGCCTTCAAGTCGGCCTTGCTCTTGGCGTAGCAGGCAATGCCCTTAAATCGCGCACCATCCCAGGCATAACGTTTCTTATTCTTGTTGAAATAATAGCGCAAGCCCTCTTCGTCTTTCGCCGCTTTCTCCCAAACAGTGCGGTTACTTATTTCGTAAAGCAACAAGCCATCGTGATATTCTTGAATTAGGAACCTCAGTGCAGGGTCTTTTGCTTGCATCGCTTGTGCGCGTTCTTGTAGCACATCGGCCGTTGTACGGGGCGTGGGCGATGCCTTAGCCAGCTCGTTCAGCTTGTTGTCGATAATTTGTTCGCGCATGTTTGTCTGCTCGATGTAGGCCAAGATGTCGGCCTTAACCGAGTCGTAAGGCAGAAAGCTGCGCCGTTCTATCATCTTAATGATATGGTAACCCGCCGGCGAAAGCACGGGTTTGCTTATCTCGCCCTGTTTGAGGGCGAAGGCCGCGTCTTCAAACTCTTTCAGCGTTTGACCTTTTTGCAGCCAAGGCAGTTCGCCACCTTGTTGCGCCGAGCCTTTATCGTCAGACAGTTTACGAGCCAATTCCGCGAAGTCGGCTCCGCGTTTAAGGGCATTATAAATGGAGTCGATGCGCTGTTCGGCACTACGTTGTTTCTCTTTGGCCGCCTTCTGGGGCAACAACAGCATGATATGAGCCACCCTTATCAGTCCGCCTTGCCCCTCAATGCGCTGCCTGGTGTCGTCGTATAGCTGACGTGCGGCCTTTTCCACATCGTCGTTGTTAACGAACGAAGGGCGCACCTGCTGGTCGCGATAGTCGGCAAACTCGTTGCGAAAGGCCTGCGTGGTATCTAGTCGGGCGGCAAGTGCGGCCTCAACTTTCAACTTATAGTTCACGAAGAGTTCCACATACTGAGCCACCGTCTTCTTATCTACAACATTATCCGTGTTGTTTTTGTTATACGAATACTCGAATTCCGAACGGCTAACGGGCCGTCCGTTAATGGTCATAATGGTGGGGTCGTCTTGGGCGTGTACCACGAAAGCACAAAACAGCAATGCCACAGAGAAGGCTCTACGTATCATTAGTTACAGGTTAAGCGGCGAAAACTTCTCGCCGAGGGGGCATTGTTGGCACAAAAGCCGCGCACGGCGAGAAGTTACACCTTATTATATATACATGTGATTGGTTATTCAGGACGGCTGTAATTGGGTGCCTCGCTCGTGATGGTGATGTCGTGCGGGTGGCTTTCCAGAACGCCCGCATTGGTTATTCGGGTGAACTTAGCGTTGTGAAGCGCAAGAATATCGTTCGCTCCACAATAGCCCATGCCCGAACGCAAGCCGCCAATGAGCTGATAAATCACCTCTTGCACCGTGCCTTTGTAAGGCACACGGCCTGCAATACCTTCGGGAACAAGTTTCTTTGCCTCCAACGTATCGCCTTGGAAATAGCGGTCTTTCGAGCCATTCTTCTGCTCCATCGCCTCCATCGAGCCCATACCACGATAGGTTTTGAACTTACGGCCGTTAAAGATAATCGTTTCGCCAGGGCTTTCCTCCGTACCGGCAACCAGCGAACCAATCATCACCGAGCTACCGCCAGCGGCCAAAGCCTTAACCACATCGCCCGAATAGCGCAGTCCGCCATCGGCGATAAGTGGCACGCCCGTACCTTTCAGCGCATCGAACACACTGTAAATGGCACTCAACTGAGGTACGCCCACACCTGCCACCACACGTGTTGTGCAGATAGAGCCAGGCCCGATGCCCACCTTTACGGCATCGGCACCATGGTCCACCAGCAGTTTAGCGGCCTCGCCAGTGGCCACATTACCCACAACGATGTCTACATTGGGGAATGCGCGTTTGGCCTCAACAAGCTTTTCCACCACATATTTAGAGTGCCCGTGCGCCGTGTCAATGACGATAGCATCGGCACCAGCCTCAACAAGGGCCTTCATGCGGTCCAGCGTATCGGCCGTAACGCCCACACCAGCAGCCACGCGCAGTCGTCCTTTCTCGTCTTTGCAGGCCATGGGCTTATCCTTCGCCTTGGTAATGTCCTTATATGTAATTAGTCCCACGATGCGATTGTTGGCATCCACCACGGGCAACTTTTCAATTTTGTTTTCTTGCAGTATTTTTGCGGCGGCAGCCAAGTCGGTCTGCTGATGTGTCACCACAAGGTTTTCGCTCGTCATCACCTCGTCAATCTTCTTATCTAGTCGATGTTCAAAGCGTAAGTCCCTATTGGTAACGATACCCACCAAACAATTGTCTTCGTCAACAACAGGTATTCCGCCGATATGATAGTCGCGCATCATGTCGAGTGCGTCTTTCACTGTGCGCCCACGCCGTATCGTAACGGGGTCGTAAATCATTCCGTTCTCGGCTCGTTTCACCACAGCCACTTCGTGCGCCTGCTCTTCGATAGACATGTTTTTGTGTATCACGCCGATGCCTCCTTCGCGTGCTATGGCTATGGCCATGGCCGCTTCGGTTACGGTATCCATAGCTGCCGTAACAAAAGGAATGTTCAATTCGATATTCCGAGAGAACTTTGTTTTCAACGTTACCGTCTTAGGCAGCACGTCGGAGTAAGCGGGTATGAGCAGGACGTCGTCGTATGTAAGGCCGTCCATCACAATTTTATCTGCAACAAATGATGACATAGTGGAGAATTTAGAAATTTATTGCATGCAAATTTAGCAATAAAATTCCACAAAGCTGATGGTT
>ERZ773004.167-NODE-167-length-44288-cov-6.515452_pt1 | contig 44288 bp, 30 predicted proteins | sample MGYA00580667_ERZ773004 | MGnify/ENA primary metagenome ERZ773004 (study PRJEB29015, sample SAMEA2737963) | human oral metagenome | biome: human oral; feature: human-associated habitat; material: dental | place: China | collected 2123 ... | reverse complement strand
AAATGCAGTGCGTTTTGGTGCAAAACGCAAGGTAAAATGGTGCAAAACGCAGTGCAAAATGCGGCTAAACACAAGCCAAAAAGCATAAACATCCAATGCAAATGTATAAACAAAACCTTTAAGAACCATGAAATACAGGGCAAAAAAGGGTAAAATGGTCGTTAAAAAGTGGGGTTTTGGGGTCTAAAAGTGGGTTTTTGGGCTCCAAGAATCATGGGTTGGCGACCAAACTAGAAAGGCAAAATGGTGCAAAATGCAGGTGGTTTTCTTAAAATTGAACATATTGTAAGGCGTGAAAGGCTAGAAATAGGTGCGATTTACCTACATTACGGCCTATATTTTCGCTAGAACGGAGCGAAAATTAGAGTGGTATTGTAAAATAAAAGATAGTGATTTAAGATTTGAGTTGGTGTGTTTGTGAGTTTTCCAGTTTGTAAGTTGATGTGTTCGGGAATTGTTAGTTTTTCGTGAGTTTATAAGCCGCGGTGGTTTGATTTGTTCTGCACTTCGTGTATGAGAAGGGTGTTTATCTTGTGTTGGCATCACAGAGAGAACAAACGCCTCTTAATGTATAGGAACATTAAAAGTCAAGACGGCTTCAATACAAATTCTTGTTGGGCAGTCTGGTTTGGCTAGTTCGTCTAGTTGCGCTAGTTCATCTAGCCTTCTAGAAAATCTAATTCTCCCAGTTAATCTAGCTGTTCTTCTTATAACTCCACACTGCCCATGTGCTCATGATGGTGGCCATTGCGGCGAGGATGGTGAGTTGGGTAGTTAGTCCGCTTAGTGCCGTACCGCGAATAAACACCGAACGGGCGGCATCGATATAGTGGCGCACTGGCACAATCCATGTAAGCGTTTGTGCCCAATTGGGCATGCTGCGCACAGGCGTGAACAAACCACTGAGCAACATCATACAAGTCATGATGAACCACATTACGAGCATGGCTTGCTGCATGGTGTCGCTGTAATTGCTAACGATAAGTCCGATGCTGCTGAATATTACGGCTAACAGCACCATAAATAGGTAGAGCAAGGCCACGTTTCCCACAGGTGTGATGCCATAGATGGCCCAGGCGAGCAACAAACAAAGGGTATAGATTGCCAAGCCAAAGACCCAATAGGGTATGAGTTTGGCCAAAATAAACTGCGTTTTGCCCACGGGCGTTACGTTTATCTGGTCGATGGTGCCCGCCTCTTTCTCGCCTACGATGTTAAGTGCGGGCAAAAAGCCGCAAACCATAATCATTACCATTGCCATAAGTGCCGGTATCATGTTTACCTTGTAGCTCTTGTGGCGGTTGTATAGGGTGCTTGCGGTTATGGTTTGCTGATGGGGCGAGGGTAGGGGGCGACTGTTCAGGCTTGTGCTTGTAACGATGTTGGCTAGGTATACGCTGCCCAAGCCGCCCTTGGTGCCGTTTGTGGCGTTGGCGGCAACGAACACTTGCGGACTTTTGCCCAGCGTTAGTTCTCGTTCAAAGTGCTGCGGAATAACCAATACCACGTCTGTCTGTCCCCTCTCCACACTTGCCAAGGCCTCTTTATACAATGAGGCCATGCCGTTGAAGTGGAAATAGGTGGAGTGTTCTACTTTACCAACGAGTTGCCGCGATAGCGTTGAGCGGTCGTTATCTACGATGCTCACCGTTATGTTGCGCACTTCCATCGTGGTAATCCATGGTGCAATGACCATGATAAAGATGGGATAGACCACCACAAGTCGGATAACAAAGGCGTTGCGACGTATCTGTATCCATTCTTTTTGTAGGAGAGATTTGAACATAGTTAAGGAGTTAATGGAGTTAAAGGAGTTAAAGGAGTTAAAGGAGTTAAGGAGTTAAGGAGTTAAGCCGTATGCCTTGTTGCACAGTGGCTAACAATTTTGTTGCTTGTTAATATATTTAAGGGGATTAAGGGCGCAGAACAATTGGGTTCTGCTTACAAGTTAAAGAATGTAGCAGCCATACTATTGGCTTAACTCCTTAACTCCTTAACTCCTTAACTCCTTAACTCCTCGACTATTCAAGCCTAATATTAAACTTCTTCAATGCAATACCGAGTATCAACGCTGCCATTGCAGCGAGTATCATCACTTCTTTTGCCACCATATCCAGCCCCACGCCCATAATCATTAGCTTGCGAATGGCGGCGATGAACCATCGTGTGGGAATGATACATGTTAGCCATTGCAGTACTTGTGGCATGCTTTCGATGGGATATATCATGCCCGATAGCAGGATGCTGGGCATCAACATCACCATACCCGATATGAGCAGGGCTTGCAATTGGGTGCTGGCCAACACGCTGATGAGCAGACCTATGCACAAGGCTAGGAAGATGTAGAGTAGGCAGAGGGCGAAAATGGCGGACAGGTTGCCTGAGAGCGGTACGCCCAAAACGAAATGTGAGATGCCTAAGATGATGCACAAGATGGCAATAGACAACAGAAAATAGGGCACGGCCTTGGCTATGAGCATGAGCAAAGGGCGCGCTGGCGAGACGAGAAGCACCTCCATCGTGCCACGTTCTTTCTCGCGAGCGATGCTTACCGAGGTCATCATGGCGCAGATAAGCAAGAGCAACATGCCCATGATGCCCGGAACAAAGTTGTAGGCACTTTTCATTTGCGGGTTGTATAGCAGTCGGGTAGTCACCATTGGCGTGCTGCCGATGCTTACTTTGCTACCCTGTTGCAGGGCTTGGACAATGATTTGCGAGGCGTAGGCGGCTTGTAAACTCGACATGTTGGGGTCGGTGCCATCGGTAATAAGCTGTATGCGCGCGCCACCATCGTAACGATGGTCGGCAAAACGTGGCGAAAACACCACGGCGAGGTCGGCTTTTTGGTCGCGAATAAGCTGTTTGGCCTTCTCAACGGTGGGTGCGTTGTAGGTGTGAACGAAGTATTCGGAGGCGTCGAGCCGCTCTACAATCTGCTGCGCGGCATTGTCCCACGGCGTGGTTACAACCACTAGGCGAACGTTTCGCACGTCGGTAGAGATGGCAAAGCCAAAGAGCAACATCATCACCAGCGGCATGCCGAAGAGTATGAGCATGGTGCGGCGGTCGCGTAGGATGTGCCGCACCTCCTTGTTGACGAATGAAAAGAAGGTCTTCATCATTCACTCCTTTCTGCATTGCGGGCAAGGAGGGTGAACACCTCGCCCAAATTGTCTTTTGCGTATTGGCGTTTCAGCTGTTCGGGCGTGTCTAATGCGCGTATCTTTCCATCCACCATGATAGACAATCGGTCGCAATATTCGGCCTCGTCCATATAGTGCGTGGTTACGAATACGGTGATGCCACTCTGCGCCGCCTCGTAAATCAGTTCCCAAAACTGGCGTCGGGTGTTGCCGTCTACGCCGCCCGTGGGTTCGTCTAAGAACACAACTTCGGGCCGATGCAGTATGCTTACCGAGAAGGCTAGCTTTTGTTTAAAGCCCAAGGGGAGGGTCTTTACTAGTCGGTTGGCCTCGTTTTGCAAGGTCAGTCGGTTGAGCAGCTGTTCGGTTTTGCGTTTGATGTCGGCCGAACTCATGCCGTAGATGCCGCCAAAGAGGCGGATGTTCTCTGTAACGGTGAGGTCTTCGTAGAGCGAGAAACGCTGACTCATGTAGCCGATGCGCCGTTTTATGGCCTCGTGTTGCGTGCTAACGTCTAGTCCGGCCACAGTAGCCTTGCCGCCCGACGGCTGACTAAGGCCCGATAGAATGCGCATGGCAGTGGTTTTGCCTGCACCATTGGCACCGAGAAAGCCGAATATTTCGCCCCTGCGAACATCGAACGAAATGTCGTCTACGGCATTAAACGTGCCGAAGGTCTTTACCAAGTGGCTCACGTGGATAATGGTTTCGGCCTGGCTCAGGTTGCGTGTGGCGTTGTCGGTGGTGGGATTTGTCGTTGCCTCGCACACCTTATTTATATATAAGGGGGGTGTGGGGGGCGTGTGGAGAGATTGTGGCAGGGGTGGCGTGGTAATCTCGTCGCACCGCTTTATCTCCTCTTGGTAGGGCGTGGAAACAAGGATGGTGATGCCTTGTTGTTTCAATCGGGCAAGCATATCCCAAAACTCGGTGCGCGAAACGGGGTCGACACCTGTGGTTGGTTCGTCTAATAGCAGCACGCTGGGTTGGTGAATAAGTGCGCAACTAAGGGCCAGTTTCTGCTTCATACCGCCTGACAGCGCACCTGCGCGCCGCCGTTTAAAGGGTTCTATCTGGCCGTATATGTCCTTAACGTTATGATAACCTGCCTCAATGGTTGTGCCGAAGAGGGTGGCGAAGAAGCGTAAGTTCTCTTCAACGGTGAGGTCTTGATACAAACTGAACCGCCCTGGCATGTAACCCACGCGCTGTCGAATGTGTTTTAGTCCGCTCACCACGTCGAAACCATCTACCGATGCCGTGCCGCTGTCGGGCAAAACCAAGGTGGCAAGGATGCGAAACATCGAGGTTTTGCCTGTTCCGTCGGGGCCGATAAGTCCGTGTAGCGACCCTTTGGCCACGCTAAACGAGAAATCCTTCAAGGCTTGTACCTCGCCGTAGCTTTTGCAGATGTTGTTTACTTCGATGGCGTTCATAACTTCATTTCTCCATACATGCCTATCTTGATGTAGCCGTTGTTCTTCACACTGACCTTTACGGCGTACACTTGGTCGGCCCTTTCGTCGTCGGTAAGAATACTTTTGGGTGTAAATTCGGCCTTTGGCGAAATCCATGTAACGGTACCTTCGTAGGTGTGTCGGGTGTCGTCGCCATAATCGGCGAACACCTTTACGCGCTGTCCCAGGCGCACTTTGGCCAGTTGGGTGGATGTAACGTAGGCGCGGAGGGTCATGTAGCGGATGTCGGCCACCTTGAAAAGCGGTCGGCCGATGCTGGTAAACTCGCCTTGTTCGGCGTATTTCTCCAATACCGTACCCGTTATTGGCGACTTGATGTGGCACTTTTCCAATTGGTCCATCACCTCGTAGCGTTGAATGTCGGCACCGCTCATCTGGCTGTTAAGGCTACGCGTGCTGCTTTGCAGCAGCGACAGCTGCCCTTGCAATTGCTTTTGCAGCACGGCCACGGCGTTTTCGGCGTCGTCTAGTTGCTTGCTGGTGGCAGCACCTTCTTTCAGCAATGCTTGTGTGCGACGTTGCTCAACAAGGGCCTTGCTAATTTGTTGTTTGGTGACGGCAATCTGCGCTTGTATGTCGGGACGTTGGTTGGCGAAGACTTCGCGTGTGGCTCCCACCTGCCTAGCCTTTAATTGTAACTGCACGGTATCGATGAGTCCTACCTGCTGTCCTGCCGTAAGTGTTGAGCCTTCGCTGATGTCGAAGGCCATCAGTCGCCCTGTTCCTTCGGCCGAAACCGTAACTTCGGTTGCCTCGAAGATGCCCGTGGCATCGTATTCTTTTTCGTTTCCGCCGCAGGCAGCGATTAATAGCGCAAGTGCGGCGATGGTTATTGATGGATGTTTCATGTTAATTGTGTTGTTTTCAGGCCTCACTACCGTTCCTAACTGACCTCACAATACCCCTAACCGGCCTCACAACACCCCCTAACTGGCCTCACCCCCAACCCCTCTCCAAGGGGAGAGGGGAGTGAAATGCCTTGTTGGTGAGCTGCGAAATTGAAGTTGTTAAGAGTGCTTGCAATGGCGTTCAAAATTTATTGACTTAACTTCTAAGAGTGGAAAGGTGAGAGATTGAAGAAGTGAAACAATGGCTAACGCCTCGTTTAGTCGCGTTTCTACGTCTAAATTATGAGAGATTGAAGAAATGAAACAATGACTAAAGCCACCTCTGCATTTGGCTTAACTCCTTAACTTCCTAACTCCTTAACTCCTCAAATCAGTTCATTCCCTTCACATACTTCAAGTTATATATCCCCTGTAACATCTCCACTTCGTGTGTAGAGCGATTTGTTTTCGCGTTGTTTTCGCGCGTTATCTCTTGCAGCAGTCGGTCGGTGTCGATGATGCCGTGCGCCAGTTTGGCCTCGGCTGCTCGCCTAACGCTCTGCCTAAGCGCAACAATCTCGTCGTCGGCAGCCATCGTTTGACGCTTGCTTGCAATGGTTTCTTGCTGTTGCACCGTTTCCAACCGATTGTTGAAGAAGAACAATTCGCGGGCGTTCTCTATCTCGGCCTGTGCCACCGACAAACGTTGCACGTTGTTGCGATGTGTGTATAGGTTGCCAATGTTCCACGCAAGGCGCACGCCAGCCAAGGCATTGAACGAGGGCGAGCGGCTGTTCATGTCTTTAAACATGTCGAAACCAGGGTAGCCATAGTAGGCTTGGCCGAACACACTCAGCGTGGGGAGCAACGAACGGCGCAGTGCACGCTGTTGCGAAGTGATTAAACGCAGGCGTAGGTCTATGGCTTTCAGCTCTGGCCGAACGTCTTCTGCCGTCTGTTCGGTGGCTGCGGGCATCGGTTTTACAATGCTGTCTATGTGCTCAACGTTGCAAAACAAGGCCAACATACGACAGAGCGCATCGCGCGAGTGTTGCAGTTCGTTGGCCATTTGCATGGCCGTTAGGCGTTCGGCTTTCACTTGGTCCACGTCGCTTTGCATGGCTACGCCCTGTTTTTGCAGCGCAGCGAGCTTGTTTTCGTTGCTTTGCAACAGCGTTTGCAGGTCGCGATTAAGTCGCAAACGTTCGTCAACAAGCAAGATGCCGAAGTAAAGGTCGTTCACCCTTTGGCGCACTTGGTAGAGCGAAACGTCGGTTTGCGCCTCGTCTACCTGCTGTTGTAGCTGTGCCACTTCTTTTTGTGCGCTAATCCTTCCGCCGTCCCACAGCATCTGATTGACGTCCACTCCCACGCGATATTGTTCCTTCGCCAGTCCGCGCGTGCTTTGTCCCAGTGCCGCCATCATGTTAGATAGCTGTTCGGGCAGTTGCGCCACGCGGTTTTGCACCGTGCCTTGCGCCGCCACTTGCACCTGCGGTAGCCATCCTTTCTTGATGTTGGCAACGGTGTAGGCCGTGGATTGGGCGTAGAGTGCGCGCCGCTTGATAAGCGGATAGTTCTGTTGTGCCTGCTGTTGGCAGACCTCTAACGTTGTTTGCGCAGGGCAAGCGGCGGCACACAACAGTGCGATGACTATTAATAATGTATGCTTCATCATTCCTTTCGTTTACTTCTCTTGGTGCAAAATTACGCCGTTTTGGTTACATCATTGTTATCCTTTACGGCCAATAAATGTTCTTTTGGTAGCTTTTTATGCTTAAATGGACTTTTTATGGGTGTTTTTTATTATCTTTGTGGAAATAAGAAAGGCCGTGTTATGAACAATCAGATAATCGAAACACTTACCATGCAGGAGATAAGAAATAGGCTCAGCGTGCATGTTGCCGAACCCGACATGCCCATAACTGAAGACGGTTTCACCATGCTTTATAATGGTCGAAACACCTTTGGCTTGGCCGTTGTGGCCCATTGTCCTTATCGCCTGCCTGGTATTCGTATCGGATTATTGAAGAAAGGCGAGATAAAGGCAACGCTTAATCTGCTTGAACGGAGTGCGCAAAGTGGCACATTAGGGTATTTTTGCGATGGTACCATCTTTCAATTCGACCAAATTCCGCTCGAAAGTGAGGTGGAAGGGGTGGTGATTGAGCCGTGGCTGATGGACGAATTGTTTCCGCAGGGCGTGCCAACGATGTTTAACGGGCAGGCGAAAGACGCGCTTATGCCTGCCAACGATAGGGACATCGCCAAGGTGGAAAGCCTTTACGAGAGCCTGATGCTCGTGCTTAGGGACAGACCTTACAACCGACAAGCGGCCTTAGCCATCATTACCGCGCTGTGTTATGTGTATAACGAGTGTTACGTCAGGGCCACAGAGCATCCCGCAGAGAGTCCTTCGCGGCAGCGTGTTGTGTTTGATAGGTTCATCGCCTTGGTGAACGAGCATGCCAAAAGCGAACATAACTTGGCCTTTTATGCCGATAAGCTGTGTCTGTCGCAACGCTATCTTAGTAGGGTGGTGTGGCAAACCAGCGGCGTGTATGCCAAAGAATGGATAGACCGAGCCGTGATTACCGAGGCTAAGGTGATGCTGCGGCATGGTCAACTAACGGTTGCAGCCATATCAGAGGCCTTGAATTTTCCCAATCCCAGTTTCTTTAATAAGTACTTTAAACGGCAAACGGGACAAACACCCTTGGCGTTTAGGAATGGGTGAAAAGGCTTATAAAGGTGAAAAGGTGAAAGGGTGAAAAGGTGAAAAGATGGCTAACGCCCACAAACTTCGTTAACTCGTCAACTGGCGAAAAGGTGAAAAGATGGAAGATGAAAGGGCAAGCCTACTCAAAAGAGTTGTAAAAAACATGGGTATGAGTTGCAAATGCTGATAGTTATGGCTATCTTTGCGTAAAAGGAAACAGCTATGGGTTTAGATTACGGCTTTTATGCCACACATCCTGGCGAAGTGCTTAAAGACGAATTGGAGGCAAGGGGCATATCCCAGCGTAAGTTCGCCGAGAGTATCGGCATGGCTTATTCGGTTCTAAACGAACTATTGAATGGGCGTAGGCCGTTGAGTACCACTTCTGCCCTTATGTTTGAAGCGGCTTTGGACATTCCTGCCGAGCCCTTAATGGAATTACAGATGAAGTACAACATGCAGGTTGCACGAAAGGATACTACGTTGGCAACCCGTTTGAAGAAGATAACAAAAGCGGTGGCTAGGTCTTAACGTTGTTGGTACAATGCTGTTTGTAGTGCTACTACAAGGCACTTGTAGGCGCACTACAAGCACCTTGTAGCACCTGTACAAGTCGTTTGTAGTGCCGCTACAAGGTGGCTTGTACTGTCTCCTTGTGGTGCTGTTGTTCGGTGCTTAAAGACAGTTGCCAACGCTTGTTTCACTTCATCGTTTTCAGTTAGTCTTTACGCTGCAATAAGTTAAGTTATCTCAACGGAGCGTATTTATTTGTTTTTCATCTGTTTTTCCAGAGATATTTATTAACTTTGCAAGAGTTTAATACGGACATTTTTTTTATTTAATTAAATAAGAACAAATTATGGTAATTGAAAAAGTTCATGCGAGAGAAATCCTCGACTCAAGAGGTAACCCTACCGTAGAGGTGGAAGTAACATTATGCAATGGCGTAGTTGGCCGCGCAAGTGTACCTTCTGGCGCATCAACAGGCGAAAACGAGGCCCTCGAATTGCGCGACGGCGACAAGAAACGCTACTCGGGTAAGGGTGTTCTCAAAGCCGTAGAGAACGTAAACAACGTTATCGCTCCTGCCCTTAAAGGCATGTCGGTTTGCCAACAACGCAAAATCGACTACAAGATGCTCGAACTAGACGGCACGCCCACAAAGAGCAAGCTGGGTGCCAACGCCATCCTTGGCGTTTCGTTGGCTGTTGCACACACCGCTGCTAAGGCTTTCGGTATGCCCCTTTACCGCTACATCGGCGGCACAAACACTTACGTTTTGCCCGTTCCGATGATGAACATCATCAATGGTGGCGCACACTCTGACGCCCCCATCGCTTTCCAAGAGTTCATGATTCGCCCCGTAGGCGCTTCTTGCGAACGTGAGGCTATCCGCATGGGTGCTGAGGTGTTCCACGCTTTGGCTAAGAACTTGAAGGCTCGCGGATTGTCTACCGCAGTTGGCGACGAGGGTGGTTTTGCTCCTAAGTTCGACGGTATCGAAGACGCTTTGGACACAATCATGAAGTCTATTAAGGACGCTGGCTACGAACCTGGCAAGGACGTGAAGATTGCTATGGACTGTGCCGCATCTGAATTTGCTGTACAAGAGAATGGCGAATGGTACTACGACTATCGTCAACTCAAAAACGGCATGCCCAAAGATCCTAACGGTAAGAAGCTTACCGCTGCCGAACAAATTAAGTATCTCGAAGAACTCATCACCAAATATCCTATCGACTCTATCGAAGATGGTTTGGATGAGAACGACTGGGACAACTGGGTTAAGCTCACAGAGGCTATCGGCGACCGCTGCCAGTTGGTTGGCGACGACCTCTTTGTTACCAACGTGAAGTTCTTGGAGAAAGGTATCAAGATGGGTGCCGCCAACTCTATCCTTATCAAGGTTAACCAAATTGGCTCGCTCACCGAAACACTTGAGGCTATCGAAATGGCTCACCGCGCTGGTTACACCACCGTTACTTCGCACCGTTCGGGCGAAACAGAGGACACAACTATTGCCGACATCGCCGTTGCTACCAACTCTGGCCAGATTAAGACAGGTTCGTTGAGCCGCACCGACCGTATGGCTAAGTACAACCAACTTATCCGTATCGAGGAACAATTGTGCTGCTCTGCACGCTATGGCTACGAAAGACTGAAGAAGCAATAAGCTTGCACAATGCCAATGCTTGCCAAATGACTGGTGATAGATGCTGATATGGCATCGCGCCTAGGGCATTTGTAAGCGTAACAGATAGGATGGGGCGGCCTGTATTGGGTCGCCCCTGTTTTATATAAGGCCTCACCCCCAACCCCTCTCCAAGGGGAGAGGGGAGTAATATGTAAAGCTACAACAAAGCTAAATAATAAAATATGTAAAGCCCCCACAAGGGTGAATAATAAAGGATGTAAGGCTATTACAAGGACTAACAGGCGTAACAACCATGCCTCAACAAGGCATTTCACTCCCCTCTCCCCTTGGAGAGGGGTTGGGGGTGAGGCCGGTTGGGGAGTTGTAGTGAGGCCGGTTGGGGAGTGGCGCGAGGCTTTTTGTCTACTCATTAAAGAACTTATGTACTCAAAAAATCATTTTCTCAGAAACTTAACCCTTGCTCTTTTCGCCCTTTTTGCCTTCTCGGGCATGGCGCAAAAGAACGTTTATAGCTTTAAGGTAAAGGACGAAAACGGCCGAATGGTATCGTTATCAAAGTATCGTGGTAAGGTGTTGCTCATCGTTAACACGGCCACGCAGTGCGGACTAACGCCCCAATACAAGCCCTTGCAAGCGCTTTACGACAAGTATCGCGATAAGGGCTTGGTGGTTTTAGGTTTTCCTTGTAACCAGTTTAAAGGGCAAGCGCCTGGCACGAACAAGGAGATACGCCAGTTTTGCGAGGCCAATTACGGCGTAACCTTCCCGCAATTTGCCAAGATTGACGTGAATGGAAAGAACGCCATTCCGCTTTATCGTTACCTCAAACGCCAACAACCATTCTTTGGTTACTTGATGAGCGACTCCATACAGCGTGCCGAGTTCGAGCGTTTGCCAAAGGATGTGCCCATAAATGTGGAGTACGACATTCAATGGAACTTCACCAAGTTTATCGTCGATCGCAATGGAAAGGTGGTGAAACGCGTAGAACCCAAAGACACGATGGAGTATCTCGAAGAAGAGGTGGCCAAGGTTTTGGAAGAAAAATAAGGGGCGTTGGATTATCAGAGGGCTTAGATTAGTCGGACAAGTCGGCCAGGTCAGACAAGTCAGACTGGTCCGACTTGTCTGGCTAGTCCGACTAATCAGGCTAATGCCAATAGGCGTTTTCTGTTATCCAATCATTCGTTTCAGGTCTTCTTCAACGGTGGTAATGCCGCCAAGTCCGAACTGTTCTACCAGCACTTTCAGCACGCCAGGCGAGACAAAGGCGGGTAGAGTGGGGCCGATGTGGATGTTCTTGATGCCCAACGACAGCAGGGCGAGCAACACGATAACCGCCTTTTGCTCGTACCAAGCGATGTTAAAGGCAAGCGGCAGGTCGTTGATGTCGGCCGCACCGAATATCTCTTTCAACTTCAAAGCCACCACAGCCCAAGTGTACGAGTCGTTGCATTGGCCTGCATCGAGCACGCGGGGGATGCCATTGATGTCGCCGAGGTTAAGCTTGTTGTACTTAAACTTGGCACAACCCGAGGTGAGAATAACCACATCGTGGGGCAACTGCTTGGCAAACTCCGTGTAATAGTCGCGACTGCGCATGCGGCCGTCGCATCCGCCCATCGCAACAAACTTGCGAATGGCACCGCTTTTCACGGCTTCTACAATCTTATCGGCCAGTGCAAACACCTGATTGTGGGCAAAACCGCCAATAATCTCACCCGTTTCAATCTCTGTTGGGGCCTCGCAGGTCTTGGCAATAGCAATCACTTCCGAGAAGTCTTTATGCCCGTTGGCATCTTCCTCGATGTGTTTCCAACCGGGGAAGCCCGTAGAGTTCATCGTAAACACGCGGTCTTTGTAGTTGGCTTTTGGCGAAGGCGGCACGATACAGTTGGTGGTAAACACGATAGGACCATTAAATGTGCTGAACTCTTCTTTCTGTTTCCACCACGCGTTGCCGTAGTTTCCAACCAGATGCTTATACTTTTTCAGTTCGGGATAATAGTGAGCGGGCAGCATTTCGCCGTGGGTGTACACGTCAACGCCCGTTCCTTCGGTTTGTTTCAGCAAGTCTTCGATGTCGTGCAGGTCGTGTCCCGAAATCAAGATGCCAGGGTTTTTGCCCACGCCGATGTTCACTTTGGTTATTTCGGGGTGGCCATACGATGTGGAGTTGGCCTTATCTAGCAGGGCCATAGCGTTTACGCCCCACTTGCCTGTGTCGAGAACGCAGTTCAAAAGCTGGTCCATTGGTGCGTCGGGGTTGGCTATAATGGCCAGCGCATCGCCCATAAAGTCGGTTATTGTGGTGTCGGTATAGCCCAATCGCGAAGCATGTTCGTAGTAGGCGGCCATACCTTTGAGGCCCAACACTGTGAGTTCTTTCAGCGAACGCAAGTCTTCGTTCTCGTTGCGCAGCACGCTTTCCTTACGACTTTGTGCCTCGTAGTCGGACTTTTCGCCGCCCCACAGTATCTCGTGATAAGCCGGTAGCTCCACATTATGCTCTTTGGCGATGGCCAACAGCTGCTTTTTCATGGCGATACCTTTGTCTACTCGTTTGAGGATGCTGGCATCGTCGAAGTTGGCATTGGTGATACAAGCGAACAATGCGTCTACAAAATAGGTGTCAACGCCTGCAACACTCTCCACGCCAGCCTTGCGAATGGCTCGGTCGATGGTGGCAACACCGCGCACCACGCCCAGTAGTAGGTCTTGATAATTAGAGGTTGAGGCCTCTTTTCCACATACGCCCTTAACGGTACAACCCGTTCCTTTGGCTGTTTCCTGGCATTGGAAACAAAACATTTTATTCTCCATAATGCTGTTTTGTACGTTTAATGTTTGTTATTTTGCGTGCAAAGGTACATGGAGAAATACCTAGTAAAGGGTAACAAATGTGTCCGAGGGGTGGTTAATTGAAGTTAAATATACCTATAAGTAGGTAGTAAAGGTGGTAAGTAGTAAGGGAGTTAGGGAGTTAAGGAGTTAAGCCAAATGCTTAGGTGGCGTTAGGCTAATAGGGCAAGTCAGGCAAGTCAGACAAGTCAGACAGGTCGGACTTGTCCGAGAGCTAGACTGGACTAGAAACCTAAAAACCGCAAGACACTTTTAAAGGGCGTTAGCCACCTTTTCACCTTTATTTAAGGAGTTCCATCGGACTAACCCCGAATTGGTCTTTAAAGCACTTGGTGAAATACGATGGCGAGGTGAAACCCACTTGGTAAGCCACCTCGGAAACCGATGTGGCACCACCCTCAATCAGCTTACGGGCGCGGTTTACGCGCGTGGCACGAATAAGTTCCACCGGACTAAGCCCCGTTAATGCCTTCACTTTGCGATAAAGTTGCACCCTACTTAGGTCTACCGCGGCGCCTAATTGCTCCACCCCAAAGTCGTTATTGCTGATGTTGCGGTGTATTTCGCTGCGTATTTTGCTCACAAACTCCTTGTCGGGTGTGCTTATCTCCTCCTTCGCCAGTTCGTCTGCGCCACCGAAAACCTGTTTTAGTTGCTTGCGACTTTGCAGCAAATTGTGAATGCGCGCCAACAACAAGGGTGCACTGAACGGCTTGGTGATGTAGGCATCTGCACCATGTTCGTAGCCTTCGATGCGCTGTTCGTCGAGCGTTCGGGCAGTGAGCAGTATCACGGGAATATGACTTGTGGCCGTGCTCTGTTTCAGTCGGCTACACAATTCAAGGCCATCCATCTGCGGCATCATCACGTCGCTCACCACCAAGTCCGGGATATTCAGTTCTGCCATCTGCAAAGCCACCACGCCGTTGGGTGCAGTAAGCACGCGATAGTGCGTTTCGAGCAGCGTGCGAGCCATTTGGCAAACGTCGTCGTTGTCGTCGGTAAAGAGGATGGTAGGCTGATTGGGGTCGTTGTTTTCTTCAAAAATGGTCTGCAACTGCGGAGCATCGGCCTTTGTCGTGGCGGGCGTTGCGGGCACGATAAAAGCTTGTGGCTCGGCAATTGGCGACTGTTCGGCGGCCGATGTCGCCGTTTCGGCCTGCAAATTCAGCGGCAGATGCACGGTAAACACCGTTGGCCCTTCGGCCTTACTGCTAACCCCGATGTGTCCGCCGTGCATGTCTACGAAGGCTTTTGCCAAGGCTAGGCCAATGCCCGTGCCGCCTTCGCTGTGTTGCGGTTGGTAAAAACGCTCGAAGATATGGGGCAAATCGCCCTCGGCAATGCCCTTGCCCGTGTTGGTTACGCTTAGCGTTGCCGTGCCTTGCGGCGTGTCTACAACCAGTTCTACGTTTATTTCGCCCGCTACTGGCGTAAACTTCACGGCGTTAGAAAGGATGTTGCTCACCACCCTTTCCACCTTTCCTGCATCTATTTTGGCGGTTACGTGTTCGGGCAGACGACAAGAAAGCCTGATGCGCTTGTGCTCGGCAGCTGCCACAAACTCGCTCACAACGTTGCCAATCAGTGCTGCAAGGTCGGTTTCGGCCAGCTGCAAGGTCATCTTTCCGCCCTCAACTTTCCTGAAATCCAGTATTTGGTTGATGAGTTTTAGCAGCGTTCGCACGTTTCGGTGCGCCACTTCGAGCAGCCCACGTTGTACCTTCGACAGTTGGTTTTCGGCCAAAAGCTGTTCCACAGGCGTTTCGATAAGGGTTAAAGGCGTGCGCAATTCGTGGCTCACGTTGGTGAAAAACATCAGCTTAGCCTGCGTGGCAGCCTCTATTTCGCGGTTCTTTTCTTCCAGTTGTTCGTTGAGTTTCGCTTTCGCGAAATAGGCTTTCAGCACGAAGAAAGCAAAAACCATGAGGATAAGCACCAACAGAACGCCCAACACAAGGATGGTTTTCTGATTGCTATATTGCGCCATACTCTCGTCTATGCGGTTGTTTAGGCGTTGCATTTTGTTGTCGAGCAAGGTTAGTTCGGCCCATTGGTGCAAGGCACTTTCGGCATTGTTGGCATCTATCACGCCCGTTTGCAAGATGGTTTCGCGTTGAAAGGGTCGGCCTTCCAATATGTTCATGGCCAGTTTTAGCACTTCGTCGCCATGTGTGGGATATACGAATGTGGCTAGAAATGTTCCGTTTTTCACGGCCTCGATGCCATCGCCAGGGGTGGGTAAGGCGTCAACACCCACAATCTTTACGCCCTTTATGCCCAGTTTTTGGGTGGCTTGGTGTGCCCCAATGCCCATTCGGTCGCACTGCGCAAACACCAAATCTACCCCTCCCGCATCTTTAAACATGCGTTCGGTTTCGCTTTCGGCCTTCTGTTCAAACCAATCGGCGTATGCGTTGGCCACCACTTTTATTTGCGGATAGCGTGCCAATGCCTCGCGAAAGCCGCTGTCGCGTTCCATAGCAGGCGACGAACCGCGTAGCCCTTGTAGCTCCATCACGCGCCCTTTGCCGCCAAGATGTTCGCCAACAAAGCGCCCAACGGCTCGTCCGATGGCCACATTGTCGGCACCGATAAAGGCCGTGTATTTGTCTGATGCGCTCTTTCGGTCGACCAGCACCACACGAACGCCGCGGTCGAAGGCCTTGTTGATGACGGGTGTAAGCGCCTTTGCCTCGTTGGGCGACACGATAATGAGGTCGGCCCCCTCTTCAATGAAGTGTTCAATTTGCGCAATCTGCACGCGGTTGTCGTCTTTGGCCGATGCAAACTCCACGCGCACGTTGTCGTAGAGGTACGACTCGCGCCTTATCTCGCTATTCATTTTCGTTCGCCACGAGTCCTCGCTGCACTGCGAAACGCCGATAAAGTAACTCTTCTTTGTACTGCAAGCCGATAGCAACAGGGCTAAGAGGGCAAGCATAGGGAGGGCGAAAGTTGTGAGTTTTGGGTTCATACAGAGTGGTGGTGTAGGGCTTTGCGTTACACTGCAAATTTAATGATAAACCTATAAAGCCCCATCATATTGCTTTACTTTTTTATCTGCTTGGCCAAAGTTTCCTTGTTAGTGGGCTATTTATTCTTCGTTGGTGGGGATGTGGGGGTAGCTGTTCTAGATATTGTAGCTGTTTTAGATATTCTAGAATGCCTAGTTGTTTTAGATATTCTTGTTGTTCTAGATATTTTTTTTTGTTCTAGTTAATCTAGGATGTCTAGGATATTCTTTTTGTTCTAGTTAATCTAGGATGCCTAGTTGAACTAGTTGTAATCAACTCACTGGCTTATAAACTTACTAAAAACCAATAACTCCCTAACTCACCAACTCACCAACTCAAAATCTTAAATCCTTGTCTTTTATTTTACAATACGACTCTAATTTTCGCTCCGTTTTAGCGAGATTATTGGTTAAAAAGTAGGTAAAAAGCTACTTTTTCCGCCCTTTCGCACCTTCTGACTTGTCGTTTTTTAAGAATAAGGCCTGCATTTTGCACCATTTTGCCTTTCTATTTTGCTTGCCAGCTCATTATTTTTGCAACCCAAAAACCCACTTTTAGCCCCTAAAACCCCACTTTTTGATGGTCATTTTGCCCTTTTTAGCCATGTGTTTCATGGTTCTAAGAGGTTTTGTTTATACAATTGCTATGGATATTTATGCTTTTCTTCTCGCATTTAGCGGCAAATAGCACCGCATTTAGCCGCATTATACCTTGCGTTTTGCACCAAAACGCACTGCATTTAGCGGCAAAACGCAAGGCATTTAGCATCAAAACGCAGGGCATTTTGCACCAAAACGCACTGAATTTTGCCGCAAATAGCCCCGAAAGGGGTGCAAAGGGCGGTCTTCTTAAATAAAAATACATTTTGCCAACAGTCACATGCCACCCCTTTTTGCATCAAAACAAACCTTCGCGAGAATCGGTTTTTTGCGGCAAGGTGAGCGATTGGTGGACGAAAAGGGTACTTATTATGTTAAATTTCTTACTAAAAACCAGACAAAACAAACCCGCAGTAAACCCGCACGAGTGGGCAACGGCAAGGAAGACACATACGCTTGCGGCGACCAGCGCGAGCGGTTGCAGGGCATGCTGCTCACAGACAACGGCAACAGCATCATGGAATGGCAGAAGTAATTGACCGCAGACAAGCAGCTTTCAGCTTGTGGAGATGCCACTGAATAACTTCCGCCCTATCGCTTTTTTGAACCCCAATCGGTCGTTAGACCGCTTACCTGTTATTTTAGGTTTTTTCCATCGTTTCCTGTTCATCTTTCGTTTGCTTGTCGGCATCTTACCTGTCTTATTCTCTTGACGTAGCCCGCTACGTCTTCAAGAATAAAGCAGGCAATATGCTCAACAATCAAACAAAATCCGCACAGGCTCTAACGACCGATTTGGGTTGAACCATAGCCACGTTTTGCCGCAAACAAATGGGGCCGAATTTCATGTTTTATCGTATCCTTGTTCGGCACGTCGTGCATGTGTGGGGTGTATTTTGGTGTTGCGGCACAAAGACATAAACTCCGCTCAATTTGTAGAAACACTAAACGTCAACACTGCTTTGTAGTGAACATCTGCTAGGCTTAAACATCATGTTCAAACCCTTACCGAAAAGCATACATCTTTTACTAAGTAACTTCTATTTGCCAATAAGCAAATTCGGAATGTAAATCCGACTTTTTAATAAAGTCTTTCTTTAAACTTGTTACTAAACACAAAAGCGCGTAAATGTGGTGTTTTAATTTACATTAAATATTAAAGAAACGGCTGCGTTATTGCCGCTTATTTTGTATCTTTGCCATGAGCGATGCACACAACACACGCCATGCGGAAACAATGAACAACGCAGAAGACAAATTTTCTACGGATAATGGCAACAAGCACGCAACACAATGGCCCGCCAATTAAGGCGAAAACTGTGCTGTATAAGGCACAAATACGCCGCAAAAGACGGCAATCTATTTAACCAAACAATATAGATATTGTATGAACGAAACGAGCAACAACTTTGAATTTGAGATATGCGCAAACAGCGTGGAAAGCTGTTTGGCGGCCCAAGAGGGTGGGGCCGACAGGGTGGAGCTTTGCGCAGGCATACCCGAAGGCGGCACAACGCCTTCGCATGGCGACATCGTAACGGCGCGCCGACTGCTTAACACCACCAAGCTGCATGTCATCATCAGGCCCAGGGGGGGCGACTTTACCTACTCGGACCTGGAAATGGACATCATGGCCGCCGACATCGACGCATGTAGAGAGGCGGGAGTAGACGGCGTGGTGTTTGGATGTTTAACCCCAGAAGGGGACATCGACATCGACAAAAACGCCAAACTCATGGCACACGTGGGGCAAATGGCGGCAACTTTCCATCGCGCTTTCGACAGATGTCGCAATCCGCTCGATGCCTTAGGCCAACTGGAACAGCTGGGATTTAACCGCGTGCTAACCTCCGGACAGCAGAAAACGGCCGAAAAAGGCATCCCCCTGCTATACAAACTGCACAAACGGGCAGGCAAAAACATCGCTATCATGGCCGGATGTGGCGTTAACGAACGCAACATCTTCAAGATACACGTGGAGACAGACGTTACCCAGTTCCACTTTTCTGCACGCGAATCGGTGCTCTCGACATGCCAATACATGGGCGGAAACGTGCGAATGGGCGGAAAAGACACCGATGAGGCCTATCGAGAAGTTACCACCGCACGCCGCGTTAGACACACAATAAAGGAGCTGCGCGGCGAAACTGAGAACGAATAGCCCCCTCAAACAGACCACCACAGCCCCAAACGAGATGCGCCGACAGCCCGAAACCCCACATGCGGCGCAGGCAATGCGGCTGCTTTGCCCGACAGATAAAAACGAGATTTTGAACGGGATGCAGGCGCACGAGCAGGCCTTTGGGCGTACGATGAAACCTCTTTTCCCATATTAAATAGTTTGTTTGTTAATTGCATTTGTGTCCCCGTCGCCAGCCGATATGCAAGCCATACGGCCGACGGGGCGCAAAAAACTTCTGAGAAACGAAATGCGCAAGCCATCTTTTAGCCATGCAGACACCGCAAAACTACAACAAGATGACCCACGCATACCATAATGTCACAACCCCTTATCTTACATCAACAAAACCATTTACTATCAGCATGAGAAAGCTATTTCTATCACTCTTTGTAGCCTTGGTGGCATGTAACGTTGCCCAGGCTGGATTTTACCATTTCATTTCTGATGACAAATACCGTGCAGAAGTGCATAAAGACTTCACCGCGAAAATGCAATTGGTGGGTAAGAACTTCTTTACGCCAACCCAAACCGTGCCTACACCGGCCGAACAAGAGGCTTTGGAGTTTCTGTATGCCTACATGCCCGTGGCCGATGTCACCGATTACACCACCGCTTTCTACCTAGATAACGTGAAAGCCACGTTCAAGGCGCGCGACGAAATGCCGTGGGGACGAGACGTTCCCGAACTGTTGTTCAGGCATTTCGTACTTCCCATACGTGTGAACAACGAGAACTTGGACAACACGCGCATGGCTTTGTACGACGAACTGAAAAAACGCGTAGAGGGTTTGAGCATGACCGAGGCCGTGCTGGAACTGAACCACTGGTGCCATGAGCATGTAACTTATCAGCCATCTAATGCGCGTACGTTGGCGCCTTTAGCCTGTATGAAGACCGCCATTGGGCGTTGCGGCGAAGAAAGCACCTTTACCGTGGCCGTATTGCGTACGTTGGGCATCCCCGCAAGGCAGGTGTACACGCCGCGTTGGGCGCATACCGACGACAACCACGCATGGGTAGAGGCCTGGGCCGACGGCAAATGGCACTTCCTTGGTGCCTGCGAACCCGAGCCGGTGCTCGACTTGGGCTGGTTTAACCTGCCCGCATCGCGTGCCATGCTTATGCACACAAAGGCTTTCGGCAACTATCGTGGTCCCGAAGAAGTGATGTTGCGAACCAGTAACTACACCGAAATAAACCTCATTGCCAACTATGCACCCACGGCTCGCGTAGACTTTGCCGTGGTGGATGCCGCCGGAAAAGCCGTGGATAAGGCCAAGGTTGAATTTAAGATATACAATTACGCCGAGTATTACACGGCAGTGAACAAGTTTACCGACAGTCGTGGGCGAACGTTCCTCACCGCCGGCGTGGGCGATATGATGGTGTGGGCCTCTAAGAATGGGGCGTATGGCTTTGCCAAGGCATCGTTTGGAAAGGACAAGGTCGTTACCATTCGCCTTAACCGCAGTGCACGTTCGGATGCCAAAATGACGGTGGGCGCACTCGATTCGGTTAATATCGTACCGCCCGTTGAAAGTGCCAAGCTACCCGAAGTGACGTTCGATGAGGCCATAGCCAACAAGACAAGGTTGGCAAAGGAAGACAGCATACGCCACGCTTACGAGGCCACGTTCTACAAACCCAAGAAAGATGGGCGCATAGGCGACTTCTTAAAACGCGCTCGCGGCAACTGGAAAACCATCCATCAGTTTGTTAGCAATCACTCGGATCGCCTAGATCGCGCACTGGCATTGCTGGAAACGCTGCCCGATAAGGACTTGCACGACATGCCACTCGAAATTCTTGAAGACCATTTTGGGGCTGAAAGCAACCAATTGTCGCCGCGTGTGGAAGACGAAATGATTATCGCTCCCTTTAAACAAACATTCCAACATGCGTTCAATACAGCCTTGGCAGACAGCATGCGCGCCAATCCCACAGTACTAGTGGAATGGACGAAGCACAACATCAGACTCAATCCCGACACCAAGGCCCTGCGCATTGCACAAACACCTATGGGCGTTTGGCGTTCGAGACTTACCGATACACGCTCGCGCGACATCTTCTTTGTGAGCATGGCGCGCAGCCTGGGCATCGAGTCGCGCAAGGATGCGGTTACGGGTAAGGTGCAATACAAGCGCGACGACGCATGGGTAGACGTGAATTTTGATAACGCACAGAGCCAAGCTACGCCCACGGGCAAGCTTAAACTTACTTATTCGGCTGCGCCATTGCTGCCTGCCGACCCCAAGTATTACAGCCACTTCACCCTGAGTAAGATTGTAAACGGACAGGCGCAGCTGCTGAACTTCGAGGAAGGAGACGGAAATGCCAACGAGGGAACAACCTGGGCCAACACCTTTGAGCGCGGTTACGACCTGGATGCAGGCACTTATCTGCTTGTTTCCGGTACGCGTTTGGCCAATGGCGGCGTGCTGGCCACGCAGCGTTTCTTCAACGTAGCTGCCGGCAAAACCACCGAAGTGCCACTCGTTATGCGTCGTCCGTCGGGTCAGCTCAATGTGTTGGGCAACTTCGATAGCGAGTCGCGTTTCCTCAAAGACGGTCAAGAGGTGAGCATCTTGTCGCAAACGGGTCGCGGATATTTCACGCTTGCCCTGCTGGGTATTGGCGAAGAACCCACCAATCACGCCCTACGCGACTTGGCAAAAGCACGCGCCACGCTCGACGAATGGGGCCGTCCCTTCGTGCTGCTCTTCCCCAACGATACCGATTTACAGCGTTTCAAGGACGAGAACTTCGGCACATTGCCTACCAACATCATTCTGGGCGTAGATGCCGACGGCAAGATTAGGCAGCAAGTAGCCAATGCCATGAAGCTGGCTAACCCCTCGCAGATGCCTGTTTTCATCGTGGCAGACACCTTTAATCGCGTTGTTTTCTGTTCGCAAGGCTACACAATTGGCATGGGCGAGCAGCTAGAAAAGGTGGCAAAGATGTTAGAAACGGGCAAATAAAGCCTGTTTGCATCAGGTAAATCGAGCCGGTTAGGTGGGTCGCGACTTTCAGATTGCTCTGATAGTCCTGGCCAACTTAATCGGCTTTTCTTTTTTCAAGGCGGTTCAACCTCTTCGGTTTGGGCGGCCTATTCTGCTTTTAGGGCAGTAGTATTTGTTCGACTTGTCTCACTAGTTGTGGCTTTTCCCTATTTAAACAAAAATATAATCTCTTAATATATTATGGTGTATATTTCGGGATTTTTATGTAAGTTTGCAATATGAAACGAACAGCGGACGTGTGCCGCACGCAACTTACAACACCTCGAACCTATGGACTGCAACCATTACTCGCCCAAACAAGCCCTGCAATATGTGGCCTTGCACTTTGTTACCATGCTTGTTGTGCTGACTGGATTGTTGAACGCATGCGCCGATAAGCAACCAATCGACCTGCCCGACTTTCCTCCTACCAGTCAAGAGCCTGCCAAACAGAACGTCGAACCCAAAACCGACGGGCGTTTGTTGCGCCTGCTTGCAACGTACGAAGAACAAGATGGAGCCGAAAAAACGGCCATCGCCAACCGCATTTTCGGGCTGTTGTATGCCGAAGAACTAACCGATTCGCTCGTTAAAGTGGCCAACGATACCCCCAAAGACAAGGTGGATGCGATGGTTTTGTATCACGCTGCCGAGTATTTTTGGGACAAACAAGACTACGCTACGGCCTTGAACTACGCCCGAAAAGCCCTTCCTCTTACTTACAAAACCAACGACTTGTTGCTCATAAGCGACTGCGAGCAGCTTGCCGCACAGCTGTTATTCCGCCAATCAGACTTTGTTCGGGCTATTAAACACGCCCAAAAAAGCCTTGAACTAGACCGCGAAACGGGCGATAAAAGTCGTATAAGCAGCTCGTTAAACACACTTGCGGCCATTAGTCTTGTGGCCAAGCAACCCGAAGAGGGCGAACGCTACATCTTAGAGGCCATTGCATTGAGCACCGAGGCCAACGATTCTAACCGCATGGCCATACAATATGGCATGGCATCAGAAATCTATCACGCCATGAAAAAAGAGCAGTTGGCCCTTGAACATGCCGTAAGAGCCTACCAAATAGACGAACAACGCGGCAATGTAGCGAAGACGGGCATCAGACTTTCGCAGATGGCGACCGCTTTAATGGACATGGAACGCTTTGTTGAGGCCGAAAGAACTGTGGAAAGAGCCATCCCTATACTTGAAAAAGCAGGCAACAAGCAGTCGTTGGGCATTTGTATGAATCAAAAGGGCGAACTGCTTAACCGCCGCGGCGAGTACGCATCGGCGCAGCAATGCTTTGAAAAAGCAATCGAAATATTCGAACAACGCAACGATCTTTATAACCTAAGCAGGGCGCAGATGGGCGCTTTCAATGCCTTAAAAGCCAGCAATCCCACCCTGGCCGCACAGCATTTGCAACGCTATGTGGCACTGAAAGACTCTATTTATCAGCACGATATGGAGCAGGCTGTGAGTCAAAGCAACGCCAAATACAAGAACGAAGGGCTTACATTGCAAGCGCAACACGAGCAAAAAGAAAAGCGCATTGTGGCCATTGCCGCCATTGTGGTGGTTACGTTGTTGCTGTTGGTGGTGGTCGCACTGGTATATGTGGGCAAGATTAGGCAGCGCAACCACGCCTTACTCAAACAGGTGAGCCAGTTGCGAGAGAACTTCTACACCAACATCACACACGAATTGCGAACGCCTTTAACCCTAATACTGGGTCTAAGCCACGAGTTGAACCAAGACGAAAGCCTTACCGACGAGGCCAAACATAAGGCAACCACCATCGAAAGGCAAGGAAACAGCTTGCTTACGCTCATTAATCAGCTGCTAGACATCGCCAGGGTGAAGTCGGCCGTGGGCAATCCCGACTGGGAAAACGCCGACATAACGGCGCATGTAAACATGATTGTGGAGAGTTATCGCGACTTCGCGGTGTCTCAAAACGTGGAATTAAACTTCTCTGGTAACGAGCGTATCGTTACCGACTTCGTGCCAGAGTATATTAATAAGGTGATGAACAACCTGCTGTCTAACGCATTTAAGTTCACGCCCCCATACGGAAAGGTGAGCGTTGCGGTGGCGCGCGAGGGCGCAAACGTCGTCATTAGGGTGAAGGATACGGGCGTGGGCATTGTTCCTGAGGCCGTAGCGCATCTCTTCGAGCCTTTTTATAGGGCCAGCAATGGTGCATCGAAGAACGGAACAGGCGTGGGATTGGCCTTGGTTAGGCAAATAATAGACGCGCTAGACGGGCAAATCGTGGTGGGAAGTGCGCCTGGACGAGGGGCTACTTTCACCATAACGCTGCCCATAAGAAACGTGTGCAAGCCCACGGCCAATGCTCAAAAGCACACCAACACGCCCATGTTGCCGCATGTGGAGAAACGTCTCGACGACGAAACAAACGATAATTGCGCCGAGCAACGCATGCTTATTGTGGAAGATAATGCCGACTTGGCTGCGTATATGGGCTCGTTGTTCACGCCGCAATACGCCGTTTGTTATGCCTCTAACGGCGAGGAGGCCTTGGCCAGAGCAACAGAACTGGTGCCCGACATCATCATAACCGACCGCATGATGCCTGGAATGGACGGCTTGGAGGTGTGCAAACAGGTTAGGGCGAGCGACGTAATGAACCATATTCCCATAGTGGTGGTTACGGGAAAGATAACCGAACAAGAACGATTGGAAGGCATTAAAGCAGGGGCCGACGCCTATATCACCAAGCCTTTTAACAGCGAAGAGCTGATAACGAGGGTGGAAAACCTGCTTGATAGGCATCGAAAATTGCGCGAGAAGTATGGTGATAACGGAAACGAAACAAAGGAAGAAGGCGATGTTCGCGCCGAGGCCGAACGGCAATTCCTAACGAAAGCCGTAGACACAGCCTACCTTTTGCTCGACAAACGCGCGCTAGACGTTAATGCTTTGGCCGAAAGATTGGGCATGAGTCTTAGGCAATTCACCCGTAAGATAGTGGCACTTACAGGCAACACGCCAGGTGCTTTCATCTTAAACTTAAAGATGCAGAAGGGCAAACAGTTGCTCGACACAAGGTTTGAGTTGAACATCGAGGAGATTTCAGAACGTTGTGGTTTCGAACATGCGTCTAGTTTTTACCACGCTTTCAAGAAAGCATTCGGCGTTACGCCGTCTGAATATAGGAAGAATGGTGGGTAAAAGAGGCCTCCCACTGCAAGCTAACTGGCCTGACCCCACCCCTAACTGGCCTCACCCCCAGCCCCTCTCCAAGGGGAGAGGGGAGTGAAATGCTATGCATCCACCAAGTTGACAAGCGAAATATACAAGGCTTTTGCAAGACATTATGCTATGCAGCCACTAAGCTGATAAACGAAATATGCAATGTTATTACAAGGCATATCACTCCCCTCTCCCCTTGGAGAGGGGCTGGGGGTGAGGCCAGTTGGGGCGTGTTCCCTTTTATTTATATTTGTCTTTTTTATATTCCTACTGCTTTTTCTCATCATTTCTCACTAACTTTGCAATTGCTTTCAGGCCTCTTCGCCGCAGTGTATGCGGACGGTGTGTTCTGGATAACTAACGAAACCAAACAAAAAACAAGGATGAAAAAGCTTTTAGCTGTGGCCATTGCTTTCGTGGCCAGCCTGTCTGTACAGGCGCAGAACGTGCAGTTGCATTATGATTTCGGGCATCTGAACGACAATCTCTCCACACGACCCAAACTAACATCAACCGTGGAGATGTTCAAACCCGACAAATGGGGTAACACTTTCTTCTTCGTCGACATGGACTATGCAGACAATGGCGTGGCTGCCGCCTATTGGGAAATCTCTCGCGAGTTGAGATTTTGGCAAGCGCCATTGGCTATTCACGTGGAGTATAATGGCGGATTGGCCAAAGGTGTGGGCTCGTATAACGATGCTTATCTGGCTGGTGTGACTTATAGCTGGAACGATAAAGACTTTAATTCGGGCTTTACCATCACGCCCATGTATAAGTATCTGGCCAAACAAAGTCAAAAACACTCGTGGCAACTCACGGCAACATGGTACTTAAACTTTTGCAACCACCTATTAACGTTCGACGGATTTGCCGATTTCTGGGGCGATCGCCGTTTCGCCGACGGACGAAATATCGCCGTTTTCCTTTCCGAACCCCAATTCTGGGTTAACCTCAACCGCCTCAAAGGCGTTAGCGAAGACTTTAAACTGAGCCTAGGAACGGAGTGGAAAATAAGCAACAACTTCGTTAATCAAAACCACCGCTGGTATTGGTTGCCTACCTTGGCAGCGAAGTGGACGTTTTAATAAACACAAACGGCCTCACCCCCAACCCCTCTCCAAGGGGAGAGGGGAGTGATTTGCTGTGCTGCAACTAAGCAAATAAATGCGAGATTGCAATGTTACCACAGTGCATATTACGCCCCTCTCCCCTTGGAGAGGGGTTGGGGGTGAGGCCAGCTCACAATAATCTTACACAATGTCTTTCTATTCTCTTTTGGGGTTTAACCCCAAGAAACAGTCGCGCCGCACAGAGATGATGGCCGGCGTAACCACGTTTCTAACCATGAGTTACATCCTTGCCGTGAACCCCGACATACTAAGTGCCGCGGGAATGGACAAGGGTGCCGTGTTCACAGCCACAGCCTTGGCCTCTGCCCTTGGCACATTGTTCATCGCTTTCTTAGCCAAGCTGCCCTTTGCGCAAGCTCCTGGCATGGGCATCAACGCCTTTTTCGCCTTCACCTTGGTGCGCGGCATGGGCTATTCGTGGGAGGCAGCCTTGGCGGCAGTGTTTGTCGAGGGTATTATCTTCATCCTATTAACCGCCCTGAACATACGCGAACAAATTGTAAAGTGCATCCCTAAGAACCTGCGCTTTGCCATTTCGGGCGGCTTAGGCCTGTTTATCGCCTTCATCGGACTGAAAAACGCGGGACTTGTAGTGGCCAACGATGCTACCTTCGTTTCGCTAGGCGCCTTCACTCCCACGGCTGCATTGGCCTCGTTGGGTATCATTTTAAGTGGCGCACTGCTGGTGTTGAAGGTTCGCGGAGCCTTGTTTTATAGCATCTTGATATGCACGGTTGTGGGCATACCTATGGGAATAACCCAAATTCCCGATGCCTTCGTACCCGTTTCGCTACCCCAAAGCATCGCCCCAACGTTCTTAAAGCTCGATTTCGCTGCACTGCTCAACGTAGATATGATGCTCACCATATTTGTATTGGTGTTTATCGACATCTTCAACACGCTGGGAACGCTCATCGGAACGGCAGCCAAAACCGACATGATGGACGAAAACGGCAATGTGAAGAACATCCAAAAGGCCATGATGGCCGATGCCATCGCCACGTCTACGGGTGCACTTTTGGGCACATCTACCGTTACAACGTTTGTTGAGAGCGCAGCTGGTGTGGCCGAAGGCGGCCGAACAGGACTAACGGCATTTACCACGGCCATGTTCTTCCTCGTGGCTTTGTTCATGGCTCCGCTGTTCCTTATCATCCCTTCTGCCGCAACCACGGGCGCACTGGTGCTTGTTGGCGTGTTTATGTTAGAGTCTATCAAGAAGATAGACCTGCAAGACATCTCCGAGGCACTACCTTGTTTTATCACCGTTTTGATGATGGTGCTAACTTATAGCATTGCCGAAGGCATGGCCTTGGGACTGATTAGCTACACGCTGGTAAAGTTGTTGAGCGGCAATTACAAAGACGTCAACATCACACTCTTCATCGTTAGCTCACTTCTTGTTTTGCGTTATGTGTTCCAATAAGGCTCGCTCACTGTTGCTGGGGGCCGTGTTGTGCATGGCCTTTGCTGCCTTTGGGCAGACACTTGTGCTGGGTAGCTATAATATAAGGTATCGAAACGACGGCGATGAGGCCAAAGGGCACCTTTGGGCGAAACGTTGTCAGGTGATAGCCGACCAACTTAACTACCACCATCCCGATGCTTTCGGGGCGCAAGAGGTGCTGAAAGGGCAACTCGACGACCTGCTGCGCGCACTGCCCGACTACGATTACGTGGGCGTTGGGCGCGACGATGGACACGAGGCGGGCGAGTATGCGCCCATATTTTATCGGCGCGACCGACTGGATAAGCTTAGCGACGGATACTTTTGGCTGTCGCCTACACATACAAAACCTTCGTTGGGGTGGGATGCGGCTTGCATACGCATCTGCACTTGGGCTAAATTCAGGGTGCGCGAAAGTGGCGAAGAGTTTCTTTTCTTCAACCTCCATACCGACCATGTGGGCGTTAAGGCCCGCCGAGAGTCGGCAAAGTTGGTGATGAAAGCTATCGACGGCTTGGGAGGAAAGGATATGCCGGTGGTGCTAACGGGCGACTTTAACGTAGACCAAACCGACGAAACCTACGCCATCTTCACCGCAAAGGCGCGCTTAAACGATGCCTACGTCGTGGCTAAGCATCGCTTTGCCGAGAACGGAACGTTTAACAGTTTCGACCCCACGCTGAAAACAGCCAGTAGGATAGACCACGTTTTTGTGTCGCCCCGTTTCGCAGTGGCTCGTTATGGCGTACTGCCCAACTTCTATTGGACGGAAGAACCCGCGGCCAAAAGCCAAAAAGGGCAGGATGCACCGCAACAAATCGACTTCAAACAACACCGAATACGCACGGCATCCGACCATTATCCGGTGTTTGTGGAGGTAAATCTTAGGCCATAGCCTTTCTGCAACTGGCATCACCCCCAACGCCTTTCCAAGGGGCGAAGGGGCGTGTAAAGCCTTGTTACTGCCTAGCATGTTGCACCCATTGGCCTAGTAACCATACCATGATATGATGTTTTTTCATTTAGAAACGATAAAGCATATTACGTTTCTACGTTTAGAAACCACCAAGCTTACCACGCCCCGCTCCGCTTGGGGCGGGGCAGTGGGTAAGGCCTTTTATTGTCTTTCTCTTCTCTTTTGTGTTGTATGCTTATTGGGCTGTCGCTCTGATTACCGCAACAAGATTGATGCGGCGTTGCAAGCAGGCGACAATCATCAGGCAATGACCCTGCTAAACCAAGCCATTGCCGACACAGCCACGGCCGAATGGTTGTGGAAACGGGCCGAACTAGAAACAAAGCTGGGCAAGGATGCCGATGCTTTGCGCGATTACGACCGCCTGTTACTTCTCCATTCGATTAAAGATGGTGCTGAATTTGCAGCTCATGTAGACATCGCCGCCGACAGCTCGGTGAACGTTAACGAGGTGTTCAGCAGGCAACTAGCGGCTTATTTCAGGCTTGGGCAAATGCGTTTGGCCGAGAATAAGTTGGAGCAGATGCGAAAATATCTTTGTGATAAGGGGCAAGTAGGCAAGTATTATTATTGGAAAGGGGTTATAGCCAAAGGCAATAAAGATTGGTATGCGGCTTATTCGTTCTTTTTGGATGCGGCATTGCAGCACTACCCTAATGCCCGTTTGCAGCTAAAAGAGATGTCGAAGCGGTCGGGAATGCCATTGAATTGGCCCGCAGACCTAGATTCGATGAACGTTGAACTGCAATTTACAGATGGAACAAAATGGCCGATTGCCAATAAGTTGCAGGGCGAACCGCGGCTCGTAAAGGTTGAACGAAAACAAGTAGAGATAACCAACATACGGAAGTTTGTTCAGAAAAACTATCTCCACGCCCTTGCTTTGCGCGCCATTCCCGGCATGGGCAACAAAGGTAAGCAGGTGGCACCTGTGTGTATAGCCACTACTAGCGGCAACAACCTTTGCTTTACCTGCTTGCCCGGCAGCAGGCAGTTGACCAAATTAGGGCTTGATGCAAGTGATGGTACTGCAAAAACCTATGCAGAACGAGCCAAACCGCAGGTTATCGAGGTGTGGGTGATGATGTACGAAGACGGCCACGGGCTGAGAAACTGCGAGGTTTACATCAAATAGAACTGCTTTTGGCCTTATGCCTATCTTTGGTTAGGGTTAAAGCAATGTAGTTGGCTTACCTTGAATTTGTATAAATTTTAGTGCAAATTTTAACATTATGAGTGCCGTTTTATTCACCAACCGCCCACTCGGTCGCAAAAAATCGATTCTCGCGAAGGTTTGTTTTGATGCAAAAAGGGGTTGCATGTGAATGTTGGCAAAATGAATTTTTATTTAATAAAGCCGCCATTAGCACCAGTTTTGGGGCAATTTGCTGCTAAATGCAGTGCGTTTTGGTGCTAAATGCAGTGCGTTTTGGTGCTAAACGCAAGATAAAACGCTGCTAAATGCGGTGCAATTTGCTGCTAAATGCGAGATGAAAAGCATAAACATCCATAGCAATTGTATAAACAAAACCTTTTAGAACCATGAAAAACATGGCTAAAAAGGGCAAAATGGCCGTTAAAAAGCATGGTTTTAGGGGCTAAAAGCGTGTAATTGGGCTTGATAAAAATGCGAGTTGGCAGCGAAATAGAAAGGCAAAATGGTGCTAAATGCAAATTGTAGGCTCAAAAAGGAGATGAAAACGAAGCACGTAAAGGCATAAAAAGTGGTTTTTTACTCATCTTGAGCCCTTATTTTGTCTATAATAGGCTTGCAGGTAAGGTGTGCTTTGTAAAACATTTTCTGGTTTTCTGGTTTTCTGGTTTTCTGGTTTTTCTAGTCTTTCTAGATATCCTAGTGTTCCTAGATATTCTAGTGCTCCTATATTTCCTAGGTCTCCTAGATATCCTAGCCTTCTTTGATAGCCTGATGCTCCTAGCTTTCCAATATACCCTAGGTTTCCTAGCCCTCTTGGTCCTCCTAGATAGCCCTTACCTTTCTGGCTCTCCTGTTTTTCCTGGTTTTCCTAGTTTTCCTAGCTTTCCTAGTTACCCTGATGCGCCTCGCAAAACTTATTCCTCACGCCTTTTCTCTGCCTTAAATCCCCATAAATAAGGAACGCCGTTGCGGCATAATTTTCTTAACTTTGCGCCTGTTAACGGCGGTAGGCTTAACCCCAAACACCACCAACACCACGAGTGGGCACGCACGAGAGCTGTGCATCGCCAGTGGAACAAACGTAACACGCCGCCGCAGCATTGCATACAAAAACAAGATGAAGCAAGACTTAAACCAGCGAAACAAGCTATCCACCTTCTTTTGCCTCTATCTGGCACAAGCTGTGCCCATGAGTTTCTTTACCACTGCCCTGCAAGTAACCATGCGCGAACAACGGTTCTCGCTCTCGGCCATTGCCTTGTTGCAGCTGGTTAAGCTGCCGTGGATACTCAAAATGCTATGGAGCCCACTGGTAGACAGGGCTTGCACCACCATGCGCGGCTACAAGCGGCTCATCGTTGGCAGCGAGTTGGTTTACGCCCTACTGGTGTTTTTGGCCGGCACGCTTAACTTGCAGCTCAATGTGGCCACGGTTATATTGTTGGTGTTGCTGTCGTTAGTGGCCTCTGCCACACAGGATATAGCCACCGATGCCCTGGCCATACGCTCCACAAAGGGGCGCGAAAGGGGACTGATGAACAGCATGCAGTCTATGGGGAGCTTTGCAGGGAGCCTTGTGGGTAGTGGCCTGTTGCTCGTGGTTTTGCACCGTTATGGGTGGAACAGCGTAACCCAGTGCCTCAGCCTCTTTGTCTTGGTGGCCGCCTTGCCTTTGCTTTTCAACAAAAAAATAAGCCTGCAACAGGACGAAGATAAACGCCAGCGCGCACGGTTAACCGACGTTGTGTGGTTTTTTGGCCAACGCGGCGTGTGGCGGCAGATACTTTTTTTGGCGCTCTATTACATGGGCATCATCGGCATCATGTCTAACATGAAACCCTACATGGTAGACCTAGGCTACTCGATGAAAGACATCGGGCTGATAAACGGCGTGGTGGGCGTGGCCTCGGCTTTCGCCGTTGGCTATCCCACGGGTATGCTCGTTCGCCGCTATGGCTATGCCCGTGTGCGACCCGCGGTTGCATGTGCCATGCTCGGTGCCACACTTTTGTTCACCATCCTGTCGGTAAGCGTGCCCACAACGGCCCAAATCGTCTTGGCCACCGTGTTGCTTTGGGCCAGTTATGGCATGGCAACAGTGGTGGTTTACACCTCGGCCATGAGCCATGTGCGCCCAGGAAAAGAGGGAACCGACTTTACCGTGCAAACCGTATTAACCCACCTGACGGGCATCGTGGCCGCTATGGGCAGCGGTGCCGTGGCCGATGTGGCCGGATATACCGCCATGTTTGCCGTGCAAACCGCCATAGCACTGGCCTCGCTGGCATACGTGAGCTTGGCATTAAAAAAAGAAACGACGCATGACTAACGAAGAATTAATTGCCAAATATAACAAGCCCGTGCCACGATACACGAGCTATCCGCCGGCAAACAGCTTTGTGGAGATGGGCGAAGAGGAGTATCTCGCAGCCGTAGACCAGTCTAACAATGCCGCGGTAGACAACATTTCGTTTTACATACACGTTCCCTTTTGCCAACACCTGTGCCACTATTGCGGGTGCAACTCGGTGGCTATGGCGCGCAATGACGTGGTGGAGGCCTACTTCGATGCCCTGCATCGAGAGATAAACCTGCTGCTGCCACACCTCGACAAGGGGCGGAGAATATCGCAGATACATTATGGGGGAGGCAGTCCTACATCCATTCCGCTGCACCACATCAAGCGCCTAAACGAGCATTTGCTGGGTTCGTTCGGCACAATAGAAAACCCGGAGATTGCCATTGAGTGCCACCCTGCTTACCTTAACGACGAACATTGGGAGCAGCTAATCGGCTGCGGGTTTACGCGTTACAGCTTGGGAATACAGGATTTCGACGATAACGTGTTGCGAACCGTTAACCGCCGACCCTCGTTGTTGCCCGTAGAGCACATCGTTGAGCGGCTTAGGCAAAGCGGCGCAAAGGTTAATCTCGACTTCATATACGGCTTGCCGGGGCAAACGGTGCAGAGCTTTGCACGCACCATCGCACGCGCAATAGACCTGCGGCCCAACAGATTGGTTACCTTTAGCTATGCGCACGTACCTTATATATATAGTAGGCAGCGCATACTGGAAAAGGCGGGGCTGCCACCAGAGGCCGAAAAGATGCGCATGTTCGAACAGGCGGCGAAACAACTTGCACGCGCCGGATATTGCCATATCGGCATGGACCACTTTGTTGAACCCAACGACGACCTGCAACAGGCACTGGAACGCAAGCAGCTGCACCGCAATTTTCAAGGCTATTGCCCACGGCGCATCACGGCACAGGTGTATGCCTTGGGCGTGTCGGGCATCAGTCAGCTAGACGTGGCCTATGCGCAAAACACCAAAGATGTGGCACGCTACATTCAACACACCAGCGAAGGGCGGCTCTGCATAGAACGCGGATATGCGCTGCAACCGTGGCAACGTGTGGCGCGCGAGGTGATAGAGAGCCTAATGTGCAACTATTACGTGGCGTGGACAGACATGGCCGAAAGGCTGAACATATCGGCAGAAGAGGTGAAAGAGGCCCTAAACTACGACGTGCCGGCCTTGCAACAAATGGCCGACGACGGGCTGATAACCTTAGAACCCACACACATAGCACTTACCGAAGCGGGTTCGCCCTTTGTGCGCAACGTGGCGGCGGCACTCGATAAGATGATGATTAACAACAATAATCGCTTTTCGAAACCCGTGTAACGTGCACAACATGGCAGAAAACCAAGCTAAACAAAAAGATACATGCGCCAAACAACAATAATAATAGGAGCCGGACTTACCGGGCTTACCGCCGCACACACCCTACGAAAACAAGGCAAAGAGGTGCTGGTTGTGGAAAAAGAAAACCGCATCGGCGGACAAATCCGCACCTTTGAGGAACAGGAATTTGTGTACGAAAGCGGCCCTAACACGGGCATGGTGGCCTATCCCGAAGTGGCCGAACTATTTACCGACCTCGCCCCATACGGCTGTAAGCTGCTCACCGCGCGCGAAGAGGCCAAGCAAAGGTGGATTTGGAAGGGCGAGCGTTTCCACGCTTTGCCCGTTGGGTTGAAGGCTAGCGTGCAAACAACCCTGTTTTCTTGGCACGACAAACTGCGGATATTGGCCGAGCCTTTCAGGAAGGTAGGCACAGATGCAGACGAAAGTGTGGCGCAACTTGTTAGGCGACGGCTGGGCGATTCGTTCGAACGCTACGCCGTAGACCCTTTTATTTCGGGCGTGTATGCAGGCGACCCCGAACGCTTGGTTACGCGTTATGCCCTGCCCAAGCTTTATAATTTGGAACACACATACGGCAGTTTTGTGCGCGGGGCGATAGCTAAGATGCGCCAACCCAAAACGCCACGCGACCTGCTGGCCACCAAAAAGGTGTTCTCGGCCGAAGGGGGATTGCAGCATTTAATTGATGCCCTTGGCCGTTCGGTTGGCGAAACGAACATCGTTTTGGGTGCGAACAACTTGCACCTGCTACCTTCTGACCAAGGTTGGAAGGCCGAATATACGCAGGCCGACGGCACTGTTTGCAGCATATTAGCCCAACAAGTGGTAACAACCATTGGCGCTTATGCCTTGCCCCAGTTGCTGCCTTTCGTGCCACAAACGCTGATGGAGCCTATCACCTGCTTGCGTTATGCCCCTGTGGTGCAGGTTAGTGTGGGCTTTGCCGATGTGCAAGGACAGCGCAACGAGGCTTTTGGCGGCCTTGTTCCCTCGTGCGAAAACCGACATATATTAGGCGTGCTGTTCCCTGCATCGTGCTTTGAGGGGCGCGCCCCCAAGCAAGGCGACTTGTTTTCGGTGTTCGTTGGCGGTATCAAACACCCCGAAGTGCTGGATATGAGCGATGCCGAATTGGCGCAAATGGTGCTTGCCGAACTGCGACACATGCTGCGTTTGCCGGCCAACATGCAGCCCAGCTTGCTTAAAATATTTCGCCATCGCCATGCCATTCCGCAATACGAGGCTAGCAGCGGTGCGCGTTTCAAGGCCATCGACGCCCTGCAAAGCCAATATCGCGGCCTTATCGTGGGCGGAAACCTACGTAACGGCATCGGCATGGCCGACAGAATAAGGCAAGGTGCAACCATTATTCCGCAAGAATTGGCGGACATTTGAAGATAAATGTAAGATTATCTTTTTGGACAAAGATTGCTCTTGACAGCTAGCAGATGTAAGATTAAAGCCGCAAAAACGAACAAAAGGGAAGTAAACCCTTGCCGCACCTTATCACTTAACGCGCAAGGTAAACGGCAAGCACTAAAAAAATATTGCCTTTTATTTGGTGCGTATGCAAATTAGTTCTATATTTGCACCATCCATTTGACAAAAAAATGAGTTTACTAACCCAACCATAAAAAAGATTACAACCATGGAAGTGGAGAAAATCATGCAAGAACTGGAGCGCAAGCATCCAGGTGAGTCTGAATTCCTTCAGGCAGTAAAAGAAGTGCTTGTTTCAATTAAGGACGTGTACAATCAACACCCTGAGTTTGAAAAAGCTAAAATTATCGAGCGGATGGTAGAGCCCGAACGCATTATTACCTTCCGTGTGCCTTGGACCGACGATAAGGGCGAGGTACACGTTAACATCGGTTATCGCGTGCAATTTAACGGCGCTATTGGCCCATACAAAGGCGGATTGCGTTTCCATCCCTCTGTAAACCTCTCTATCTTGAAGTTCTTGGGCTTCGAGCAAACGTTCAAAAACGCACTTACCACGTTGCCTATGGGCGGCGGTAAGGGTGGTAGCGACTTTGCACCCCGTGGGCGCAGCGATGCCGAAATCATGCGTTTCTGCCAGGCTTTCATGACCGAATTGTATCGCCATATTGGCCCGAACGAAGACGTTCCCGCAGGCGACATCGGCGTGGGTGGCCGCGAAATTGGTTACCTCTTCGGCATGTATCGCAAGCTTACGCACCAATTTGAGGGCGTGCTTACGGGTAAAGGCCTTGAATGGGGTGGCTCAATCTTCCGTCCTGAGGCTACCGGTTACGGCGCACTTTACTTCGTTAACCAGATGTTGGAAACCAAAGGCATCGACATTAAGGGCAAGACCGTGGCACTAAGTGGTTTCGGAAACGTGGCTTGGGGTGCTGCTAAGAAGGCTACCGAGCTGGGTGCAAAGGTTATTACCATCAGTGGACCCGACGGATACATCCTCGACCCGAATGGCGTTAGCGGCGAAAAAATCGACTATATGCTCGAACTTCGCAACAGTGGCAACGACGTTTGCGCACCTTATGCAGAGAAGTTCCCCGGCTCAACGTTCTTCGCTGGCAAGAAACCTTGGGAGGCAAAGGCCGACATTTACTTGCCTTGCGCTACCCAGAACGAATTGAACGGCGAAGATGCCGACAAGATTTTGGCTGCCAAACCCGTTTGCGTGGCCGAGGTTTCGAACATGGGTTGCACCGCCGAGGCTGCCGAAAAGTTTGTCGCTACGAAGACACTGTTCGCTCCTGGAAAGGCTGTTAACGCTGGTGGCGTAGCTACTTCGGGTCTTGAAATGACACAGAACTCCATACGTTTGGGATGGACTGGTAAGGAAGTGGACGAACGTCTGCACCACATCATGTCGTCGATACACGAACAATGTGTGAAGTATGGCACCGAGGCCAACGGATACATCGACTACGTGAAGGGCGCTAACATCGCCGGATTTATGAAGGTGGCTCACGCTATGATGGCTCAGGGCATCGCATAAGCAACGTAAACGCGATAGAATTAGAGTGTTGTGCACCCGCATTCCTAAGGCAGAAGGAGCTGCAATCCGTGCCAAGGGCTGTGCAACGGGGTGTGACAAACCTCAATAATCATAAATTCAAACAACGTGACGCATTTAAGATACGTATTGTTTGTAGCATTTACCATTATGGGCTTTATCTCTTTGCACGCACAGCAGAGAGGTAAAGCCTCTTTTTATTCGCGCCAAGCAACGGGGGCACGAACAAGTAGTGGTGAACGACTGCGTCATAACGACTTTACTTGCGCCCACAGAACGCATCCTTTCGGCACGTTGCTGAAGGTGAAAAACCTAAGCAACGGCAAGGAGGTTGTGGTTAGGGTGAACGACCGCGGCCCCTTTGGGCGTGGACGAATCGTTGACTTGTCGTGGGGTGCAGCTAAGGCGTTGGGCATGCTCTCGCAAGGGGTGGTTGCCGTAGAGGTTACGCCTGTGGGTAAGAAGAAAGTGTCTTCTAAGGGCAAGGGCTCAACCTCCGATGCAAGTTTAAAACACAAGTCGGGAAAACGAAAGGGAAAGGCCCATGCGAAGAAGGGAAAACATAAGGACAAAAAGGGTTCTTCTGCCATGGGAAAGAAACACAAGAAGAGGGACTCGAAACTGAAAGGTAATGCCAAATTACGTCATTCTGACAAAGCGAAACACGTTAAGTCGAAGAAGAAACATGTTAAGTCGAAGGAGAAACATGTTAAGTCGGAGAAGAAACACGTTAAGTCGAAGAAGAAACATGTGAAAACTAAGCCCCAAAAGGGCAATAAGAAAACCAAGAAGGGAAAGAAAGAGAAGAAGAAAGGGAAAAAGAAAGGGCGTAGATAGCTGCGCTGTGCGCACAAGGCTGATGCAAGAGAAGTTATAATTGGCCTTTTATCAAAACCAATTATGCTGCCAACGGGTGGCGAAAGCCTGCTTTTGGCTTGTTGCGACCGGCTTGTTGCTATCGGCTTGCAATAGCTGTAATGCTTAGCAAATTGATGATGAAGGCTTGCTCTTGTTAGTTGGAAATTGGTAGAGAACAGCAGGATTACCGAATAAAGGCAACCTGCAAACGCCTGAAAAGCCCCAATAAGTCTGTTTTTAACCTCTTTCACCCCCTTCAAATTAAAAACCTTTTATGTTATGGAAAAGCAAAGACAACAAGAGTTGGCCGAACTTAAACCAACGGCCGAAATGATGGACGAAGAGCAATTTTGGGCCATTGTACAAACCGCAGTAGACGAGGCTGGCGACGATGAAGATGAATATTTGGAAGTAGTTAAACGCGAGCTGAGCAAGCTGTCGTTAAAAGAAATGATTGGATTTAGGCTCCGAACCGACAAACTTCTTTACGATAGCTACACCTCCGAGATGTGGTGTGCCGGCTATTTGATGAATGGAGGCTGTTCGGACGATGGCTTTGAGTATTTCCGTTTGTGGGTTATTTCGCGCGGTCGTAAGGCTTACGAGGCGGCTATGGCCAACCCCGACAACCTTATCGACTACATAGACGATGATGCCGAGATGGACTTTTTTGAGTTCGAACTGTTCTGGTATGTGGCGTTAGAGGCGTTCGAAGAGGCCGTTGATGCTGATTTGTACGACTATATTGACTGCGACAACTTCAAAACTCGTGAAGGCAACTATCCCAATTTTGAATTTAATTGGGAAGAAGACGACCCTGAATCCATGCAAAAGTTATGCCCGCGCCTATTTGAAAAGTTCTGGGAATAGAGCCCATCTTACATGATGCACATGGCGTTTGGCACCTGCCCAAACGTTTGAAACTTAGAAATAGGACTGCTCAGTGATGTTGATAGGGACAATTGGTGGCATGGTTTGGGGAATAAGAAGGGCTAGTATTGCCTTCACCGATTAACCCCATTGAACAGATTTTGCTTGTTCTTCCTGTCCGACATCGCGGTAATTTGGGGCAATCAAAGCTGATAAACCAATTGGGAAAGCAGCCTAATCGCACTTGTTTTTATGATATTGCTGTTCGTTAAAACCCTAATGGACGGCAATATTTTCTTTTATTCAGAGCATATAGAGTATTGAAAGGATTGGCACACTACTCCTCTCTCTCGCCATATAAAAGGTGTTGGGCGAGTCTATTTGGGAGAGAAATAGGATTGGGGAGAGCGGTTGCTTGTTGGGCAGGAGTGAGAAGTAAGTCCGTTTGGCGTGTGTCTACTTTGGACGAAATGCCGTGCGATAGTTGAGAACGACTATTTTGTCAACTCGTTTTTTCTTCCGACCTTTGCACAAAACAAACAAATCTGCACAACAATGATACGCACACTTATGCGCCCTTTGCGCCAATGGGTGTTCCTCGTGGCCATGTTTGCGGCCATTACGCTGATGCCCTTCGAGGCCATTAAGCACATGTACGCCTATCCCGACGAAGTGGCAGCAGCCCTGCTGCACCTCGTTGCCGCCCTCGCCTTGGCCTATTTTCTCACCTGTGTGGTGCATGCCGTGGGGCGAACGTGGTTTAAATGTTTGGCCTACGCCCTGCCCACATGGTGCGTATTGTTGCGAAGTTTTCTGCATTTCGCCCTCCATTCGGAGCTCACACCCAAGACCGTGATGCTCGTTGCAGAGACCAACGCCGCCGAAGTGTCGGGTTTTTTCTCCACATTCGCCGTATCGGCAGGCGCATTTAAAAGCTATGCGCTCACCATATTATATGTAGTGGTGGTTGTTTTTGCCGAACGCCATCGGCTTACTTGGGGGCGTTGGTTGCAGCGCAAGCTGCCCCAAAAGTTGCTTGTAGGCACAATTCTCAGCTCGTTTGTTGCCCTAGGCTACACTTATTCGGCCATTCCTGCCCTGCTACGCTGCCAAACCACGGCCGATGCCGAGTGGTGGAACATTCGTTATTACGCCTATTCGATGGACGATTTGTCCATTGCCGCCTACTCGTTATACGTTCCGCATCTGATGAAACGCGAGTTGCAAGAGGCCGTGGCCAATAACTTAGCGGCGGCCAAACGTGCAAGTAGCCTGGCCAATGATGCCGATTCGCTTACGTTGGTGGTGGTTATTGGCGAGTCGTATATTAAGAGTCATGCCCAAATCTATGGCTATCCACTGCCCACTACGCCGCGAATGGTGGCCGAACAAAAGCGCGGAAACCTGCTGGCTTTTACCGATTATATCAGTCCTTACAACTTCACCACCGAGGCGGTAAAGGCCATACTCAGCACCAACGATGTGTCCGCAGGGCAGAATTGGAGCCAAGGCGCACTGTGGCCTGTGGTGTTTAAGCGTGCCGGCTACACGGTTGAGATGTGGAGTAACCAACTGGTAACGGCCGACAACGTATTTACCAATTACAGTCTTAACGGCTTTATCTACCATCCGCAGATACGTTCCGTGGCTTACAACAGTGTTCGTGGCAGTGAAGGTACACTCGATGGGGCACTCGTTTCGCAAGCCCTTGCCCATGCAAAGGCCAACAGTCGCCGTCATAGGCTATTGTTGTTACACCTCAACGGCCAACATTTCAATGCCAAAGATAAGTATCCCGATACGTCGGCCTTCAACGTTTTTAGTGCCGCCGACATTAAAAGTTCTGCCCCTTGGCTAACGCCGAGTAAGCGACAACAAGTGGCCGAGTACGACAATGCCACCCGTTATAACGACCATGTGCTGGGTATGGTGTTCGATGCCATGCGCAATACGCAGGCCGTTGTGGTTTACTTGCCCGACCACGGCGAAGAGATTTACGACTGGCGCGACCAATATGGCCGCTCGACAACGCCCGAATACACTTCGGCTTACATGCACAGCATGAACGATATTCCCTTTATTGTATGGGCATCGCCCTCGTTTATCGCTCGTAATCCCCAAGTGTGGCATCGTCTGCAAGGTGCGGTAGCTCGTCCGGGCATGTCCGATGGGCTCTGTCATCTGCTCTTTGGCATCGCCAACCTTCGCACTCCTTATTATATAGCGCGCAAGGATATGGCCAGCGACATGTGGAAACCCGCGCGCAGAATTGTTTATGGAAAGGTGGAGTATAAGCCGTAATGGGGAGAAGGTTTGTACTTTTTAGAGGGGGAGTTGATGAGCCAATAGGGACAAAAGGAACAACGATTGTTTGGCCGATGTCGCCTATCCGCTGGCCAAATCTGTTTTGTTCGTCAGCCAGATTTGTCTTATTCGGCAGTCTTATGTGTTTCATTCGTTAGCTTTATCTGTCTTATTCGTTAGCTTTATCTGTTTCATTCGTAAGAATTAATCTGTCTTATTCATCCTTTTCTTCCTCGTCTGTCCCGGTAAAATCCACAGCTTTCCCACGCCCTTATTTGTTCCATCTTGCTTGTTTCTTCCACGTGCCTTCCTGTTCTCCTTTTCCATTTAGGGTATTCCCTACCTTCGTTTGGGGGAATTCCTCTCACAGACTTAGCCATTCTTACTAACTTTGCATCCAGAAACGAGGACGAAAACGGCCAACAGCGATAGGCTTAGCCAAGGCAATGGTGCAGAGTTTCGTCCCAATAAAAAAGCAAACGCGATGGTAGCAAGAAAACTCATCATGGCACTAATCGCACTGGCGATGCTCGTTGGATGCGGAACTTACGCAGGCTCTGGGGCCTATGCGGGTGCCACACTTGGCTCAATCTTAGGCAGTGCCATCGGTGGAATAACAGGCGGAGCAAGTGGCTCGGACCTCGGACAGATTGTTGGTACGGGCGTAGGAGCTGCTATCGGAGCTGCCATTGGCGAACAAGCCGACAAGAAAGTCGAAGAACGAAGTGAGAAAAGGCGCGAACGCATTGAGCAACGCCGCCGAGAAATGGAACGCGAAGACTACGGATATAACAATGAGGAGCCTGCTTACGGCCAATATCCGCCCAGTGATAGCGGCTTTGATGAGAACAACGGAGGCGACGACCGCATATTCGATTTCAAGGGTTCTGACTATACGGGCAATTACAGCGCACAACAACCAAGTGCAGGTGAGAGCGCACAGCAAGAGCCAACGCGCGCAACCGGCACGCTGCCGATAGAGATACGCAACGCTCGGTTTGTAGACGACAATCAGAATCGACAGATTAATCGCGACGAGCTTTGTAAGGTTATCTTCGAACTATGGAACAACGGTAGCCAAACGCTACACGACGTTCAGCCCATCGTTACCGAGGAAACGGGCAACAAACACTTGGATATCTCGCCCACCATACACGTTGAACAGCTTGAACCAGGCAAGGCCATACGCTATACGGCACTGGTAAGGGCAGACAGACGACTGAAACCAGGCAACGCCGTTATACGTGTGGCTGCCGTAAGAGGAAACAACATCCCCATTTCGGAACCCTTGTTCTTCAACATCCCAACAGATAAGTAAATTCATACAACATTCTATATTTCATTAGGTACAGCGTTTAAAAGGAAAAAAGATCATTCAGGATTAGAGACGTTATTTAGAAATCAGGTTGATGATTAATGGCAATTGTGAAGTTGCCTCACAAACAAAGAGAGAGATTTATACAACAGAGAGAAGGCCACGACATGTGTGTTACAGCGTGTGTCGCCGGCAAGAGAGTGGCGTTAAATCGTGGAACAGTGCGGAGGCAACACCTATTCCTGCCTCTTTAACAGCCACGGTAGCGCCAACCCATAACGAGAAAAAGAGGTTTCGTTAAATAAAAGGTTAGCATGCAGCGGGGAGTGGTGCACCATAAGCCCATTAACTCGCTGCTTTGTCAACCGCCAGCGAACTTGTTAACTTGCCAATTGGTTGGCTTGTCAACTGCAAACGAGCTTGTTAACTTGCCAACTTGTTAACAGGCAAACGGACTTGTTAACTTGTCAACTCGTTAGCTTGTTAACTGACTAACGAACTTCTCAACACGTAAATATGAAACAATAGCCGAGCATTCCAAGTCGCGAAGACTAAGGATGCTCGGCTTTCCTATTTGCCCAACTCGATGAAAAAGGCTACCTTTGCAATCGTTATTAAGGTTTAAACGAAACGGCTTTGTTGGTAAACCAAGGTTCATCACACAAGAACGCGCGCTAGATAAGCCCTATAAGTTTGCTTAGGACTGCTTAACAGGCAAGAAAACCCAAGCTGGTGCAGACGGCATAGCTATCTAGGCCAGCCACATTATCTTGGTTCAGCGGAAGATTAGTGGGGACAAATAATCTTCCGCTGAGCCCAGAAACCCCTCCCCACACCCCCAACAACATGGATAACAGAGACAACATAGACTTTGGTAAGATGAACATCCCACGGCTGTTCGTTAAGCTTTTCGTGCCAACCCTTCTTGGTTTGGTGTTCAACGCCATGCTTACCCTTGCCGATGGCATCTTCGTTGGGCAGGGTATAGGCAGCAATGCCTTGGCGGCAGTAAACATTGCCGCCCCCATATTCCTTATCGGACTAGGTGTGTCGCTGATGTTTGCCACGGGCGTTAGCGTAGTGGCGGCCGTTCACCTTTCGCGCGGCAACAACAAGGCTGCCAACATCAACGCCACGCAAGCACTTACTGTTCCATTCGTTGTCATGTCGGGCGTAAGTGTGCTTATTGCCGTTTTCGCCAAACCGCTATGCTACCTCTTTGGCGGTTCGCAAACGCTCGAACCCCTCGTTGTTGAGTATCTCACTTACATCAGTCCCATACCTGCCCTCATGGTACTTGTGCATGTGGGCGGTTTTATCATTCGGCTAGACGGCTCGCCTAAGTACGCCATGTACGCCAGCGTGCTCCCCGCTGTGCTCAACATCTTTCTTGATTGGCTGTTTGTCTTTCCGCTTAACCTTGGTTTGATGGGCGCAGCCTCTGCTACAAGCATTTCCGAAGCCGTTGGAGCCGTGATGGTTGTGGCCTATTTGGTGTATTTCCCCAAGACCATACGCCTTTATCGCCCCAAGTTCACCCGCACCAGCGTTCGCCTTACCGTGCGCAACTTAGGGTATATGATGAAGTTAGGCGTTCCAACGTTCATTGCCGAGACCGCCATTTCGGGGCTAATGATTGTTGGAAACTTCATGTTTATGGCCTTTCTTCACGAAGATGGCGTGGCTGCATTCAGCGTGGCGTGCTATCTTTTCCCACTAGTCTACATGTTTGGCAACTCCATTGCACAGGCGCAGTTGCCCATTGTGAGCTACAACCACGGCCAATCCAACCACGACCGCGTGCGTCGCACCCTTCGCCTATCGCTTGCGCTCACGGCTGTTAGCGGCCTTGTTATCAGCCTTTTGGGTATGCTGGCCTTTCGTCCGCTTATTTCATTGTTCTTGGCCGAAGGCACTCATGCCTTCACTGTGTGCACCGAAGGTTTCCCACTCTTTGCCACCAGTTTCGTGTTCTTTTCGCTCAATGTGGTTATTATTGGCTTTTACCAAAGCGTGAAACGTGCCACCGAGGCCATCTTCTTTATGTTCTTGCGTGGCCTTATATTTGTCATTCCCATCTTCATTGCCCTTCCTTATCTCATCGGTGTCGTTGGGTTATGGCTCGCTGTTCCCCTCGCCGAGGCGTTGACTTTCGTTGTGCTAGTGGTGTGGAGCAAACAAAAGCGGGTTTTTAGTTGACGAGTTGTTCGGTTAACAAGTAGACGAGTTGACAAGTTAACGAGATGTTCAGTTGACGAGTTATAGTCGAAAGTAAATAGATTTGGAAAATATTAAGAAAAGTCGTATCTTTGCAT
>ERZ773004.161-NODE-161-length-44869-cov-43.104253_pt1 | contig 44869 bp, 61 predicted proteins | sample MGYA00580667_ERZ773004 | MGnify/ENA primary metagenome ERZ773004 (study PRJEB29015, sample SAMEA2737963) | human oral metagenome | biome: human oral; feature: human-associated habitat; material: dental | place: China | collected 2123 ... | reverse complement strand
CATCACCTTCAACGACGGCGAGACCATCACCGCCGACGCGCAGCACCAGTGGCTCACCGAGACCAGGGCATCGCGCAAAGCCGCCTCAGCCAGCAAGCACGCCACACACACATCACCGTACGCCCACCACCAACGACAACACTTCCCCGGCATCACCACCACCCAGGAGATCGCCGAAACCGTACGGTGCAAGGACGGGCGAGCCAACCACTCGCTCCCGGACATCCTCCCAATCCGTACCCCCGAAGTGGACCTCCCCATTGACCCGTACATCTTCGGCTACTGGCTCGGAGACGGAACCTCGCGCACCCCAGAGATAACCGCCTGGGAGAAAGACAGTGACGCTCTCCTGGCCCACATCAACACAGCTGGCTACTACACATCAACCCACAAGGACGACAACAACTGCATCCGAATCAGATTCTCCAACAAGCCAATAGGCACCCGAGAAGACAACTCGGCCGCCCGCCTACGCGCACTCGGGGTGCTCCAGAACAAGCACATCCCCAACATCTACCTACGAGCTAGCGAAAAGCAGCGCCTCGAACTCCTGCGCGGAATCCTCGACTCAGACGGCTACGTAGCCACCACGGGCCAAATGGAGTACGCGACCGTCGACAAGGCCCTCGCTGATAGCGTCATGGAACTGATGCGCACCCTCGCGCTGCGCCCCACAATGAAAACCAAGCGAGTCCAAGGCCGAGACGAAGCGCACTCAACCGCATACCTCATCCACGCCATGGTCACCCGCAACCACATGACACTCCCCAGGAAAGCGAACCGCATCCCGGAGAAGCGACGCAACCTGCGCCGCCACATCACCGCCTGCGAACCCGTTAAGTCAGTCCCGGTTCGCTGCATCCAGGTCGACAACGAAGACCACATGTACCTAGCCGGGCACACCATGGTGCCAACACACAACAGCATCCTCGCCCTCCAAGCCGCCCTCAACCTCGCCGACACCGGCCACGTCTACCTCGCTAGTCTCGAAATGAGCGGCACAGAAATCTGGGGACGCATCATGGCTCAAGTCGCCGACGTCCCCGGAGACGCCGTCACCCGCCGCCGCTGGCCCACCAAAGACGAACAAGCCCGCATGGAGGCCGCCGCCCCCATCCTCAAACAACTCCCCCTCCACTTCGACGAGCGAGCCAATCTCACCATAGGCGACTTCGTAGCCACCACCCGGCTCCTACACCGCGAACACGGCCTCAAAGCCGCCTTCGTCGACTACATCGGCCTTATCAACGCCGCACCGGGCGACCGCCGCCAGCGCTGGGAACTCATCGGCGAATACACCAGGACACTCAAGAACCTCGCGAAGGACCTCCAGATACCCGTTATCGCCGTCGCCCAGCTCGGCAGGCAGGCAGAAGCCCGCCCCAACGGGGAACTCTCCCTAAGCGACCTCCGGGAGTCCGGGAACATCGAGCAGGACGCCAACGTCGTCATGCTCCTGTCCTGCCCTAGCGAGAACGGGGTGGTCGACTGGACCAGGATGGACGTCTACGTGGCCAAGAACCGTGAAGGCCGAACCGGCCACGTCCTCCTCAAACGTGAAGGAGACTACAGTCGCCTCTCGCACCTCGGCTGGACACCCGACCACCAGTGACATACACTGACACCGTCAGCACAGCAGAAAGGAACCCCCAAAATGAAAACCCTCACCCCACTAGGCGCAGCACTCCACCGCCAATTCGCCGCCGAAGCCCTACGACAGCCCCACCAATACGGCACCCTAGAAGCACGCGACTACCCAGACGGCACCGTCGTCCTCAGCAACAGAGGCTACGCCATGCAACGCCAAGGCAAAGGATGGGCCATGGCCGGAGACCCATGCGGACCCGACATCATGGACGCCCTCAGCCAAGACGGCGGCCCCTACGAAATCATCTACGTCCCCAAAGTAGGCGACCCAAGATTCAGAGACTAAACGACCACCCCCAACCAAAAAGGGCGCCCCCAGCTTTCCACACCGGGGGCACCACCAGAAGAACTACGAACAGAACGAGAATGTCTAGGTTGTTCGTACAGCAGGGAGTATAGCATGCCAGCACTACCCGTCGTCAAAGCCACACCCGACGACATCACACTCAGACACGCAGAATCCCTCACCGGCATCGACTACAAGACCATCCACGACGCCGCCATGGCCGGACACATCCGCCACCGCCGCGTCGACCGGGCGCCGACCTTCCGCGTCAACCGCACCGACGTCCTCGCATACACACCACACCCAGGACCCACAAAATGAACGCCATCATCGCCATCATCAAAACACTACTCATCCGCCACTACCTCCAAATCACCTACAAACAAGCAAAAGTCCTCACCAACCTCATCAACAAGCACCGACTGAGAATCATCGGACACTCACGCCCATCATCATCACCCCACGCCATATACAGGCCAGGACTCCAAATCGGCCGCCTAGACACACGAATCTCCCTCCTCAACCACGGCTACAGCATCACCGCCATACGCTACCGAGGACGCACCATCATCGCCGAGTTCGAATCCCGAGACATACGCGAACTCGCCCACGAAATCTCCACCAACCTCAGCGACCGGGCACCACGACAGACCGACTGGTGGGCCATAGGAAACCGCTAACACCACACTCCATAGGTAGGAGCAATGCCCAACTACAAACCCAAGCCATGCAAGGTATGCGGAACAGAGTTCACGCCAGCATCATCTTCAGCTCGCTACTGCTCAAAAGAGTGTCGTAATGCCGCATATAACATGGCACGCAGGCAATATCGCGCCCAGAACAGGGAAGTTGTAGCCTGTAAGCACTGCGACACGCCATTCATGCCACATACGCGCAATCAAAAATACTGCACCCACGAATGCGCAGCAGCCACGAAGAAACAAATCAAACGCAAGTACGACCAGGAACGCTATGCTCGCAAAAGGGAGGAATATCGACAGCGGGGGCGCGAATACTATCGCGCAAATCGAGAGCTCATACGCAAACGCGGTCGCGAGTACTACTCGAACAACAAGGATGCCATAAGTGAGTCGACCCGGAAGTACCAACAACGCAACAAGGAACGCATAGCTAAATACCAGCGCGAATACCGGCGAAAAAACCTGAACCACATCCTTGAGTCGCATCGCAACCACTATCTTGCGAACAAGGAAAAGTACCGTCAGAGCAGGCGCAGGTGGCGAGCGGAAAACCCCGACAAGGTCGGAAAACTGCAAGCCATGCGAGCTAGGGCGGAGCTAGAAGGCAATGCCAAGCCGGAACTCATCGAAGCCAAGTGGGAGGCTAGCGACAAGACCTGCTGCCTCTGCGGGGACCCCATCGACAACACGCTGCCGCCCCGCCACCCCATGAGCCGAACGCTCGAACACCTCATCCCCATTGTGCGCGGCGGGCGTCACGACATGGACAACATCGCCTTCGCGCACTACAGCTGCAACGCCAGCAAGAAGGATAAGACCCTGGAGGAGCACAAGGCATGGCTCGCCGCCCAGAGTGAGCGATCATGATCGAAGCCCATCGACGAAGTTGCAGAATCATTCATTTCACTTTGCAAACTTGCACGATTTGGCAGAGCGTAACACGCGTGGCGGTCGGGACGTGTCATGGGGGCGGGTAATCTCCCCCCTTCCCGCATGGGGCTGAGGTTTTTGTGGCCGTGAATAATGTGTTTGCATTGCGTGTGCGTGCGCGTGTGTGTGTTTCTTTCTCTTGTGTTCGTGTGCGCTGTGCTCGCGTGCTCGTGTGGTGTGTGTGCTGTGTGCTTGTGGTGTGTGTTGTGTACGTGTGTTCGATGGTGCGCATCACATGTGTCTGTGTGCGTCATGGGTAGACACGGTCGTGGTGTGTGCGTGTAGAGTGGAGCCATCAGCAACCGGGCCGCACGGCCCACACGAAAGGAACCGAACGATGAGCAACCTGATGAACCACCTGGTTAAGGCCGCTACTGCTATGGGTGCTGCTGCCGCCCTCCTGTGTGCCCCTGCCCTGGGTGCCGCTGCCGAGGAGCTGCCCGCCCCCGCTGCCGCCAGTGCCCCCCCTGTGGCCAGTACCCCTGCCCCCCTTACCGCTACCCCCTCCCCCGTGTCCGCTAGCTACCCCCCCTGCGAGAGTGAGGACTCGGATGGGCCGTGCCGGTGGGACGCAAACAAGATGGGTAACGGCAAGGGCCGGTCGTTCACTGTGGAGGCGGATGGGACTGTCCGCTATGACGATGGTGAGACTGTCGCCCCCGAGAATGGGGGCGGCGGGGCCGCCGCTCAGGATGATTGGCGGCCGTCCTACCCGGGTGAGTCGCGCACTCACATCGGGTATGTGGACGCTGGTCCGGCGCACGTGTGGGAAGGCCCCACGGATGGCAGCGGTGAGGCTGGGATCGATTCCCGGTGGCACGACCAATGGGGCTACCCGAAGCGCGAAGTCCTTCCGGATTGCTCTCGCGTGGGCTCGAATGAATCTTGTGCGGCCCCCGGCTACCGCATCCTGGTGTCCGCGGACTGCTCGCGGATGATCGTCGACGACGACGGCCACCAGTGGGTGCAGCGCAAGCCCATGTCCTGCGAGCCTGGCGTCTCACCGATCACGCACCAGTGGCCGGATGAGGATGGGTCTACTGCTACGTCGTCCGCTCCTCTGAGCAAGGCTCACAAGACGAAGTCCTCTAAGGGCTACTCCGATGACGCGGGACTGTCTGGGGCGCGTGATGGGCAGTCGACTGCGTCGACTGCGGCGCCTGCCCCGATGGTCCGGTCCGTGGGTGCCGCGAGTGCCGCGCAGGATGACGATGACGCGACGCCCGCTAGTGAGTCTGTGTCGTCGCCCGCGCCCGCTTCGGCGGGTGGGTCGCTGGCCCACACGGGGATTGATGTGGCGACCGTCTTCGGGATTGTGGTGGCCCTGATCGGTGGTGGGGTTGTGATCCTGGCCCACTGGCACGGTCCGCGTGAGGGCTGACTGATACGGCCCGCCTATCGGACGTGTGTTCGGTGGGCGGGCCGCTTGTTTGGTTCGCAAACTGTATAGGGGTTGACTTCCTGTGGGAGCCTCTTTGGTGGGTATTGACTTATCGTCATGTGAGCTGGGCTGCTTGGGTGTGGTGGGGTGCATCGTTCCGAACGCTGTTCGTGGGACTTTGGGCCTACGTCTCTTTCAGGAGGTGCATTGCCCGCACACAATCCGCTCACAGGTTTCGTCCAGGGAGTGTTCTGGGTTCACACAAGGCTGTTCTGAAAAACGCTTATGGGAAGCTCCCTTGACACCACTGTTTCCCGGGATTCTGCGGGAATCTCGCCCCTCATATGGTCTATCCACCGCGCGGGCACGTCAGCCGCCCGCTCAACTGAAAGGAACTGCAATGACCTACTTCGACGCCGCCCTTGCCTACGACATGACCACCGAGGACGCCATGGCGCTGGACGCGCACAGTGAGCCGCTGTGGAAGGTGAACGCCGCTGCCGCTCACCTGAGCGCGCTGGACGTCGCCGACTTCCCGACGATGGTTGCCCGCATGCGTAGGCGCGAGGAGCTGGAGGCGACGTTCTGGGACCGCAAGCTGGCCGGTGAGGAGCTGGGCTGACCGGCTCGCTCGGGCGCCCGTCCCCCGTTTGGGGGGCGGGCGTTTTTGTTTGCATGCCCGCCTGGCGTGCTGTGCGGGCCGTAGGCGGCGTTTTGGGTCCTGTCCGGTACTCGGTATAGGCGGGCCGGTTTTAGGCCGTCTGCGTGGCTGTGGCGGCCTCTCGCGTGCGTGCGCCTGCGTGTGAGCGTGCACGCGCGTGCGCATGCGGTGGCTGTGGCGATTTCTGTACACGTGTGCGATGACGCAGGTCACTCTATTTCATCCCCACCCTGGGTTGACATGCGCCGTCACGGGCTGGCTATGATGGAGCCATCAGCAACCGGGCCGCACGGCCCACACGAAAGGAACCGAACGATGAGCTTCGACGACACCGTCACCATCACCGACGGCCCCGGCAAGGGCGCCACCCTCACTGTGGACACGGAGTACCCGTACACGATCAACGTCACCGCTGGCGACCGTATGGCCCTTATCGACGGACCTTGGACTAGCGACCCGCTCACCGCCGCCGTCCTCGCCACCATCGCCCACTGACAGTCTCGATCCTCTGAGGAGACACACCATGACCGCCATGCACGACATCGCATACGCGCTCGGAGACGCCGCCGGATGGGACCGGTGCAGCCATCACCGAGACCAGTGCGGGGAGATCGACGGCGTCACTACCGGCCGTCACAGCATGTACCTCACCATCGCGGACGACGACTGCCTATGGCAGCTAGGGGAGACTGACGATGACGGCTACGGGGATATCGTGGCCAGCGGACACGTCCCCGCCGACGCGTCAGCAGACATACTCACCAGCGTGTGGCTGGCGGCGATCGCCTAGCCCACGCAGCCCGGATGGTCGCTTGGGCCGGTTCGATTCCGGCCCCGGGCACGACACACATACCGGGAGGGACCGTTCCCCCGTCATCGGGCGGGGTGCCGTCACCCGGGTGTCACACAGCGCACCAGAAATCCGGACCGCCGTGCAATAACGGGGCGCATGTTGGTTGTGAACTACATAGAGGATTGCCCTAGGCGGGCGCACCTTTGACGGCAGTACGGCCCCGCGCCCCGCTGTGCGACATTTGTATGCGCCCCGCCTAGGTGTACCCAGGGCGACGCCACCGTATACGCACTACACGTAGGGGTTTAGGTGAGCTACGCGTCTCCCTGGGTGCACCTAGACGCCGCGGACCGTCCGCGGGCCTAGAGAGAGGAAGCGCGTATGGATTACGTGATAGAGGAGGAGGGGGACTATGAGGACTTACCGTTCGCCGGGATAGGCGCACGGGATGTCGTCTACGTCATCGGAGACCTCACACTAGACCACCGCCTGCCGACGACTACCGTCATCGTCCAGGGGGCCACGGTTACCGCGCCGTCGTCCCTGGACGCTACGTACAGCGCGGAGGGCGGGACTGTCGTCCTGGTGTGGGACGGCGCCACTCAGGCGCACATAGCGGCAGGCACTGAGCTCCCGTCTATCCATCTACAGGGGTGGCCCGGGGGCCGTGTCCCTTGGTTCCCGCCCGGACAGGTGCGGGAAGGTACCGGGTTCACCATTATTGGGGGCACCGGAGATGAGACACGAGCACCCAGCCACTACACGTGGATTGGGGATGCCATCGTCCGTCAGGGAGGACCACAGGACACTGACCTACTTGAGTCCTGGGACATTCTGGACGCGGTCTTCCCGGGGGAACCGCACCTGTGGAACGCCGGGAAGTACATGCTCCGGTACGGACGCAAGGGCGATTCGAGTCGTCGAATCGTCGATCTGCGCAAGGCCCGGGCGTACCTGGACCGTGCTATCGCGCGGTTGGAGCGCGAGCATGGGTGAGGTGTTCCGGGTGTCGGCGCCGTCGGAGGAGGAGTTCCTATGGCTCCCCTCCGGCAGTGTCGTGGTCGACAACTATGGGGAGCGGTGGGAGAAGCAGGGCCGCTTGTGGCGCCTGGAGGGTACGCACACGGTGCTCACCGGGCCGGAGCTGTGGTCGGCACGCCGGTTCCTTCACCTGCTCAGCCCCTACCGTGGGGGCGAGGGCCTGAAATAGGGGGTTCCCAAGAGAATAGGGGCCGCCCGGGGGCACCCCCTTTCCCAGCGGAATAGGGGTATCCCAACAGAATAGGGGGTTCCCAAGAGAATATGGGTATCCCAATAGGAGAGGAAACCATGGCAGACAACAAGCCAACAGTGCACGAAGCACTATCCAAAGTGATGGGCGAAGTACAGGCCGTAAGGAAGGACAGCAAGAACCAGGCACAGAAGTTCCTGTTCAGGGGAATCGACGCCGTCATGAACGCCGTCGGCCCAGCACTACGCAAGCACGGGGTCCTCATCATCCCCGAGGACGTCGACGTGCACCGCTCCAACGGAACAACCGCCAACGGGAAGCAGACCGCCGAGGTTGTCGTCAAGGTCACGTACCGGGTCTACGGCCCGGGGGGTGACAGTATCCACGGCCGGGTATCGGCGGAGGCGATGGACTTCGGGGACAAGGCGGTCGCGAAGGCCATGAGCGTGGCGTACAGGACGTTCCTGTTGCAGGCGCTCACCATCCCGACCGATGAGCCGGACCCGGACGCAGCCGCTTACCAGAGGGGGGTGCACCAGGAGAATAGGAGTGCCCCAGGAGAACAGGGGCCTCCCAGCAGCGGAGGGGTCCCCCAGGGGACTGGGGGTATCCCAGACCGGTCCGCCGCCGAGCAGTGCGGCGTGATCTTGGAGGCGTTCTGCCACCAGCACGGCCTCAACGGCGATGAGGTCCGCAAGGAGTACTTCGCCGCGGGAGGCAAAGCCATCCCAGACATGCTCCGGGCATGGCTGCAACACAATTACCAGATGGGGAAGCCCCAAGAAACCAAGTAAGGAAAGGAACAAGAGATGACCGACAAGCAGGATGCCTTGAGGCGGGCGGCAGTCGCCTCACACCTGGCCAGAGTGGCCTCCCAGGAGAAGAAGAAAGCATTGGCTGAGCTCGAAGAGCTCATGGGGCCTGGCGAGTCCGCCAGGGCTCTATTCGAGGGGGAGGAGATCGGCACCGTCAGCGTCACCCGCGGGGCGCCCCGCTACCAGGTGGTCGATGAGGACGCCCTCGTCACCTGGCTGGAGTGGAACAAGCCCGACGCGGTCAAGCGAGTGCCCGCCCCCTGGTTCGTTGCTGCCGCCAACCTGGACTCCTTCGTCAAACAGACGGGGGAGATTCCGGACGGGGTTGAGGTCGTTACCCCCGACCCGCGTATCTCAGCGCGCGTCTCCACCCGGCAGGCAGACACACTCCGGGAGCTCATCGCGACCGGGGACATCAGCCTCCTGGAAGGAGCAGGCGATGAGTGACTTCTACGACCGGAACCGGAACCTCTACCGCATCCCCTACGGGGGGGGCGCAGAAGTGATCGAACCGGTCGCCGACACTAATGGGAGAGCGAAGTGCATCTAGGTCCTCCGCGAGGTCGGCCGTCGAGGAAACCCAATCAAGGAGGAGGAATGAGCTACTTCATCGCGAGTGAGGCAGACGCTTCCAAGATCACCTACGACAAGAGCGAAGGAGATGGCCCGGGCACGATCACCATCCCGAAAAACGTGTTCGTGGACACCCTCACCGTCAAGAACGGCGCACACGTTCAGGTCGACGGGAACCTCAACGAGCTCACCGGGAACCCGGGAATCGTAGACGGCCAAGGCGTCATCAACACCATCCGGGGTGCCGACTGCTACTCGATCGAAGGGAACCTATACGTCACTCTCATTGACAAATCAAAGGTCAAATGGTGTGTCGCTTGCGGCACGGTGGAGGAAATCCGCGGCTCCACGATCGCGGACGCGATCAACTGGTCCCCCGGCAGTCGGCAGCGCAGGTTCTTCCTGTGCCGCATCAAGCAGGAGGATGCCGTGTTCATTGATGAGGGGCGGGTCAAAGCTCCGCGCGCGCGCGTGATCGTCGAGGTGGATGGGAGGGGGTGCCCCCTTGAGCCGGTGGATTAGACGCAAAGGGCGGCCGAGGCGTACGGGGCCGTCGACGGAGACGCGGGAGGCCGTGTTCCGCCGTGACGGTGACCGTTGTGTCAGGTGTGGCATGTTCGTGCGCACTTGGGGTGCGAGCATCCAGCACCGTAAACCTAGGGGCATGGGCGGGACGAAGGACCCGTCCATCAATTCTGCCGCGAACCTCATCGTCCTGTGTGGGGATGGGGTTCGCGGGTGCCACGGCTGGGTCGAGTCCCATAGGGATGAGGCACATGCTGCGGGCTGGTCCTTACCCTGGTGGGAGGACCCAACAACCGTCCCAGTCACATACTGGGACGGGCACAAATATTTGCTCACGAGCGAAGGAGATAGGAATGCTGTTCATGCCGATGCCGATGGGCCAGTGGTGGGTTAAACAGCACTGGCCGTGGATGCGTGAGTGCATCCAGGGCTCGTGGCAGGGGGTCCCGTACCCCGTCTGCGGCCACTGATCTTAATGGCCCCCGGGCGTACTGCCCGGGGGCCAACCCACACTAACGAAAGGACAGTCAAATGAGTATGCGCATCGTGGTTCCACCTAATGCCGAACTTGACCCTAAAACCAGGACACTGGTCATCCCCGGTCGGAGTAGTAACACCCTCAGCGATCATGACCTGCATGTCCTCAGCTTGTTCGATCTCGACGACCTGGAGGTTGAGATTCACGAGGGCGGGGGCGTCGGCGTCCAGTTCGGGGACAGCAACGACCTCTGCTGGGCCGAAGACATGGAAGCCGCGTACTTCATCGTCAAGTGCATCTACGCGGCGACCCGTCACACCACCACCCAGGAGCATGTCGAGCGGCTGGAGCGGGCCGCCTATCGGCGTGGCGTCACTATCCAACCCGGCCGTGAGCTTCGCGGCGAGGAGATCAGAGACCTCCCCATTGGGTCCGTTATCGCCGCCAAGGGGTGCCTTTTCGAGAGGAAGGCGGACAGGTGGTGTGACGCCAACGGGAATCTTGTGCCGACGCCTGAGAGGGCGTGGTTCGTGGCCTGCACGAAGGAGCCCTGCACGCTCCAGGACGACGAAGACGATGACTTTGAGGCGCTGCACGACTGCTGCGAGCAGTGCGGAACCGATTGGGAGGAAGACGATGAATGACACTATTGCTGAGTTGCAAGAGCGGCTCGACGATTACACGGACGCGGCCTTCATGGAGATTATCAACGACGGCATCTTTGGTGAGCTCCAGGACCTACGCAACATCGCGGACGACGCGATTCGGGTTGCCCGCGATCTCGCTGAGGAGCTCGACGGGATGAAGGAGTCATGATTCACGTATACGCAGGCGTTGTGAGCGTCGTCCTGGCGATTGTGGCCGCCTACGCTGCCGTTATTCGTGTCCGGGTGGAGGACCTGACCATGGAGGTGAGGTCACTGCGCCGGTCACGGTCCAAGTGGGAGTCCCGCACGATGGACTACCAGCGGGGGGTCGACCACATGGTAGATGTCCAACAGCGGGACATCCACAAGCTCCTCAACCACAGTGTGGCCCTCATTGGGGAGCCGATCATCAAGTGGGAGAAGGATCAATGATGCAGACGGCCGTCATCGCGTTCCTGTGCGTTGTCGCCTTCCTCGGCTGCTGGAACCTCAGCACGATCGCCGTCTCCATCAACAACCAGCGCAAGGAGACGGCGCGAATCCGGGAGGAGCTGTCCCTCGTGCGACTGTCCCTGAACAAGGCGAACTCTGCCGCCGCCCAGGAGGTGCTCCTCGAGGAGTTCCTCAATCAGGGTGGCCGCTAGAGTGGCCTCATGAGCAGAAATAGGCGCAGCGCCAAAGCCGCTGGGGCGCGGTTCGAGAGGGCCGTCGCTGACTACCTCGCTGAGGAGCTCGACGACGACAGGATCGACCGCGCCCCTAAGGCTGGGGCGAAGGATAAGGGTGACATTGCCGGGGTCCGTATGGGTGGACGCAAGATCGTGATCGAGTGTAAGGACGTGTCCCGGATGGACCTACCTACGTGGGTGCGTGAAGCCCATGTGGAGGCCGGGAACGCGGGCGCGCTCGTCGGTGTTGTTGTCCACAAACGCCACGGCGTGGCCACGCTCGGTCGGCAATGGTGTACGATGACATTGGAAGACTTAGTTTCCCTACTGAAAGGAAGCACACATGAGTGAGTGGCTCACACGCAAAGAGGCAGCCGAACTCCTCGGCGTAAGCCCGAGAACCATCATCCGCATCGCACAGCGACACCACATCCCCACATACAAGAAAGAGGGGTCCGTGAAAGTCCTCTACCGTAGGGCAGACCTCATCCGATTCACCCGTCCGAGGAGGACAAATGGCAGTTGAAACCGTCATTACGGGAAACTTAGTGTCGGACCCTGAAGTCCGATTCACACCCAACGGCAAGCAGGTCACCGAGCTTCGCATCGGGGCCACCTACAGTCGCCGCGACAAGCAGACCGGAGAGTGGGAGGACGAAGGCGACCCGCTCTTCGTCACCGCCTCCTTCTGGGGGGATGGCTATGAGCACATCCATGGCCTACGCAAGGGGGATAGAGTGGCCGTCTCCGGCCCCCTCAAGCTCAGGTCCTACCAGACCCAGAACGGAGAGACGCGCTCCAGCCTGGAACTCATCTTCTCGAGATTCCTCGGCAGCACCCCCAAGAAGAACCCGCAGACCAGCTTCCAGGCCCCCGCCGGAGGCCAGCAGCAAGACCCCTGGGCACAGGGAGCGCCATTCTGATGGAATGGAAAAACACGGACTCCCGAGAGAAAGGGGAGTTCCTGGAGTTCTGCGCGACAGACATGTTCGTGGCTGGGGGCCTATTCCTCGCTGCCGCAATCGCCTACTTCGCACCTTGGCCCTTCAAGGCCGTCATGGCCGCAATCATCGCCGGGGCTCTTCTGAGTCTCGCATCCAACTACTACAAATTCCGATAGAAGGAGAATCATCATGGCTGAATGGCCTGAATCACACGTCATCATCATCCTCGAAGCCGAAGCTCGCGACACCCGCATCCCCCGGGGTACCGTCGCCATCCGTGACCCCGAGGACGGCATGTACCTCGCCACCGGACTGGAGAACGGGCGTTTATGGCTCAGCCCGCGGGTCGACCGTATCACCTCTTGGATCGAAATCGACCTCGGGAATGTCGTGTCCGTAGATGGCGTAGCTGCGCCTGGGCTTACCCCGTTGATGGCCCGAGAGAGGATCACATCCGAGGTCCTTTCTCTTGAGGACAGCGGGGCACGTAACTCCTCCTGGTGGCCCGCAAACGAGCTCGCCGAAGTGGACAACGCCAGCAGTGGCTCCGTAGCGCATGCGGTCTTGAGCGCCTACTACGAGTGCTCCTACTTCACTGACAAGATCGCTAGCAAGGCAGTCGAGGCCATGCCGGTAACCTTCGAGGACGTCAGGGCCGCAGCCCTGAAGGCGGCGGCCGACGGCAGCGCGGACAACGTCGACGACTACGCTGTGAAGCTCACCGCCTACTGGCTTCAGCTCGCCAGTTGACCTCGTTCCCCCTCAAGCGCACGGTCACCCTCCCTCACTCACGGGGGAGGGTGATCTGCGACGCCTGCTACTCCCCAATCCCTCAAGGCCACCAGTACCGTCGCGACACATGGAAGGACGGCACCCACCACTTCACCATCCGGTACTGCCCGGACTGCTGGCTCATCCTCGACGAGGTCGAGGCCCACACACAACCAACATATGGTGGCCCAGACGCCGAAGACTACGAGACCTGGGCCGCCGCACATATAGACGAAGAGAGGGCCCAGAGATGGGCTATGAGAGCATTCCCCGACATGTGAGGAAGGAGACCGTCCCATGGTGAACATCAAGCTCGTTGGGAGCATGTGGAGGGCGCAGATCGAATGCGCACAGTGCGGTATCGCCCGCATCACCCAGATGCACGACCGCTCCCGCCCCTGGGTGACGGTCGAGTCAGAGAGCAAAACCACGGCCCGCACGCTGGGCTGGAAGATAGGAAGAGAGGAAGCTACCTGTGGAGCCTGTAGAAACAACGTTCATCGTCGTGGCCGCTAAGGTCGTGTTCCGCCCTTGGGGGCGGTTCCTGTGCCGTAGGTGGAAGAAGGCTGGGTACGGTGTGGCTTATGTGCCGGTCTCGGCTTGCAAGGCACTCGTTGCGGCAGTAGACTGTGACTAACGGTCGGGATGGGACTGTTAGTTGGGTGGATCGGTGGCCCGGGGTCGAGAGAGAATCTCCCCCGGGCCACAATCTTATTCACACGACCTCAGGCCTTGATGGCAGCCAGCGCCTCGGCCGAGGGCGCCGCCCACCCAACGATCGTGGCCCCCGCGGCCTCAGCCAGGCTCTTAGCTGACGTCTGCTCATCCTTGCTGGACACGACAACCCACACCCCGTCCGGGAAGGTGCCTTTGACGGCGCTCCAGGCGTTCGCCCCGGCCTTGGAAGCCAGGAGGACCCCCTTCTGGGCATCCTTCACCGACTCAGACAGCTGCCAGTCCGCGGACGCGTCAGTGGCGTCCACAACACGGATAGTGGTGGGATTGTCTTTCATCATGATAGCGCGGAGCGCATTCTGGCCTCGGCCGTGAATCTGGGAGTACGTCTTCCCCGCACGGCCCGCCAGGATGGTGAATACCTTCCCGTCGGAGGACTTATAGTACTCCGCCCCAGAGTCGAGCAGGCCGTTCCTTACGTTCGGGAGCACCTGGATTCCGGCCCCCTCGAACATGTCGAGGGCCTCCAGCATGCCCGCGAGGTCTACGCCAGCGTCCCTGAAGCCGCTGATCCAGTACTCACTGAACTTGTGCTTCACGCCGTCGTTTCCAGCCATCTCATGGGGGATGGCGACGGCCGCATCATCAACGGTTTGCGTCACCTGGATAGGGAGAGCCACCTGATCCGGTTTCAGTGCGGCGACGGCCCGCAGATCAGTCATCGAGTAGGAGGCCCGGTCGCTGACACCCCACCCGCCGGGGAGCCACGCCATGATCGGTAGCCCGTCACCACCAGGCGCGGGAGGCGGAGTAGGCGGCACTGCCGGTGCTGCTGGGATGACCGGCCCCTGCGCTTTAGCCCACGAGGCCAGAGAAGCGACAGCGACAGCGATCCTGTTAGCTAGCGCAGACCCGAAAGCAATCGCCCCGATCTTCGTCGGATGCGTGTCATCGGACAGTAGAAGCGTGTCGCGGGTCCCATCCCCCTTAGGGGAGCCAGCGTTGCCCGTCCCAGACAAGACATCGGAAACCTGGATCGTGGGCGCCCCAGCTGATACGGGGGTAACGCCCGGGGCGGGAGACCACGCCTGGGTGACACGGTAGGCGACACCGCCGTAGATAACCACGTCCCCCTCAGCGCATTGGCGGCCATCCCGCCACGGCACAGCCTGCCTGTCCGCCACGCCCAGCCAGTCCACGAACGCGATACCGTTTGAGAGGCCTCCTGCGGCCTCAACACCGGCCTTCTGGGCCTTCACGTTGACGTGCGCAGAGAGGGACTGCAAACGGCTCACAGACGACGGCTCCGGGCCTACCATGACGATCGGCACCTGCGGTAGCTTCGCCCGCACCTTAGTGACGAACGACTGTACGGCGGCCGTGATCTTGGAGCCCGTCGCGTCCCCATTGTCGATGACCTTGTCCGCGTTCAGTGAACCGACGGTGACGATAAGGTTCGGGATAGCGGCGCAGGCGGCGTTGACACGGGCATCCACCTCGAATCCGTCTGAGCCGCTAGCGGAGTAGGCGAAGCCGGACCCGTCAATGGCGCTGACCACGGGGACACACCCCAGGATGCGCGACGCGACAGCTGGAAGATTGAAGCCCTGCCCCATCGTGGACTCGGTGGACCACGAGTCACCGAAGAAGGCGACCGTCGGCACGACACGGCCAGGCTGTAGGGGGAGGGCTGCGAGAGGAGCTGCGGCGGAACCGCTGCCGACCTGCGCTTGGGCGAGCTCGTTCTTCGTGGCGTAGGTGCCTGCGGCGTCGGAGCTCTTGAGGTACCCGGATAGGTCAGCTGGTGCGCCGTCCTTCCCGGGAGGCCCCTGGATTCCCGGGTCGCCTTTATCGCCCTTCTCCCCCTTACCCAGAGCCTTCACGTCCTCAAGCTGCCTCTTGGTGGCGAACACTTCGTTCGCCTTCGACGTCGAGTACCAGGTGAAATCCGTCATGGTTGTTCCTTCCAGGCTAGAATACCGGCCCCGATCTCAATGACCTCGCCCGGGACCTCCGGCTCAAGAATGCCGCCGCCCACGTGGCGGACGCGCCTCTTCCCCGGCTTACTTTCCTCACCCCAGCGGGCGGCGATGATGTCCACCAGGTCGATCGTCTTATCGGCTAGGAGGCGCGCACGATAGAACTCCGTGACACCAGTGTCACCGGGAATCTCGATCGCGATGAGATAGTTCGTCTCCCCCTCAGGCAGGGACTCTGGGGCTGCGATATTCGCCCAGGGGTTCCCCGCCATGTCTGCGAGCACCCCCTCGGGGGTTAACCGGGCGGCCGCATAGGTGGCGACCACGCTGCGTCTGCCGCCCTCCTCGACCGCCTGGTACTGCTTGTCCGGGACGAACGATATCGTCCCCATGCGGCCCAGGCCCTCGGGGCCGATGACCCGGCCCGTTACTTTCGCGTACCCAGTCACGAAGCCTCCTTCGACTTGACCCTATCGATCCTATCGTGAAGACTATCGACTTCGTTGTAAAGATGAGACCTGTCAGTCCTCGCGTCGTTCCGGACGCCCTCGATCTGCCCCTCCAGGCTATGGAGGCGCGCCCCCTGGTCGCGGACCGTCTCCCGGATGCCCTCAAGGTTCTCCGCGAGCACATCCAGACGATCCAGTACCGTCCCGAACTGCTTGTCCAAGTCGTCCCTCAGGTTGGTTTCGTGGCTGTTGTGTACCCCGTCTGCCGCCGACTCCGCGGCGTTCGCGGCCCTCACTAGGTGAGCGTTCATGCGGGAGAGCCTATCGTCAGCTTCCTTCTGCTGCCGCTTCAGACGAGTGGTGAGGCGCGCCATGCAGGCGGCCAGCAGGGCCACCGCGGCCGCGACCAGGTCCGGAGACGTCAGGACCGCCATGATCGGGCCTACTGGCCCTGCCGACCACATGCGTTAGCCTGCCACGTGGGTAGGCGTGTGCGGGGGCTCCGCGGTTGCTATAGCCCTGTCAGTCTCAGCAGGGGTGGCGATCGCCTTCAGGACAGCCAGGACGGTCGCGGCGGCGGCAACGCTGGCGGCGCTCTTCCAGTTGATGTCCACGATGCCCGCGCCGTTGGCGATAGCGACACCGATCGCACCGACAAGCACCTGGGCGAACGTAGAGATGGACCTCTCGACCAGGCCGGTCCAGAATGACGCGCGTGTGTAGATACTCAATTCTTCTTCTCCTTCAGGGCTTTAGCGACGGCCTCGTCGATCATCTTGGGGAGCTCAGCCACAACCTCCAGGAGAGCCCCCTGGGCGGCGAGAGCTGACTGCTCACGCCACTTGTCCTGGAACGTCTCCCAGCCGACAGCCCCCATGGTGATGGCGCGCTCGAACTGGTGCATGGTGGCGTTCGCGGTGTCGGTGCCAGTGTCCTCGCGGGCCTCGTTCGCGTCGTAGCAGATACGGTCGTAGAAATCCGGCCAGAGGAACCGTGGCTCGCCGAGGGCCTGCTTATATGCCTCCATGATGATGCCGCTGACGCGCTGCACCTGACAGCCGTCACGGATGATCGTATACTCCTTCTCAGAGTCGCGCTCAGTGTAGATGAAGAGCATTAGTCTCCTATCATGCAGTTAGGGGGCGGGACCTCCGCCCCACCCCCTAGTCTACTCGAACAGGCGTTCGATCATGATCCCGGGTCATACATAAGTCGACCGGTGTCCGCCCACGAGCGGTTCAGGGCCTCCTGGAGGACCGCGCAGGTAGCGCGCCCCCACTCCCCGTCGATGAACTGCGCAGCGGACCAGTCCGGGGCGAACCGCCTCCAGACGTCGGACTCGGGCAGGCCGGGAACCCAGTTCCACGCCCAGAACTGGAACGCCCGGTAGATGTCAGACGTCCAGGCTCCGTCGAGGGCGAGCTCACGCTTCCCGATGAGGTTCTGCATGTGGTCCGGGCCGACAGCGTCATTCAGGTAGCGAGCCAGGTTCGCGACAGCGAAGAACTCCGGGTAGTCCCACGCTCCGAGGACGCGGCGGAACCGGCGGGCGGTGGGCGGGTCCCAGATGCCGTTCACCTGGATCACCCCATACCCGTCAAGGGCCTGGTTCGCTGGGGCGGGTGAAACCATAGAGTCCCAGTGAGTGTCGTATCCGTGGAACCGGTTAAGGTCCAGGCTGCCACCGTAGTTCTGGAGGTGACCGTCCTCCGTGTACTGGTGAACCAACGGCTGCCCCCAGTACGGCACCTGCGGGACCTGGGGGTCGCCCCAGCCGTCGTACCGGTCGGAGTAGTAGGCGCCGCCCGCGTACCACAGTGGGTAGCGGGCCGAGACGTTGCTCCAGTCGTAGCCCCGACATGCGGACCCGTTCATGTAGATGCCGGGCGTGGCCCCGGTCAGGGAAGCGACCTGGTCCAGCCAGGCGCCCGCCCAGCCAGCGCCCTGCTCGACAGCGTTAGCCTCCCAGTCGAGCCAGAACGTGGCCCTACCGATGTAGGCGGAGACAGTGTTCACGAAGAACTGGGCCTGCGCGTCAATGCTCCCGGGGCGGGCGAAGTGGTAGAAGCCGACCCGCTTCCCCGCAGAGAGGGCCTCAAAGGCCTGCGTGTGCATATACGGGTTGACGTAGTCATCATCCTCGGTGGCCTTGATGATGACGAAATCCGAGGGGATAGCCCCCAAGTCCGCGGAAGACTGATGCGAGGACACGTCGATACCGAACGCGATGCTCTTCGACGGCGGCGGGGGCGGCGCCGGGGTAGGAGTCCCCTCCGGGGCCGCGTGCGCGAACTCAGGCCACTGCTGCACGAACGTCGCGTCGTCGAACCTATGGCAGGAAGTCCAAACCCCATTCTGAGTGTTCGGGTGCGAGGAATACCGGACAGTACGAGTCTCCTGGCCAGTAGTATCCCCGGCGTAGCCGTCGATGCTTCCATCTTCTGCTATCCATGCCTCAGAGACGAGCGGGTCGCTACCGTCCTCCACAACAACCACGACATGCCCGGTACCGCCCTCATTCCCAGCGGAGAGGATGATGTCACCGGCCCGGAAGCCCCCGAGGGGGCACAGGTCGGCGTCGTTCCACTGCACCTCGGGGAATCCCCTGGCCTCCAGGCCGCCACGCATGTTGCCGGTCCAGTAGTTGTCGATCTCCAGCATGGCCGCGTGGCCCCACGGCACGCCGTAGGCGACGTGCAGCCCGTAGCAGGCGCAACCGCACGCCAGGGACGAGCAGTCGGCGTTCTGCGGGGTAGTCACGTAGCCGAGCTCGTCAGCGTTCGCGAACCATGACCGACGCTCCGGCTGGCTGTACCCAATGTCCGCGACGTCAGCCAGATACCTAGCCTGGGCCGCGATAACACTTCCTACACTCACTTGGCCTCCTTACCGGCCTTCTCGGCCTCCAGCTGGGCGACGCGCTGCTCAGCGACCACAGCCCTACGTGTCAGGGCAGCGATCTCCAGGGTTAGGGCGTTGATAACGTCCAAGGCGTCTACCTGCGCCGAATCAGCATTCATGGTGTCTCTCTTTCTGGTTGAGTGTCCTCGGGCGGGAGGGCCCCGCCCTCGTTGATCTGTTCCTCTATCCCGGCCGGGGGCGGCTCCCCCTCAAGGGGGATCATCCCCTTGTCGGGCTTCTCGATCCATAGGTTATCGTCGGCCCGATCCTCAAGGATGGGTTCGCCGTCATCCCCTACCTCGGAGTCGAGTCTCCGGGCTCCCTTCACTAGGACGGAAACAGCGGCACCGGGCTGGCCTTGAATCTCCACCCTCCACTTCTCACCGTCGGGGCCGTACCCACCGCGGACGAGGCTGGCGGACGCCCCATTGGAGGCGAACACCACCCAGGGGGAGCGCTCAGAGGCGATCCACGGCACATACTCAGGCAGCACCCACGTGTGCCTACCGTCGGCGTCGAGGTCGAAGTTCTCCCAGTACTCCAACCCGTCGTAGGGGGACTCGGTACACCTGTGGGTCAGGTACTTGCCGCCCCGCTTCGCCGACTCAACCGGGACGAGCATGGCGAACGTCTTTCCACCAACCATGGATACGCCGTTAGGGCCGACCCACACCTGCTTGCCCGCCGTGTAGTCCATTCCCACACCATGGTCAGCGCCCCACAGACCACCCGCATCCCACTCAAGGGGCCGGATGAAGTAGTTCCGCTTCCCCACGGTCAGACGGTACTTGTTGTCCGAGCTCTTCCCATAGCTGAAGCCCTGGTCGTTCATCCACATGTACACGTCCCTGGCCCGCAAGTTAATGCCGCCAGCGTTGAACGAGAACGACGCGTTAGACACAGGCGTGTACATAGAGATAGCCGCCGTGCCGATCGTCATATACGGAGACTTCCACGACAGATTCTTCTGAATTGGCCCCTGGATAGTAAGCGATGGGTCACCGGTTGATGCCTTCTCTAAAGAGATAGTCCCATCCCACCAGTCGTCCTCAAAAGACCTAAACGAAAGGCCGCACCCAATTTTCTCGCCGTTGGGGCCAACATCCGTCAGAGTGTTCCTGTACACGATGTTGTTAAAGAACACCTCAGACCAAGTGTCGCGGCGACCGAGACGCCCATCCAGAATGATCTCACCGGTAACAGCATTGACATCCAGGGACTTCCAGCCATTAGAGTCATACACCTGGAGACCGTAATCACTGATTTTCAGGCCACGATTCGTTTCTTTACTAGTCTGGATGGTCGCGCCGGTAATGACCTGGCCGTCCAGGGCACCCACCTGAATCTTGTCGGCGGAGATCGAGTTCGCGGCGATCATCCCGGATTTGATCTTCTCGAACTCACCCTCCTGGGCGGTCATGATCCGCGCCCAAATATGGCGGGCAGTGAGGTCCACGAAGGAGGCGTTACCGGTGACGGTCAGCTGGTCGGTCGTCAGCTCCAAGAACCGGCCAACATCGGAGGCGATCTTCCGTGCCGCGATCTCATTGATCGACGCGCTACCTGCCGTGAGCTTACCGACGTCGAGGTTCGAGATGTGCTCATTGGTGATCTGCATCCGCTCCCAACGAGAGCCGGTCCAACGCCACTCGGCGACGATGTCCAGGGTGATCGCATCCTGCACGCGGCACGTGTCACCGACGGCCTCACCATTGAATGGGGGCTCCGTAGAGGCAACGCCCTTGATGTAGAATGTCTGCCCGAACGTCGTCCGCATGCGCCGGACGGCCGACTCGATCGCGGAGCCAGCCAGCTTGGAGGCAGCGAGACTGTAGTTATCCCCAGCCTCCTCCCACTTCCAGCCCTTGGGGCTGTAGACGACCGTCGAGTCTGGGGCTGTCCGTGAGTGCGAGGGCGTCGACTGGCCTGGGGACGCGAACCCCGGGCTGGTTACGTACTGGCCGCCCCTAGCTTTTGGGTCCGCTGCGGCCGGGTTCTGGGGGCCGGGCATCAGGACGCCTTAATGATGAAGGGGAACGCAATGTACGGGGGCCGGTTCTCGTGTGCCTGCCCGCCACCGGTTGCCTTAGCTATCAGGCCGGACGCGGAGCCCTGCTCAGTCGTTGAGAGCGCCTGCCACCCGGTTCCTGAGGCCAGGTTCGATACGTACATGCCGACACCGTTCATCATGGCCGTCCCGGCTTTACCGCCGATGTCGTGCGTGTGGCCGGGGAGCTGCTGGGTCGTGAGGACCACCTGTGCGACACCGCCGGTCGCGCCGATGGAGTAGGAGGCCCCAGCGCCGGTGGGGAACCGATCCCGAATATCTGGCACCCTGAAATTATCCCCAGTCGTCGACCCATATGTCGTGCCGATCACGGCGAACAACTTCGCGTACGTGTTCCGGTTCAACAGCTGACCGTTACACGTGAACCACCCCTCCGGGGCGGAGGAACCGGCGAACGGGATGATCGTCCCAACCGGGATGAGCGCCCTAGCTGCCTCCATGATGGCGTCCCGCATGGCCTGTAGGCGGGAGGTGACCGACGAATCCAGAGTCCCGACCCGGGTCTCCAAGTTCGTCACACCCTGGGTGGCGGCACTAATACCAGACTCCATGCGGGTCAGGTCAGAGGCAGTGATGCGAGTCTCCCCCGCACCAAAGCCGTCCTTCCACTGCTTAGTGGCTACATACGGCTGCACTACTTATCTCCTTCTGCTCGGAGAACGAACACGCGGGCATCAGGAGCCACCCAGATACTCGCCCCAATCTTACCCTCATCCGGCGGGATAGGCCCGGCGCTCACCAGCGACTCAGCCACCTGAGTCATCGACTCCGTGAGATGCTTCATCTCCTTCAGAGTCCCCTCGCGGGCGGCCTGCTGAAGCGCATCCGAGCCCTTGAGCTTATCCTCAACCTGCTTAGCGATAGCGTCAGCGTCAATGTTCTGCTCAAGCTTGATCGTCGCACCCGCTGACCAGTCCGACTTATTCCCGGAACGGTCGTAGGAGCGGAGCTTCACCTCATAGTCGCGAATCTCCAAACCAGCGATCGCTGTCCGCTGCATGGGGGTTGGCATATCCGTGACAGCCTCAGCTGGCCTGCCCGGGTGCTGGACACTGACCTCCACGCCCCGGTAGTCGAGGGGCATATTCTCCCCCCGGGAACCCTTGAAATCCCAGTAGACATTCAACACGCCGAGCGTCTGAGACACGACAGGCTTCGACGGAACCGGCGGCGGCTCCACATCGAAGGCCATCGTCGCCTTCACCTCATCCGACCAGTTCCCCACACCATCATTGTTGGTGGCGCGCACCCAGAACCGCTGCTTCGACCCCGGGGCGAACGGGCCGATGGACGCCTGATTCGACCTGGTGGTGAACGACGGCCCAGCGTTCGCGCCTTCCTCCCAGACTGCGATCTCATAGCCGGTGACCTCGACGGCGACGTTCTGCGTATCCGTCGTTACCGGCCCCCAGGACAGGGATGCGACAGCGGCGGGGAACCCGTTCGCCTGGATGATCGCGCGGGAGGAGACCACGAGGCCCTCGGGCTTGCGGGGCCAGTTCTTCTTCACGTCCGGGGTGGGTTTCTGCCCCGTCGGCGTAGTGGCGAGGCCAACGATGCCCTTCGTGCGCTTCGTCAGACGGCCCAGGAGCGAGTCGAGGACCGTCCCGAACGTCGTGTGCCCGGTGACCCCGTTGGCGCCCTTCGTGATACTGATTTGGACGACTTGGAGCTTCTCCATCCCGCTGAGGCGCTCCACCATGATCCAGTCGCCGAGACGGTAGTCCTCCCACGGGAGGAGGTGCACGTCGGTGGCTTTCCACTCACGCTTGATCTGCTCGCTCACGTGGGCGCCGGATTTCAGGGTCGCCTCAGCCACGAGCCTGGCGGTGGCCTCCAGCTCCACACCACCGGCCTCGACGATCTTCTCGATCCGCCGCATGCTGGTGGGGGCCAGGTCATTGTGGATTCGCCACTTGCGGCCGCCCTCCCCTTTGACGAGGACGTCGGTGCACATGTCCCCCCAGGTCTTGGCCTCGGGGGCACCGGTGAGCATCGTGGACAGGGGCCAGCGCACGCTTGCCGTGAGGTCGCGGGCCTGAGAGCTGTCCGCGTTGTACACCTTCAGGGTGCGGCCCTGCCACACGGTGTCGATCATCCCCAGGTCACGCAGAGAATCAACGATCTGGAGGATACTGATCGACGGGTCAAAGTACAAGGTGACGATCTTCGCCCACGGATGGTTCGCCGAGTCGGCCTTCGTCGTACAGTCTAAAGTGAGGCCCTTACCCCAGCCGCGCGCCACGGCAGCGTCCCACACAGTGCGGAGAATCTCGCCCGGGTTCCGGGACAAGAACTTGTACTTCCCCTCCTTGTCCTCGCTTCCCGCGGGGACGGACCAGACGAGCGCCTCCTTCAGGTAATCGCTCACGTGGATCGCTTCGACGGTGCGGGAGTCCGTGCCCGGATTCTTGATGTTCGACTCGGTCTTCTGGGTCACGAACCGGGAGTCCGGCATCTCACGCCAGTTACGGCCATCGAAGGTCGCCTCGATAGCGACCTCGATCTCCTCCTCCAGAAGGTGCCCGCGGACTGCTTTACTGCTGGGCGCGTAGTTCATCTGGAGGGTCGCCGCCTGCCCCCTAGGGCATGTGACCGTCATGTCCAGGGAATCGGGGAGGATACCGATGCGCTCCCCGCCGACACGGTAGGCGACGGCCTGGATCGCCATCCCATGGTGGAAAGCCCTAATCATTAGTACGCCTTCCTGGCCCGGGCGTACCCGGTGCCGCCGGTGACGAGGACGGTGATCTTCCCGTCCGGTCCTGGCGTCAGCCTGAACCCGCCGGGGGACATGTTTATCTCCCCGGACACGTCCGTGTTCGTGGGGGCGATATCCCACCCGTCATGGGCCTGCTTGACCGCATAGTAGGTAGCTACGTCGATGAGGATGCGCTGGCCGCCAGTGACGGTGCCGCGCCATGAGAGCGTAGTCCCGGATACCTGGTCCAGGACGGTGACCGCGTTGCTCGTGGGCAGCAGCATGATCTGCGCGTCCGTGATGGGGGCGGAGCCGCCGGACAGGAACTTCATGTCGGAGAGCTCCTGCACCGTGTACTCGCGGTCCTTCCAGACGCCTTCCACGGCCTCGAACACCGCGACCGTCTCGATGATCCACTCGCGGTGACGGTAGGTCGGCTGGGCTATGCTCTGAAGCCTCACGAGGGCGTCCCTGGCCCCAACGCCGTCGGGCTTGTAGGTGAGGGTGGAGAGGCGGGAAACGCCACGCAGGCGAGCCTGTAGCGCGACCCAGTTCTGCTCCAGGGCCGCCCGGGTGGCCCCCTCAACCATGAACGCGATCGTCACGGTGAACGTCCCCCAGACCTCCCCCACCCCGTCGAGCACCCCGCTACGGGAAGGAACTTCCGTAGACGACAGTCTCGGGGCCGGGATAGCCGGTAGGAGCGTCCCCTCCATGACACGCCACCTACCCGGCTGGTCCAGGTCAACCCCATCCAGGGCGTACTCGCTGCTCATACCACCATCCTACAGGGCACCCGCGAGACGAATACCATCAGCGACATCATCCCTGGTCTGGGAGTCGCGCTGCGCCTGCGGGTAGTTATTCGTAATGTTGACGACCGTCCCGTGGCCGCGGTTCTCCGCCGGGACCAGGCGGCCACCGACCGTCTTGTTCTCCCCACCGGACTGCTTCACGGCCTTGCTGTAGTCCCCGGTCACGTTCGCGGCCATCTTCGGGGCCACATCCATCGTCAGGTCACTGGTGAAATCGGTCAGAGAGCTCTTCACATTCCCATAGGACTCCTCCAGGCCCTCCTGGAAGCCCTGCATGACCAGGCGGCCCGCCTTCCTCAGGATGGTCTTATCAGTCTGCTCAGGCCCCTTCCACGAAGGCAGCTTACTCGTCAGCGACTTCAGACTGTTCTGCACCGACGCGAACTTCGACTTCACGCCGTCGATGAGCCCCTGAATGACCTTCTTACCGGCATCCCACAACCATCTTCCCGCGTTGGAGAAGATGTTCTTGATGGAGTTCGGCAGCCCCTTCACCGTGTTCACAACCGAAGTGATGTGGTTGGTGATGGCGTTGATGATGCCGTTCCAGGCGGCCGACACGCCGGACTTAATAAGCTCCCACCCGGCACTGATAGCGTTCCCGAGCAGACTCCACGCGGCCTTCGCGATCGCCACGATCATGTTCCCGAAACCTGTCCACGCGGTGACGAAGAAGTTCCAGAACCCGCTGGCGATCTGCTTGATACCCTCCCACACCAAGGACCAGTCGCCCTTAATGATGCCAAGCACCACGTTGATGATGCCCTGGATGACCTGCATCGCCGCCGTAATCACGCCAGCGATCGTATTGAAGATCACCGTCACGATCGGCATCAACGCCTGCACAACCGTCCCAATCAGCTGGAACGCCGGAATCAGTAGACCAGTAATGGCCTCAACGATCGGCGGAATCAACGGGACCAGCGCCGCCAACAGCTCATTGATGATCGGCGCCAGCTGCGTGAACAACTCCTGAAGGATCGGCCCGAGCGCCTGAATCACCGGCATCAGCAACTCGCCGAGCTGCTGAATAATCGGGGTCAGCAGCACCGCCAGCTGAGAGAACACCGGCGCCAACTGCTCAATCAGAGTCGCCACCAATGGCGCCACCGCCGCCAGCAGAGTCCCCATAACCGACGCGACCGCACCGAACGCCTGCGCCAAGGCGGGCATCGCCGGGGCAAGGGCCTGCACCGCCTGTAGCACGCCCTCGAAGAACATGATGAGGCCCTCCTGGAACGCCGGGTCCTGAAGAGCCGTAGAGATGCCCTTCAGCCCCACCTCGATGATCTGCCCAATCAGCGGGAGGATCAGCGACAGTGTTGGGGCCAGCGACACGAACGCCTCACCCAAAGACCCGACCCCGGCGAACGCATGCCCAGCGGCCTCCCCCATGGCTGAGAACACCTGAGTCAGCGTCGACTGGAACAGTGGCCCGTTCACGGCCTTGTTCGCCTTGTCCAGGGCCGCGGCGATCGAATCGATCGGGGCGGACCCCGCAGCCATCGCCTTGAACAGGCCACCGATGATCCCACCGAGATCGACGACGATGTCCTTCAGCGTTCCGAACGCGCGGGCCGCGGACCGGATCGACTGGTCCATCTTCCCCGACTCGGCGGCCTTCGTGGCCCAAGCCTCGAAGGAGAACGCGAGGTTGTTCGCCCATACGGCGATCTCCGGCAGGTACTTCGCACCCACCTCCCCGAGGGTGAGGAGCCCATTCGTGAACGCCGCCGCGCCCGCCCCACCAACGCTCAGGGCGTCACGCAGGTAGGTCAGGGACCGCTCGAACCCCGGGATGTGGTTGTTAGCGGCCTCCGCGACGGCGGCCGTCATCACACCCATCTCAGCCGCTACCTCAGTGATGATCGGTGTCAGCGCACCAATCGCCCCGGTAGCGAAGTTGCGGATACTACCGGCAGCCTGATCCCAGAACGACGTGGAGATGGACGCCTGGAGGGCCTCGAACTGGGGCTTCAAGTCCTCCAAAACCTCTTTGGCATCCTTCATCGCCGCGATGAAGATACCCACACCAGCTCCGGCGGCGCCCATAACCCCCGGGAGGGCCAGGAGCGCCGGGGTTGCCTTAGCGAGCCCCACAGCGAGGGAGGAAATGATCCCGATACCTCCCCCCGCAACTGAGATGATCCCCCCGATGGCGGTACCCAACGTAGCGAACTTCAGGGCCGCCGTATCCAGGTTCCTGAGCATGTCGTTCAGGTTCCGGCCGATGTTCTCGAAGATATTCCCGCCCGCCAACGCCTTGATTTGCGCAAGTGCGCGGGCGAGGGCCGCTTTCCCAAGGTGAACGTTAATCGTCAACTTCCTGGGCCGCAGCAGCCTCTTCAGATCGAATCTAGCTTTACCGTCATCAAGGTCAGCATTAACGGTGGCCTTACCATCAAGCTTCTTCAGCTCATGCTTGAGCTTCTTCTTCGACTCCTCCGAAAGGTGCGCATCAACGTCGATCTTATGGTGGATTTCCTCGATCCGCTTCTTCAGCTCAGCCTTCGCCGACTTCGACAGCTTCGCATCCACCGGAATATCCGCCTTCAACGCGGACAGGGAATGCTTGATCTGCTGCATCGACCGCTCAGACGCGTTGATCTCAGCTTTCACGTCCTTCGCAGCCAGACGAACATCATTCTTGATCTTCGCCAAGTCCTGGGGCCTGGTCGAAAGGTTAATCTTCGACCGCAGCCCATCGAGCTGCTGCTTGAGCTTCTGCTTCTGCTCCTCACTCAAGTCCGCCCGAACATTCACCTCGGACTTGATGTTCTGAATCTTCTGCTTCAGAGCTTGGAGCGTACGCTGCTCCAGCACGACACTGGTATCGACCTTGGCGTCGGTCTTCTCGACCTTCTCCTTGGCCTTCTTCAGCGACTCCTCATTGAGGTTGACATCGGCCTTGAACTCAACCTCAAGCTCACCGACCTGCTTCTGAATCCGCTTGAGCTTCTTCTTCAGGTCCTCCGCGAACCGAGAGAGATCGGGGATGACCTTAACGTGAAGCTTACCAACTTCTCCTTTACCGGGCATCCCCGACCTCTCATCCGATTGCCGCGAACACTGCCGCCATCGCGTTAGTGTCCCTAGTTGATACTACTGTGGAGGAATCCTCCTGGAGCGGGCGAGGAGCACGTTCAGCATCAGTGAGCTGAGCTGCCCCCCAACCCGTCGCCTTAGTCTGAAGCGTCTGCCCATCAATAAGAGCATTGAGACGCTCAGAGTCCGCCGAGTAGCCGAACCAGTGGTCCCCGCCCAACTGTTTGGCGCGGTACAGGCTCCACGGCTCATGGGGTAGGCGTTCGAGCAGAGTTTCAACAAGGGGAAGCCGATACGGACCAAACACATCAATCCGGTACAGTGCCCAGAAATCTGCTGCCGCATCAGGGTTCTCCTTGAAGAAATCATTTACAGCCGAACGCCGATGGCTTCCCCCGCGTAGGTCATCGCCAGTTTCATGGCCCCCTGGAGGCCCTTCTCGTCGAAGAACTTGCCCCAAGCCTCAAGGTCGGTGATGAAGCCGCCGTCCTCCAGGTAGTCCATGAGGTCAGCGAAGCACGTGATGTCTTCGGCCGTGAGATCGTCGCCAGTCTCAGCGAGCGGCATAACCTTCGCGGCCAGGCGAAGGCGCTGCGACGCCCGCAGGGAGCTGATCGGTTTGAACATCTCGCTCCCCTCCATCTCGGAGAAAGCGAGCTCCCGCTCAACGGTGGTGGTCTCTTCAGGCTCCATGTCCTGCTCCTTCTCGGGGTGTTAGGGGTGTGTGACCGGCCTGCCCCCATACACCCCTGAGATGGGGGCAGGCCGGAGAAAACCGGTCAGTTGACCGTGAACTGCTTCGCGTCGGACGCGTCGATGTTGTTCGTAACAACAACGTTCGCGGGACCCTTAGGCACCCCGGCGGGCACGTAGGTCGTGATCTGCGTAGCCGAATCCTTCTCGAAGGTGGCCTCCGTGTTACCGAACTTGACGGAGCGGGCACCATCGAAGTCGGTTCCGGTGATGACGACCTTCGCACCGACCGTACCGGCCGCGGGGGCCAGGGTCGTGATGGTGGGCTTCGCGGTACCGACACCGGTGGCGACGCGCGGCTCAAGCATCTGGACGCGCTTCTTACCGGAAGCGGGCGACAGCATGGTGCCAGCGATCTTGACCTCGGTGAAGTTGTCGAGCTTCAGGGAGGGCATGTTTCCGGCGAGGGAGACGCGACGGAACAGGAAGCCGCTGACGAGCTGGCCGTCGACGACGACCACGAGGATCGCCTTCTCGCTGGAGGCGTCGAGCTCGATATCCCAGGCCCGCTTCACGGGGTCGTAGGTGGACCCGGGGAACGCCACGCGCATGACGTCCTCCCCGAGGTTCACGGCGTTGATGGTCACCTTGTTGGTGACGGACTCACGAGTCGAGCGGACGCTCTCACGATCCCAAGTGCGCTTGGTACTCGTGTCACCACCGTCCGTCTCGAATTCAATGAGATTCTCCGAGGAGGTGTCGCCCAGCCACGTCCAACCGGACGCCTCCAGGGTCGAACCATTCCCGAAAACGTAGCCGTCGAGATTCGGGGCCTCAGTATCGGGCGCACCGTAGTAGACGTGCCCAATACCGGCGATCTGAATCTTGCTGTTTGCGAGGGTAGCCACTACCCCTCCTTCCTGGCCGTCACCTGAAGCGACGAGACCATATTGGTGTAATCTGCCGTCGTGCCCATATCCGTCTCGGGTGTGGGCAGCTGGGTCCACTCAAGGTAGGTGGCCCACCCCTCAGCGGTGACCGTCCCGTCCCGCCAAGCCTTATCGAGCGCCATAACCAGGGCGTCACTGGCATCGGATACCTCATCCCCATCCGGCCCAGTCATATACAGGCGGGCACGAATCTGAACGGCCGCGAACCGTGGCCCCGAATCATGCGTCCTCGAAATCGTCATCTGGACGCGGCACACGAGCTCGTTCAGGGGGTCATCCACGTCCCCGTGCGTGCGCCACACGATCCGGCCAAGAATCGGCCACACGGGGGCGTATTTGGTGGCCGCAGCCTTGCAGTAGGCGTAGATGAAGGGGAGGGGAGACACTGCCACTAGAAGCCCCCATTCGCTGCGACTACGTTACGGAAAATGCCGAGGCCCTTAACTGGTTTGCTACTGACGGCACTGTGCCGGTCCGTGCGCCGCCCCTTAGCGTCGAAGTACACGCGGTGACCGAACTCAGCGTGCGCGTCATAATCGGTGCCAGCGGAGATGCTGTAGTCGACTTTCCCCTGCTCCAGCTTGATGGAGGCAGCGAGCTCACCAGTGTCACTGTGGGCGGCGGCCTCAGCCTTGATCTCCCCATACACCTTCATAGCGGCGGCGCGGAACTCGGCCTTACCGGCGACAACGGCGGCAATCGCCTCATGCGTCTTATCGTCGTCGTAGACCTCGATATTCATCGGGCCTCCGTTCCGAGCGTGTCGCAGCGGACACTGAAGTGCTTCGTCATGGGGGAGGCGTCATAGGTGAGAGCCTCACCGGCCTGCTGGAACGTCTTCCCCACCAGGGAATCAGGCCCCTTGATGATCTTCACCCACGAGTGCGGGCCGCCCGGCCACTTACGGCCAGTGCCCATGATCTTCAGGGTCGTCTCATCGGTCAGGTCACCGCGGATGACACGGTTCTCGGTCGCCTTGAGGGCGTTACCGGCCGACGGCTGGACGAGGACCTTGTCGACGGTGAACGTCTCTCCCCGCTCGTAGCGGCGGCCCGTGCGGCCCTCCTTGACGATGGCGAGGGTGACTTCGACGACGTGGGGGCCGTTCTCCAGGTAGCGGCCCCGCCTGGCCCGGACCCCTACCACAGGGTCACCTCATCATCATCGATGATGGGGGTCACTCCGGCCTCGTCGAGGCGTGAGGGGCCGCTGATGTAGGTGGGGTCGACGGTGAGCGTCATGTTCGCGCCGTTCTGGCCGTAGTGCCTGCGCGCGTATCCGTCCATCTCGGCCCCGGCGACCGCGTACCCGCTGGCACCGCCGGTGAGGGCGTCCCAGTCGCGTTGAGTGATCTCCAGGATGCCGGAGGCGACAGCCTGATTAACGCTATAAGTGTAGGTCCCCTCAGTTTCGTATTTATACAAACCTCCGCCAGGAGCTCTGAGGACACGGGAGACCGCCTCAGCTTCGACCATCTTCATGACGGACATGAAGTAGAAGTCAGTGCGACAACGGTTGACAGCGCCGGACATCTTGGCTAGGATTAAGGCCTCAGCCCGATCCAGCAAGGCCTGCACCCACGGCTTCTCATCATCTTCGAGAAACCGAAGCAAACTGGCCTGCACATCATCCAGATTCGCCACACTCATGATCGATCCCCCCTTCCTTCAGAACACCTGGCCAAGGGCCGGGCAGCCTTGTGAGCCGCCCGGCACAAGGTCACTTCGACGTCAGCTTCACGAACGCCTTCGGGTCGCGAAGAACCCAACCGAACTGGGCCTCAGCGAGGATCGCACCCAGGTTACGGTCGAACAGGTCCACGCCACCGGCGCGCTCCTTAGCGACACGGTAGGAGATCGACTCCACGAAGCCCAGACGCAGAGCATCCTTGAAGTCACCACCGATACCGAGGAGCTTCGCCGCACCAGCCTTCGCCTTCTCGTAACCGGAAACGGCACGAGAGTAGGTAGCAGGCACACCCAGGACAGTACCGAACTGGTTGGTGATGTCCGGGGTCGACTGGTACAGGGGACGACCCTGAGCATCCAGGGCGTTCACCAGGTTGGAGCGGAACTTCGGGGCGAGCAGGAAGTGGTCGAACCCGTACTCCGCCTCATCAGTGTCATCCAGGGTGACAAGGTCGTAGGCGGCGGACAGCTGCTTGGTGAAGTAGCCGGTAGCCGTAGAAGCCAGGTCCAGCTCAACCGACTTCGTGGTAGAGACAAGAGCCTCCTTACCGGTGATCGCAGCACCCGTGGTCGCATCCACACCGTGAATAACCGCAGTGTCGATGGCGCGGGCGATAGCCTCACCGAGAGCCTTCTGAATACGACCGTACTCACCGAGCGGGTCCGCCTTAGCGGTCTCCTCCGAGTACAGGATCATGACCGCAGCCTTCACGGGCGTAACGGTCTTGACCTTCGACTCAAGAGTCGCGACCGGCTTCAGACCGGCCTCCTGAACGATACCAGCGGTAGGCTGACCGACCGGAATCGGGATCGCGGTACCATTGATGGACACCGGAACGGACCCGGCGAGACCCTGAACAACAGAACCCTTCAGGGCATTGTCCCAGACTCCCTTGACAACGGTCTTGGGAAACGCAGCCTCGTTCCCCGTATTGGCCGCGAGAATCTTCTTTACTGTCTCGATCTTGGCTTCGACCTGGTCGCTATTCTGCGCAGGTGCAGGCATCTAGCCCTCCTTCTGTGTCAGTCGGAGAACCCAAAGAACTCTAAGGCTTCAGCGAGCCCCTCGTCCTCGGTCTCCAAATCGGCGTCCACCGCAGGGTCGCGGGGGACGGATGGTGCGGCGGGAGCGGTTGATGCCTGCCCGCGCAGCGTGGTCAGGGCATTGATTTGCTCCTGCCACGAGTCCTTGTCGCCCGAGAGGAAACGGGCGAACTCGTCGGGGATGTCGGCCTTCTTCAGGGCCTCCACCTTGGCTGCATGCTCGGCGGCCTCCTTCTCGGCGGCCTCCTTAGCTGCGATGACGTTCTTGAGTTCCTCGATCTGGGCGCGAAGGTCATCGACGCTGACCTTCGGCTCCTCGGGGGCCTTCTCCTCAGGCTTCTCGGCCGGGGGCTCTGGCTCCTTGGGCTTCTCCTCCGCCTTGGTCTCAGGCTCGTCGGCCTTGTAGTCCGTGGTGCTGATGGGCTCGTCCGGCGCCTCTACGGCGTCGGCGGCGGGTGCTGGCTGTGATGGGGTGCCTGTCACGCCTTGCGCTCCTTCAATTGCTGTCGGAAGTACTTGTTCATGGCCCGATGGGCCTCGGGGCCATGAAGGTCATGGTCCTTCACGACCTCATTGTACACGCGTTCGAACTCTTTGTGTTGTTCCTTCCCCTCCCATATTCTTGAGGTGAAAACCGGCACAATCGTGCAGAAGCAGTTGGAGGTAATGATAGAATTAGCGCTGTACCACCCCTCCGACGTTTGAAGGTTGTAGACATGCCCAGAATACTGCCCGACTCGCTTATCGACGAGGCGATCCGTCTTTACGAGGAGACCAAGTCGTTCCAAAAGACGGCTGCCATACTCGGAAAAGACCCCGAGTCGCTCAGACTCTCCCTGCGCAGGCGGGGGATCAAAGCGCTCCCCAAGACCGGGCGCCCCAGCCCTAAGCGCATCGCCCCCCACCCCGACCTTGAGGCTGCGTACAACCGCGGCGAAAGCGTCAACCAAATGGCCGCCAACTTCGGAGTCAGTCGCACCGTCGTAAACAGATGGCTCCGCGACGCCGGGCTCCCAATCCGGGGCCGCAAGGAATCCTCCCGCATCCGCTGGGAGAACATCTCCGAAGAGGAGCTCGCGATGCGCAGGGCACACGCCAAAAGGTTCTTCACTGGACGCCAGCGCACCCCCGAAGAGCAACTCCGCCGCGCCGAAACCAGAGCCAGAAAGGCCCTCGACGGTTCCCGGGAGCGCTCCCACCTCGAAGTCCTCTTCGGCAACTGGCTCAACGCCCGCGGAGTCTCCTACATTCCCGAGCAAGTTGTCGCGGGCTACAATATCGACTTTGGAATCTCCCCCGTCGCCGTGGAACTCCTCGGCGGAAACTGGCACGCCGCCAACTCGCGTCAGCCCCACCACGCTAAGCGCACCCACGACATCCTCAATGCGGGGTGGAGCATCATCTTCGCCTGGTCCCAGTCGCAGATACCCATCTCCGAAGCTGCCGCTGACCAGGTTGTCTCCCTCTTGGAGGTCGCCAGCAGCGACCCAGCCCAGGTCGGTAAGTACTGGGTGGTTCGGGGTGATGGTCAGCTCATGTCCTCCGGCGGTGACGAGGGTGATAATTTCACCCTCGTAGTGCCGTCGATAGCCGACCTCAACGTCCGGCCCTGATACGCGAGTGCTGCCTATAACGCAGTTGGCGTGGAATCTGTCCACACGCAGACCAGCCGACTCAGACGTCTTATACACCGGGCCACGGGACGCCAACATCGCACAGAACCCACACGGCCCGTTCTTGTTCGGGTGCGTCACCCTAGCGAACGCGAACGGCCGCACAATCAAGTTCCCCTGACGGTCGCGCCGGTACCGGTCCGGCACATCCGAGAAGACCTTCATCTTCCGGTGCCGCTCCTTAACCAGTGCCTCCTCATCCAGAGTCTTGATCGCCTCATCAACACGCTCAGCAATCTTGTCGAACGCCTCATCAAACGACATGCGCGGGCGACGCCGACGCTCCACCTTCTCAATGTCCCGCTTGATCGCCTCCCGAGTCTTCTCGGAGAACCCACCCAGGTTCTCATCAAGATCGTCCAGTGCCCCGTCAAGGAGGTCAATCGAGTCTGGGGCGGTGTCGATAGCGTCAGCGATCGTTCGGCGCGCAGAAGCCAGCACATGCCCCTGGAGGCGCTGCTGGAGCCTCCTGTACCCCTCAGGGGACCCGTCATTACCGCGAACCTCCCCGATAGTGCGACGCACCGTATCCGGCGAATACCCGGGCTGCGGAGGAATCCACGACTCGGCAGCGCCACGGTTGCGGGCCTGCCCACGCAGGAACAGTACCGCAGCCGCCCACGCCTGCTTCCTAGCCGCCCACACCAGAGGAGTCAGCAGCTCACCCACATGCTCCGCCGGAGGAGGCTCAGGAAGATTCTCCAGGGGGCGAGTTACCTCCTCAACCCGCCGCCGGAACAGCATCACGATGCTGCGCAGGATGGAGTAGAAGAGCGCCTCACTCACTTGGCGGCCTTCTTCTGGTTCTTCACGCCCTTCGCCTTAGCGTCAGCCGTGTTCTCGGAGAAGTCATCCGATTCGATGGGCTTCTTATTAGCCGGAGGCTCCTCCCCCTCCTCCTTGGTGGCGTCCTCGGGAATCTCCGGGGCCGGGGGCATATCCATCCCCGCCTGCGCGTCCATCTCCAGCGAGCGGGCCTTCTCCCTGCGCAGCTGCTCCGGAGTCAGGTGCATGAACTCGCGGACCGTCTCCTCACCGATCACGCCCTGAGACTGGGCCTGAAGGGCGGTCGCCATCTGGGCGCTCGTCGACGGGGCCGCCGCGTCACGCCACACCACCTCAAGGGCCTCAAGCCCCTTCAGCGACTTCCCGTGAGCCTGCGCGACGATACGACCGACCTTCTCCAGGGAGTCACTGAACTGCCGCTGCTTGTTCTCAGCCCGGGCAATGAGCCGGTCCTTCGCCACCCGCAGAGCCTCCGCACTGGTCGGGTTATTGTCCGAGGACACACCCATCATCGACGGCGGAATACCCGTCATAGCGGACAACTGAAGCGCATACGACCGGTACGTGTTGATGAACGGGTCCAGAGCCATGCCCGTCAGCTGCTTAACGTCCGCCCCCTCGGGGAGCGCCATCAGGTTACCCATGTACGCCTGCATCTTGTCCGGGTACTGGCGAATCATGTCATCGGCGCCGCGCCCCACCACGACACGCATGGGGGCGGCCGCGACCTCCTGCGCCACCTGAAGGTTCGTCAGCGTCCTAGAGGCCGCGTCAATGACCCCCGCAAGCTCACGCAGGTCAGAACGCCCATACTTGTCGTTGATGCGGGCACGGTTGAACATCGGGACGATGGAAGCCCCCCACGAGTCCTCACGCCCCGACCCGTCGGACTTCCATCCGTAGTTGCCCTTCACCCAGAACTGGACACCATCAGGCGTGTAGTAGGTGGCCCCCACCTTCCCGTCATCGCGACGGTAGATGACCATCCCCTCGATGAGCTCGCCACGGAAGTTGATCCGCACCCGTGCATGCTTCGCATCCACAGCACGGATCGACGCGAACTCATGCGTATCATCCGGTGGGGCGATCACCCAGTAGGCGACACCGGCGGCAATCGCCTCACTCGCAGCCAGATTGAACTGCGAATCCATGTCATTCGACTGCCACACCTTCCGGAGCAGGTCAACGACACCGGTCTTCTCGTCGTCGGCGACGCGGTAGCCGTCCGGGATGAGAATCTCCGTGAGCACGTCCACGGCCATCTTCGCGAACGGGGCCTGGAGCTCCAGGACGCGGGCCTTCTCCGGCAGGCTGATCCCCACCGCGTCGAGGCGCTTCTTGCCCTCGTAGTAGGCCTCGTAGGTGTTCGGGCGGTACGCGCCGGAAGCGAACTTCGCGGCCAGTTTCTCAAAGCTCATAGGAAGATACCCCATCCGCCTTTCGGCTGGTTCATGTCGGCCCACTCCTTACTGTCCTTGACATGACGATACAGCATGCGGGCGCCGATCATGCAGACCGCCAGGTCGATCTTCTTCGATGACTTCGGGGATTCCTTCTTCACGGACCAGCGCCCACGGAACTCGCTCACGCGACAGTTCGACACATGTTCACCCATGGCGCTATCCCCATCATGGGTGAACGTCTTCTGTTGAATCTCAGCGAACGCGATCTCCGCCGCCTCAGCGAACTGGTAGGAGTGCGACCGCATATCCCAGGCGATCGGAGACGCCGACATGCCGCCCTTCACCGCATGGCAGATGAGGTTCTCACCCAGGTCCTCCGGCCACGACGTGCGCACGAACGACTCCCACTCGCGCACATCCGCCCAGAACGCCACAACCTCATAGGTCTCGAAAGCCTTACGGACCGCCGCATCCACGGAAGCCACATTCACCACACCAAGCGGCTTCTCCGGCTTCCAGTGCCCAATCTTGAAGATGTGCCCATCCTCCATGCAGCACCCAACCAGGGCCGTGTGGTCGTTGGACTTGGAGCCATCGAAGAACATGACGATCCGCTCACCCGGCTCAACCTTCCGGTCAGGCTTACGCAGCTGCGTCCACTCCTCCAACGTAATCCAAGACGCCTCCGCCGCGTTCGGCCGATTCAAGAAGAACCTGATCGACCGCGACTCTGGGTACTCCGGAGACCAAATCTGCTCCTTGATGGCCTCCAGATTCACCCACGGGCAATCCTCGTACACATACTGCAAGGCCTCAGTCAGACCAACCTGCCCCTCCCCCGGCTCATCCGTCAGAACCGTATTCGGAGGGGCAACACGCGCATCATAGAGAGACTTCGTCTTACCGCGAGTGAGACCATCCTCCTGGTCACACCAAGCCTCGAAAACCGCCTCCGCCGACGACTGCTCACCAGGAACCCAGGCGTTACAGGTCCCCATGAACCTGCCGCCCATCTTCGCCGCGTTCTGCTGAATCGTCTCCAGCATCGCCGGGCCGCCCTGGGCCGGTAGCCAGTGCTCCAACTCATCACCAACGACGAAGGACACCTCACCACCCTCCATGGACTGGGCGGACGACGTCATCTGCTGAAGCTTCCCCCCACCAGGAGTCTCAATGAACGTCTTCGCGACCTCAAGATCATACTTACGAGCAAGCGGCCCCTTCTTCTGACAAAACGCCCTAACCATACGGATAGTATTAGCGGTTTGGGATTCCGACGTGGCCACAACCTGCACAAGCGGCATACTCATCGACTTCGCCACCACACCGAACGGGGCATGCATATCGAAGTGGTCGAACCGGCACGGCCCAAGCAACTCGAACAGACACGTAGCCGCAGCGAACGGCGAGTTATGGGTCACCACCATCGTCTCACCCACCAGGTAGAGCCCGTCCTCAGCCTCCACAGTGATACAGCGAGCATCCACTGGGGCCACCCTGCGTACATCCTTGATGACGCGCGGAATAGGCTTCCTACGCATCTCACGCACCCGCTCCGCCCTCCTAGGAAGGGTCACGAGGTTCTGATGCTTGTAGGGCTTGAACGTGAGCCTATAGCGAGGACCGGTAACACGACCGTAGAGCTTCGCTTCAGACTCCCTGACGTTCACCTTCACGCCCATGGAGCGCAGAAGGAAGGCCATGCCGTCAGCGATCTGCTTACGCACCTGGCAATACTCCGCAGAGCCCTTCGTGTCCACGTAGCCGTCAGAGTCCATGAGCCCCTGAATGAGAGCCCTGCGCTGCTCCACGCTGGCGTAGAGGTACTCCTCGGGGATGTGCTTGTCGTCGAGGACTCCGGCTTTGCGGAGGTCCTTCATAAGACCGAGGATAGTGAACTGGCGAGCCCTACCGCCTTCCTTCTTGGCCCATACGGCCCCAATGTCATACCCGGCTGCGCGCATGCGCTCTCGAACATGCGGGAGATCATCCACATCGGCGGTGGCGGCGCCCTGGTGCGAAGAGCCGTCGCCGAGCCAGTAGCCCAGCACCCACGGATCCACAGGCAGGTCACGCTCAGGGAACTCCAGAGGTTCTGTCTCTGGGAGAGCGAACTTGCCCACCCCCGGCTTGGTGGCCTTCGTGGAGCCCTGCGTCAGGGCACGCTCATAGATGAGCCCTTCACGGGCCATGGCGCGCACGTCGAGGGTACGACGCTTACGCTTCGAGGAGCCCACGAACTCATCGACCGTGAACAGGTGCTCGCCGGTGGCCGTCAGGACGGTTCCGTCAGAGATTTCAACTTCCCAGGTATCCCACTGGTCGATCGGATGGACCTGAGTGACCTTGGTGGGCTTGCCCGACGGGTGGAACACGTAGTCGCCGACGGCAAGGTCGCCGAACCTCTTCCACCCGTCGACGGTCAAGATTTTGTGACGCAGGTCATATCCCTTACCGGAACCTTTCGCCAACCTTCTAATTCCCTGCCGATACACAAAGGAACCCCTATTAGTCAGGGCGTAGAAATGAGCAAGAAACTCAATCTGCCTATCCGTCGGAATGAACGGCTGCCCAGCACGCGGACCATTCGGCTGAATCAGGTTATCCATCATCCAAGCCGCCGCATGATACCCGAGCGTCCGCTTAGGAAGCTCAACAGGAAGCGTATCCGTCCGCTCCCGGGGTGCAGGGAGCGTACCGGTCACTTCGCGGCCCTGGCCTTAGCCCACGCCTGCAACGCAGTCACACCAGCCGACTCAGCCTCCGACTCATCAATCCGATTGATCTCGATCTGCACGCGCCGACGATCACCCTCAGTGAGAAGCAGGCTCGTGAGCATCGTATTCACCGCCGCAAGCATCGTCGGAGACCGACGCTCCTGCTTCTTGTAGTTCGACAGGTCATCGCACGCACTGTACAGAACGATCCAGTCCGACGGCTCATAGTAGCGAGTGAACGTCGACTGCTTGACCGACTCCCACAGCTTCATCGCGATCGGATGCCAACCCGGGTCAGGCTCAGGAGGCTCAACCTTATCGGCAATCACGTTCACCGGCTCGACACCATGCTCGAACTTCCGCGCCTGCGTGATGCGGTGCCCCTCAGTGGACCGCTTAGGAATGGGGCCTTTAACTCCCATAGTCGCCTCCTATAAGTAGCCGGGGTGTTTCGGCTTCGGCCGCGGGCCTCTAGCCTTGCTGCGCCGATTATAGCGCCGACGCCGAGCCTCCACAGCCTGCTCCTGCGTCCGCACCATGTGGCAGTGCTGGCACAGACTCCTGAGATTCTCCGGGACATGCGGCCCATCCGGGAAAATGTGATCTACCTGATTCGCCGCCGCACCACAGAAAACACAACAACGCCCATCACGAATAAGCACACGCTCACGGATTCTCCCCCAATCCTTAGGCAGCTCTTTCCGCCTACGAGAGTTCTTCTGCCACGCCATCAGAGACTCACAGTGTCGATATCGAATCGGGCATAGAGGCCATAACGGTCGCTCAGGAGCGTAGAAATCTGAATGAACAGCTCCTCCACTGCCCGGTCCCTGTCGTCCGCAGCAGCACTCTGGGCAGCATTACGGGCAAGAGGCGGCCGGTTGTCCGCACCAGTCTCACGCATAGCATTCAGGGCCTCAACGAGATCATCAGCGGCCTGATCCAGGTCAGCGAGGACGAGGTCCGAATGCATGTGCGCGATCTCCTCGGGAGTCATGCCCACGACCTCCGCTCAATCTCCCACGGCTGGATGACATTACGCCCCCAGGTGATTTTCTTGGTGCGCTTGGGCTTGATGACGCCCATGACGCAGGGGTGGCCCTGTTCGAGGAGTTCACGGGCTGTGGGGTAGCGCTTCTTCAGCTCCTCAGCGGCAGCCTTTACCTCGTCGCGCTTCCTCTGAGCCTGACACGCACAGCATTCACCATGGGAGGCATGGGAAACTGTTCCGGGCATGTCGTTCTTGGTTGTGCCGCGAGGGCGCATCGGACGATTGCAGATGACGCAGTGCTGGTCTCGACTCCAGTCGAGGAGGACCCCTGGCATGATCTCGTTCCTTTCAGTGGGGTGGACTGACTAGGCAAGTGTAGCACAAAGGGTGAGGACCTGTCGACCACTGGGCTCGAACTCCGAGGAAAGGAAAAACTCAAGGAGTGAGCAGGATCGACAGGTCCTCTGTCAGCACTTGAAGCTTAGCAGGATGAGCACGGAGGAAGCAAGGAGGGCGTTGTGCTCTGGAGTGCGTTCTTCGTCATTGCTTCGACGCCTCGCGCACACGCACACGCGCGCACGCGCGTAGAGAGTGTTCTCTTTAATGTTCTCTTTATTATTCGTGGCCGGATTCCGACCACCCCCTGGCCGGATTCCGACCACCCCCTGGCCGGATTCCGACCACTCCCTGGCCGGATTGTGGCCAGCACCCACCGATGGCGCGACAAGAACGACACCTGCTACACTGGAGGCGATCGTTGAAGACCCCCGCAAGGTTTCTACTCCTGTCCCTTGCGGGGGTCGCCCTTTATCTGCTAGAGTGCATCCCGCAACGATCAACAACTCAAGACAGGAGGTCATCGTGACTGACATCGTTGTCCACCAGTTCAACACCACCCAGGTCCGCACCCTCATCGGCCCCGACGGCGAACCCCGCTTCGTGCTCATTGACGTCTGCCGAGCCCTCGGGATCACAAACACCAGGAACGTCTCAACCCGCTTAGACGCCGACATGAAGGGCGTCCATCGAGTGGACACCCCTGGCGGCGCGCAGGAAGTCACCACCATCACTGAGGCAGGCCTCTACGAGGTCGTCCTCCGCAGTGACAAGCCCGACGCCAAGGCATTCCGCCGCTGGGTCACCAGCGAGGTCCTGCCCAGCATCCGCAAGACCGGCGCCTACAGCCTCCGCCTCGAAGGCCCCGAGCTCATGGCCGCTGCCCTTATCGAAGCGCAGAAGACCCTCGAAGCCGCACAGCAGCGAGCCGAGTCCGCCGAGGCCCAGATCGAGGCCGACAAGCACCACGTTCAGTACTCCAAGACCCTCGTCGCCTCCAACGCGGACCTCCTCGTCAAGCAAGTAGCCGGGGCTATCACCGCCGCCGGAGAGCCTGTCGGCCCCGTCAGCCTCTTCGAATGGCTGCGCAGCAACGGGTGGCTCTGCAACAACCGTGGGCGCCTCTGGAACAACCCCGCCCACTGGGCCGTGAGCAAGGGCTATATGCGCTCCCATGTCACACTGGTGACCACCAGCAGTGGCTCCGTCGAGCGGGTCACACCGCTCGTGACTACGCTGGGGCAGCAGAAGCTCATAACCGGGTTCCTCAACGGGACCTACAAGCTGCCCGACAACCGCCCCACCACGAAGAAAGGAAACTAGCCATGAACCCCAAGACCTACTACGACAGCGACGACTTCACCCCCATCCTCGCGGGCCGGTACGTCACCGGCATCGTGGGCGACACCATGGTCCTCGACGACGGCACGCACCTGGAGTTCGAAGGGAATTACGGTTGCTGCTGCGGCTCCGGCGACTACGACATCACCAGCATGTTCCAGCGAGGCACCCCGACCGCGCGCATCATGTCCGCCGAAGTGGAAGCCCATGACGTCGACCCAGACAGAGAGTACAGCGACACCGTCTACACGCTGTTCGTCATCGTCGAGGACGAGCGCCTCCCCCTCGTCGAATGCCAGGGCAACGACGGCAACGGCTACTACGGTAGCGGGTTCACCGTCACAGTCACCGCCCCAGAGCAGGAGAAGCGATGATCCGCTGCTACTGGACATGCCTCGACTACAGCCCCGGATACAACCAGCACTACACGGACTTCATCCTGGAAGTCCAGCGCCGAAGCAACGACGGCGACGACTGGGAAACCATCCACACAGAGGGCTTCACCCAAGACTGGGACGACCCAACCACCCCCATGCCAGACGGACTCCTCCAGCACGCCGCCTACAAGGCCGTCCGCAAGCTCGGCTTCGACTACCGCGACTGCGTCGAGTACATCGAGCGGCAGGTCTACGACCTCGGCACCTACGAGCCCATACCGGTAGAGCTCCCCGAAGACCGCGTATCTGCGCTACCATCAGGAGAGCCCCCCTACTAAGCAAGAAAATGGGGGGCCTGGGGCAAGCAACCCAGGCCCCCCGGAGGTAGGCAAAGGAGATAATATGTCATTCATCGCGATCATGCAAGCCCTCAACCTTCCCGACAACATCAAAGGCAACGGGCGCCTAACCGCCATCGCCATCGCCCGTCGCGCCAACATCCACCCCGAGCACGGCAACACCCCCTGCGCATGGCCATCCATCAAGGGCCTCGCCGCAGACATCGGGGCCAGCAAGACAGCCGTCAAGAGCTCCCTCAACATCCTTGAGGAGCTCAACGTCATTACACGCATCCGGCGTACCGACGCTGGCCGTGATGTCTCCACCCTCTACAAGTGGCACCCATGGCTCATGGAGGGCTGGGACGAGGCCCGCATGCAGCGGCGTGAGGTGGAGGAGCGCGGATACGACCCCCAGGAGCTCACGCAGCAGCCCCAGGAGCGGCCCAACGAGCCCACACCCGCACCAGACCCCACCCCCGTCGAGAAGCCCGCCCAGAAGCCCGCAGACGGCTTCGACCAGTGGTGGGCCACCTACCCCAAGAAAGTCAAGAAACGCGACGCCGAGAAAGCCTACCGGGCCGCCCTCAAAACCGGGGCCACACCCGAACAGCTCCTCCAAGCCCTCCACCAGCACGTCGCCAACTGGAAAGCCCGCAGCACAGCACCCCAATACATCCCCTACCCCGGCACCTGGCTGAGGGCAGGCTCCTGGGAAGACGAACTCATCAACCCCGAGACCAGCGACGGCACACCACCGCCCGTCATCAACCCCAAAACAGGGAAACCCCTCACCAGAGACGACTTCGGCTACGCCTGCCTCGACGCAGGCATCGACCCCAACCGGTACATCAACTACTGGAAGCCCTACATGGGGTTGCCCGACAGCCCCGCATGGCCTCAATGGGCCGCCAAAATTGACAAGCACTGCGGCAGGGCTTGACAGCTCGAGACAGGGGAGTCTACTCTTCGACCGTCAGCCACAACCGAAAGGAACCGTCATGCTCACCCCAAGCACCAGCGAGCGCGAACAGGCCATCTACGACACACTCGATACTGCCCACAAGCTGGGGCCACGCCCCGCACGAGACAGCGACCCAGCATCCAACCTCATCATCCTCACCAGCGACACGTCAGACCTCTGCTGGTCCATCCGCGCCCTCAAAGTCGCCGCAGAGAACAAACAGGTCGCAGTCCTCTCCAGAAAGGACATCGTCATAAAGGCCAACCACATACTCCGCCTCTGCCTCCCCGAGCTCGACAACATGCACAAAGGCGTCAACCGGGCTGGCATCACAATCACCTCCGACTGCGCAGAGTTCAACCTCCGCAGCGGTTACCCGCTCGACCGACTAGACCTCAACATCGACACAGACGAACGCATCAAGCGACTCATCGAAGCCGTTGGAGAAGCAGCCCCATACTGGCTGCACACCGACGACGCCACGCCGACAGAGATCAAATACCGTGAAGAGACCATCGCCATGGTCGCCTACCAGGCCGCATGCGCCATCGTCGCCAACGACCGCGGACTCATCGCAGCCTGACCTCTTGAAAGGAACACCCCAATGATCGACGAAATGCCCGCCATCCTGGCCTTCGCAGGCCCCGACAAGTGGCACCACCTCATAGCCCCAACACGCACAAACCTGACAACACAAGGCGCCGCCACACTCGTCGGCTCCGCACTGAACGCCTGCTCAGGGCCAAGAAGCGACACCCTCAACATCACCACACTCACAGAACTCGCGACCGCCTCAATCATCGTCTCCAACAAGATCGCCAACACGCTTTTCACCATCAGCGCGCTGACCGTTTTCGAGGAAGCCCGCCGCGCGGCGAGAATCCTCGAAAACAAAGCCCCCATAACGCATCCCGTGTTCAACCCGCCGTCCGTCAGGCAAATCGCCATGTTGCAGGCCGTGCGATCTGAAGACCCGGCAGTCCTCACCTGGCTGCTCGTAGACCTCATCCGCATCGCCGACCACATCGTCGACTACGCCTAACCTACGCGGGGGCCGCCCATTGCTGGCGGCCGCCCAACCAGACCGCCACAATGAACCTAGAAGCAGCCGTCATCGGCATCGCCCTCTCCGGGTCGCGGATCGCCCTCCTCGACCTCGACGTCGTAGCCCCCTACCACTTCGCCGACACCCGCAACAGGGCCATCTGGGGGCTCATCGAGGACTACAAGGCCAAGAACCCATCCCAGGGCCTCGACCCGATGCTCCTCGTCGACAAGCTCCCCACCATCACGGAAGCCCGAGTCGACGCCGAGTACCTCCTCGACTGCCTCCAGGCCGCTCCCGTAGCGGCCGAGGCCCTCGCCTCCGTCTACGCGGACAAACTCATCAACGAGTCCGCCAGGCGGGGCCTACAGGAGGCGTGCATGCGGGGCCTACAGATCATCGAGGCCGGTGGGGATGCCTCCGACGCCGAAGCCGAAGTTCGCGAGCTCCTCAACCACGTATCCACAGGCTCCACAACCCTTGTGGATAACCAGGCGTGCCTCAACCAAATCACCAACTTCAACACCAGACAACAACCCTTCACCCCAACCCCCTGGCCCGAACTAAACGACCTCCTCGGAGGATGGAAACCAGGAGGCCTATACATCGTCGGAGCTAGGCCAGGAGCGGGCAAAGCGCTAGCCCTCGACACGCCCATCCCCACACCCACCGGCTGGACCACAATGGGCAAGATCAAAGTCGGCGACCAGGTAATCGGCATGGACGGAAAACCCACCACCGTCGTAGCCGCCACCGAAGTCATGCACGGACGCCCCTGCTACAACATCACCTTCAACGACGGCGAGACCATCACCGCCGACGCGCAGCACCAGTGGCTC
>ERZ773004.156-NODE-156-length-45352-cov-6.455902_pt1 | contig 45352 bp, 32 predicted proteins | sample MGYA00580667_ERZ773004 | MGnify/ENA primary metagenome ERZ773004 (study PRJEB29015, sample SAMEA2737963) | human oral metagenome | biome: human oral; feature: human-associated habitat; material: dental | place: China | collected 2123 ... | reverse complement strand
GGAAGTCGCCATGGACATGCTTCGCCGTGGATGGAAGATGGGGTTACATGCGAAGGCAAAGGTGAATGAGAAAATCCAGTGTTTTAAGGGGTGGGAAACTTTAGTTACTTAGTATGCCTAATGCGTTGCGCCTTCTTTTCGTCTCTACGCACAAGATAAGGAGAAGGAGGCAACTCTGGCAGAAGATTGTCTAACGAATTGATTTGCCCAACAACTTTAAGCAAAAGTACGAATGTGGATAGCGACAAGTTGCCTGCACTGCCGTTCTCAAACTTGTGAATGGTGGTGAGCCCAACACCCGATCGCTCCGCAACCTCTTTTTGAGTGAGGTTGCAACGCAGCCTATATTCCTTGAAACGCGTACCCAAAAGGCGTACAAGTTCAGGCGTAGAATATTCATATAAATCGACCATAACGCTACGTTTTATTTATCATTATATTGAAGGTTATATACCTTTTAAGGCATTTATCTTCAATATAATGAAGTTTATAACTGCAAATCTACATCATTTTTTTGAATTAATGCCGTTTTTCAAATAAAATAACGGCTAGTTGAATTACATTGAGCAATTATCGTTTGGGCTATAATCGTAAGTTACAGAAGTGTAACCACCCTAAAAACACATCAACCAACGGGCTTTGCAAAGCGTTTATTCTTTTCTCAAACATCAAAAAAGTAGCCTTACTTGGCATTTAATGGCCGAGCAAGCTTAATGCCACATCCTCTTTAAAACGAAACAAGGCGTAGACAATCGCAAAGGGGTTGCTGCCACAAATTCAGCTACAACCCTAAAACCTTAATCAAGACAACATTGACTATTATCCCAAACAAATGTATCGTTACAAAACCAACTACTTTCTATTATGAAATAAGAACACGCACAGATACGCCCAACCAAAAGTTAAAACCAGTAAACACTTTTGACAAATGCCGAGAAAAATTCATCTCATTCTAGCAGAATCAAAAGCCATTTTGCATACATTTTGCTACTATTTTCAGTATGACACACTTTTGTTTTAGTCCATTTTTGAGAACACAAGCGGCATTTAGCACCACTTTGCCTTTCTATTTTGTCGCCGGCGCGCATTTTTTAATCATCCCAATTACCTACTTTTAGCACCAAAACACCCATTAATTAGCCACTTTTCGCCATGCAAAACACCTGTTTTCAATCGAAAAGAAAACGCATAATCCCCAATTTCATGCGCATTTTTATGCTTTTAGCCTTGCGTTTAGCACCAAAACGCACTGCATTTAGCAGCATATTGTATTGCATTTAGCGGCATATTGCATTGCATTTAGCGGCAAAACGCATTGCGTTTAGGTGCAAATTGCATTGCATTTTGCACCATATTGCAGGGTATTTTGCTGCTAATTGCAGATTATCCGCACAATTTGTGCACCAACTCTACATATATATGCAATTCCACCTTTTATCAGCCAGTACCATTTTACGCCAAAACAAACCCTCGCGAGAATCGATTATTTGCAGCTGAGTGAGCGGCCGCTGGATAAAAACGGCACTTATAACGTTAATTTTCTTACCGAAAAATGGACAATGTTTATTTAAGGAGTTAAGGAGTTAAGGAGTTAAGGAGTTAAGCCAAATGCCTAAGTGGCGCAGCAATTTTTTCACCTTTTCACCTTTAAACACCTTTCACCTTTAAAGGGCGCAGCAATTTTTTCACCCTTTCACCTTTAAACACCTTTCACCTTTAAAGGGCGCAGCCATCTTTTCACCCTTTCACCCTTTCTATTTTGACAGAAGAACATAAGGAACATAAGGTGAAATTACGCTTTTATTTCACTTTGATAGTGAACAAGCGTGGTAGGCGCAGCCATTTTTTCACCTTTTCACCCTTTCACTTTTTCACCTTTTAAGGCCATCTTTTCACCTTTTCACCCTTTCACCTTTTCACCTTTAATAGTCACCAAAATTAAACTTCGGAACAAGCAAACGATGCGCTTTACAAAATAATTAACTACATTTGCACTTGTGGATTAACCTAACATTCCTATTCTAGGCAGGGCTAAGTCTTGCAAACACTGAAGCCAAGGCATGTACCAATGCCGAACAAATACGGCGTTAACGATGCCTTTACGCATAAACAGCCACACTTACTGACTGAGGCCCCACCTTGAACAACGACAGACGATAACCAAAACCAGCTATAACCCCACAACATGCTAAACTAAAAATGCCAGCAATGAAAAGAAAAACAATATTGACAATGCTCTTTACCGCTTTTATCCTGACGGCAAATGGGCAGAAAGGGCTATTCGACTCTATGTGGGAGAGCAACGACTCCATCCCATTCGTATGGGATGGGGGCATCTACTTGCCTGCAACTATCGACAATAAATACCCTGCCCACATCTTATTTACCACAAATGCCAACCGCCAATTGGTGGTAGACACCACGTATCTTAAAGAACAGTGTTGGCAACCGCCAAAGATAGAGAAGGTTAACATCAAGAGAGAAAAAGATACACTGCGCCTAAAAACATCGTACACAAAGCACGATGTGAAGTTTGGTAACACCACGGCAAACTTCCCCTACATGCTCATTTCCGACATAAGAAATGTTTTAGGCAAGCATGCCGACGGCATCATGTGGGATACGTTCTTTGAATACTCTCCTTTTGAGGTGAACTTTCAGCAGAAGTTTTTACGCACACTAACGGCCATACCCGACTCCGTGAAACGCAACTACCGCTGTTTGCCGCTTACGGTTACAGATTCTAAGTTTATGATTGACGCATACGTGTGGTTCAACAACAAGCGCATTGGGGGCCTTTATCAGCTATGGCTTGGAGGCAACGACGACATTCTTTTCACCAGCTACATAGTAAAGCGGCACAACCTAATGGCATACAAGGGCAAAACTCGGCAGCTACTGGCTCAGTACACGAACATAGGCGACACAACAACCACTACAACGACCTTCGCACTAGCCGACTCGGTACACCTTTGGCTAGACAACATTGGCCGTGCTAGCGTGTCTATGCCCATGCCAGAGGAAACATCCCACTCGCGAATGCACAATGTAGGATATATCGGGGCGGGTATTCTTAGCAATTACAATTTGGTGTTCGACCCCGCCCACAACAAGCTTTATTATCGCCCCTACAAGGCATACACACCCGAAAAAAGGACGTGGGGTTTCTCGTGGGTAAACCGAACCGACATCGGTAAGGGATGGATTGTGCGCTCAATATATAAAGGCAGCGCAGCAGAAAAAGCAGGAATAAGGCTTGGCGACACCATCATAAAGGTGAACGGAAAGAAGGTGGAGAACTTTTCGTGGGATGAGGAACGAGCCCTTTCACACAGATCGTCCATCACGCTTTTGCTTAAAACAAAAAAGGGCATGAGAAAAGTAACCATCGAAGAAGAAGTGTTTTAGGCTGGTTCTAAAAGCTCCACCCTGCCGTTCCATCATGGTTTAAGCACCGCGCTTTGCCGTATTGAAGGACAATAAGGGGCTATTTCGAGGATTTTAAACGTTAATAGGGTAACCAGTTGGCCTATTAACGTGTTGTATGCACGTCAAACCAAAAGGCTTATCACTTCCTTTTCCCCTTAAAGAGGGATAAGGGATGAGGCTTTTAACCCCTATTTCCACACAAATAAGGATTGCGATTTTTCATACATTTGCATACTTTTGCACCTTGCAAACGTGCAAGGCATGCACCGACTGGCTGTGAAGTGAGCGTCGGAACGGCTTTGCCGAAATACAAAAACATTAGAAAATGAAAATTATCGTAACACTAACAGCCGTCGCATTTGCGGCAACAGCGAACGCCACAGTAGAAGATTCGGCCACCATTGGCGGAATGATTAACGAGGTTTCTGTGGTGGGATTTAAGCAAGACAGAGCCGCCATTTCGCCCGTTTCGCAACAAGGGGTGGGCGAACGCTACATCGAAAACAACCAACTTGTGGGTCTTCGCGACCTTAGTGGCATGTTAGCCAATTTCTACATGCCCGACTATGGCTCGCGACAATATTCACCCATCTACATTCGCGGCATCGGCTCGAAGGTTAACTCGCCTTCGGTAGGCGTGTATGTAGACGGCATTCCCTACTTCGACAGAACTGTATTAGACATGGACCTCTTTGGCGTAAGCAAGGTTGAAGTGCTGCGCGGTCCGCAAGGAACGCTCTTCGGGCGTAACGCATCGGCTGGTTTGATAAACGTTTTCACGCGTTCGCCACTCGATTACCAAGGCACAATGGCCAAAGTTTCGTATGGTTCGTACAACGATTTGCTCGTGGCCGCATCCACCTATCATAAACTGAACCAAAGATTTGGCCTTTCGTTGGCTGCCAATTATCACCATAACGACGGTTTTCAGACCAATACTTTTCTCAACAACAAAGCCGACCGCATCGGCAATGGCACCATTAGGCTGGGCGCAACGTGGAAACCAATAGACCGATGGACTGCAAGATTTACGGCTGCACTAGACCTTACCCAACAAAACGGCTACCCCTATGCGCCTTACAACCCGCAAACGGGCGTGCTACAACCCATTGCCTACAATCGCGAAAGCACTTACCGCAGGCTGGTTGGCACGCTGGGCATGAGTTGGCGATACGATGCCGAGGGCTGGAGTATGAACAGTCAGACCGCATTTCAACACAATGATGGTAGCGTAGAAGTAGACCAAGACTATTCGCCACGCGACATCTTCGCCGTTAAAATGCCGCATTGGCAGAACCAAGTGAGCCAAGAATTCACCTTCCGCTCTACCAACGAAAGCCGATACCAATGGATTGTGGGTGCATTTGGTTTCCATCAACACGAACATTACACCGTAAACACATCGCGTATAGCGGCCAAATTGTACGAAGTGAGCCAGAACAAACTGCCCACAACGGGGTTCGCAGTCTATCATGTCAGCACGTTCAACATCGTAAAGGGCTTGTGGGCATCGGCTGGTGTCCGGTTGGATTGGGAGAGAAACAAAATAAACAACAACAAAGCCAAGGTAAAATGGATGGGACAAGACACCCCACCCATGTTCAATCCCGTGGACCCGAAGGGCGGATGGCAAACAACAGACTTTGATGCAAGCAGGATTGACAGGCAGATAACACCCAAGTTTACGCTTAAATACCAGTTTACGCCCTTCCGTATGATATACGCCACGGTAGCGAAAGGCTATAAAGCGGGCGGCTTTAACGCCGTTCGCCAAACCGACGAAGACTATACTTACAAGCCCGAACACACGTGGAACTACGAGGTTGGAGCCAAATGGAGTTTCCTTAAAGGCTTGTTGGCGTTAGAGGTTAGCGCCTTTTACATCGACTGGCGGCACCAACAACTCTCCATTACCGTGCCTGCACTGGGCAATGTTGTGCGCAATGTGGGGCACAGCAACAGCAAGGGATTGGAACTAACACTGAACGCCATGCCCCTACCCGCCCTTTCGTTGCAGGCTAGTTACGGATATACTTACGCCAAGATGCTGGAAGCGCGCATGGGAGTAGGGCGCGACTACTCTGGTAATATGTTGCCCTTGGTTCCGCGCCACACTTGTTCGCTCAATGCCAACTACGTTGTAAACAACCTGGGTCGTGTGGCCAACAAGCTGATGTTTAATGCCAACCTCACTGGCGTTGGTTCGCTCTATTGGCGCGAAGACAATGCGGTAAAACAGCCATTCTACACCCTTCTCAACCTGAAAACGGCCATAACGCGCGGCATATTTACCTTAGAGCTATGGTCGCGCAACACGCTTGCAACCAATTATCTGGCCTATTACTTCGTTGCCTCAACGCCTATGGCGCAAAAAGGTAAGCCCTTCACTATCGGTACAACGCTGATGGTAAAGTGGTGACGTAAGGTGGTAAGGCTATGATGTTGCAAGCTGTTGCGGCAAAAGCCCTATAAAGAACAAAGTACACCCCAAGCCTTTCTCCATTTGGAGAGGGGCTTGGGGTGTGGCTTTTAACATCTGAGAAGGAGACTTGGCGAAACTTCCTACTCAAGTATGTAAAAGCAAGAAGTGGTAAAGAAGTTGCGCACATGCCGCATTCTGGCCAAGCGAGGCCACAGCAAACGGGGGCGCAGATTAAACTTTATCTCGTAATGGGGGTTGATGAAAAAAAGCGTGCGGTTGCGTATGGCAAAGTGTTGCGCGGCCAAACCCTCGAACATCTCTATCGTACAACGCGTCTGTTTGATGTCAAGCAGTTCGTCTGTAATGCCTGGTTTCTCGTGGAAAGCCTTCAAAATGGCCTCATATACATCTTCTGGCAAGAGGTGAAACCAAGGCAAATGCGACAAAAACTTACTTCGGCAAATCTGTTGATGACCGCCAAAGGGCATCTGCCAAGCAGGAAAAGACATGAAAACAATACCTTTCGGGCGCAAGAACTTGCGCAACTTGGACAAGAAAGAGGCCTTATCCATAATGTGTTCGATTACGTCGTGGCAGATAATCAGGTCGAAATGGTGTTCAATATCCTTCATTTCGAACACGTCTGATGCGATAAACCGCCCCTTAGCACCCGCCTCCTCGAAAAATCGCTTGGCATCGTTTATCCTACATTCGGCCATGTCTACCCCCACAACCTCGCACCCACGCTCGCTGAAAGGCAACAGGTTGCCACCATCGCCACAGCCTATCTCCAACACGTTCATCCCCTGTTCGATGGGCAGATAACGTTCTATGTAGGGCAAAAAGTACTTCCAGCTAGTTGCAGAAAGCTCGTTAAAATATAGTTTTCGGTCTTTTTGTCGATGCTGCATAATAAAAAGGTACAAAGTTAGAAAGCTGTAAGAATGAAAAACAACTTAAAGATAAAAGGATTAAAGCGTAGAGACATCACCTTTCTCCTTGAAATCCCTTCCTTCTAGTTCGTTAATTACTCTGATTATCTCTGCACAAAAATACAGCAAATTAGCTAAACAAGAGAAGAAATAGACCTTTTTTCTTTTAAAATCACAACTTCTAGGTATTGTTTACAAACGTAAAAGCTTGCATTACACGTTGTTTCTAAGATGCCATTGCAGACTATAAACATGTTGCGCCAACATTTTATTTAATAAGTTGGCGCATAAAGCGAGATAACAAGTGAACAAGTTGACGAGTTAAAGAGAGGATTGAGTTGACAAGTTAACGAGTGAACAAGTTTGTAGGCGCAGCCATCTTTTCACCCTTTCACCCTTTCACCTTTAAAAGGCGCAGCCATCTTTTCACCCTTTCATCTTTTCATCTTTAAAAGGGCGTTAGCCATCTTTTCACCTTTTCACCCTTTCACCTTTTCACCCTTAAACGCTCTCCTTAATCAAACAATCCAGGCTCTTTTGCGTTGCTTGTATAGATGTTTCTACCCAGATGTTGGTAAGCCAATTCGGTTACCATACGCCCTCGTTGCGTACGCTTAATAAAGCCTTCCATGATAAGATAAGGTTCATACACCTCTTCTAAGGTGCCTGCATCTTCGCCTATGGCCGTTGCAATGGTACTTACGCCAACAGGTCCACCCTTAAACTTATCGATAATTGTGAGCAGAATTTTATTGTCTATCTCGTCTAAACCATACTGGTCGATGTTCAAAGCCGTGAGCGAGAGGCGTGCAATAACCGTATCAATGCTACCATTGCCCTTCACTTGGGCGAAGTCGCGCACACGTCTTAGCAGCGCGTTGGCGATACGGGGCGTTCCACGCGAACGCCTTGAAATCTCCATTGCAGCCTCATCGTCGATGGGAACGTTTAATATCCGAGCCGAACGCTTGATGATACGCGCCAGCGTTTGCGGGTCGTAATACTCCAAATGCAGGTTAATGCCAAACCGCGCACGCAACGGGGCGGTAAGCAAACCGCTGCGCGTGGTGGCCCCGATGAGCGTAAAAGGGTTGAGATCTATTTGTATCGACCGCGCCGAAGGCCCTTTATCTATCATGATATCTATGCGATAATCTTCCATAGCCGAGTAAAGATACTCTTCAACCACGGGCGAAAGGCGGTGTATCTCGTCGATAAAGAGCACGTCGTTGGTTTCTAACGAAGTGAGAATGCCGGCCAAATCGCCAGGTTTGTCAAGCACAGGACCGCTAGTTATTTTAAATCCCACCCCCAATTCGTTGGCAATGATGTTGCTCAAAGTGGTCTTACCCAATCCCGGAGGACCATGTAAAAGGGTATGGTCGAGTGGTTCGCCACGATATTTTGCCGCCTCAACAAACACTTCTAGGTTCTCCACCACCTTACTTTGGCCGCTGAAATCTTGGAATTTCGGCGGTCTGAGGGCGTTTTCAAACTCTCGTTCGCTGGGCATTGTGCGTTCGTCTCTGATGTCAAAGTCTTCTGTCATAATGCAAAGGTACTAAAAATTGCAACTTGGTTGCACGTTTTAACGCCTAACTTTGCAGTACATCATAACATTATCGTTAAGGGAGATGAACGTGCGGAGAACGAGAAACGGTATTTGTCGGCCTGCAACATCGTGGCTAGGAAATCTAAAATGGCGATAAAACCGAGTGAAACTGGAATAACTAGTAAGCCCGAAATACCCGGAAGAACTAGGCAAACTTGGACAGGCTAGACAACTTGCAAACTCGTAAATCCGTAATCTTGTAAACTTAAAAAACAACATATTATGTGTGAACATCATCACGAAGAAGAAACAAAATTGTGGCAACCCATACTCTCGGGTGTGCTGCTAGCGGCTGGAATAGCCTTTACATGGATGGGCTGCGGATGGTTTTCGCGGCCGTGGGTGCAACTGGTTTGGTACATTGTGGCCTATCTTCCCGTAGGGTTTGGCGTGATGCACGAGGCCGTGGAAGAAGCGATGAAAGGTGATGTTTTTAGCGAATTTATGCTGATGAGCGTGGCTTGCGTGGGTGCTTTCGCCATTGGCGAATATCCCGAGGCCGTAGCCGTGATGTGGCTTTACTGCATTGGCGAGGCTCTTCAACATCGTGCAGTGCATAAAGCACGGCATAGCATATCGAGCCTAACCCATTATCGCCCCGAACTAGCACGTCTTATGCGATGGAATGGCGAAAAAAACGCCATGGAACAAATACTTGTTAAGCCCGAAATGGTAAGTGTGGGCGATATGATAGAGGTACTTCCTGGCGAACGCGTGCCGCTAGACGGCGTGCTACTTCTACCCGACGGCGAGCGCGATGCCCTTGTTAACTTCGATACGGCCGCGCTTACGGGCGAGAGCATGCCCCGACAAGTGGGCATGGAAGGCGAAGTTCTGGCCGGCATGATTGCCTTAGAGCGTGCCGCAAGCCTACGCGTTACGCGTACACAAAGCGAAAGTGCGCTTACACGAATACTAAAAATGGTGGAAGAGGCCACCGAACGAAAGGCACCCACCGAGTTGTTTATCCGTCGTTTTGCACGCCTCTACACGCCCATCGTTATCCTTTTGGCGGTGCTCACAGTGGTTCTGCCGTGGGCATACACGCTCTTTGCACCCTCGTTCCACTACCATTTCGCCACGTGGTTGCATCGCGCATTGGTGTTCTTGGTTATCTCTTGCCCCTGCGCATTGGTCATCAGTGTGCCATTAAGCTACTTTGCTGGCATCGGCAGAGCATCGCGCATGGGCGTACTTTTCAAGGGAGGCAACAGCCTAGATGCGATGACGGACATCGATACGGTGGTGTTCGACAAGACAGGAACGCTTACCACAGGAGCGTTTGGTGTGCAGCAAACCTTGCATCTGTCGCCCGAAGAACTGCAAACGGTGGTGGCTATGGAACGCAGCAGCACGCATCCCATTGCCAAAGCCATTGTTAAAGTGTATGGCGACGGCGAGAAGATTAATGCCGAGAACATGCCTGGACTGGGTCTTCGGGCCGAAATAGCGGGCGAAACATGGCTTGCAGGTACGCTTAGGTTGCTTGAAAAGCAGGGTGTGAGCTATCCCGAAGAACTGCAAACCATACCCGATACCATTGTGGCTTGTGCCAAAAACGGCCGTTTCATCGGCTGTATCTTGCTCTCCGACACACTAAAACCCGATGCTGCGGATGCCATTTCGATACTGCGTAAGGTGGGTATTGCACATGTAGAGATGCTATCTGGCGACAAACAAGCATTGGTTGACAAGGTGGCTGAGGAACTAAAACTGGAACAAGCCCTAGGCGACTTGCTGCCACAACATAAGGCGGAGCGCATTGAAACCTTGCAAAAGCAGGGGCGCAAGGTGGCTTTCGTGGGCGATGGCATCAACGATGCGCCCGTGTTGGCTTTGAGCGACGTAGGCATTGCGATGGGTGGAGCTGGTTCAGACATGGCCATTGAGACGGCCGATGTGGTGTTACAGACCGACCAACCCTCGCGATTGGCCCAAGCCCTAGGCCTTGCCCGAAAGACACGAACCATCGTTTGGCAGAACATTGCCTTTGCCATTGGCGTGAAGGTGGTGGTTATGGTGCTTGGCCTAATGGGTATTGCAACACTCTGGGAGGCCGTTTTCGCCGATAGTGGCGTGGCACTTTTGGCCGTAGTTAATGCCATGAGGATAATGAGAGGGAAGTGAAAGGATGCAAAAAAGGACGTTTTCATCGAGAAAACGTCCTTTTTTGTTTATAACGGCTAACGAGTAAGTAAATAGGAAAAACCATTCGCCTAGGGCTGATTAAAGGAATTAAGTTCATCTGTTTCCACCCTAACTTAGGAGCAGATGAACCTAAATCCTCACAATCTTACAAGCCCATTTCCTTTAACAATCTATCGGCATGCCCCCACTTATCCATCATAAAGAGCATGTAACGGATGTCTACGCCGATGCAACGAGCAAGGAGCGAATCGAAAAGAATGTCGCTAGAAAGACTGTCCCAGTTGCCATCGAAGGCCAAACCGATAAGCCTACCCTTGCCGTCGAACATGGGCGAGCCACTGTTTCCGCCCGTAATGTCGTTGTTGGTGAGGAAACAAAGGTGCAGGTTATTCGTGGATTTGTCGGTGAAACGGCCGAAATCTTTCGACGAAAGCAACTGGCGCATGATGGGTTCTGCCTCGTAGTCAACGTTGCTTTTGGCACGATCCATCTTCTCAACGATGCTTTCGGGCGTGGTGTAATAACCCAATTCCTTGCCGCCAAGCGAGAAACCCTTTACCTGACCGTAGCTAAGCCGCATGGTAAAATTGGCATCCGAGTAGTGGGGCATGTCCTCTTCCATACGCAATTTGGCCGCACAGAGATAGCGTTCTTGCGCCTCGATGGAATCGTTAATTGCTCCCATTCCTTCGGTTAGGTCGTAATAGATGTCCATCACGTCTTGTCCGAAACGCACACCTGGGTCTTCTTTATACGCCTTGGTATTGTAAAACAGCTTTGCACCCTTCTTCATAATGATGGAACGCGCATAAAGGTCGTCTACAAAACGCTGATAATCGCCGCCGAAACGTTGGTCGATGGTGGTGTAGAACTTGGGCAGGTAGCGGTTTCCAACATGCTCGCGATAGTTCTTGAGCAGCACGGCAAGCACCTCCTTATCCAGTGCCGCATCCCATTCGTTGCTGTTGTCGGCAAACTCGTGGTATTGCTTTGATGCGGGTTTCTTAGGACCTTTCACTTCCATGCCGCCCATTGCAAGACGCATGGCACGTGTAGCCAATTCGTTGGTGCGGCGGAAAGTTTCCATCCAATAATAGCGCGTACGAACGCGGTCGAAACGCTTTTCGTAGTAAGCGCCCAGCTTATCAAAGTCGAGTTTTCCTTTAAGAAAGCCCGTTGAGTCTTGCCATTGGCGCAAGCGTGCCTCGTAATCGCGCTTTTGTTGCACTAAGCCGATGGAATCGATACATTTGTTCATTCCCAAAGAGTTCTTCCAATAGTTGGCGCTTTGGGCGAACTTAGAGTCGTACTTGATACGCACAGCCTCGTTAGCACGCATGTGCCGGCGCATCACCTCTTGCTTAACGCCTCGCACTTGGGCGCGTGGTGTGTTCTCGCAATCGCGCCTTTCGATGATGCCGTAGCTAGAAATGTAACGGCTGGTGCTGCCTGGATAGCCCATTGTCATGGAGAAATCGCCCTCTTTATAGCCATCGAGCGAGATGGGTGCCCAATGTTGCGGACGATAAGGTACATTGTTCTTAGAATAAGCGGCAGGCCCATTGGTAGTCGGGTCGGCATAGATACGGAAGACGGAGAAATCGCATGTCTGTCGCGGCCACATCCAGTTGTCCGTTTCACCGCCGAACTTACCCATCGACTTGGGAACGGTGAAAACGAGTCGTAAGTCGGTGAAATCTTGGTAAACGGTGGCATAGAAACTATTGCTCTCGTAGAATGGGTCGATAGAAACACGGAGGGTTTTATCCGTTTTACGCACCGAGTCGGTGAGTACCGTCTGCAACGAGTCGATAAGAAAATCCTTCTGACGCTTGCTGGCCGTGGCATATCCCTTGGCCATCAGTCGGGCAGTAACGTCTTGTTGCGACTTCATAAAGCTCACAAACATGTCTCTGTTGGGCAGTTCTTCCTCGTATGTCTTGGCATAAAAGCCGTTTAGCATGTAGTCGTGTTCAACGGTCGAATGTCTACGAATGGCCTCGAAACCGCAATGATGGTTGGTAAATACCAATCCGTTGGGCGAAACCACCACGCCCGAACAATAGCCCGAGAAGTTAACAACGGCGTTTTTAACGGCATCTTTACTTTGATAGATGTCGGCGTAAGGCAGTTTAAAGCCTTCGGCCTGCATCTTTTGGTACACTGCCTGCGGCAGATTGTACAGTGTCCACATGCCTTCGTCGGCCTTTACCGTAACGAATGCCATGAGGGCAGCTAAGATGAATGTAATTTTTTTCATATTTATTTGAATTGATGTATTGGTCAGGAGTTAAGGAGTTAGGGAGTTAAGGAGTTAAGCCGTATGCCTTATTTGAATTGACATGGCTGTCAGGAGTTAAGGAGTTAGGGAGTTAAGCCGTATGCCTTATTTGAATTGACATAATTGTCAGGAGTTAAGGAGTTAGGGAGTTAAGCCGTATGCTTTGTTGCCCTATGGCTAACTATCCTTTTAACTCTTCAATCTGCAAACTCACAAAGCTAATCACTCCCCTCTCCCCTTGGAGAGGGGTTGGGGGTGAGGCTTTTTATTTCCTCTTCCAATCCCACTTCCATATATGTCCGATAAAAAGGAGGATAAATATAGTATTCACACCCAATGTAACGGGCGTGGAGAAATGCGTGTTGGCATAGTTCATGCCAAAGTAGAACAAGGCCGTTATGCCCACATACACACCGATACTTTTTAAAGGATAGGCGATGGGATATTTGCGTTGGCCCACGATGTAACTAATAATCATGGCCGTGGCATAGCCTGCAAAGCCCGCCCAAGCACAGGCCATGTAGCCATAACGCGGAACAAACAACACGTTGATGGCGATGAGCACGGCGCAACCGATGCCCGAGAAGTAGGCACCCCAAATGGTTTTGTCGATAAGCTTGTACCAAAACGAGAGGTTGAAGTACACGCCCATCATGATTTCGGCTGCCATAACGATGGGCACAACACGCAATCCCTCCCAGTAATCGCGACCGATGAGACGGCGGAAAATGTCGATATAACCCACCACAACAAGGAAAGCCAGCAGGGTGAAGATAATGAAATACTTCATGGCTTTGGCGTAAGTGTCGCGATTGTCCTTTTCTTTCGACTTACCAAAGACAAATGGTTCGTAGGCATAACGGAAGGCTTGCGTTATCATGGCCATTATCATGGCTATCTTACTTGCCGCTCCGTAGATGCCCAACTGCGTGTGTGCATCACTTCCTTTATATATGTAGGGGAACAATATCTTGTCGGCCGTTTGGTTAAGTATGCCTGCAATACCCAATACCAATATTGGCCAGCTATACGAAAGCATACGTTTGAGCAGGGCCTTATCGAAGACGTAGGCGAAACCGCGCAACTCTTTATAGAAACAAAAGGTGATGCTGGCCGTACAAACAAGGTTGATATAGAAGGCGTAACCTGCACCAACGTTTGGCGAATAAATAAGGCTCACCCACTGATGCCCACCTTCGTAAAGAGCTGGCAACAGCAGATAGTAAACCAAATTGAGCGAGATGTTGCTGCCAACGAACAGCAATTTGAGGGTGGCAAACTTAATGGGGCGCTTTTGATAGCGAAGATATGCAAAGGGAATGCACTGGAATGCATCGATGGCTACCGTCGCGGCCATCACCCAAATGTAAGAGGGATGGTCGGCATAGCCCATGGCTTGCGCGATGGGATGCAAGAAAAGCACCACCATTGCGATGAAAAGGGCGGAAGTGAAACCCACGGAGAGCAGGATGGTGGAATATACCCGCTGTGGATTTTCGTCGCTCTTATTGGCGAAACGGAAAAAAGTGGTCTCCATTCCGTAGGTCAATAGCACCAAGAAAAGAGCCGTATAGGCGTACAAATTGGTGATAACGCCATAACCACCACTTACCGCCGAAATCTTAATCGTATAGAGCGGAACAAGCAGATAATTGAGAAAACGGCCCACAATACTACTTAATCCGTAGATGGCCGTGTCTTTAACCAAAGATTTTAAATTACTCATTGTTAAAAGTAAAAAGGTGAAAGGGTGACTGCGCCTTTAAAAAAAGAGGTAACATATTAATATCGCCGCGATAACTCCTGCTAAGTCTGCAAGCAGTCCGCAAGCCACAGCGTGGCGCGTATAGCGAATGCCCACACTACCAAAGTAAACGGCGAGCACGTAAAAAGTGGTGTCGGTGCTGCCTTGGAAGATGCAACTGAGCCGCCCAACGAACGAGTCGGCACCGTAAGTAGACATCGTATCAATCATGATGCCGCGTGCACCAGCCCCCGAAAGGGGTTTCATCAGTGCGGTAGGCAATGCCTCGATGAAATCGGTGTTTATGCCCAACAAGCCCACCAACCAACGAATACCATCTACAAGAAGGTCCATTGCGCCCGATGCACGAAACACGGCCACGCCCACAAGTATGGCAACGAGGTAGGGAATGATGCGAACGGCCGTTTGGAAACCGTCTTTTGCGCCTTCGATAAAGGTGTCGTAGACATTGACGCGCTTGAAAACGCCAGCCACAATAAATGCAACGATGATGCCCATAAGCAGAATGTTGGCCGTGGTGGTGCTGAAAGTGTTCATCGTTTCCTTATCCATTCTGCCGAATCCCCAAATAATCGAGGCGACGATGGCGCAGGCAATGAAAAGACCTAAGAAGGTTTTAGGACTGAGCAAGTTTATCTTTTGATATATGCTGGTGATGATGATGCCGGCCAAAGTGGAAAAGAACGTGGCCAAAAGTATGGGTATGAACACATCGGTGGGCTGCGCCGCACCAAGCTGAGCGCGATAGGCCATGATGCTAACGGGTATCAGCGTAAGCCCCGAAGTGTTGAGTACGAGGAACATAATCATGGGGTTCGAGGCCGTGTCTTTCTTCGGATTGAGCGTTTGCAGTTGCTCCATGGCCTTCAATCCCAAAGGAGTGGCGGCGTTATCGAGCCCCAACATGTTGGCGGCAATGTTCATAAAGATGCTACCCGTTACAGGATGACCCTTGGGAATGTCGGGGAAAAGACGGGTGAACACAGGACTTAGCGCACGAGCCAAGGCGTTAACCACGCCTCCGCGCTCGCCAATCTTCATCACGCCAAGCCATAAAGCGAGGATGCCCGTTAGCCCTAACGATATTTCAAAGGCTTTTTTAGACATGTCGAAGGTGCTGTCCATCATGGCAGGGAACACCGTGGCATCGCCCATAAAGATGAGTTTTGCCGCAGCAACCACGAAGGCCACGAGGAAGAAGGATATCCAAATGTAGTTTAAAACCATGTTTCTACTAGATGTTTTCGGTTTTGTGTTAATGGGTTTGCATGCCTTCGAGGGGGCGTTTGCTTACCCGTATAGTGGTGTTTGGCCGTTGGAATGGCCGTTTTCGGTATCGTTCGCGTTGCTAGAGATGAACAGCAGAACCATCATGACCGCTCACGAAAAGCTGACCGACGAGCTGCAACCAACGCAGATGCTGGCAAGATAGACCACAGCTAACGCCCTACCCTCCTCGCTCGTACCAATGAATGGCCAAAGAAATTTGCCCAAAAGCCGATGCAATGGGGAAAAAAGTAAGATTGCCTATGCCGACAGATGCCACACCAACGACGGCCATCTGTCGTGCCATCGCTGGTGAAAAGCAGACTAACGCACGTTTCGTCCGCGTTCGCGCATCGTCTTTATCTGCTTTACTTGGCGTTCCAAGTCGGCGTAATGCAAAGCATTGATGCCTGCGGCCATTTGCATTTCGGCTTTCAGATAGTTGTCGAGCTTGTCGAGATGCTGGGCTACAAAGAGCAGCGCATCGGTGTTGAAAGCGGGCGCAGTGGCACCAACCTTATCCTTATCGTCGGGATTGAGCATGGTGTTGAGTCGCTCCACATAGTTGCGTTGCAGGGCTCGGCGACTGCTGTTCCTCAAATCTTGCGTGGCATCGAGCGGAGTCCACACCGCGGCGAAGAGGTCGTCGAGGTAGTTTTCCAAGCGATAAGCCGTACTCGATTCTTGCGAATTGTTGTAGATGGCGTTGAGAAGGTTCAGCGAGAACGTGGCGTTAAGCGCCGATGCCTGCATCTTGGCTATCTCGGCAGTGGCATTAACGCCTGTCTTGGCTGTTATTTCGGCAGGATAGAGCCACAAGGGGGCATCGAATACCTGACGGGCGAAGTAGCCCAGAGCGGCTTTTTGCCTTTCGGCTGGCACCAGTTCGTAAGGCATTTTGCCTGGCATGTTGTTGATATAACGCCCACCGATGTTCTTAGCTACGTGTCCGAAGTAGCGCACAAACTGCTGTCGCGCGCTGTTATACATCTCGCGCAGGTCTACATACTGGTCGTTGGCTTGGCGTGTCCATTGGGGCAGGCTCTTAATAAGCCGTTGAAGGTTCTTCACGCCATAGTCGCTAGCCTTCACATTATCGTCGCTTAGGTCCTCGCGTTGCGCCCTGGGGTCTTCGTTGGTGCCCTCTCCGCCGAACCAAAGTCGGGGATTTTTGGCTAGGATAGCGGTGGTTTCGGCCATTAGTTTCTCTTTCTCCGCCAGTTCGTCTTTAAATTCTGGCCGATATTGGTAGCCCCATTTGATGGCCCATTTATCGTAATCGTTTACGCGGGGAAACAGTCCGCGCTCGCCGATATTGTCTTCGGGTTGGGCCACATAGTTAAATCGGGCGTAGTCCATGATGGATGCCGTGTGGCCATGTTTCTCTACCCATGCCTTGTCGCGCAGCTTTTCAACGGGCGTTGCATAGCTCGCACTCATGTTGTGGCGTAGTCCGAGGGTGTGACCAACCTCGTGCGAGGAGACGAAACGTATCAGTTCGCCCATCAACCGGTCGTCGAAGTTCATCGTGCGGGCGCGTTTGTCTAGCGGTCCGCATTGTGTCATGTACCATTTGGTGAGCAAATTCATCACATTATGGAACCAACAGATGTGACTTTCGATGATTTCACCGCTGCGGGGGTCTTTTACATGTGGGCCGTAAGCATTCTCGGCCTCCGAGGGAAGGTAGCGTATCACGTTGAAACGGGCATCGTCGAGACTCATCGTGGGGTCGTTGGCGGGCCACTCCTTGCCTTGAATGGCATTCTTAAAGCCTGCCTCTTCGAAGGCAACGTTCCAGTCGTTGATGCCTTTAATAAGGTATGGCACCCACTTCTTGGGCGTTGCGGGGTCGATATAGAATACGATGGGCTTGATGGGTTCTACCAATTCGCCGCGTTGGTAGCGTTTAACGTCTTTGGGAACGAGCCTGAAACGCGAGATAAATTGTTCGCGTTGGCTCTTGTGTTGGTTGTCCGAGAAGATGGTGTATGGGTAAGCGAAGAAACCAACGCGACTGTCCCACACGCGTTTGCGCATGGGAACTTTGGGCAAAGCCACGATAGACGTGTTGAGTGCAAGGGTTATTGCGCCCGTTCCCGATGCCCTTATCGTGCTAGGCGATGCGCCATAAGTGCGCGTTGTAAGCACTTCTATGTTGATGGGATAGGTCTTTATGGTGTCGATAAAGGTGCGATCGGCCTGCTGTCCGCCAATCTTTGTCTTCTCAAAAAGTGTTCGGTTGATGCCCACGATGTTGTTGTCGCGAGCAAAAAAGCCCGTTACATCGAAGAGGTTCATGCCTTTTTGGGTGTTTCCTGCCACGATGGGAAAGGCTGCCACGATGGGGTCGGCGGTGCTTTGTTTCAGCGAAAGGTATATGCGGTCGTTCTCGTTGGCCTCTTGTGTGCGAACGAATGTGCGCAAAAGCATGGTCTTGGCATCGCGTTTTTCAAAGTAAATGGCGTCTTCATTCACCATTTCACCGCTGAATTTGCCAAATCCTTGGGGTACGCCAGCAAAGCGCGTAACGGCCATAAAGTAACGACCAACAAGACTGTCGTGCATCTCAAAGTACCATTTGTCTTTGATGTGCCGCACGGTGAAAAGGCCTTTCATCACCGTTCCGCTGTCTTTCATCAGCTTGTCGAAATCGGTTTCCTTCTTCTTCGGCTCGGCTTTCACGTCCTTCCCGTTAGGCTTTTGCACCTTGGCCGTGTCGGTTTTCGCCGTTTGTGTGGTGTCTTTCTGCACCTTTACGGCAAATGCCACCCTCGCCTGAGCCGAATAGCTCAAAGCCAAGGCAGCCAAAAGGCAACCAATCCTGTTGTTTATACCCATAATTGCTTTGTCTGTTTTGTATATGTTCATGTTACATTGGGACGAACAACCTGCGTTGCCCGTCCGATTTCGTTCTACAAAGATAGTGCTTTTTAAACAAATACGCACCCGATGCCGTGCTTATCAAGGCGTTACAGAAAGGCAGCGAAGAGCAGCGAAGGTGGTTGGGACACACGGATGGTTGGCAAACGAAAGGAAAAATTGCCGATGAATTGGTGCGATTTTAAAGTAAGACATCGCGAGAGGATGGCCAAACGCAGCTTAAACGTAAACAATATTTAACCTTTCTGGCGCGTTGAATTAACACAAGGAGTAAGTTTGTGCGGGGAAATGCGGCACTGTGAAGTGGTGGGTAAGGGTTGGGTAAGTTGCGCATAAGTAGAAAAGGATTGGTTTAAGGCTGGTTCAAAAAATTAGCTTTCGTGGCTTTTTAGGTTTTGTCTGTGCAGAATTGACTTGCATTTTGAGGGAGCATCGTGCACTACACCATCGAATATGCAAGTGAAAACCAATCTGATAAAAACTAAATGACGGCAAAGAGCGGCGTTTAAATCATGATGCAACGACAGCGCGGACGTTTTAGGACCAGTAGTAAACGATACATCCATCAACAAGTTTTGTTAGCAACGCGCCAGTACAATGCCGCTTGTAGTGCCAGTACAAGCACCTTGTAGTGTCAGTACAAGTACCTTGTAGTGGTAGTACAAGTGTCTTGTAGTCGCAGTACAAAGTACCTTGTAGCGATAGTACAAGCACCTTGTAGCCAAAGAACAGGCACCTTGTAGCCAAAGAACAAGTACCTAGTAGCCAAAGAACAGGCATCTTTTAGCCATAGAACAGGCATCTTGTGGTACTAATGGCACTAAAAACTAAAAGGTTTACTAAACACATAAGCCCCCACTTAAACCACCCAATTAAAGCTTTACCTCCACAAAGTACGGCCAAATTACACCCAACATTCAACAAAAACAGCGCATCAAAACATGTTCTTCAACATGAAAATAAGCAATAAACTTGCCGAAACTCCTTTGCGTAAGCAAGGCGAAAAATAAACGATGGAATGGTAAAAATAATCTGATGAAGGTCAAAAGCAAGTTGATGAGGAAATAAAAATAATGGAATACAGAACAATAAATGTTCTAAAATGATTACAATAAAAACACCCTAAAAATTTGGTTATCAATGGGAAATACTCTATTTTTGCAGAGAGTAGGTTACTATCGGAACATAGTTTAGCCGCTAAACTCGTTAGCGTGTCAACCAACAAAAGCACGTTTTCGAGCCACTCGCCCCCCTGCCATGCACAGCAACGCAGGGACTAACAACAAACAAATATGTAACTGCCACTTGAATTGCGCATGAAAACAGGTCTATTCACAGGAAGTTTCGACCCATTTACCATTGGGCATCAATCGATAGTGGCGCGCGTGCTGCCGCTGTTCGATAAGATTGTTATCGGCGTTGGCGTAAACGAACGCAAGAAATACATGTACAGTGCCGAGGTGCGGGTAAAGGTGATTGCCGAACTTTATGCCGACAACCCCAAAGTGGAGGTGCGGGCGTTCAACGATTTGGCCGTAGATTTCGCCCATCGTGAGGGTGCTTGGTTCTTCGTTAAGGGCGTGAGAAGCGTGAAAGACTTTGAGTACGAACGCGAACAGGCCGACATCAACCGCATGATGGGAGGCATAGAAACACTTTTGGTGTTTGCCGAACCACAGCACGCAAGCGTTAGTTCGTCGCTCGTGAGGGAGCTAATACACTTCGGCAAAAATGCCGAAATGTTCTTGCCAAAGCGTAAGGATAAGAAGTGAGTGAGCCCCGAAACTGGAAACAACTTATGATTACATATAATGCAGACGGCGTGAAAATGCCGAAAATTAAAAGGAAGGACACCACGGCATGGATAAAAGCTGTGGCCCAGACTTATGGAAAAAAGGTCGGAGAAGTGGGATACATGTTCGTGAACGATGAGAAAATCCTGGAAATTAACAATGAATACCTAGGACACGATTACTACACGGACGTTATCACCTTCGACTATGACGAAGACGACGTCGTTAACGGCGACATCGTTATCTCTCTCGACACCGTGCGAACTAACGCTGAATTGTTCGACAAGGCGTACGAAGATGAACTCTACCGTGTTATCATACACGGAATACTTCACCTATGCGGGCTCAACGACAAGGGTCCGGGGGAAAGGGAAATCATGGAAAAGGCTGAAAACAAAGCCTTGGAAATGAGAAATGGCGCTTTCTGATACCAAAAAAACGCCGATGAAATGGGGGAAACCCCAGCGGGATAAACGTCCCGTAACCAACTGATTGCGCATGTATGCGCAAAAAAAGCGACACTAGGCGGACCACAACTAAACGTAACTAATCCTTTTAAAAAATGCTCCGCCACTGCGCTTTGGCGCAAATGTGTTTCCTTGAAAGCGCCACAAGGAAATTTATCTAAACTACGTGTTACACGAAACACGCCTAAACCATTTAATGATTAAACGCATGAGAGAAAACAATGCAATAAGAGCATTGGGAAAAACGGTACTCTACCGAATAGCCCTTTTCGTGCTTGTCTACCTCTCGCTGGTTGCCTTAGGCCTCATTCTGCTCTACATTGGCTACAAATGGGCAACGTTTTGGGGAATAGATATGCTGCAACGTGCCTTCGACGGCACCAACAGCGGATTTGTCATGCTGATACTTCTGGGAGCCTACCTTGGTGTCATAGCACTCTGCCTGATGTTCGGACTCTTCCTCGTGAAGTTTATCTTCACCCAACTTAATGTGGAAGAAGAGGGCAGAATACAGGTAAAAGAGGATGATTGTCCACAGCTTTTCGAACTTATACGCCATGTGGCCAAGGCTACAAAATGCCCGATGCCCCACAAAGTGTTCCTCTCTACTGAAATTAATGCTTGTGTTTACTTCAACACCACTTTTTGGTCGATGTTCTTTCCCGTTCGCAAAAACCTTGTTTTGGGCGTAGGACTGTTCGCCACTACAAGCACAGAAGAGATTAAAGGCATTCTTGCACACGAGTTTGGGCACTTCTCGCAAGACAGCATGAAGATTAGTTCGGTGGTTTATACCGCCAACATCGTGATGGGAAACCTGGTGTATGGCGAAGATGCTTGGGACAGATGGGTTGACCGTTGGAGCCATTTGGGATGGAGCCCGTTCTCTATCTTTGGCCTGCTAACGCGCTTCTTCACTGTAAGGGTGCGCCTTTTGCTCCAATCCTTATATAGGTATGTGAACATCGCCTATCGCGAATTGTCTAGACAGATGGAATACGATGCCGACAGCATTGCCTGCAAGGTGGTGGGAAAGGCCGTGATGGCATCGTCGTTCTACAAAACAACGGTGCTGATGCAATGCAGTTCTAACACGCATGTGGCGATGGTTAGACTGGGCGAAACGTCAAAAAAGGCCGATCCATTCGAGGTTTTGGAAATGCTCGCACAGATTAAGTCGCACGAGGAAGGCAAGACTATCGAGGCCACAGAGCTGCTGCAAGCGGAGGTAAAGACGAACGATGAACCCACGGCGAGGTTCTCGTGTGAAGACCTTTGGAACTCGCACCCATCGGATAAAGACCGCATTCAGCACTTACCCAACATCCCTACACAGTGCAATGAGTCGCTGGTTGCGGCATGGAGCATACTTCCTGCCGACCTTCGGCAACGTGTGGGCGAGCTGTTGAGGTTCGATAAAACGGCGAAAACGGGCATGCCGCAAATGCTAACGGGCGAAGAATTGCGGCAATGGTTGGAGAAAGAACTCGTTACCGAGCTGCTCGACATGCGGTTCAGGCGTTTCTTTGTGGAATGCGGATGTATCGATTTATTCAATCCAATGGAGGAAAAGCCGGCCGAAACGGTTACTTATCCCTTTACCAAGCGTAACAGAAACATCGTAACGGCCTACATCAGAGCCTACGAAGATGCCGAACAAATGATTGAAATCATTAACGGCAACCGCGAGGTTAGCGCCGCTTACTATAAGGGGAAAAGCTATGCGCCAAACGATTTGCCTACCGTTGAACACAGCCATTATATGGAACGGATGTTGCCGAAGGTGAAGAACGTGTATCGCGAGATTTACACGTACTTGCGTAATGGCAGCCACGGAACGGAGGTTCAAGGGCTATACGAACACCTTTTTGCACTCAACAAGCGCATCGAGGCCTACCAGCAGGCTATCATTAAGCCGGCGGAAAAGATGGTGGAAGAATGGAACAGCAGTAATAAGGAAGACAAGGACGAGGCCATGCTCTTGCAAGAATACGAGCGTCTACTGGCAGAATTGCACGACATGATGCCTACAACGCTGCGCATGTTAAGCGAAGAATTACATGCAGACGAGACTTGTGCAGACCTATACAGACTGTCGGTGCAAGCAACTCCACCTAAGATAGGACTGGATAGCGACGCGCAAATGAAGGAGATTAACACGTGTCTGTCGCTGCTCTCGCCCTTCCTAGAACTGTTACAACAGCAGTATGCCGAGCTTAAACTGGCCATTGGTAGGATTGCACAAGCAGAAGAGGAGGTGGAATTGGTGCAATAGAAAGGGGATAACGCTTACCCTTTACGCGCAACTTCCTTTACTCCTTTCTCCTAAATATACGATAATCTTTGGCGCAACTTCACTGAACGCCATACCATTAAAATGCACTACTGAGGTAGAAGGATGGCTCCGGCCATCCTTTTTTGTTGCCGTTAATTTGCATATATGGTTTCTATACCCTAACTTTGTAAGTCCTTTGTGGCTCTCACGGCCTGTTAAATTGCAAGCCATAACGCCACAAGTATTTGATTTTAAGAACATTAAGCTTCGCAAAAGGATATTGCGAGCACAATATATAACGATAGAAAGAGGCCATATTATGACCTCTCATTTGTGCATGCGCGTACAAATCGACATGCGCAAGCTACAAAAGGCGATTTAGATAAGGCTAAATAGGCTAGGGATAGCCGTCTGGTTGACAAGGCAGTAACTAGCTAGATAGACAACAAGTAAGGTCTAACTAGTACATTGGTTCTTGCGGAACGAAATTGATAGATAACAAAACGGCTGGATAACTAGGCAACAACTGGCTATAATACGCGTTGAAACGGGTATAACTAGCATGCTATCACCCTCCATCAATCGCCATGCAACACTCCGTAAATTCATAAAATCAAGTACATACAGCAAATAACAACATGATATTCAGATACGATGTCCTCGTCATTGGAGGCGGTCATGCGGGCTGCGAAGCTGCTCGCGCCGCGGCAAAACTTGGTGCCAAGACCTGCCTTATCACAATGGACATGAACAAAATAGCGCAAATGAGCTGCAACCCGGCCGTGGGTGGCATCGCCAAAGGGCAGATTGTGCGCGAAGTTGACGCGCTGGGCGGTGAAATGGGAATGATTACCGACTCTACGTCTATACAGTTCCGCATGCTCAACAAAGGCAAAGGGCCTGCCGTTTGGAGTCCGCGAGCGCAATGCGATAGGGCTAAATTCATCACGAAATGGCGCGAAATGCTCGATTCGACCGAAGGATTGGACATCTGGCAAGACCAAGCCGACGAGCTGCTTGTAGAGGATGGCATGGCCGTTGGCGTGCGAACGCTCTGGGGTGCGGAGTTTCGGGCCAAGAGTATTGTGGTAACGGCTGGGACGTTCCTTAACGGACTGATGCACGTTGGCAAAGTGCAGATACCTGGCGGACGTTGTGCCGAACCTGCTGTTTACAGATTTAGCGAAAGCATCGCACGTCATGGCATCACCGTTGACCGAATGAAGACGGGTACGCCTGTAAGAATTGATGCGCACACCGTGCACTTTGAAGAGATGGAAAGGCAAGACGGAGAGATTGATTTCCACCAATTCAGCTACATGCCCACGCCCAGAACACTAACGCAGTTGCCCTGCTGGACCTTCTACACCACGCAAGAGGCGCACCAAGCATTGCAAGAAGGCATTGCAGATTCGCCCCTTTTCAACGGACAAATACAAAGCACGGGACCGCGTTATTGTCCGAGTATCGAGACAAAGCTCGTTACCTTCCCCGATAAGGAGCAGCATCCGCTCTTCCTTGAACCCGAAGGTGAGAACACAGCAGAGATGTATCTCAACGGCTTTTCGTCTAGCATGCCCCTTGATGTGCAGCTAAACGCTCTGCGAAAGATACCTGCGCTACGCGATGCCAAGGCTTACAGGCCTGGCTATGCCATAGAATACGATTACTTCGACCCCACGCTACTACACGCTTCCCTCGAATCGAAAGTGGTGAAGGGCCTATTCCTTGCAGGGCAAGTTAATGGAACCACGGGTTACGAAGAGGCCGCCGGGCAAGGTCTTGTGGCTGGAATTAACGCCGCAATTGCTTGCAGCGGGGGCGAACCTTTCGTGATGAAACGGGACGAAAGCTACATTGGCGTATTGATAGACGACCTTACAACGAAGGGCGTTGATGAGCCTTATCGCATGTTTACCTCTCGTGCAGAATACCGAATACTACTCCGTCAAGACGATGCCGATGCGAGATTAACCGAAAGGGCATACCAAATAGGACTGGCTACAAGGGAGCGTTTCGACCATTGGATGGAGAAAAAACAAGGCATTGAACGCATAATTAGCTTTTGCGAAACAACTACGGTGAAGGCTATCGACATCAATGCGGCACTTGAACGCTGGGGAACGACGCCCTTAAACGGTAGTGCAAAACTAGCCGACCTTATCGCTAGGCCACAGCTAAACGTGCTGGCACTTGCCGATGCAGTACCCGAATTAAAGGCTGCCATTGAAGAAACGCCCAACAGAAAGGAGGAGATTGTAGAGGCCGCAGAAATAAAGATGAAGTATAAAGGCTACATCGAACGCGAGAAAATCGTAGTAGATAAGATGCGCCGCTTAGAAAACATCCGCATCAAGGGGCACTTCAATTACGAAGAACTGCACGAAATCTCCACGGAAGGACGGCAAAAGTTGGCGCGCATCAACCCTGAAACGTTGGCACAGGCCTCACGAATACCAGGTGTTTCGCCAAGCGATATTAATGTATTGCTCGTGCTGATGAACAGATAAAGCACTTCTTTTGGACGAGTTTCGTTTGCCGTAAGGCAAGAAACAAATTCGAGGACTGCGGCCAAGTGCGACGATAAGAAATGCTGTAATGTACTTTTTAAACCGCCAATATAGAAACAAAGGGTAGAAGAGTATAAGGCATAAACGTTCTTAAACAACAGGACAAAGGAGGCACAGAGATTTGCTATAATCCCCCACCCTAGTTCGTCTGCACCTTCAAAGAATAAACAAAAGCAGCACGAAAGCAATCGCCAAAGCGCACACATTATATATAGGAGCGCACGAAGGGCGATGAAACGGAAGGCAAAAACAAAGCCAACGCAAGCCCTTACATAAAGAAGTGTTAGACGTTTGGCTTAAACAGAGGATTGAAAGAGAAATTAAACGCGTGAACACATGAAGTATTACTTGAACCAACATACGTTCCACGTGAAACAATTAATATAAGAATAGAAACATAACTTACTGTAAATGAATAATAAACTATTGATGGACAATCTGCGTTGTATACCAGATTGGCCGAAGAAAGGGGTGAACTTTCGCGATGTAACCACGCTGTTTAAGAACCCCGAATGTATTAAAGTAATCACGGACGAGATGTGCGAGATTTACAAAGACAAAGGAATCACGAAGATTGTAGGCATAGAATCGCGCGGTTTCGTCATGTCGTCGGCCGTGGCCATCAGGCTAGGGGCAGGCATTGTGCTTTGCAGAAAGCCCGGAAAGCTGCCTTGCGAGACCGTACAAGAAAGTTATAACAAGGAGTATGGCACCGATACGATCGAGATACACAAAGATTCGATAAGCGAAGACGATGTAGTTCTACTCCACGACGACTTGCTTGCTACGGGTGGAACGATGAAGGCTGCATGCGATTTGGTGAAGAAATTCAACCCCAAGAAGATTTACGCCAACTTCATTATCGAGCTTGTAAATGAAGATCTCAACGGCAGAGCCGCCTTCGATAAAGACATAGAGATTTCTACACTCATACAAGTATAAGGGCTGCACAAGCAAAACAAAGTGCATTAAACGGCATTACGCAGCGTGCAACCGATCTCAACGCGAGCAACGAGAACACCTTAAACTTACCTCACGCCACATCAGGTGTTGGAGAAAGACAATCAGGCGTTCTCGTTTTGGCTTTTAATTGGAGCCCATTACGTTTTGTAGGAAAGGCGAAAGAATATAATCAAGGAACGAAACGCAACGTATTAAAGCGCGAACAAAACGACAAAAGCCAGCACCCTGCATCTAAAACGCTTTATATAAACACTGCTAATTTCAGAGAATGGGGCAGACTAAGGCTACAAAGAGATAAGAGAAGACGAATAGAAGCGAGGAAAAGAAGGGATAGGAACGAAAGTAAAGAGGGATAGGAGGGAAAGAAAACAAGGATAGGAACGAAACAAAACAAGGGGCAGGAGCGAAACAAAACAAGGGGCAGGAGCGAAACAAAGCAGGGTACAGGAAGAGGAAGAAGAAGGTTAAAGCACAAAGGACGAACCATAACACGCGGTGAAAAGAAAGAATGGCTGCACCAGCAGCAAGCCTTTCAAATAAGACAAAGGGGGATAAGAACATACAGGAGGGCAGACAAAGAGGAGCTTATGGCAAGCTGATACATACGAAAAAAGAGGTCGCATAACCATCAACAACGTCTCTACCTCCCTACCCTACCTTTGCGATACGCAAGCAATACATTACGCGCGCGGTTCAGAATTGGAGACAACAACCCACACAACTCTGGCTCAACCTAAGAAAGGAAAGCTGTACGGCAAAAAGGGGAAGAAGCTGTAAGGCATAAAGGAAAGCAGTAGTACTGCAAAAAGAAAGGCTGTACTACAACATAAAAGAAACGAACACCAACGTTTGTGTTTCACGTGAAACAGCAAAACACGGAAACACTAGTGTACAAAGGGATTTCGAACTATGACAAAAGAAGAAAATGAAAGACGCTTGGCGCACTTGAAGAGCATCGTATTGAGCCTGCCAGACAAACCCGGCAGCTATCAGTTCTACGATGAACAACACATTATTATATATGTGGGCAAGGCCAAGAACTTAAAAAGCAGGGTGTCTTCTTACTTTCATAAGGAGGTAGATAGATTTAAAACGAAGGTTTTGGTAAGCAAAATCTTCGACATCTCGTACACTGTTGTCAACACAGAAGAGGATGCCTTACTGCTCGAAAACAGCCTTATTAAGAAATATAATCCACGCTATAACGTATTACTTAAAGACGGAAAGACTTATCCCAGCATCTGTATAACGAACGAATTGTATCCGCGCATCTTCAAAACGCGTACAATTAACAAGCGGCTTGGCACCTATTACGGACCATATAGCCACGTTCCCACGATGGTGGCACTACTCGAGCTGATTGGAAAGTTATACAAACCGCGTACTTGCCACTTCCCTATTACACGCGAAGGCATTGAGATGGGCAAGTATAAAGCATGCCTTGAATACCATATACACAACTGCGACGCGCCTTGCGTAGGCAAACAATCGTGGGAAGACTACCAAGAAAACATCCGTCAAGCGCGCGAAATATTGAAAGGAAACACGCGCGAAGTACGCAAAATGCTGTACGAGGAGATGCTAAAAAAGGCAGAAGAGCTGAAATTTGAAGAGGCAGAGGCACTAAAAAAGCGTTACATTCTGCTTGACAACTATTGCGCAAAGAGCGAAGTTGTTAGTTTTAGCATCGCCGATGTAGACGTTTTCAGCATCACAGACGATGAATTTAACCGCACTGCCTTTATCAATTACCTGCACGTAAAGAACGGAACGGTGAACCAAAGCTTTACTTTCGAGTATAAAAGAAAGCTAGACGAGAACAACCAAGACATTCTAGCATCTGCCATTCCCGAAATACGCGAGCGTTTTGGCAGTAAAGCGAAAGAGATTATCGTACCTTTCGAGATGGAATGGACCATACGCGAGGCCACGTTTATTGTGCCGCAACGGGGCGACAAACGCCGTTTGCTTGAGCTTTCTGAGATGAACGGCAAGCAATATAAGTTCGACAGACTGAAACAAAGCGAGAAACTAAACCCCGAACAAAAGGCTGTTAGACTGATGAAGGAATTGCAAACCAAACTGCAAATGCCACGTTTGCCCTACCAAATAGAGTGTTTCGACAACTCAAATATATCCGGAACAGATGCCGTTGCGGGCTGTGTAGTGTTCAAAGGAATGAAACCCAGCAAGAAGGATTATCGCAAATACAACATCAAAACCGTGGAAGGACCCGACGATTACGCCTCGATGAAAGAGGTTGTAAGGCGTAGATACACGCGCATGATAGAAGAAGAAACACCCCTACCCGACCTGATTATCACCGATGGAGGTAAGGGACAGATGGGCGTTGTGCGCGAAGTAGTGGTAGAAGAGCTACATCTAGACATCCCCATTGCAGGTTTGGCCAAAGACGATAGGCACAGAACCAACGAACTGCTCTATGGATGGCCACCGCAAGTAGTGGGTTTGGACGTGAAAAGTGAGCTTTTCCACGTGCTCACACGCATACAAGACGAGGTGCACCGTTACGCAATTAGCTTTCACAGAGACAAGCGAAGCAAGCACGCTTTGCACTCTGAACTAGACGACATAAAAGGTATTGGCCCAAAAACAAAGGCCACCTTGTTGAAAGAATTGAAGTCAGTTAAGCAGATAAAAGAGGCAACACTCGAAGTTCTTGCCAAGCATATAGGCAACGCTAAGGCACAAATTGTATTTAATCATTGGCACAACGAAACGCCTAGCGAAACGACATAAACCAAGAAACAGAATGCAATTGCAGCTCATCAGCATTTGCAAGCGGCTTGGTTTGCCACTAAACATTTCTACAAACACCACCTATGCCAATGCGCTTACCTTGCTATCATGTAAGGAACAAACAAGAACCAACCTGCTTATAGCTGTTCGCAAGCAAAGAACACATTGCCCGTTGGCAACAAGCAAGTACAAATAGCGCACCCATTGAAAGCTTGTAGCACACCAAAGAAGTAGCAAGATAGGCACATTTACTATACAACTATCTGATTACCAGCTTATTATGGTTTTCATAAATACACAAATAAGCCTTGTACAAGCAGCATATAATACGTTTACTTTGAGGAAAGCTAATCGTACAAACTATGTTAACAAGGTGAATATCAATGTTTTACACAATCAACAACACAACAAAAAGCACCTGAGAAAATAAGGAACACTCCCCCAAGATGCAACAAAATGGGACAGGCAAGCCTTAGTAGAAAGGCTTAAAACGAGAACATTTACCATTGTTAATTTAACCATAATAATCATAACGTATTAAGTAATAGTGTTTCATCGCTTTCAAAGCAAAACTCAGGAACATATTTTTTTGGGTGTGTTCAAGCAAAAAATTGAAGGTCAAAACCTCATTTTTTGATGCTAAAAACGTGGTAAAACCATATCAAATGCGGGTAAAATGGAAATCTAAAAATGTCTACTAAAACGTATTTGATTAGTTATCAGTTAGTTATAAACTAACAAAATACGGCGAAATTTGCGACCTGACGGGCAGTTGCACGCAAATAAACGATTCTCTGAGTTAATGAACGTTAACCAAAATGGAGATAATGTGAATTAATGTATAATCAAAGAGAGTACAACTACTTGAAAAATTTCATCGAGGAAAAAGCAGAAGGAAGAAAATTAAATCTGGAAGAAAGAAAACAGGAACTAAAAAAAGATGGTACACATAGCTGAAGAAAAAAGTGCAAGAAAATTTGAGGTGCATCGCAGAAAGGGAAGAAGGCAAAAACGGTGCGGACAAAATTCAATGTGATGGTTGAAAAAAGTGTGTCCCCTACTCCATCCATTGAAAATCCTGGAAATAGTAAAATACCACGTCAACTTACAAAATGTACAAAGACTGAATATAGGTGCTGAAGAACATCAGAAAAAATAAAATGGCAACTTTCCTGCTTGATGGTGGCGCGAGGAGAAAATTTATAAAAGGGCATCAACAATGTAATCCCTTGTGGTTGGTGCATAAAGGTTGGCTGTACTTTGACCTAAACAATTCACTATCTGTTTTGAAAAACAATGTGTTTAGAAAGTTTGAAATACACTTAATAACTTAACAACCAGATGAAAAATCAGCCCGTACGTTGTCTACTTTTAAGAATAGATTTTAACATTATGGCTCGAATAGTTCCGAGCAACAATCCTCTCGGCTGCAAAAAAGCGATTCTCGTGAAAGATATTCCCAATAAAAAGGAGGGCTGAACATAGCCTGAATTGGTCGACATAACTTTGTATGAAAATACAATACTTGATAATCTGCGTGCGTTTTGATGCTAAATAGACTGCAATTAGCATCAAAACGCACTGCAAACTCTATCAAAACGCAGGACAATTCGCACCAAAACGCAAGGCAATTTGCACCAAAACGCATGGTATTTAGCACCAAAACGCACGGCATTTAGCACCAAAACGCAAGGTAAACTGCAATAAACTGCATGAATATAACCAGCAAAAGGGAGCAATATGTATATTCATAACTATCGATATAGATAGGGAACAGAAGTTACTCAGGCGCAGAAGTGGTGAAAAAAGCGGTTATTTGGGTGCTAAAAGCAGAGATTTTGTACTTTTAAAAATGCGAGTCTGCATCAAACTAGAAAGGCAAAGTGGTGCAAAACGCATGAGATGACAACCAAATCAAGATAAAATAGAGAAAGGTAAGGCGAAAAATTCGGGCAAATAGCAAGGTTTGGGGGAGTAAAATTCACTAAAAGAGGCAAAAGCAAAGGCACATTTTGTAAAGTTTAGTTATCGTTTTTAACTAAAATATCTTAGGAGAGAAAGAGAATACTGCGTACCATTATAAAGTTCGATTAAAACGTATAACCCCTGAAAAGGGGCGATGCAAAAAGGTTGAAGATAATAGTTAAGCTTGAAACAAAGTGGATGATAAGCGAAGAAGTACGTCGCCAGAAACACTGGATAAGCAGCCAATATAGCAGATAGCGGCAACAATGATGTAGTTCCCACTGATTTAGGTCCATACAATGCCTGTACGAAGACAAGGCGAAAAGAAAACAAGAAGATGCACAAAAACAAAAAAAGCATAATAAAAAAGGCAAAAACAAACAATAGATGCAACTTACTAACGTTAGTATTGTTAAGGTGTATTATGTAAACATCCCAGCAAGTGCGATTAGGCATAGCGACAAGCCCAGAAGTGACTTGCAGCTAAGAGAACATGCAAAATATTGCCCCACAAAGAGAGAGTTGACAACATACAAAGCAAAAACATAACATCAATAACACTGTTGTAGGCTTATGAAAACAAAACTAAACGCCATACTCATCGCAACCATCTGTCTATTAATCGGTATTACAAATACAAGTGCCAGTGAAAAGACATTCGGGTACAGGTGGAACATGCACCCAACAGACAACTTTGTGAATGTGGTGATAGACTCAACTGAAAATGATTTGTCCGTAGTATTCGCTGTGAAGGATGAAGAAAAGGGTAAAATAGGAACGCTAATACCTGTATATCAGCTGAATAAACAAGGTGCAGAAGTAACCGTGAGCATCAGATATAAAACCCTAAACTGCGAAAGGGCATACATAACACTCAACACCATCGGCGCAGGCGAACAATTTTTGAGGAGCGATACCATAGAACTACCATTGACAGAAGAGTGGAAAGAGGTTAGCAAAAAGGTAAAAATAAAAGATGCCTACTTGCTTAACGTTTTCATAGAGGCCATTGGCAGCGAACTTGCATTTAACAACATACGGGTTAGTGCCTTTAAATTGGAGGCCAACGGAACACAATTAAAAAACGAAACAGCACCCAAAAGCGACAACACAAGCCTTAAAAAAAGCGATGTGATGGTGCTTAACGGGGTGGATTTCAGCAAGATACCCAGCATGCAAAGTCGCATTATGGGCATCGGCGAAACCGTTCATGGCAGCAAAACGTTGGGGCGCATGGCGTTCGACATCATTAAAGAGCGCATCATCAAGCAGGGCTCCAACCTGGTTTTGCACGAATATCCCCTGGAATACTCGTTCTACGTAAACAGATACGTTAAGAACGACCCGCGCTTTAAGCTGCAAGACATCGAGCGATATATGGAAGGCAACCTATCTTCGGAACACACAATCGACTTCATCAAATGGCTACGAGCTTACAATTCTGAGCACAACAATCGCGTATCATTCTGGGGAATAGACATCGAAAGTTTAGACATAGCAAGCAGTGTAGACCTATCCGAGTTTGTTAAAACCCTCTGTTCGAAGAGGGAAACGCCCGAAACCGACTCGATTGTTAAACGCCTGTTGAACTGGGAAACCAACGAAGACGACAGCTTACAACTAACGAGAGCAGACGGCGCAGTGGGCAAATGGCTCACCGCCGACGAGCGACAAATATTGAAGTTGTGCCTACAACTAAATAAGGAAAGCAGTGAAACCTACGAACGACTGACAAATAGGGACGAAACAATGGCGAAAACTGCCTTCGCGTTGATAGACATCCTTGCGAGTAATGGGGCAAAGGCAACGATTTATGGGCACTTCATGCACCTGAACTACCTTGTGGGTGGCGACATGAAAGAGCTTAACAATTACTCTGCGGGGCATCGTATGAAGGCCAAATACAAAGACGATTATCAGGCTATTGCCCTTTGCACCTACGAAGGAAGGACACTTAACTGCTTAACCGACAAGAGCATTGGCACTGCACAACTAGTAAAAGCTCCCGAAGGCAGTGTAGAACACGTTCTGCAAAGCATGGGACATAACATGGCCTATTTACCCACCGGGCGACTAAACTATGCGGATGTGCTTACTATGAGGGTGTTGGGCAACACCAACGACCGGTATCAATTCTTCTATTTCGTACCCAAAGCGCGCGTTGATGGCATATTGTTCGTGTCGCGTTCGCAGCCCGTGGAGAAGAGTCAAGAGGTACTTAACCGCTATCTCAACTATGTAGATGCCACGGTAAGACGCTATTTAGAAAATGCGAAAGAGAAGATAAGAAAGCTAAGGGAGAATGGTTTGAACGAATAAAAGCGGAAAACGTTTCACGTGAAAACAATACAGCGTGTGAAAAAGTGGGGGTCTACGGCGTGTAAGAACACCGATAGAGCCGATGAACAGGCAAGCAAGTAAAGGCATACGGCCCTTAACGTCGGTGCCATCTGTGGCATGTAGGTACGTGTGCACTTGTCGATGCACGCCGATTTGTAGCCCCCTTTCCACCCCATTAACCTACACAGCACCAACAATCTAATATCAATCGCAACCCTAATTATTTTGCTGTTTGCGCGATTTTGGCTAATTTTGCACTACTCCAAATAAAACAACGAACAATGCGGATAGTAATCCAGCGCGTAACACGTGCCTCGGTTAGCATCGAAGGCCGCGTAGAAAGCGCCATTGAAAAAGGAATGATGGTGTTGTTGGGCGTGGGATACGCCGACACCGACGACGATATTGACTGGCTTGTGAAGAAAACCATAAACCTACGCATCTTTGACGACAGCGAGGGAGTTATGAATCTCTCGGTTAAAGACGTGGAGGGAAGCATTCTTGTAGTTAGTCAATTTACGCTAATGGCATCGTGCAAGAAGGGCAATCGCCCCTCTTACATCCACGCGGCAAGCCCAGATGTGTCTGTTCCCCTTTACGAACGGTTCTGCCAACGCCTTTCAGAGTCGCTTGGCAAGCCCGTTGCCACAGGCGTTTTCGGTGCAGACATGCAGGTTGAATTGGTAAACGATGGGCCTGTTACCATCGTGATAGATAGCAAAGACAAATAATAAAAGAGGTAAATGGTCAGATACATAGACCTTTTCGCTGGTATAGGCGGTATCAGAATACCCTTCGATGAGCTGGGAGCGCAATGCGTTTTCTCGTCAGAATGGGATAAAGCAGCATGCAAAACGTATGCCGCTAACTTTGGTGATGTGCCATCTGGTGACATCACAAAGATTGCAGCCGAAGACATACCTCCACATCAGTTACTCTTAGCAGGTTTCCCTTGTCAGGCGTTCAGCATCATGGGGCAGATGAAAGGGTTTGACGACACACGCGGAACGATGTTCTTTGAGGTGGCAAGAATACTAAACTACCACAAACCAAAAGCTGTGTTGCTTGAAAATGTTAAACAGCTTACAACGCACGATCGCGGTAAAACCTTCGAAACGATAAAAGAAACACTCCGCTCGCTTGGCTATCATGTAAACTGGCGAGTGCTGAACGCGATGGACTTTGGTCTACCACAAAAGCGAGAAAGGGTAATCATCGTTGGTTTTAGAGATAAAACCGCATACGAAAGCTTTGATTTCACATTCAAGAAAAAACCATTTAGTCTGGCAACTATTCTTGAAGAAGAAAAAGACATAGACCCAAAACTCTACGCATCGAAAACAATCAAGGAAAAAAGAAAAGCTAGCACAGCAGGCAAAAATGTGTTCTACCCATCAATATGGCATGAAAACAAGGCTGGCAACATATCAGTGCTCAACTATTCATGTGCACTTCGCACAGGCGCATCTTACAATTATCTGCTTGTTAATGGCGTACGCCGACCCTCATCTAGGGAATTACTAAGGCTGCAAGGCTTTCCTGAAACATTTAAAATCGTTGTTTCGCATGCCGACATAAGACGACAAACGGGCAATTCGGTGGCTATACCCATGATTAGAGCCGTGGCAGAAAAAATGTATAAACTAATTGACAAAGCTGATGAAACATCCTAAGCTGAGAGACAGCAACAGACTTAACGCCCGTGAATTGTATCCAACGAATGAAATTCCCGATGATGTGGTTACCCAAATTGGTGCCCACATAATATACTTATTGGCATTAGGCCGGAAAGACATAACTGGAACAGACTGGGGAGACACACTGGCACTGGCCTTACAAGCGATACACCTTGACTCGCCTATTGGTATTGCAGACGTTGTGAAAGAAAAGATGGCGTGGTCGGCTAAGACAATCAAAACCACAACGCCACTAAACACAGAGACTGTTAGGCTAATTAGCGGAAGATGCTCGCCAGATTATTCATACGGAATAGCTAATCCACACGACGACATACAGAAAACAGGAAGGGCTGTACTAGGCATTTGGAATGAACGAATAAACATCGCTCAGGATAATTATAACCCTATAAGAACGTCTGTTTTGATAAGGAGTAACGACTTGTCTACATTCGCTTTGTTCGAAGAAGAGGTGCAACGCTATCGCACAAGCGACTTTGTGTGGGAAGTAAACACCAATGGCAACCTCATTGGAAAAGAAATTGAGACAAACCAAACCAAATTCACTTGGCAACCACATGGCTCTCAATTTACTATACACACCAAGGTGCCAACCAATGCTATCAAGTTTAAGATAAGAAAGCCACCTCTCATTGAGAAAGAAGACATACTGAAATCAATTGACTTCGACCCATCATGGGTAACACGCTTATAACATGCAACAACAAAACAACAACGATAAAACACCGACGAACGAGCCGCTAACACTGGGCGGAGCGCAACAGTTGGTGGACCAATGGGTTAAACAATACGGCGTGCGCTACTTCTCGGAACTAACCAACATGGCCGTTCTTACCGAAGAAGTGGGCGAACTGGCACGCCAAATGGCACGTATCTACGGCGACCAAAGCTTTAAACAGGGAGAAGAACCTAACCTGGGCGACGAGATGGCCGACGTGTTATGGGTGCTGCTTTGCTTGGCTAACCAAACAGGAGTGAACCTCGAAGAAGAGCTAAGGCGCAACATCGAGAAGAAAACAAGGCGCGACAAAACCCGCCACATCAACAACGAAAAACTAAAAAAATAAGGAAATATGAGCGAACATAACCATCAACACGACCACCATCACCACGAAGAAGAGGTGAGCAAGTACGAGAAAACCCTGCAACAATACACCACCGAGCTAGACGATGCACAGGTGCAGCAGGCCGTTAAAACCATTATCGCCGAGAAAACACTGGCTAACGACACGCCCGAAGTGAAGAAATTCCTCTTCGGCAGCATCGAACTAACCACGCTCAGCACCACCGATTCGGACACCAGCGTAATGGCTTTCGTAGACCGCGTTAACCAATTTGAAAACGCTTACCCGCAACTTCCCCACGTGGCAGCCGTGTGTGTGTACCCCTGCTTTGCCGAAGTGGCCAGCGAAACGCTTGAAGTGGAAGGCGTAGAAGTAACCTGCGTATCGGGTAGTTTCCCCTCTTCGCAAGCCGTTATCGAGGTGAAAGTAGCCGAAACGGCACTTGCCGTACGCGATGGCGCAACGGAAATAGACATCGTTATGCCCGTGGGCAAGTTCCTTTCTGGCAACTATGAAGAGCTTTGCGACGACATAGCCGAGCTGAAACAGGCCTGCGGCGACAAGCCAATGAAGGTTATTCTCGAAACAGGCGACCTCAAAACGGCATCCAACATCAAGAAAGCATCCCTGCTATCCATGTATGCCGGAGCCGACTACATCAAGACTTCTACGGGCAAAGAGAAGGTTTCGGCAACGCCAGAGGCTGCTTATGTGATGTGTCAGGCCATCAAAGAGTATTACGAAAAAACAGGCATACAGATTGGCTTTAAGCCCGCTGGCGGCATCAACACCGTGATGGACGCCATCATCTACTACACCATCGTGAAAGAAGTGTTGGGCGAAAAGTGGCTAACCAACAAGTGGTTCCGCCTTGGCACCAGCCGATTGGCCAACCTACTGCTAAGCGAAATAAACGGCGAAGAAACAAAATTCTTCTAAAAAAAACGCCCCCTAACAACAGTAACAGCAAATGAACCCACCCGCAAGAACCTTCATCCTCGTAGCCATAACCGTGGCCGCGCTCTTGCTTATGCACCAACTGCCCACGCTTTCGATAGGCGGTACGCAGCTGCGCGAAGTAAACATACTGAGTCAAGTGGTGCCCGAAAACGATGGCAAGCAAGTAGACGTGCTGCCAACAACGCCTCCCCACCCCATCATGGTGCAGACCAAGAAGGGTGCCGCCCTGCATTTTAAGGAAGTGTGGACAAAGGGTGTGGAGCCTATCTTCGACTATTCGAGCGGAGCGGCTGGCGGAATGGACCACTTTTACAGTCAGCTAACCAAGGTTAAGCAGCTCGACAGGCCCGTGCGCATTGCCTATTTCGGCGACTCGTACATCGAAGGCGACATCCTAACGGCCGACTTACGCGAGCTGTTCCAACGCACATGGGGCGGATGTGGCGTGGGATGGGTAGACACGGGGTCGCGAATGCAGCAAAACCGCATATCCATCAGGCAGCAATATAGTGGCATTACCGAGTATGCCGTGGCCAAAAAGCCCTTCGACATCTCAAAACAAGGCATCAACGAACGCTATTTCGCACCACGCGAAGGCTCGTGGATAAAGGTGAGCGGCACCAAAAACTATGCCCATACCCAAAATTGGACCATATCAACGCTATACTTTCACACCCCCACTAGCGTAACCATCAAGAGCAACGACGGCAAAGGACACATCAGCGAACATAAGTTTACCGGCTCTACTGCCGTGCAAAAGCTAGAAGTTAAAGACTCGCTCAACAGCATTGGCTTTGCCTTTAAGGGCGTGGGAAGTGGCACTTTCCTATACGGACTAACGCTAGACGGCGACAAAGGCGTAACGCTCGACAACTTCTCCATGCGCGGTTCGCCCGGATTAACGCTGGCCAAGATACCCACACACCGCCTGCAAGATTTCAGCAGACTGCGTCCTTACGACCTTATCGTGCTGCATTTCGGCCTGAACGTGGCCGTTCCCGGCAACCCATTAAGCGTGATGAAGGGCTATACAACGAAGATGAAGAAGGTGATTGAGCTGATGCGGCAAACCTTTCCACAAGCGTCGATATTGGTAGTAAGCGTTCCCGACCGCGACCAACGCTCGCCCAACGGCATACAAACGATGAAAGAAGTAAAGCAACTGGTGGCCCTGCAACAGCAAATGGCAGCCGACATGAAGGTGGCTTTCCTCAATTTCTTCGAGGCTATGGGTGGAGAAAGCAGCGTAAAAACGCTGGTTGAACGCAGTTATGCCAACAAAGACTACACCCACCTCAACTACAAGGGCGGCAAAGAACTGGCCAGGAAGATGTTCCCGTCGTTTAAAGAGGGGTACAAGAACTATGTTAGACGCAAAGCAATAGAAACGAAATGATTAAACAACTGTCCGAATTCGTCGAAAAAGTGTCGTACTATGCCGACCAAATAGCCGAATTCACCAAGCAACACGCCGCAGAGATACACCGTGTTACCGACCTTCTTACTTACAATCCCAACGAGCCGCTCATCTTCTCGACGGGTCTTTTCCTCATGCTTTTCTTGGGGTTCGCTTTCGTCTACATGTGCTTGCAACGCCGTCCTACGGCACGTTTGCTCTTCGTAACCGCCTTTTCGTACTACTTTTACTACAAAAGCAGCGGTTTCTACTTCGTCTTGCTCGCGCTAGTTACCATCAGCGACTTCTTCTTAGCCAACCTCATACACCGCTATCGCGAACGTCGGGGGCTGGGAAAGCTTTTCGTTACGCTGAGTTTGGTTATCGACCTAGGCTTATTAGGCTACTTCAAGTACACCAATTTCTTCGTTGGAATGGTGGCGCGCATGCTAGAACACAACTTCCAACCGTGGGACATCTTCTTGCCCGTGGGCATCAGTTTCTTCACGTTTCAAAGTCTTAGCTACACCATCGACGTGTATCGCGGCCACTTAAAGCCCCTACCCTCCTTGCTCGACTATGCTTTTTACGTGTCGTTTTTCCCTCAATTGGTGGCCGGTCCCATCGTTCGTGCCAGCGATTTTGCGCCACAGATACGCCAACCGCTAACCATTACGCGCGACATGTTCGCCCGTGGACTGTTCTTTATCCTCATCGGACTGTTTAAAAAAGCCGTAATAAGCGATTATATCAGCCTCAACTTCGTAGACCGCATCTTCGACAATCCAGGCCTTTACAGCGGTTTAGAAAACCTATTGGGCATCTATGGCTATGCCATGCAGATATATTGCGACTTCTCAGGCTATTCGGATATGGCCATTGGCATTGCCTTATTGCTGGGTTTCCACTTCCCTTTAAACTTCAACGCGCCCTATGCCGCCACCAACATCAGCGACTTTTGGCGGCGTTGGCACATATCGCTCTCCACTTGGATACGCGATTACATCTACATTTCATTGGGCGGAAACCGCAAAGGAAAGATAAGGCAATACTTCAATCTCATCCTTACCATGCTGCTTGGCGGCCTTTGGCATGGCGCAAGCCTCAACTTCATCATCTGGGGCGGCATGCATGGCGTGGCCTTAGCGGTGCATAAGCTGTTCTCGCAAGGGCTGTTAAAGCATTCACGCTATTACGTTAGCCGTGGCATTCGCCGTCCTTTGGCCATCTTTGTCACCTTCCATTTCGTGTGTTTCACATGGCTGTTCTTCCGCAACTTGTCTTTCGAAACCAGCAAGATGATGCTTAACCGCATCTTTACCGACTTCCGCGCCGACCTCTTTGTCCCTGTTTTGCACGGCTACAAGTACGTATTGGCCCTGATGCTCTTTGGTTTCGTCACCCATTACATACCCAATCGCTGGCAAGAGGGCATCATAGCCGGCCTGCGTCGCTGCAATGTGGTGGTGTGTGCCCTGTTCCTAGTTATCGTTATTTATATCGTTATACAGGTAAAAAGCAGCGCCATACAGCCCTTTATCTATTTCCAGTTCTAAGCTACGGTGGCTTATAGCCAACCATAGCTGTGGTTTAAAAGGCCATAAAACAAGCAAAGCAGATTATATAGTTAAAAGGAATTGGTTTTAGTAAAGTTGTTCGCAAAGCCCACTTTGCCGTCAACGTATCAACACAACAACATTTGCAATGGCTGTACAAGACGCTTGTAGTACCAGTACAAGGTGCTTTGTACTGTCGGTACAAGACGCTTGTAGTATCAGTACAAGGTGCTTGTAGTGCTCGTACAAGACGCTTGTAGTGTCAGTACAAGGTGCTTGTAGTGTCAGTACAAGGTGCTTGTACGAGCGGTACAAGACACTTGTATTGATGCGTGCGCCCGATATGTGCAAATTTGCCCATAAGATATTTAATTTCTAAACTAATTCTTTTTAATTATAATCTTCCACATAAGGCTGAACTCCTATCATGGAATTCAGCCTTTTCCTATGCCCGTACGTTGCCCTATAACCGCTATAACGAACGTTTTAAGTGGTTAATTGCCACTAAAAAAGAGCCATAAATTGAACAGTAAAACAAAGAAATGTTAGTTTGCTATTCAATTTTTAGCTATCTACTCAGTACGATTGTGGGTCTAGAACACATGGGGAAGTTAACGAGAGAAATAGCTGACAAGTTAACCAGCTTAGCAAGCTAACAAATTGCTTACGGCAAGCAGTTGTAGCCACAAACGCTACCTAGTGCCATAAACCAAAGCCTTTGGCCTAGTTGTTGCCCACCGCAAGCTAGGCTGGATAGGCGGCTAAACGCACCCTATCCCAATCCCATTAACAGGCCAACCCCAAACGATAGTTGCCGAATGGCGAATGATTTCTCGTAATGAATGGGTACTCACCATTAATAAATGGCTTCAAGCAACTCTTCTAAATCGAACTTATTTTGATTATAATTCCAGTTAAATAGCGTTAAACGGTTTGGTCGAGAAAATATTATTCCTAATTTTGCCCATCAGAAAAGCTTTTCACAAACAACTATTAAACAATCACAAACTTTCAAGAAATAGTACATCATGCAGAACCTAAAAACTAAGTTATTCACAACATTATTTCTGCTTTCGTTCCCTTGCTTTCACACAATGGCCCAACAATCAGAAGGAGGAGACGAAAAAAGAAAGCTGATAAGAACAGAGTTAAGGGTGCAAACGAGTAGGTTTGCAAAAGAATTCAGACCCTATGAACTTACTTCGGCCATCGGTTGGAACATCACGAGTCGCTTCTTTGCCAACCTGCAAGGTGAGGCTGCTGTGGCACTTTTCAAAGTTGATGGAAAGAAAGACTACTCAACCAACTACACGCTGGGGCTGAACACTGGATATACCTTCGTTAAAAACGACCTTTGCAGCATCGATGCACGCATTGGTGCAGGCACAAAGCTCGGCAAAAGCGATGCCTGGAAGTACCATTATTACGACCTAGGGGTGATGATGCACATCGGCAAAGGGCACTTCAGGCCTACTTGCGGTATTGGTTTACGGCACTACAAGTCGCACAACGACGCATTTAAAGACCGCACACGCATCTATGCAACAGTAGGTATGATATTCGGCGGATAGCATTACGTAACACCCTTACGCGTAAAGCAAAAGGGCACAACGTGCTATTAAGACACTATTATGGTGGTGAAAGAGACGGTAATGTCTGTTTCACCACCATTAATTACATGCCATATCAAACACAAACACCCCAACAACCCCCAATCAATTTCCAATAATATACGTGTGGTAAAATGCTCCATAGCCACACCAATAGCCCAAACCGCCGTGAATATTGGTGCGAATGTTCTGCATCGAGTTAAATAGTGGGTTGCGCCCTTCGCCATGATAGTCGTCCATACTCTTCCAAAACTCGTACGAAACAGAGTCGATATGACAGAATTTAATCGTTACTAACTCGTACCGCTTAAAGAAAGTGGCGTTGGGATTGGCCACGTTTTGCCGCGAATTGTTAACCAAAATAGAGGCCTGCGTGGGCAAAAGACGGTCGTTATAAGTGCCCAGATAAGTGGAATGAAAGTCTTTACTATGGCCATATTGCCGCACAAACACCTTGTAATAGTCGGTTGTGGCAGGATTATCCGTAAACCCTACGCGCAGTTTAAACCAGCCTGGAAACTGCGAAAGCTCTTCTGCCTTGATGCTTGTAAGGCCAACAGGCTTGGGAATGGTGGTTACGGCATGGGCATGAAAATTCTGAAAGTCCACGCGCAACGTATAAGTCTTGCCCACTTCGCCCCGCATGTCGGAGGTGGTATAGATGTAAGGAGGGAAGTAATCCCTATGGGGCATGCCCGTAAGCACCACTTCGCGCGTGCCGTCGCTCACCGTTACTTTGGCCCAACGCAACAAAAATCGGTCGAGCGAATCGGTTGATTGCAACCGCTTTGATATGGGAACGGTGGTGGTTAACTTCACAATGGGAAAGCCGCCACTATCTATCCAGCCCTCAACCACCAGCTGTGCAGGGGCTTGTTTCACCTCCGTTTCTTCGCAACTAAGGCAAAAAAACGCCAACAATAATGGGAATAATAACCTGTACATGGCCTAAAACTTAAAGAAATAACTGATGGATGGGAGAAAAGGCATTTGCTGGGGCAAGAACGATAGCGGCCTATACGAATAGCCGTCGCCGTCTATACGTATGCGCCAAAACAAGTCGTTGCGCCGCATGTTGGCGTTATATACCGAGAGGTTAAGGCCATGTTCGCGGCCATTGCGACTATATAGCAGGTAGTTGGCCGAGAGGTCGAGCCGAACATAGGTGCTAAGCCTGGCCCCATTGTGCGGTCCGAACTGCGAAACAAGGTTGCCATCGAGTATGTAGAAATTCTCTGGTGCGGTGAATGGCGTACCACTGGCCCACACCAACGTTGCAGCAAGGCGCCAACGAGGGCTTAACTGGTATGCGGCCAGGGCGTTAAGTTCGTGCACACGCTCATGACTGGCGGGATATTCGCCAAGCAAAGCTGTGCCGGGATAATGCCGTTGCGCCCTACCCCACGCGTAACTAACCCATCCCGTTAGGCAGCCCGAACGCTTTTCGAGCATCACATGTGCGCCATAATTGCGCCCCTGGCCCTCAACAAGATGTTTACTTACGTTGTCAGAAGGGTTGAAAATAACCTCGAACGGCGTGCTAACATATTCTTGTTGATGGTAAAGCCACTTGTGATAAACGCCTGCCGTAAGCAGAAATGCACCTTTAAACAAGACGGTGCGATAGTTGGCCGAGAGGTTGATGGCGCGTTGCGGACGATGAACGACCGACGATGAGAGCCAAAACTCACTGGGAAGATTGAGCGAAGAGAACCCCGTACGAAAGAGGTACTGACGCTTGATGGCCCCACTAACGAGGAATGCACCCACGGGCGACTGCCAAACAAGATGCAAAAGGGGGTCTAGACCGTAGAAAGTGGCATCGGACGAGCGATAAATTGTGGCTCGTAGGCCGCCTGTTAGTTTCAGTTGTTCGGCCAATGGTAGGGCCATGTCGGCTCCCAACGATGTTTCCAGTGTGCGTTGGCGTTGTGGTGCGGGGTTGATGTACTGCCTATCGCCGCTCACTTCGGGCGATTGAAGTTGCAAACGATGGTAAACCACGGCGGCATGTAGGCTTAATGGCGCAAAAGAGAGGTGCGCCTTGTAGCCCCAATCGGTGATAGAAGAGGGCAAACGCAAGTGTGTGTTTTCAAATCCTGTATAGAAATCATTGCCATAGGCAGAGAGGTAGGCCGTTTGTTGCAGCGTTGTTCGGCCCATGCGCCTTGTCCAATGCAGTGCGCCCAAATGGTTGGCCCACTTCATTTTGCCTTTATATACAGATACTTTTTCGTTTAGTTCGCCATCGTCTTGTCCGCTGTAATAGTCTATTCGCAGCATGTTGTTATCGTCGGGACGGTAAGTCCACGTTACGTTTGCATCGTAAAAGCCATATTTTAAGGCCATGTCCTCCATGTTCAGCAAACGATGATAAAGCAGGTTTATGTAGGCCGAACGACCCGAAAGCGTTAGTTCCATTTTGCCATTGATGGGTACGCGCAGGGTGGCTTGCGAGGAAATAAGCCCTATGCTGCCCTCTCCGGTAAGCTTGTGGGCAATGGTGTCGGGCGAAGAAAGGTCTACAAAGCCGCCCAATCTGTTGGCATGACCTGCCGAAACTGCTGTGGGCGAAAAGCGCATCTGTGCATAATGGCTGGCGTTGAAAACGGAAAAGATGCCCAACAGATGGGCAGCGTTATGCACAGGCACGCCATTAAGGCTCATTTCGTTGTGTGCATTGTCGCACCCCTCGATGTGTAAGCCGGCGTCTAGCTCGCCATTGGTCTGCACATTGGGTAGCGATTGGGCATAGCGCAGCGGATCGGCATTGCCAAATAGCTTAGGCATGTCGTTCAGAAAGTCGAGGTTCAGCGTTATTTGCCCTAAGGCATTGGCACGCAACTTGCCCCGTAAGCGCGGCGCAACGATGTCCACGTTACGTAAGTTTGCGGCTTTCAGCGTGTCGGCTGTTTGCCCTTCGGCCGGCAAAAGGGCTGTGGCGAAGAGCAGGGCAAACCATGTTCGGGGCTTTATGTGGTGGACTAAGTGGCGAATAATGATGGAGGGTTAAGGGTAAAAAGTTGTTGTTGGCTTGGCGTTTGGTGGGTTCTGGCCATGAAATAAGCAAGAAAAGCCCACACAAGCGGCAGTAAAGGCATGTTCTAAAAATTCCCCGCAAAGGTTCAATCGTTATGCCTTGTATTGCTCTTCACTGTCTTTTTGCTTTTATCTGGCATCTTTTGCTTTCTCTTTCAG